>Ga0070689_100003340_pt1 | contig 10663 bp, 6 predicted proteins | sample KBSS23HmetaG_FD_64669 | JGI IMG/M metagenome (GOLD analysis project Ga0070689, IMG submission 64669) | Switchgrass rhizosphere microbial communities from Kellogg Biological Station, Michigan, USA - KBS S2-3H metaG | ecosystem: Host-associated > Plants > Roots > Rhizosphere ... | reverse complement strand
GGTGTCGTCCGCGCTGCGCCGCGCGCCGCTACTGGGCGTGCCGCCCGTGATCCGCAGTCCCTGCCGTACATTCGCCGGCGTCAACGGCTCGAAGCTGCAGCCGCCGAGTTTCATCGCGAGGATCTGGTTGACGCGTCGATAGCAGCCCTCGACGTCCAGCCAGGTGACCGAGAATCCCGTTCGCGGCCCGTACTTGATCGTGGTGACCACGCCGGTGTAGGGCAGGTCCCCCTGCGGCAGCAGGTCCTTGATGTCCAGCAGCGCGTTGATCAACGTCGACTTGCCGGCATTGAATGCGCCGGCAACGAAGATCTGATAGCCATACTTGCACCGCCGCACCGCGCGATTGAGCGGGTCCGCCGGATTCGTGGGCTCATAGTTGTGCGCCTTGCCTGCCGCGAAGAAGTCGCGCAGCGACCTGAACTTCTGGTTGCCCTGCTGCAGGTCCTTGCCGAAGGACTCCAGGCGCTTGTAGAGGGTTCGGAGATCGGTGGGTTCGCTCATGACGCTCCGTGCGTGTGCGACGTTGATCGTTGGTGACAGCTGCGGGTCATTTCAGCCTCTCGAGCACGACGATCTTCTCGTGATCCCAGACCGTTCGTGAGTTCCTGCCCTCGTTGACCTCGATCAGGTATGCCCTCGTGCCGCGTGGTTCCTTGTACTTCACCTCGGCGGAGTCCTTGTCGTACTCCGGCTTCTCTCCCGGAGGCAGCGCCTTGATTGCAGTGCCGATTTCCTGCGCCTTTGCCGGCGTGAAATCGAGCACGCGCCCGTCGGCAGGCGTCCGGTCGGCCGCCTCCTTGAGTTCTTCGAAGGTGGCGCTGAACGCACCGCTGAGGGCCTGCGCCGAGGCCAGACGGACTTCGTAATCGCTGCCGGGCTCCCTGGTGTGGACCTGCCACTCGGCGCCGCCCTTCTGCGAGTACGTGCGCCAGATCGTGCTGCGCGGGTCTTCCATGGTCGGCGCGACGCCGCCGGTCTTGCCCTTCGCCACCACTGCATCGCTCCAATCCGAAAGGGCCCGGCTCAGATCGCCCGTGTACTTCTCCGCCTTGAACAGGAAGAACGGCGAGTTGTCGTAGCGCCAGCGCAGCTCGAACGACTTGAAGAAGTCCTTGCCCTCCTTCCAGAAGGCCACACCCGGAGCAGCCTGGTCGTCCTTGGCGCGATCGTCGCCCGGAGTCCACGTGTAGGTGTCGAGCACCGTCAGCCCGATCTGCCGCGCGAGCTCCTTGCCGTCCTGGTCGAACGTGACGGTGGCCGGGATCACCTTGTCGGCCTTCTTGTAGACGATCCGGTTGTCCCCCACCGACTTCGTACTGCCTCGCTGCGCAGCATCGGCCGCTCGGGCCGACGCGCCGATCTCGACCACGTCCGCGGCATTGAAGACGATCGGCTTGGGCCGGCCCGCCAACGTGACGCTCTTCAAGGCGTAGTGCACGCCGTTGACAACGTGGTCGTACTCGATCCTGCAACCCGCCGGGATCAGCGCGATCAGGGTCTCGTTGTCCTGGCCGACCTGGTCGAAGAAGTCCCGCTGCATCGCCTGGTACTCGGCCGGATTGTTCTCGTACGTCACGTTGGTCACCGGCGAGACGTCGCCCTGCTTGTTCTTGTCCAGCGCGGTCGTCAGCAGACTGCCGAGATCCTTGGTCACCGACTCGTCCTTCGGCGCCAGGGGATCCATGTAGATCCCCACGCGCAAGGGCGTGAACGTCGACTGGCTCGGCTCCGGCTCCGTCGACGAGCATGCCGACGCGGCGACAGCCACGAGGACCAGTGTGAGTTTCCTTCGATTGTTGGCCATCACTCGCTTCCCCTTTCACGCGATCGCTTGACTGAGTGCATGAGTCCCTCCAACTGTTGCGGGAATTCCCTGCTGGCCGCGTCGTACCCTCTCAGATCGATGCGGATCCGCGAGTTGTTCGCCGACTTGTCCACCGCGAGCAACAACATCAAGTAGAAGAGTGGGTGGGACTCCAGCTGCTGCATTTGCGCATCGAGCTCGGCCGGATCGACTGCCGACTGCGCCAGCCGCTCCCTGGCAGCCGCAAAGACGGTCTCCGGACGCGTGGGAACCACCGCAGTCGTGGATTGACGCTGCATCAGCGCGAGCAGAGCCGGCGCGACCCTGCTCTCCCCGGCCTGGTGACTGCGCAGGAGCGCCTGCGTGACGCCGGCGACTTCGGCTACCGTCGGCTGCTTGTTCGGGTTGCGCTCCAGCAGGTTGAGGTAGGACTGCCACGCAATCGCAAAGACATCGACCCATGCGGCCTGTGGATCCTTGTCCCGCAACGTGACGTCGGGTGACCCTTCCCTGTTGGCCAGGATCCACCATGTGTTGCCACCGAGGACGTCTTTGACGCTCTGGTAGTACGGTGTCTCGAAGGTCTGCGCGAACGCCGACGCCCACTTCCCCTTGTAGAAGGCGAGGTCGAAGAACACGTAGAAGCGCATGCGATCGCGCGCCTTGCCCCACTGCAGCGCGTCCCCCAGCTTCGATCTGTTGGCCGCGTCTGCCCAGATGTTCAGAGCTGCTTTGGCGCTCTCGACCGCCTTGTTGGTCCGCGTCTCGGGGTCTTCCCGCGTCGCGCTGCCGGTCGGTGTGGCGAAGTTGTCGTCCGCGCTCGCGATCAGGGTCCGCAGCTTCCTGATCACGGTTTCGTCATGGACCTTGATCCGCAGCCCCGTCTCGCCGTCGTTCGTCGCCGGCAGCGTGGAGCGCCAGCGCAGCACCCAGGTGTCCGCGGCCAGGAGCGCCGCGTTCTGCAGGCCCTGCGGGTCGAGTTCGATGCTGTCGGTCGGGACTCTGGGGGCCGTGGATTGCTGGTACAATAGGAGGTCGGGCAGGCGCCGACCGCCAGCCGGCGCTGCGGCAACGAGGCTCAGCCTCTCCACCGTGCCGAGGTTGTTGCCGCCGATGCTGAGCGCATGGTCCAGGACCCCGGCCTCGTCCTCGATCGAGAGGTCGACCTGGTGCTGGTCCCTCGTCGTCGCGCCATCCAGCTTCCACTGGTTGAACTCGGGGTACGGCCTGGCATCGACCACCAGTTCTGGATCGTTCCAATGCGAGTCCTTGTCCGTGCCCCTTTGCCGCCACACGACGCGCATTGGCCCGGCGACGGCGTTCGACCACGCCAGCTTGACCGCCTTCGAGCCGAACGACGCCTCTGCGGGTCCTCGTTCACCGGGCTCCAGCGCTTCGTATCCCTGCGGCAGTTGCAAAGCGAACTCGAGCTGACCCAGGCTGTCCTCGCCGCTCGAGAAGACCAGATAGAACGACTTCCGGTAGGTAGTCAGCGAGGGCTGTGGCTGGGTTTCGATGGCCTCGCAGACTCCCGCGAAGCGGATCAAGCCGCGGATCTCGAAGGCGGGAAGGTCTTCGGCGGTGTCCTGGCTCCAGCGCGCCAACAGTCGCCACTTCACGCTGGCGCCGCGCTGCCCTTCCGGTGGCACGAAGTCGGCGAGGGATACCTGGCCCGCGGTCCCGTCCGCGCCGACCGTGAGCCGATCCCCGAGTTCGGTGCTGCGATCCGACCAAGGCTCGGACTCGCTCACACCGCTGCGCTCTTGCAGCACCAGGGTGCCGTGTTCCTTCAGATAGCCCAGACCGCGCCCGGCGATCACCGCGGTCAGACCCTTGCCCTTGGGAGTCCACCCGTCCTTTTCGATGGCATCGCCCTGCAGCGTCACCCTGCTGTCCAGAGCGACTCGATCGATCGCGATCCGGAGCCCATCGCCTTTGTCGAGGGCAAGCGCGGTGACTGTGGCTGGCAGGCTGGCCGGACAACCGGTCAACTCCAACCGATCGAAGTAACCACTGCCGCTGCCCCAGATCGAAGAGCTGGCAGGCTCCTTCCGGTCGGTCACCGTCAGGTCGTAGGACCTGCTGCCATCGCTGACGTGGTAGGCCAGGCCGGGATCGAGTCGCTTGCCGACGATCGCGAGGGGCGTGCCGGCTTCGAGCACATTGCCGCTCGAATGCACGGCGATCCGTGTCGGCTCCAGGGAGTCATATGCGGGCTGGTTCTTGATCGCGGCGATGGTCGACCACACCGCGGTCAGCAGCACCAGCACGACGACCGCCGCCAGCGACTGGAAGCCCGCCCCGAGCGTCTTGACTCGCAGCGCGGGGGCGAACTCGCGCTCTCCGATCCGGAGTCTGTACGTGCCGGGCACCAGGCCGGCAGGCAGCTGCAGGACCGGGGACTGCGCCGCCGTGCCGGCCCCGACGTCGTGCGTCTGGTTGCCGCCGACCAGGGCCCAGGTACCCGCGCCGGCTTCGAAATGTCGGCCGACGACCCTGATCCGGATGTTGCGGCGACGTCTTCCGACCGCGTTGCGCAGACATACCTGTTTGGGCTCGAAGCCGACGACGGCCGGATCGACGACCAACCCGAGCTTCGTCTCCTGCCCTGCACAGAGGACCCGGTAGGTGCCGGGAACGACGCGGTCGGGAACCGTCAGCGCGATCCGGTCCGCAGCGTAGTTCGCGCACTCGAGCGCCACGGGCTGCCCATCCACAGTGGTCGCGGCCGAGTTGTCCGCGGCGACGAGCGAGTAGGCGGCGCCAAACCGGAGCTGCCGGCCCACGACCTCCACGGTCCGTGGCGAGTCGTTCTGGACCGCATCGGGCGACAGCTGCTCGAACTGCTGCGGCTGTGCCCGGGCCTGCAACGACACGCCGGTCGGGCGACCGTCGTGCGCGAGCTCGAACGAGCCCTCCCGCTGCAGAGCGGGCACCGTCCGATAGGCCCTGGTCGCCCCGTCTTCGTCTGCCCCAACGGGTCGTGACAACACGATCCGCGAACCCGTGAGCGGGTCTGCTACCGGCGCCCCCGTGGCGTCGAGGAGACTCAGTTCACCGAGAGCATCCAGGTCGATCCCGACGAGCTCGACGGTTTCGCTCCTGGTGACATCGTCGAGCGCCTTCGGCTTGACCGCCTTGACGGTTGGGACCTTGACCCACGTTTCGCGGATGTCGATCTCGAGCCCGTTGGCGCTGCCATCGGCCGACAGCTTGTATCGACCCGGCTTGAGCAACGGCACGATCAGCCCGACGGCGTCCTTCTTGGCGACGTAGTCGGGGTCGGTCTGCAGCTGCCATTCCGATGCGGCGGCCGGTGATTGCACCGGTTCGACCTGGTCGCCGGTCGGCGCCTGGTCCGCGTCTTCCATGTCGTCGAGGAGCACTGCCTGCGCGAGGCTCACGTCCTCGTTGTCGCCGGTGCTCTCCTCCGCGGGCGGAGCCGGACGGACATACTCCTCCTGCAGGCGCATCAGGAACCGGTTCGCGACGCCGAGCAGGTTCTGGCCGCGGACGACCACGCGCGTCGGCTCCTGCTGATCGCAGATCTCGGCTGGCTCGACGGATTCCAGCGCCGGTGGTCGCGGCGCGTCGTAGTCGGGGAAGGCGCCCTTCAAGATCCCGATCACGAGTTCATTCGGGATCTTGCCGTCCTTGAGGATCTCCTTGAGCCTCTCCTTGCACTCCATCAGCTTGCCGATGTGGCGGACGCTCTCCCTGATGGCAACACCCTGGGTGCGCTGGACCATTGTCCGCGCGGACGCATCGATCTGCTTGATTTCGTTGACGATCTTCAGCCGCTCTTCCTTTTGGAAGGCAAGGTCTTTGTGGCCTTGGTTGCCGCTCCGATTGCGGAGGCCTTGATTGATCGCCTGCAGCAGCTGCTCGTACTCACGCTCCGGATCGGCAACGAGGCGCAGCGCCGCGCTCAACAGCCGATAAAGGCACTTGGAGTCGTCCTTGGAGGTGTAGTTCTTCCACAGGTGATCCCCGAAGTCGATCTTCTTGGCGTCACATATTGCCTGATAGTACGCCTGCTCGACAGTGAGGATGCTGTCCATGCGATAGGCGACGCTTGTTCGGAAGAGGCGGAACCGGCCCTCCCCGGTAGTGAGTTCCGGCAAGAACAGGATCGCCGACGGGCGCACATTGCAGTGGACCAGGCTCCTGCCATCGCTGCTGAGGTAGTCGAGTGCCCCGCAGCAGGCCTTGGCCATCAGCAGGAAGTCGTCCAGGCTCATCTCGGCCGGCGCTGCAGGCGTGAGCATGTCGGAGAGCCAGCGGCTCCCGGCCAGGTTCATCGGGTCGTAACCGAGCACGAGGAACGTCTGACCACCCACTGCAACCGAGGATGCCAACCGCAATGGCATGATCCCGGCCTTGGTTGCTGCATCGCTGGAGAGCCACTCGAAACGCACGTCGCGAGGCTGCCAACTGAACAGCGGCTCGTGGACCGCAGCGTCCGGAACGAATTGCAGGATCCTGGAGGCACCGGGCGCGCGAGCCATGAAGAAGCGATCTCGCCCGGAGCCGGAGAGGACGGGCAATGCCTCGCTCACCCGCCACCGATCGATAGTCAAGTCCAGGAACGCAGCATCTTGGAGCTCAGTTCTCTGTGGCATAGCCGTGGTCCACGTTGGCCAGGGTGATGCAGGGGCGGCAGCGGCACACCCGGGTAGCGGTCCGACGATGACTCTTTCGAGTACACGCGTGTATCGGGGACCCGACAAGCCCCCGGAATTGGCAAGCAACTTGACAAAAACCCGGAGGCCCGGCTGCGCAGCGGACCCGCAAAGTGCCCGGACTCATTTGGCGTTGCAGCCGACGTCTGAATCTCCTCGGCTTAGACGCGCCACTGCGCCGCCGCTGCACCGGACGTTTTTCAACAGAGCCGCAGGCTCGATGCTGAACCCCACCACATATCGCTGCGCAGTCGCATCTGTACACAAGCACATCCACTGTGAACACTCGGCCCATTGAGCGACACACAGCGATCGCCATGCCACTTGGCGAGAACCGCGTGTCGAGCAACCAGCTGTCCCCTCTTCGCTGCGCTCTCTTCCGCTCCGCGCCGCCGCCCGAGCCGTCCCGAGTCGCCGCCGCGACCCCGCGGCTGCTCACGGCCGGCGCCTGGTTCGCCGCAATGACTTGCGTCGACGGCGCGACGTTCTTGAGGCGTGCGCTCCTTCGCCACGATTTCCGTCCCTTGACGTCGAACCAGCGCGTGTCCGTACATCTGGGGGTCGCCGCCCACCCACCAGGCGCGACGAGGTGACGACCGTGCAGTACATGCTGTTGATCTACGAGACCCCGCAGGACTTCGCGGCCCGCACCGGCGACAAGGCGACGCCGTACGTCGCGGCCTGGCGCGCCTACCACCGCGCGCTGGTCGACGCCGGCGTGTTCGTCGGCGGCGACCCGCTGCAGGCGGTCGACACGGCGGCGACCGTGCGGCTGCACGCGGGCAGACGCCACGTGCAGGACGGGCCTTACGCCGACACCAAGGAGCAGCTCGGCGGCATCACGGTGCTCGAGCTGCCATCGCTCGACGCGGCGCTCGAATGGGCCGCGCGCTGCCCCGCGGCGGCGACCGGCGCCGTCGAGGTGCGGCCGCTGGCGCCGGACCTGCGCCACCGGATCGTGTCGTGACCGACGCGGACGACGCGATCCGGCGCACGGTCGAAGCCGTCGCCCGCGACTCGTACGGCCGGCTCGTCGCCTGGCTCGCCAAACGGCTGCGCGACGTCGCCGCGGCCGAGGACGCCGTCGGCGACGCGTTCGTCGCGGCGCTGTCGACCTGGCCGCGCGACGGCCTGCCGGACCAGCCCGAGGCCTGGCTGCTGACGACGGCACGCAACCGTCTGCACGCGCGCTACCGTCGCGAGCGCACCGCTGCGACGGCGCACGCGCGCGCGCTGCAGCTGCTCGCCGAACGCGCCGAACGGGCCGCCGCCGGCACCACGTTCCCCGATGAACGGCTCGGGTTGATGTTCGCGTCGGCGCATCCGGCGATCGACGCGGCGGCGCGCACGCCGTTGATCCTGCAGACGGTGCTGGGTCTCGATGCGGCGGCGATCGCGCGCGCCTTCCTCGTCGCGCCCGCCACGATGAGCCAGCGGCTCGTGCGCAGCAAGGCGAAGATCCGCGAGGCCGCGATCGCGTTCGAGGTGCCCGAGCCGCACGAACTGCCCGCGCGGCTCGATGCCGTGCTCGAGTCGATCTACGCCGTCTACGGCAGCGGCTGGGGCGACGCGGCCGGCGCCGACCTACGCGCGGGCCTCGCCGACGAAGCGCTGTGGCTGGCGCGCGTACTCGCCGGCCTCCTGCCCGACGAACCCGAGGCGCGCGGCCTGCTCGCGCTGATCCTGTTCTGCGAAGCGCGGCGGCCGGCGCGCCGCGCCGCCGACGGCAGCTACGTGCCGCTCTCGCAGCAGGACCCTGCGCGCTGGGACCACGCGCAGATCCGCGACGCGGAGCAGAACCTCGCCGCGGCGGCGCGCAGCGGGCGGCCGGGGCGCTTCCAGCTCGAGGCCGCGATCCAGTCGGTGCACGCCGACCGCGCGCAGAGCGGCCGCACCGAGTGGACGGCGATCGCCGCGCTCTACGACGAACTGGTGCGCCTGGCGCCGACGCTCGGCGCGCTGGTCGGTCGCGCGGCCGCCGTCGCCGAGGTGCACGGGCCGGCCGCGGCGCTGCTGCGGCTCGACCAGATCGGCTCCGACGCGGTCGCGGGCTACCAGCCGTACTGGGCGGTGCGCGCGCACCTGCTGCAGCGCCTCGGCGACGCGCGCGCCGCCGCGGCCTTCGACCGGGCCATCGGTCTCGCCGAGGACCCGGCGCTGCGCTCCTTCCTGCTCGAACGCCGCGGTTAGGAGTCAGGCCCGGCCCACCGCGAAAAAATGCGCGGCCATGTCGAACGGGCCCGCCGCCGCGCATCGAGGGGGCATGAACACCGACACCGACAACGTCTCAGCCGCCCCGAAGATCGTTTCCCGCGACGAATGGCTGCGCGCCCGCGTCGCCCTGCTGCAGCGCGAGAAGGAGCTCACGCGCTCGCGCGACCGGCTGGCGCAGCAGCGCCGCGAACTGCCGTGGGTCCGGATCGACAAGTCCTACGCGTTCGACACGCCCGACGGCCGGCGCACGCTGGCGGACCTGTTCGCCGGCAGGAGCCAGCTCATCGTCAAGCACTTCATGCTCGCCCCCGGTTGGGCCGAGGGCTGCGTCGGCTGCTCGTACGAGGTCGACCACGTCGAGGGTGCGCTCGTGCACCTCGAGAACCAGGACGTGAAGGTCGTCGCCGTCTCGCGCGCGCCGCTGTCCGAGATCGCGGCGTTCAAGCGCCGCATGGGCTGGCGGATCGACTGGGTGTCGTCGTTCGGCAGCGACTTCAACTTCGACTTCCACGTGTCGTTCACGCCCGAGCAGGTCGCGCGCGGCAAGGCGTTCTACAACTACCGCGAGGACGCGGTGCCGAGCGAAGAGCTGTCGGGCTTCAGCGTGTTCGCGCGCGACAGCAACGGCGACGTCTACCACACCTACTCGGCCTATGGCCGCGGCGCCGAGGAAGTGCTGTCGACCTACATGCTGCTCGACCTCACGCCGAAGGGCCGCAACGAAACGGACGGCGGCAACCTGACCGACTGGGTGCGCCACCACGACCGCTACGGCGCCGGCGGCCACGTCGACAGCACTGGCCGCTACGTGCCGCCGGCCGCGGGCCCCTGCTGCGAGGCCGCGTCGTGAACGTGCCCACGTGCTGCGCAAGGCACGGCGGGCGCGCGACCGGCACAGCGCCGGCCGCGTCCTGGCGCCGCGGCCTGCGCTCGCTGCGCTGGCTCGCGCCGGGCGCAATGCTGGCGCTGCTGCCGAAGTGCCCGGTCTGCTTCGCCGCCTGGTTCGCGCTCGCGACCGGCATCGGCATCTCGACGACGACCGCGTCGCACCTGCGCACCGGCGTCGCGGTGCTGTGCGCCATCGCGCTCGCCGCGCTGGCGGCCGGCATTGTCTTCAGCGATCGAGCGCCACGCTGGCGTCGCCGGCGAGCGTGAACTCGCGCACGCCGAGCTCCGTGCCGCGCCGCCACAGCGCCACCCAGCGGCCCGGCGGCAGCAACAGGTCGCGCGTCCACGGCACGACTTCGTCGGCGCGCACGTCGAGTTCGTCGCGGCGCGCGACGAACTCGAGCACGTCGGGATCGGTCGCGGCTTCGATGCGGACGCGGCCGGGTCGCGGCAGCTGCACGGTGCCGAGATCCGCCAGCCCGGCGCCGTCGACCCAGTGCGTGCCGAGGTTCACGAAGCCGTGGCCGAACGCGCCGACCTCGAGCCGGTAGAAGCCCGCCAGCAGCCCGTGCAGGTGGTAGCCGCCGTCCTCGCGGCGATCGAGCGCGGTGCCGCGGCCGGTGTCCTGCTGCCACGCGCGCACCTCGAGCACCGCCGGCGCGTCGTCGTGCCCGCGCACGAACACGCGCAGTTCGCCGCGCGCGGGCGGCCGCGCGCGCAGGTCGAAGACGACCTCACCGCCGTCGGGCGGCACGTCGCGTTCCTCGGCGATCGGCACCTTCTCGCCGCGCACGCCCCACAGCAGCAGGCGGGCCGGCCCCGGCGCCAGGTTCGCGAACGCGAAGGTGCCGTCGGGGCCGACCGTCGCGAGGTCGCCGTCGGCGCCCGGCGCCGCGACGAACTCGACGCGCGCGCCGTTCAGGCTCGCGCCGTCGGCGCCGATCGCGCGCCCGCGCAGCGTGCGGCCGGTCGCGAGGAACAGATCGACGAACACGGGCTCGGTGCCGCGCAGTTCGATCGTCTGGGTCGCGAGCCCCTCCGGGCCGCCGCCCGCGCGCACGATCACCGGACC
>Ga0070689_100003338_pt1 | contig 10663 bp, 4 predicted proteins | sample KBSS23HmetaG_FD_64669 | JGI IMG/M metagenome (GOLD analysis project Ga0070689, IMG submission 64669) | Switchgrass rhizosphere microbial communities from Kellogg Biological Station, Michigan, USA - KBS S2-3H metaG | ecosystem: Host-associated > Plants > Roots > Rhizosphere ... | reverse complement strand
CGCAGCACGGTGAAATTCTATCAGGGCGACACCGGTGGCCAGGCCTCAGCTCCGGTAGTTCCGTCAGCCACCAACGCGAACGCTTCGCCTGCCAAAGCCGGCAAGTCGCTGCTGGAGCTCCGCATTCCCTTTGTGCCCGAGCAGGCCGCCGCCGTGGCGCTGGGCACGTTTCAGTCGATGCTCCGCGCGCCGGAAGTAAAGATGGCTTGGGGAACAGCGTTCATCGTGACAGTGATCCTCGGCGCGTCGGTATTTTGGCGTGCCGCGCCGAAAGTCCCGGCCTTTGCCAAACCATTCATTGTCGTGGGCACGATGGGGTTTTCGCTATTCATGCTGGTGCAGTTTCTCGCGAACCAGTTTGGATTTGACCGGCAGGGTTTTCGCGCCTTGGTGCTGTCGCCAGTGGAACGCCGGCTCATTCTGCTCGGGAAAAATCTCGCGACCTGGCCGGTGGGCGCGTCGTTCGGCCTGTTGGCGCTGACGATGTTTTCGTTCTGGCTCCGGCTGCCAATCCTGGTCGCCGTGGCCGCGGTCTTTCAACTGGCGACCCTGTTGCTGCTCGGGAGCCTGGGCGGCAACTTGCTCTCCATCCTCGTACCTTTTCACATTCAGGCCGGCTCGATGAAACCGACGAAGATGCCCGCGCCGGCGATGCTGATGATGGTGCTGTACCACCTGCTTTTTCCGGTGATGCTGTTGCCGGTGTTTGTGCCAGCGTTGCTGGAATGGCTCTGGCGCCTGGCGGGTTGGCCAGTCCTGGTCCCGGTGAATCTTATCCTCTCCGTGCTCCTCGCGACGCTGACGGCCATTCTCTATTGGCGAGCGCTGGGGCCACTCGGTCGTCTGCTGCAACAGCGCGAAATAAGAATTCTGACAATCGTGACTGCGGAACAGGAGTAAGCTCGGAGGAGCTGTTTTGCTCATATCCTCACGGCACCGAGCACCGGCAGCGCTTCAATGTTGGTGAATCGCTTTCTTCAAAAGCGGCCCCAACACCTTCGCCAGGGCGTCCGCCTGGCGCATGAAACCGAGATCGTTGGGATGCGAGCTGTCCACCGTTGCTTCACCGTCGTCCCCCAACAGGTCCGCACCCTTGACGTAGTACAAATTCTTCACCCCCGACTTTTCGAGCCTCTCGTAGGCAGCCCGCAGCGCCGCCCGGTTGGTCTCATTGCGCTGGCGCTTGCTGGTGACCAGGAACGAATCCGCATAGGTGCGGTCCTCAACCAGGACAATCGGGGTCCGTGGATGCGCTGAGCGGAGTTTCTTTACGAACGGTTCAACGCGCTCGGTGATGTCGGCGGCAACCATGTTCGGCAGGCAATCTAGGACGTAGACACTTGGGTCCAGTTCGGCGAGCAGATCGGCCAGTTCGGGCTCCATTTTCCCGTTACCCGAGAAGCCCAGGTTGATGTGCGGGAACTGAAAACGGCGGCCGAGGATTGCACTGTGAACCATGCCGGGACGCGAGGCACACGCCCCGTGCAGAATCGATGTCCCGTAGAAAAGAACCGGCTTGCGCGTGCCCGGCCCCCACGGGCCGGCCTTGGAAATGGAGGCGCCTTCGGGCGCGCCAATCTCCACAGAGCTCGTCCCGTTGTAGAGAGGCAGGTAAAGCAGATACTCGCGCCGGCCCGGTGGCAGATTTGTGATGAGGGAAGCAACGTTCGTCTGGTTGTCCGGCCGGCCGACCGCGAGCCAACGCCAGTCGCCGTTCTCCGTTTTTACGTAAAGATCCAATCCGCTGACCCCGGTCGCCGCCATGTGGGTCATCGCGAGGTTCGTGGAGGTCACGGCCCAGCGCGCGTGAATGCCTGTCGCGTCCGTGACAAACCGCACATGAATCCCCGCGGAGTTGCGGCTCAATCTCCACACCGGTGCGCGCACCTTGTCCTCCGCCCGCGCCGGTAAACGATCGTAGGGTGACTTCGTCTCCCGCCACCCCTGCCCTTCGATTCCGAGTTCTCGAATGTCCGTCCACTGAATGCTTGGGGCGGATTTTGCGACCGGCGCGAGAATGCCAAAGACCGTCAAGACAGCGGAGAGAACAAGCGCCTTTCGAAATGCTGGGTGAATCACGCCGTCCACGGTAACGACATTCTCCCGGCGGCTCAATGCTTTGCTTGCGCGTGGATCTACCAGGGGTGGATTGAAAGTGGGTGAGAACTGGCAACTGGATTCACTGCCACCAAACGGTTTTTGTGGACTGTAATTGCGGGTTAGCCGCGAAAAAGCGCAAGAGGCGCAAACAAAACAATCCTTCGTACGAAGCCGCGGACAGAATTATTCTCCTCTTCACCAACATTCGACCTTTCGTTCCTATTCCACGTGCTTTTGTGTCTTTTGCGCTTTTTCGCGGCCAAAAAAGCGAGCCGGTTCGCAAATAACGGTCTGAGACTGGCCGTCCCGCCGGCTGAGCAAACTGTTCGCTCTGATTCCTCACCCACTTTTAATCGCGCCCGTCTACCACCGGAAGAAGCGATAGGGGTCGTCCCATTCCTCCGGTTGCTCCAGATAGAGGCCAGCAGTCCATCGTTTCTCCTGCTTCGACGATGCAACGGGCGCGCTGAACCGCGCCAGAATTGGCGAAGTGCTGGCGACGCCCAGGTTCGCCAGCAATCGAGAGACTGCGAACGATGCCCGTCGATAGGTTCGTTTGAGGTTGGACTGCTTCGCGGGATCGAATTGCCACGGGATGATCTGACAGAACACAACCTGGCCGTCCTTCGATGTGGCCAGCACGCCGTCGCCGATGGTGGCCGCGCCGGAAACGATCAACGAAAGATCGCGTGGATCACGATTGTGCAGATCCGCGGGGCCAATTCCCCGGAGCGCGGAGCGGATACTACTCGGTTCAAAAAAGGCAGAAATGTGTTCGACTTTCTTCAACGAGACCGGAGTTGGCAGCAGCGCATCGGCGTCAGCCTGCTCCAATCCAATGGCCAGCACGTGGCCGCCGGACTTCAGCCAATCCGCCACGGCGGCCTTGCTTGTCGTCCATTGGCGGCCGCTGCCGGGGCCCAGCACGAGAACCTGGTCGGATGACAGCTTCCCGCCAGTGTAGTTGCCGACGGTAAATCCTGAAGATTCCAGATGGATCCTGCCGGCCGGTTCACCGGCATAAACAGCAGTCCGAACCGGCGAAGGTTTCCATTCCGACACGTAGCGGAGAAGATTTTGCGACAGGGTGTCGGCGACTGGATCCTTCTCCGTGCGCCCCGTTACGTCCATCTGACAAAAGAGAATCATGCCGCGGCCTTCCCGATACTCCATGAGCGGGGTGTATTGGAGATTGTAGCCGCCATCCACAATGGGCAGAAAGTCACTGCGCCCTGGCTTTTCGATCAACACAGAGGCGACGTTGCCACGATTGCCGCAGCGCCAGAGCCGCGGCACGGGGATGTCGCACCACTGGACGGTTGGTCCGTAGCGGGGGCGCAACGTGTATTCGAGTTGTGGCGCCAGGATCGTGGCCTCGCCCCGCCAGTCCCGCCAATGCTCCCGGGCGAGTCCCGCCAAGGCGGGATGATCCGGGACCCGCGCGAAGACCTGCCGCAAACCGTACTCAGCCACGCGAAAGCCGAATCGCTTTTCGAGAACGTCCGCGGTCTGTTCAAAGAGCAGAACTTTCAGCCCATCGCGGACGCGGGTGATATCCGGCGACGCACCCTTCGTGGACAACGCGGCCTTGCCGACGAGCAACGTATCAAATGCCGAAAGATCGGCGCTCGCATCCACGGTTTGGAAGCGCACGCCGGCTTCCTTCAGCAATTCGCCGGTTTCACCTTTGGGATCGAAGAGGGCGATTTTGCCGGCCACGTGCGGAGCGCGCGACGGTCCCAGAATGAGAATGGCGAAGGAATCAGATTGCGTCTCGCCATTGCTGAAGCGGAAGCTCGCATTCAACCCGTAATGGCCGGGCGAAAGGTCCTTCGGCAGCGTGAACCGCAACGGGACCCGTTCCTGCGCGCCGGCTTTCACGGACAGCGTTTTGCTGCCAGCGCTGAGTTGGGGCAGGTTCAGCGACCAGGCCGTCTCGCAGGTCACCGTTTCCCGCGAGTTGTTAATCACGATGAGCTGTTTCTCCAGAATTTCACCGGGAGAGAAAACGTGGTCCTTGCTCGTGAAGCGCTCGGGCTTGCCGGCGATATACGCCAACAGCGGACGGTTGTTGCGCAGCAAAGAGTGCGCGGCCACGGTGGGAATCCAGTCCGAACGCTCATAGGCCAGGTCCCAGCGCTCGTACGTTTTGTCGACATAGTCAGGACTGAATCCCGGCCGCTGCAGGTTGTCCCAATCCACCTTGAGTTCGCGGCGGCGTTTGTCCACGCCGTTGCGAAGCTTCCAAAAATGTTCGTGTTCCCACGGCGAGATTCCGGAAACGCCCCAGGTGCGAAACGCCCGCCAGTTGTCATCGAGATACATTGCGAACACCGGGTACTGTTCGTCGAAGACCGGCGAACCGACGGCGTGCGGGTAATCCCAGCGGTGCCACACTTTGCCGTCGCGAAATTGTTTCGCTTCCCAACGTAGATTGGTCGCCTCGGCCTTGCTGATTTGAAATGCCCGGTCGCCGACGAACTGTGCGTTCCATTCCGCCAGACAGAACTCCCACGGCACCACGGCGCTGCCCCATTCGCGCTGCCCTTTGTACCAGCCGCGATACATGGTCCAGTCCCAGGTGAAGGGGGCGCCATATTCGCATGTGAACACGGGCTTCACACCCTTCGTCGCCCAATGCCCGAACCAGTCGGACAATTCCTGCACCGGAACAAAATTCGGATAGAAATTGATGACATGCATTGAACCGAGGTTCCCGGACGCGTGATGATAGACCACGCGGTTGGGATCGAACCGCTTCACAATCGCTTCCGCGCGCAAAGCGAGCTTCGCGTTATTCTGCGACCAACGATCGCGCGGGTCCTGCAGGCCGTCGATCATGTCTGGATTCATGTCTTCCTCGTAGCCAGTGGCGTTGTGGCTCATGGCGTAGGCGATGACCGACGGGTGATTCTGCGCGACGCGCACATAATGCGCGGCGTGCCGCGCGTAGCCATTGCTCTGATCCGCATCGGCAGACTTCCAGTCGTAATGACTGAAGTGCGGCTGCGATAGCGCGACAAGCATTCCCACGTCGTCGGCCGCGCGGAGGATTTCCTCAAAGCCGAGATGCGCGCCGGGTTCGCAGCCGTAGTTGTGCGTGTAAACGAAATTGATGCCAATGCTTTTGAGGCGTTCGAGACTCTCCCGCGCGCCGCCGTAATTCGCCAGCGCTGCCCCCACCTGCGCGTTGTCCAACGGCACCGCGGAGAGCCCGATGCGTGAACCGTTCAAATAGAAGTCCCGGCCCTCAATCCAGAATTCGCGAAATCCGAACAGGGTGGAGAAGTGCGTGTCGAACACGCGGTCCCCGACGTCGACCAGCGAGAGCGTCGCCTCGTATTTGTTAGTCGGGGTATGAATGTCCCAGAGAGCGTCGGGTTTCCAGGACTCGGACACTGTAATGCGGCCGTCCCGCAACTCGCTGACTCCAAACGGGCGGCTCGTAAATTGTCGAATCGTTTGGCCCCCCTGCCTGATGCGTCCACGCAACGCGTATCGACCATCCGCCGCCAGGTCCTGGAATGCGGTCTCGAATGCAATTTCCGAGCGGCGCACCGACGTATCGACTTTTACATTGCTGATGCGCGGACCGGGAGGTGTGCTGACGAGGAAGACATCACCGCACAAGCCGCGTCTTTCCACTTTGCCCTTTAATTCCCGGGCCGAGTTGGAATCTGTGTAGGAAAGCAGCACGCTTTTGAGCGGCATCGCGATGACGAGCAGGCTGAGCGCGTTGGTAGCTCCCGGCCGCAGATGGGCCGTCAGGTCCAATTCACCGCCCGGAAAGTGGATTTCACCGCGCTTCGTTCCATCGATGAACACCGCCGCGTAGGAGTTCAGAGACTCAACCGACAAGGCAATACGTCGGCCGTCCCATTCCTTCGGCACCGAGATCGTCCGTTCATGCCAAGCCGCAGCGACGTCATGCATTCGATCGTTCGCCCAACTTGCATGCGCGTGGACTGTCTGAAAGTCCTTCTGCATGTAATCGGTGATGCCCGGCCAACTGCCGGGAACTTTGAAGTAGCCCCAGTGCCTTTCGGGCACCGCCTCGTCCGAAGCTTTCGCGGGTTGCCAGCGCCACAGTCCATTAAGGCAGATTCTCTCCCGCGTTGGAGTTGTTTCACGAAAGGCCTTGCTGGTGTCCCAGACCACCATGACGCCTGGAGGCAGAGGCGTGGCGAACTCGTTCTGTGCGAACGTAACCGTCGGCCACCAGAGGGCGTCGATGGCGCAAAGACTCAGGATGAGTTGGAGTGAACTGAAGGTTAGTCCGCGGAGATGCACTGGACGCTTCATGGGTTCGGTCGCTGTTGGACGAACAGGAGCTTCTGCGGCATTCACGGGGCCGGTTGCAGAACTTAGTTTCGCCGCCGGCGGTTCGTGTGCCAAACGATCTCCAAATTCCAATTGACCAATGACCAATGGACCCCTAGTCGATGCCCACGGCCCCATGAACATTGATCCCCATCGAAAATCGGAGAACCACTGCTGGAGACGAAACTGCCGGAACCACCAAGGCGGAGCGAACCCGACTATTCGTCATTCGTCATTCGTCATTTTTGGTGGGGTGAGGGGTGAGGCGGTTCGTTTGGCACACGAACTTCCGGTGCCGGCGCAGAAATTGCGTTCTCCCCTCCGGACTTTTTCTTCGCTGGAACCGGCTCCCAGTCGGAGTTCCGGAGGACCGTCGGTTCGTTGGTGGGGATGGGCACGCCGGCCGCGACCATTACACGCTGAATCGCATCGATGGTTTCAAACGATGGCTTGAAGTTTCCCGGGCGGTAGCCTTGCGCAAACATCAACGGTGTCGAGCCAAAGCTGTCCCTCTGGTTCCAGACCTCGACTTTGGCACCGTGGTCGGCGAGAAATTGGACCACTTTCGGAAGATTCTTCAAAGCCGCGCCGTGCATCGCCGTTTCACCGTTGGCATCGACGGCGTTCACGTCCGCACCGAGCTTGAGGAGATATTGCGCCGCTTCGAGGACTTCGGGTTCTTCGCCGGCGACTTCGTTGGCGGCAGCGCTGCCAACACCGATGCCGCACGCAGCCATCAGTGGCGTGCAGCTGTCGACATTTGGCGTTGCGGGATCCCCGCCCAATTCCACCAGCAGCTTCATATAGGTGATGTCCGCGGTCCCCGAGGCCATGAAGAACGGGGTCACGCCTTTGGTGTTGAATTTGCCCAGCCCTCCCCTGCCCGTTTTTAGCCGTGCATTCACGTCCGCGCCGCGCTTCACCAATTCCCGGATGAACTGAATGCTGTTCAGGTTTCCCGACCCGAGCGGCGCCGGGTCACCGTCGTCCTCGCCACGCTGGGGTTTACGCACCCAGGTCATGACGTGCAAAGGTGTGAACCCGGAGCGCTGGTCATTCGGGTCCGCGCCCGCTTCAACCAATTCCAGGGCGAGATTGAAGTGTCCATTCTCGACGGCCAGCGGCAACGCCGCGGTGCCTTTCCGCGCACCTTTCCCAGTCACCCGGCGGGGTTCCATCGTGCTTTTCACGTCCACGCCTGCTTTCAAAAAGGCGCGAACGACATCCGCCCGCCCATCGCGCACGGCAAAGAAGAATGCGTTGAACCCGGAATCGGGCAGTGTTGCCTGAATGTCCGCGCCGGCCTTGATTAGCAACTCGACGACGGCGGCATGGCCGTCGGCGGCAGCCCACATCAGGGCGGTTTGTCCGCGGCGTTCTTTTGCGTTCACGTCCGCGCCGCGCTTGAGCAGCGCTTGGACGGGACCCGGCTTGCCGGTGCGCGCCGCCGTCATCAGCACCGTTTCACCGCCGCGCAAGGTGGTATTCGGGTCCGCGCCACGGTCCAGAAGCAGTTCGACGATGGCCGCATTGCCGTTCTGGCAGGCGAGCGACAACGGCGTGACGCCATAACGATTCGTCGCAGTCACCCTGGCTGCGGCCTGCCCTGAGCTTGTCGAATGGGTCTCGACAAGGGTCTTGGCCACTTCGAAATCGTCGCGGTAAGCGGCCCAGTGCAGCGCCGTCATGCCATCGGCTTGAGGCGCGTTTACGTCGGCACGTTGCTTGAGCAGCGTGCGAATGGCGGCGCGGTCGGATTTTTCCGCGGCGTCGGCAATGGGTGACTCTGCGGCCAACATGGCCTGAGCAAAGACAAGCATGGCCACAACGCTAACAGCCCGATTAAAAACTATGAGCATCGCCGCGGAACGGAGCTGTGGAGGTCGGTCTGAGTGCATGGTGAGTCTCAAACCGTCACCGGCTCAAACAACTCATCCACCTTCCCGTTGCTGTCGGCGAACTTGTCGAGTTTGACCCCGACCTTGTCGAGTAGGGTGAGATGCAGGTTGGCCAGCGGCGTTGGCTTTGCATACTTGATATGGCGGTTGCCCTTTATGCCCGTGGCCGAGCCGCCCGCAATTAGGATGGGCAGGTTCGTATGGTCATGGATGTTTGGATTGCCGATGCCGCTGCCGTAAAGAATCAGCGAATGGTCGAGCAAGTTGCCGTTGCCTTCGGGCGTCGCCTTGAGCTTGGCGAGATACTCGGCGAAGAGCGACACATGGAACGCGTTGACCTTGGACATTCGCTCGATTTTGGCCGGGTCGTTGCCGTGATGGGAAAGCGGGTGGTGAGGATCGGGCACACCAATTTCCGGATAGGTGCGGTTGCTGGTCTCGCGCGCGAGCTGGAAGGTGATGATGCGCGTAACGTCGCCCTGCATCGCCAGCACCTGCAAATCGAACATCAAACGCGCGTGCTCGGCGTAGGCGGCGGGCACCCCGACCGGACGATCGAGGTCGCGTATCGGATGTTCCGCCGCGTCGGCCTCCGCTTTCTGGATGCGCCGCTCCACTTCGCGCACCGTATCAAGATACTGGCTGACCTTGGTCCGGTCGCCGGGGCTGAGGTTGCGTTGCAGGCGGCTGAGGTCGTCGTTGAACGCATCGAGCAGGCTCGCCTTCCGGCGCAGCGCGGCGCGGCGCTCGGCCATGCTGCCGCCTTCGCCGAAGAGGCTTTCAAACACGATGCGCGGATGCGCCTCGGCCGGCAGGGGCGTGGTGGGCGAGGACCACGAAAGGTTGTTCTGATAGACGCAGGCATAGCCGTTATCGCACTGGCCCACGACCTGGAGCAGGTCCATCGCGAGTTCCAGCGAGGGCAATTGCGTCGCCTGGCCAATGTGCTGGGCCGCGACTTGGTCAACCGTGGTACCTAGATAGTAGTCGGTGCTTTCCGTGAGCTTGGCCTTGGCGGCGCTCAGGAACGAGGAGTTCGAGGTCGCATGACTGCCGGGATAGGCGCACTGCAATTCCATGTTGGAGACGACGGTGACGTGTTCCTTTACCGGCCTAAGCGAGTCGAGGATTGGCGAAAGTTGGTCGAGGGTGTCACCCGGCGGGAACCACCGGCTCTGGTCGCATCCCATCGGCATGAAAACGAATCCAAGGCGGCGCACCGGATTGGCGGCGGTTTTCGCCAGGGCGGTCGCGGCAGGGACCATCGCGTCCAGCAAGGGCAGCGCCACCGTGGCGCCGATGCTGCGGAGGAAAGTGCGGCGCGGGAGGGCTCTTTTGGTGATGAAGTTCATGGAGTCTTTCTCATCGTGAACGGCGTGCTTTCAGTAATTCCAACGATAATGGATGAAAAGCGGTAGTTCTCCGCCTTCGCCTCACGAACAATTTGTCGCACTGCCGGGCCATCGAAGGGTTCGACGCCGCGGCCCAGCGCGAACGTCAGCAATTTTTCGGTCAAAGTGCCGACGAAAAGGTCCGGCCGACTCAGCAACCCCCGTTCGAGTCCTCGAACACCTTCGAACTTGCTGCCATCGGGCAACCCGCCGGAGGCATCCACCGGTTTGCCTTCTTCAAGAATCCGCCAGCGGCCCACCGCGTCGTAGTTCTCCAGGGCGAAGCCGGGCGGGTCCATCAGATTGTGGCAACTGGCGCAGGCGGCGTTCGCCCGGTGCTGGGCGAGGCGTTCGCGCACGGACAGATTCGCGGCTATCACGTTGTCCAGCGCCGGCACATCCGGCAACGGCGGAGGCGGCGGTGTGCCAATGATGTTCTCCAGAATCCACTTGCCGCGAAGCACCGGCGAAGTGCGCGTGGCGTAGGAAGTGACGGTGAGCACGCTGGCCTGCCGGAGCAGGCCACCCCGCTCGCTATTGCGGTCGAGAGCGACGCGGCGAAAATGGCTGCCGTAGACATTGGGAACGCCGTAATGCTTCGCCAGTCGTTCATTAAGGAACGTGTAGTCCGCCTGGAGCAGGTCGAGCACGCTGCGGTCTTCGCGCAGAATCGTCTCGAAATGCAGCTCGGTTTCGCGGCGACAGGCCTGGCGCAGGTTGTCATCGAAATCGGGAAACAATCGCAGGTCGGGCGCGATGGATTCGAGGTTGCGCAGGTGCAGCCATTGTTCCCCGAAGTTGCGAACCAGGTTCGTTGCCCGGGCGTCCGCCAGCATCCGGCGCACTTGTCTCTCCAGCATCCGTGGTTTGTGCAAGTCACCGCGTTCGGCGACACCCAGCAGTTCGTCATCGGGTATGCTGCTCCAGAGAAAGAACGACAGCCGCGAGGCCAGG
>Ga0070689_100003332_pt1 | contig 10671 bp, 12 predicted proteins | sample KBSS23HmetaG_FD_64669 | JGI IMG/M metagenome (GOLD analysis project Ga0070689, IMG submission 64669) | Switchgrass rhizosphere microbial communities from Kellogg Biological Station, Michigan, USA - KBS S2-3H metaG | ecosystem: Host-associated > Plants > Roots > Rhizosphere ... | reverse complement strand
CCCGCCCATACTGCGACGATGCCTGCGCTCCGGTAGTTGCCATCAAAAGACAGAATAACGCTCCTGCTATGACTGCTCGCATTTCCCTCACCCCGTTGCTGTTGAAAAGGAAAAATTAAAGCGCCGACGCCTGTACAAAAAGCGCGTCGACCTGATCGGAACTTAAATTCAATTGCGCCGCCATACTTGAAATCCAGGGCGCGTCGCGGAGCCACTCGGTGGCGTATTCCCAACTGTCCTTGAGATCAGCGTCGGTCGCGGCGTTCACGGCAGCGACGACGGCGTCGTAGAGCCCGGCCGCCCGCAAGGCTCGCCGCGCCTGGAGCGCAGTAACCGGCTTGTAGGGCGGCAATTTCGCTTCCTTGAGCGCGGCCTTCAGCTCTTCCGACGTGACTTCGAGCGGCGCACGCCCGCTGGATTTCCATGCCGCATATTTATCGTCGCTGTCCTCGACATATGCACGAGCCCGCGTCGAATAAATTTTTCCGGCCACATTCCAATAGGCGTTGGCGTCGGTGATGACGGCAAAGGACGGCGCACGCTTAGTTGACATGGACTCGGGAGTCCTCGAGCACGGCGGTGATGGACACCGTCTTCCCGCTACGCGGGACGGCGCCAAGGAAGATGGCCTGGCGCGGAATCTGCTCCGCCACGCCCACGACCATGTGGAGAGGCTCCGAGAGCGTGGCCGTCATGTCGAAGGTCGTAGTGTCGGGATAAGTCGGCGCTGCCGTTAGTGTGATGACCAAGTTTTCATCGGCGAGCGCATAGCTGGCGATTTGCACGCTAGCCGAGGCGCGCCCGCGCCGGTCGCGGAAATAGGCGAACCATGTTCCGCCGGCGCTAAAATCAAGTCGCCCCCAAAGCGTTACCGTCTTGGTCCCGGCGTCGTAGTCATAAACCCTCGTCGACTGGCCCCACCGTGGCATGTCGTGGTGAACGAGGATTAGATCGCCGCGCGACGCGATCAAACCTTCAAGCTCGGTATCAAAGCTCAGGAGAACGCGGCGATAGCGATCGGCTGCGATCAGATAATCTCCTTCGCGCGCGATTTGCTCGCTCTGTACGACGCCATCGTATTGATTGATTGAAGGTGTCTGCGGATCGACAACACCCGCTTTCGGGAATGTCTGGATGTCATTGATCCAGGTGTCCTCATTGAGGAAGTTAACCTGTATCGAATCGGTCTCATCCTCTGGCGACGGCAGGATGAACTGCATCGTGAATGTTCCCTTGATGATGTTCTCCGAAGAGAAGAGCATCACAGGGATCGTCTGCGGTTGATCGCGATGAAATCGAACCAATCCGTATTGGTGATAAGGGACGGCGCGACCAGCGCGAAGCGCCACGCCAAGAGCCGACCAAAGTGTCACATTGCTTGATGCGTAAAAGTCGAACGTATCGCCGCGGGCCGTCCATATTGCGTCCAGAGCGGCCAGGGCGTCGAGATCGTAATTCACGTCGTCGAGCTTTCCGCCATAGATGGTGTTTTTGAGAATGTCCGCGACTGCCCAGGCGATGCTACGGGTCTGCGTTGTTGCGGTCCAAGCGGCGCCGTCCCAGGTCGGAAGCATCCGGGTGCCTGTCACTGCAATTTGCCGCGAAGATGTTCCGTTGATCGAGTTCGTGCGATCAGCGGTCATTTCGATAGCGATCAGCGTGCAATCGCCATAGGCGTGCTCGCTCTCCAGGAAGCCGCGCAACCCATCCCACTGGAGATCGTGGCCCACCGAGCCGAGCAGCTGTTTGTCGTCTAAACGCTGCGCTTTGATCTGCCAACGCGCGTCGTAGGGCATGTCAATTCTGAACGAAAACGTGATCGCGGTTGAACGCTCGGCCTCGTATGTGTAGCCGCCGCCGAGAAAAACCGCCGCGCCGCTGCTTGATGAGAGCGCGGACGTAGTCGAATCAGCAGTCCGCGTGTCGCTAACTTGCCAGTCGCCGAGCGGATCGCCGTTGTCGTCAATTTCCTGGCACTGAAATTGCCATTGTATGGTGAGCGGATCGAGCGCGCCCGTGCTCGTATTAAGCTTGTAAAGACCAGCCGGCAGCGTGAGATCAACGCCGATAGTCGAGACGGTTCGCCGTGGCGGGCAGGCAATGAATGGGCCTTTTATAGGCGCGACGGCTCCTGGAATGTGCGTGCCGACATCAAGCCAATCGTCCGCGTTCGTCAGGGGATTCTGATTTATGTTGTTAGTGAGCGCTTGGTAGTACGTCCTGAGACCAAGACGATTCGTCCAAACATATATTCCTATCGTGTAGTTTGTGGCCGAGTTCCATTGATCTGCTCCAACTGAGATCGCCGGATCATTTGCCGCGGGCAGTTCAATTCCAGATACTTGCGTTGACGTGAAAACTTCCGGCTCAAACACGTCGATCGTCGTGCCGGGGAAATAGACCGTTACGGAGATGTTGTCGAAAGAATTTATGTCGCTTTGGCCGAGTTCGATCTTCGTAACGTCGACCTCGCCCTGCGAGCACACTAGTATCTGGCGGAGCACCTGCGCGCGGTCCACCCACTCCGTCCAGGGCGCTGACGCCAGGTCTGGAATGAACCTCAATCGGCCGTAGAGCACAGGAACAGGACTGCCGAGCCTCGCGATGTTGTTCTGCGCCGACAGCGTGCTCGAGTAGGTAGCGTTGCTGCCGCCCTCGGTTGACGATGGAGGCGCGCCGGCCGCGGTCTGATTGACCGGGATCAGAACATTCAGGAGGTAATTCGAGCCAATGACCAGTGCGGCCGTGGTCGCAGCTGTGATCGCGCCGGCGATAGCTCCGGTCGCGCCGAATGCTCCGATGATGGGCGCGGCGATGAACGGCGCGGCTACGGCAGCGAGAACCAATACACCGAGCGTCGCCACTGTGCGTAGGTTGTCGCTCTGAGGCATGATGATGAAGACGACAACATCATCCTTGCGGGCGCTGACGCGGTGCCAGCTTTTCTGGCTCACCCATTTGCCGTTACGCGAACAGATCAGCGGCCGGTGCTTCGGATCGAGGCCGTGATTGCGCGCCAGCCGCCGCAGCGACATCGGCCGCCGCTCAACGACGACCGCGCGCTCAGGAGCGGCCGACGTAATGTTGTTCAGGATGTGGACGTAGGCCATGACAATCCGCGCGGGCGATAGTAACCAAGCACATTGAGGCGAAGCGCGCGCAACGCGCCAATTTTCGTGAAGACCACGCCGGTCTTCCGCATCACGTGCAGTGCGCCTCCGCCGTCGATGGACAGATACACGCCGATATGATCGGGCAGCCTGCCGCGGCTCATGTAGACCGCGCATCCGTCGAAGGGTTCTTCGATCCTCTCGCCCTCGCCTGCCGCCACCGCCGCTTTGAATCGGCTGCGAACGACATCAAGCTTCTTAAAATCAAATCCGATCGACGGCAGCGTCGAGACGCCGAACTGCATTCGCAGAACGTAGTCGAATAAGCCCCAACAGTCGAAAGCGTCCGGCCCGCGCGCGAGTGGCTCGTATGGCTTGCCGAGCAGACTGATGGCGCGCGCTTGTGGCGTCATGCGTATTGGAGTGTCGGGAAGCGCAGTGCCGAGTACGACTGCCACGGGAAACGCCTTGAGCCGATCGTATGGGTTATAAGACGACCCGTCACGGAAACGCCCGTGGCGGCTACCTCCACGAGGTTGAACACCAAAGGCGGATCGTTCTCTGGGCCGCCGGTTTCGCCGCCCACCAGATATTCCCGATAGGTGATGTAGATCGCCTTGCCGCCCTGAGCCGCTTGGATGAGAAGGTCAATCATCGCTCTGTTGACGTTGTCGACTGTAAGCGTAGCACGAGGCGTCGGATCGGTCGTCGTATCGGGGACAGATATCGTGAAAGGTGCGCCAGAGAAGGTCACAAGGGCGCCAGGTTGCCTCGGCGCCGTTGCCTCCAGCGTCGCGTCAAGCTCCCTCGAGCCGTCGTCATTGATCCTAGTCGGATTCATTCCATCGAAAAGAAAGACGTCAGCTGGCGCGTCTGCATCGTCGACGAGCCCATCGAAATAGATGGAGATCGTCGGGATTATCGGCACATCGGGATCGGCCGCCGCATAGGCTTCTTCGAGTGCGTCTGAGAGCGCGATATTTGTCATTCGTTTAACGGCGGCACATTCCAGGCGTCAAAGAAAGGATCGAGAGTGAGATCCTCTACGAGGGAAATCATATTGATCAAATCGTCGAACGTAGCTTCGGCAAAGAGCGCCACAAGCTCAGCGAGGTCTGCAGGAGTGATCTCATTAAGGTCCCGCGCCTCCAATTCGGCGACCGCTTCCCACCGATTGAAACTGACCGCATTAATAACTGGCGGCGAGGAGAATCGCGCCCTGACCGTCCGGTATGCTTGATTGTCGATTGGAATGTCGATGGTAAAGAATCCGGCCTCGTGCCGCGCGCGATATTCGAGCCACTCGTTGAAGTAGGCGAGCTGGTTATCATCCCATTGCCATGAAACTGTAACTATCCGGAACGGAGTGAGAGTGCTCGTCCTGAATTTGGCGATACCCTCGTTGCTGGCATCCGACCTATTGCCTGAAACTGCGCGCTTGCTGGAGAAATTATCGACAAGAATTGCATCTTCAAGCACCTCCGACGGGAATATGCCGTCATCCGGCGGAGTGAAAGCCGATCTCGATATGAGATTGGGATCATTTATTTCAAGCTGCGCCGTTAGTTGCCATCGGTCGGCGACGTTGGCTAGAGGAACAAGTGTTGGCTGGCCCACAAATCGCGCAAGCACCGTGCGGGCAACGCTCTCGATCGGTATGTCGATGCGAAACCAAACTTCGCCATTCTTGGCTGAATAATCGTACCAAGCGGTAAAGAACTCTGCTTGATAAGCGGTGAAAAATATCGCGCAATTCAAAATGCGAAGCGGATTGCGATTGACCAGCCGCACGCGATCGAAGCCGGATTCCATCGCAGAGCGAACTGTGGCGCTGTCTCGCTTGTTGCTGTAGCCCTGGACGAGAAAATCGGCCTGTATGAACGGCGGGAATGTTTCGCCGGTAAACGCGCGAGAGAGGAGCGTCAGATCGGCAGAAAAACTACCTTGGCCGCCGAGGCGCGCACTGGCCAGCATCCGCAGATTAGCAACTGCGGCAAGTACGCCTGCACCGTCGAGATGCGCAAACGCTGAAAGTTTTGCGAGGGTCGACGCGGAGAGATTGCCGGCGCCAGAGAATGTCGCAAGTGCCGCGGATCGTAGGTTCGCCGACGCGGACAGCAAGCCCGAGCCCGCGAATGTGGCAAAATTCGCCGGCAGGACGCGAAGAAGGTCGACAGTCAGACTTCCTGCGCCGGCGAACGTCGCGCGGGCTGTTAGTGCCAGGTTAGCAGTCGCAGCCAGAGAGCCCGCGCCCTGGAAAGTTGCCAGACCGCGAAGCGCCAGCACGTCAGCCGCGGTAAGCGAGCCGGCTCCTGTGAATAAGACTTGTGCGGCGAGCCCAAGGTTGACCGTAGCGGCGAGGGTGCCGGTTCCACTGAAGGCGGCATTGAGAGCGGCCAAAGCCTGAGCGCTGGCGGTCAGCGAGCCGACGCCGGCAAAAGCCGCCATCGCGGGCTCGACCAGCACTGCGGTCGCTGAAAGATTGCCCGCGCCTGCGAAAGCTGCGGTCGCCGCCTGACGAAGGTTGGCGCCGGCAGATAAGCCGCCAGCGCCGTCAAATTCCGCCAGCGCGGCGGCAGCTAATGCGGCAAGTGCCGAAAGATTGCCTGTACCGTCGAACTCGGCGTTGACCTGATTGCTCGCTCCGGAGACGAGCGTTGCATTTGCGATCAGTGAGCCGGCGCCGTCGAAGCGCTCGGCCGTTAGGTAGATGTAAGTAAGGAGATCGGCGGCGAGGCTACCGGCCCCAGAGAAGGCCGCCTGTGCGGCCTTCAGGTGCTGAGTATCAGCGGCGAGGCTTCCAGATCCGGCGAACGTAGCGGCTGCTCTGGCCGCCAGGATGCCGTTCGCAGAGAGGCTGCCCGATCCAGCGAACGTTGCAGCCGCGATCGCCTGGACGGCGCTAAGGGCGGATAGATTCCCCGAACCGGCGAAAGTCGCTGCAATTGGCGCGATAAGCGTGCCAATGGCGGCGAGACTGCCACTTCCCGAGAATGTGGCGGGATTGGTAAAGCTAAACTTTTGGAGATCGGCGGAAAGGGAGCCGCTTCCGGAGAAGACCGCCAGACCCGCAGCGCCGAGGAGGCCGAGCGCCGAAAGGCTTCCGCTGCCTTGGAATGACGCGGCTGCAATGAGTTTTGCTGTCGCCGCGGCCGAAAGGCTTCCTTGGCCGCCGAACTGCGCCAGAGCCGCGAGATTCGCCCGTGTCGATGCCGAGAGAAGTCCGGAGCCGGCGAAGATCGCGTTGTTAGGCGTCGCAGGCGAGTACGACACCATGACCCAGACGTCTTCGACGCGCTGGGTGCCTGCCGCGGTGCTCGCCCGTTTGTTCCAGCCCGCCTCGGAGGCGTTGAGGTTGGCGAGCGTGTCGGTGAAAATCGAGCTTTCGTAATAAGCGTCGCTCGTCGTGAGCGTGACGTTGTAATCGGTGTCGGTGCTCGCGGCCCGATAACGCAGTGCTCCTAAATTGATGTTGCTCGATGTGGAGGACGCCTTGGCGACCGCTGCGACCTTGGCGGCGTTGACTGTGTCGCTGCCCGCGATAGTGCCGGAGCCATGACCCGCCTGCGTCGCCGAGAATGAGGCGGTGACGGCGGTCTGCGCAGAGGCAGGCGTTTGATTGGGAGATTCGGCAAAATGGACAGTGTCGGGCGGCGTCTGGCCCCACGAAATGAAGATTTGAGCTTCGCGAAAGCTCGCAACGCCGGGAAATGTCGCTAGCGCAATGAGTTTGAGATTGCCGAGCGCAGATAAATTGCCGGCGCCAGCGAACGTTGCTTGTCCCGCAAGATTTAGTTTTGCTGCTGCCGAAAGTCCGCCAACGGCGTCCGTGCCGCCAGAGCCGCCCCGAACTGTCATGGCGCTAGGCCAAAGTTACGCGGAGCGCGCCGGCAGCAAATGCCGGATTGTCGGCAGACTTGCACCCAACGTTCGCCGTCAAGGTCCCGAAAGCCAGCCGATTCCCGCCGACCGTGTTGTCGTAGAGGTTCCAGCCCACGGCCGTTCCTGCCGCCGTAGCGGTCCCGGTGATCGCAGCAATGTTCGACGCAGTGCCGGCAGGCGATGCTGCCGCACCAAACGTCACCGTCATGCGGGGAGAGAAAGGACCGTCAAACGCCGATTGTGTGGTCGGGCTGGCAGTGGCCCATTGCACATAAGTTTTGCCGGGCCTCGTAGGCGTGGCGCCTTGCAGCACCCAATCGAGCAGCGCTTTGTCGATGAAGGGATCGAACGCCATTCGGTGATCCCCTCATCGGAGTTACGACAGGGTGATGATCAACGCGCCGGCCGTCAGCACGAGAGAATCGCCGACGAGGATGGTGCGCGCCGTCTGCAGCGTCCCGTACCACAGCATATCGGACGACGCGACAGGCGAGCCATCCCACAATTGCATGCCTAAGATCGAGCCCGTCGACGAAAACGGCCCGAACGTCATCGCCGCCGTGTTGGACGCCGAACCGGCGGGCGACGCCGCAGCGCCGAATAGAGCGGTGAGGCGCGAGTAGCCGGTGAGCGTCCCGATCTCTGAGCCTGAGACCGACGTCGGCGTTCCCGCGGCCAAGCCTGCCCAGAGTGCGTTCGGCCGCGCAGGCGTGGCGCCTTGCAGCACCCAATCGAGCATTCCCTTCGCAAGGTACATTCCGATGTTAGCCATGATGGAGTCCTTTCTCTTCCTTCAGTGTTTCGCGTAGAAGTCGTTCGACGAGCTGCGGATTGGTCTTCGCGAAAGCCTGGAAGATGTATCCATCTGGCTTAGCGATGTAAGGCGACGCGAGCATGATGCGCGCGCGACGTTCGAGTTGCTCGGCGTCCAATACGATGCCGAAGTTGAAAGCACCGTGAAAACCGAAATGCCGCGATGCCGCCGTCGGCCGCGAGCATTCGAATGAGAAGCGGTGAGCCACTTCCTCTGGCGCCCAGACGAAACCGTGATTCTCCAGCGTCAAGCGATACTTGCGGCAGAGCAGATCGTCGTCGACCGCAGTGTCGCATGGCAGCGTGTGTTGATGCGCGCGAAGGAAGCGCTTCAGGCGAGTTGAGACTAGCGAGAATCCGCCGTTGCCGACATTCTTGCCGTCCTTGTACCACCAAGGCGCGCCGATATAGTCGTACTCGAGGAACACGTCATCCCACATCGACGCATCCCAGATCCAACTGTCCCACTGGATGTTGAGCGTCTGCCGCGTTCGCAGCAGCGGCGGCACGTCGTACCACCATGAGCGCGACCATCCGATTTTCTCTGGCCAATCTGGAACGACGTGGATGCGTCCGAGCGATGGAAATTCCGTTGGCTTGTCCGTCAGGATCAGAACATCACCAAACTCTGCCTTGGCAATGCACTCTTCGATCGCCATGCGGGCAAGCTCGTGCTCACGCGTCTCGACGCAGACGAGAGTCACGTCAGGAAGGTGTAGTTTCGATTTAGTCATGCCGCATGTCCCGATAAGCCTGCCACATGCACAAGCGCACCTCAGAGGCAGGCTTGCTCAAACATTTCTCGTCGATTTCGTCGTGCCGTATCAGTTTCCACGAGGCGAAGAAAGCCACCGTGATCGCCGCGGCCAAGGCCATTAACAGGCGCCGCATTCCTTGCCGTTCCTTATTTGCCGGCCTAGGCACTGACGTTCCGCTCCCACTCCCAATCGTCTCGCGTGTACTCAATTGTGCCACACAGAAACCGCCAGCGATTAAACTTGCGGACTATCGCGCGAGCCACTTTCTCCGCTTCGGGGCAATCATTGACGGTCATCACAATTCGCCCGGCCGCATCGGCGATCTGAACTTCGGAACGTCTTCCCTGGAAACGTTCGACGATGCGTAGCGGAAGCTTCATAGAATCCAATCCAGCATGATGCGCTCCGGTTTCGGCTGCCCTTCGCCTTGCAGAAAGCTTATTTGATTGCCCCTGTTCACGATGGCATGTAGCCCGGCCGAGCGCACAGCGTCTACAAGGATTGCCGGATCGCCGTGATCCACCATGATGCGCAAATAGCCGGCCGCGGGATCGCCCGCTGCATAGGCACCGATCATGTCGGGGCGATATTCAGCGCCGAGGCTGAAGTTCGTTAGCCACCAGCACTTAAAACTTTTGCAGCTATTTGGATGGTCGCCGTAGATCGCGCAGCCTTTGCCTATTTCGCAAAAGACACACCATTCGTTCCGCGGCTTTGCCAGTTCGGCGATGCGCTCGAGTCGACAGCAGAGTGTGCATTCGCCGCACGACCTCACGCCAGCGCCCATCCGCGCGGCTGCATGTGATACCAGCACATCGTCACCGGGCGCTCTTCGCTGACCGCCATCCACCGATAATCCGAGGTCATTCCGGTGAGCTCGTTGAAGCGGTTGGGATTGCGCGGACCCTCGACGAGCATGTCAATGCGATGCGTCCCGCGGAAACGGTTCAGCAGGATGTCGTCCGTTTTCTGTCCGGGCCAGTTGTGAATTTCGACGATCATATGCGAGCGAACAATGCCGGGGAATTTGTCGCGATCGAGATATCCGACTTCGGCTCCCTCGCAGTCAGACACGATCAAATCGGGTTGCGCCATAACCTCTGAAAGATCGCAGCCGATTTTTATTCCCACGTCGTTAGCGTGCGCGGCAGCCTGCAGGATCGCCAAAGCACGCGATTCGTTATCTATCGCAAAAACTTCTGCCTGCGGTAGTCGGCGCTTCAGCCCGATTGCGTAGTAGCCTTCCGCGCAGCCAATCACGACGATGCGCGGTTTTTCTATATCCTCCAGTCGCTCGATCTCTCTATGGATGACGCCGTGAAGTTCTTCCTCGTAGCATCCCAGAAGCATCGGTGAGAGACGGGTGCTCGGCCACGCCGTGTCGCGCGGGAGTATCATCCCCTTGAACGGACCTGAGTGTACTGCCCCTCCAAATTCCGCGAACAGATGGTCATCTAGCTCCGCCTTGGCAGACGCGAAATCTGGCTCGACATCCTGCCAATATCCGACGCGCTTCTCACGCCGCAGCGGCGCGCAATTTGATGACATTATCTTTGTGCCAAAGCTTTTCGACGTGCTGCAAGATTGTCTCGACGGAAATGTCGCTAATGCACGCGGCTCCGTTGCCCGAGTCCTTGTTCGGAACGCAAGTCTCGATCGTGTCATGCAAACGATGGCATGGCCAGCACGGAACGCGATACGGATCAGCGTGAAGCGTGACGGTATTGCGCCAGTGTTTGGTGATATTCTCGACGCTTGCGTGGGAAACCATAACGATCTTCGGCATATCCTCGAACGCGCAGGCCCATGCCATGCCAGTGTCAGGCGTGACGACCAAGTCGCCGGCCATGCACGCACTTAGCGCGGTCCGCAGCGGCCATCTCGCCTCGACAGGCTGATGGTCCTGCACAGCGAGATGTAAGCCGTCGCGAGATCCATTCTGCCGAATAACATGGTCGCGGATACCGTTTGCATATTCGGCCTGCTTGTCGCCAACGCCGAAAACGACGACTGGAATTTTCAGCTCCTTAATGATTCGGCCGATCGCCATAGGCGCGTAGGGGTACACCTTATCAACCCGAGAGCCAGAGACGATCCACGAAAGAAAC
>Ga0070689_100003331_pt1 | contig 10671 bp, 11 predicted proteins | sample KBSS23HmetaG_FD_64669 | JGI IMG/M metagenome (GOLD analysis project Ga0070689, IMG submission 64669) | Switchgrass rhizosphere microbial communities from Kellogg Biological Station, Michigan, USA - KBS S2-3H metaG | ecosystem: Host-associated > Plants > Roots > Rhizosphere ... | reverse complement strand
GATCGCCGAAATTGTCGACGCTTTTCGACAAGCAATCGAAATCGAAGCCGATTCAAATGAAAAACGCGAGCTTCAAATCAAAAAAGAAGCGAAACAAAAAGCCAAAGAAAATACCAAGCGAAAACCGAACCCGAAAGCCAAAAGCGCAAGCGGTTAATTTCATATTTCATTTCAACGGACTTTTAGCTGAGACAGTTTAGCGTCGGTCTGAAGAGCCGAAGAGGTTGGTGCAAGTCCAACACTGTCCACCAGAACAAAAAGCGAAAGTAAAAGTATTTGAAGAAGCATTTTTACTTTTGCTCTGTAAATTCAAAGCCGATTAGCTCAGCGGAATTAGAGCAAAAGATTTCTAATCTTTAGGTCGTCGGTTCGAGTCCGACATCGGCTGCCAAAATCTTTCCAACAATTTTTCTCCAGCCAATTAGCTCAGCGGAAGAGCGTCTGTCTTACAAACAGAATGTCAAAGGTTCGAATCCTTTATTGGCTACCAATTTTTCGGCGGTGTAGCTTAAACGGAGTAAAGCGTCGGTCTCATAAACCGAAGATTAAAGGTTCAAATCCTTTCACCGCAACCAATTTTATTTTCGATTTTAGATCGCCGATTTTCGATCTTTTTATATTTGATATTTATTTCCTCTTTAGATTATTTATCGAAAATTTAGATTCTCCTTGTGTCTGTCCTCCAATCGAAAATCGGCGATCTAAAATCGAAAATCCAAACGGCGATGTAGCTTAACTGGAATCAAAGCGTCTGTCTTGTAAACAGTTCGATGCGAGTTCAAATCTCGCCTTCGCCTCCAAAATATTTATCGCAGGAATGGAGCAAAGCAGGCTCGGCGGTCTCATAATCCGCAAATCGTCAGGTTAAACTCCTGATCCTGCAACCAATTTTTTAATTTCGGAACATAGCTTAAATGGTCAAAGCCTTCGACCGATAATCGAAAGAGTAAAGGTTCGAGTCCTTTTGTTCCGACCAGTTTTTTGCAGGGCGTAGCTTAATGGTAAAGCAGATTACCTTAGAACGGCAGGTTCGAGTCCTGCCGTCCCGAATTTTAATTTTCCAAAAAATCCTACCTCAACAAACGCGGTCGAGAAACTTGCGAGGACGAAAGAATGCTGAAAATTTCCTTTCTTTTGTTCGCAATGAACACTTCTTGTCTTTTGTCCGTCAGAGCGAATTTCTCGCCCGCGTTTGCCTACCGAAATCAATTTTGGATTTTGGATAAATAAGGAAAAAGTTTTATTAGTTTTTTTTCCGGGATAACTCAACTGGAAGAGTGCCTGCCTGTTAAGCAGGAAGTTCAGAGTTCAAGTCTCTGTCCCGGAGCCAATTTTTTTAGAAGCTGTTTGAAAACTTGGGATTGACGGCTTTTGTCATTGAAGATGACATACCGTATAGCCCGGCGAGTATCGCTGGGTTTAGTTAGACGAACGATTCCGTCGCTGAAGGCGATGAACAATGAAGCGGTAAATGCTGCTCGCCTTCAGCGAGCGATTATCACTTTCCACGTACCCAGCGATACTCGCCGGGCAATACGGTGTGTCGCCTTTGGCGACTGATTTTAGAATTCAAACAGCTTTTAGAATCTGAAAGCGTTTTAACTTTCGGTTTTTAATTTTCGCTTGTTGATTTTCCCGATTGCCGTTTGCGGCAGTTCGTCGAGAAATTCGATTTTCGCGGGCATTTGAAATCTCGCGACGCGCGTTTCGAGCCATTGTTTGATTTCACTTTCGGACAGATTCGTTTCGGGTTTTGAAACGATATAGGCTTTCAGACGTTGACCGAATTCTTTGTCGGAAATTCCGATGACTGCCGTCTGCCGAATGTCGGGATGTTTGACGAGAATATTTTCGAGCTCGATTGGATAAACATTTTCGCCGCCGGAAACGATCATTTCGTCGTTTCTGCCGCGCAAAAATAAAAAGCCGTTTTCATCCTGAAAACCCAAATCGCCGGTTTCGATCCAGCTTTTGCCGTCTTTGATCGCCCACGCGCTTTTGATGCAGATTTTTCCGATTGTTCCGTTTGAGACTTCCCTTTCGTTTTCGCCGAAAACTTTTAAGTTTACGCCGCCGATTTTTCTGCCGATTGTTTCCGGCAACCGGCGCAAATCTTCGGGCGTTGCGATCACCGAAAATCCGGCTTCCGACGTGCCGTAAAGATTAAAAAGTTTGTCGCCTAATTTGTCCAAAGTTTCTTCCGTGAGCGCGGGATTCAGAGCCGCGCCGCCCGAAATAATGCATTGTAACGATTTGAGTTTTCGCGCATCGAAAGTCAGCATTCTTTGCAGCATCAGAGGTACGACCGTTATCGTTTCGATTCGATTTTTCTCGATTAATTTACAGCCTTTTTCGGCATCGAAACGCGAAAGAAAAAACATTTTCATTCCCAGAATCATTCCGATAATAATCGCCGAAATCCCGAAACCGTGATACGCGGGCGTAACGACATAGACCGATTTATATTCGTCGAGATCGAGCTGCGTAAGAAGCGCAAAAAACGGGTTGAGAAAATTTAAAATCGAAGCTTTGCGCTTGGCGGCTTTCGGAACTCCGGTCGTGCCGCCGGTCAGAACAATGATTTCGCCGGAAAAAGCGCGTTTGATTTTCGTTTGATCTTTTTTATCTGAAAAATTTTCAGCGTTGTTTACGACAAACGATTTGTTTTTCCAGTCCGTTTTTTTATCGCTCGAAATCAAGCTTTCGACTTCGCCGTCGTAAAAAAGAAAATCGAATTTATGTCTTTCGATTAAAGCCGAAAATTGCTCGGCGGAGATTTCAGGATTGAGCAAAAAAATTCTCGCGCCGATTCTTGACGCGGCGCACAAAGCGCGAATCAAACCGGCGTTATTGCGGCATAAAAAAGCCGCTTTATTTCCGGCGGAAAGCTGAAAATTATTTTGTAAATGCTGAGCTAAATGTTGAGACTGCAAATATAGATTTTCATATGTAATCGCTTCTCGCTCGTCAACGACGGCCATCTGATTCGGATTTCGCCGCGCGGTGAATTTTAGAAGCGCCATCAAATTCGTGCCTTCGCTCGCAAAAGACGAAAGCAATTGGACGAAACCTTTCGGCGACAGCAAACCGATTTTGAATAGTTTTTTGAGCAGTTTGAGCATTATAAAATCGCGTGATTAATCCTTTGGTGATTTTTTATCGAATTTCTTTTTCGTCCACGAATTCATAAAAAATTCAGCCGGACGGCGAAAAATTGTCGAGCCGATTTGCCCGAAGATCAGCCACCACGGTTTGAAAATTTTGCGGCGCGTGTAGATTGATTTACCGATAATTTCGGCGACGTGTGCGGGCGACATCGCGGGCGCGTTTTTATATTCGGCGGTCGGCTCGATCATTCTGGTTCTGACGAGCGGCAGATAAACGGAAGTCGCCCGAATTCCGGCGGCTTCGAGTTCCGGCGCGGCGCAGCGAAACCATTGGTCAAACGCCGTTTTCGAAGATTGATAAGCCGTCCAGAACGGCGCGGGAATCAATAGAACATTGACGGCTGAAATGTTTATGATGCGTCCTCGATTTTTCCGCAAAATCGGAATTAAGCCGAGCATTAACTGAACGGGCGCGAAATAGTTGAGCGACATCGTTCGCTGGAAATCGTGAAATCTTTCCAGCGATTCGAACAAAGGGCGGCGAATTGATTTTCCGGCGTTGCTGATAAAAACATCAATTCCGTTCGGCAAATCTTTTAAGTTTTCCAAAAGGTTTTCAACGTCTTCGTTTTTCGTCAGATCGGTCGAAAAAATTGAAACATTAGCCGATTTATTTTCCTTCTCGATTTCGTTTTTTATCGCTTCGAGCTTCTCGGCGGTTCGGGCGACGAGAATTAGATTCGCTCCGGTCTTTGAAATCAAATAAGCGAGTCGTTCGCCGATTCCAAAAGTCGCGCCGGTAATCAAAACGGTTTTCCCCTCGAGCGTTTCGGCAAACTTTTTTTCACTAAAAAAAGTCGGCGGAAACAAAAAATGTTCGATCAAGCTGTATTTATGATCCGGCATATCAATTCAATTAAAAATTAAGAGTTAAAAGCTAAAAAGTCCATTTTGTTTTTTAACTTTTTCGGTCGGTAGCTAAGTCTGGTTAAGGCAGCGGACTTTTAATCCGTAAATCGTGGGTTCGAATCCCACCCGACCGACCAAGTTTAGGGATGAGGGATGAAGGATGAGGGATAAAAGCTTTGAGTTCTGAATTCTGAGTTTTTAGTTTTTGTATTTGAATTCAAAATTCAAAACTCAAAACTTAAAACTTATTTCATACCTCATCATTCATCCCTCATCCCTCAGTTTCGGCGAATGCTGAAAAGACTACATTCATTGCAAATGACGAGGTCGTCGGTTCGAGTCCGACCGTTCAGCCCAAAATTTTATGCTGAACGTAGCTCAGAAAGGTAGAGCGCGAAAAATACGTCTTTTCGATTTTGTCGCCGATTTAATTTTTTACAACTGTCGTCAGATGAAAGTTCGAATCTTTCCGCTTCTGAATCTACCAAGGAAGCGCAGTTTAACCGGCAGAACAGGCAATTATAAATTTTGATATGATTTTTTTGGAGAAAAATTATGGGACATAAATCACGAATAATGTATGTCGAAGATAAAAGTTCGGGAATTGCCGGCAATGCGCGAATTGGGCGCGTAACTTTTTCAAAAACCAGTAAATCGCTTTATTACGGCGGGAAAACTTTTCAGTCTTTGAATGGTCAGGGCTTTAAATCGAATTACTTTGACATTGAAACAGGCGACAAATATTGGATTTCAGGTTGTAAAAAGGACGGAACGGACGCGCTCTATTCAAACAAGGTTGAAATTGACGAGGACGTTTGGAATGAATACTGGACACAAATTCGTAACAAACCTGAAATGACCAAAAATACAGCTCCGAAAATCTCTGCAAAATATTCAAAATAAACTTCAAATTTTCACGGCGAATGCCGATGGAACTACATAGGCGTTTACAGGTCGCGGGTTCGAATCCCGCCGTTTTGAATTTTCAAAGCGTAGCTCGGCTTGGTAGAGCAGTAAAAAAATGTTTCGTCCAAACTTTGTCGCCGTCTATTCATAAAACATTCGACATTTAACATTTATCACTGAAACCATACTGATAAATGTTAAATGTCGAATGTTATATGACAAATGTTTTGGCGAATGCCGCTCGGGAATACATGGTTACAATTGGTTCGAATCCAATCTTTGCCCCCAAACTTTTTTATGGGCAAAGAGCTTGCGGAAAAGTTGAAAGTAACGATTCCGCATTCGAAAAATTCTCGGCAAAACTTGTCGCCAGATTTCATTTAACATTGAACATTTATCATTGAACATTTTGATAAATGATAAATGTTCAATGATAAATGTTTTGGATGAATGCTGAAAAGACTACATCTCCAAAATGCGTGCCTTGCGAGACGTGATAAATCTCGGTTGGGAAACTCAACGCACAAAACGTCTTTTCAATCTTGTCATCCGAATCTTATTTAACTTTCACTAAAAATTTCAGTCAGGAGTTTGTACTGTTCAAATGATTTTATTTCAATGGAATTGCAGAAATCCATGACGTTATCAATGGAGTTAAACCCGTCTTCATGAGTTTTAATTTCATATAAACAGCAAATGGCGGCGCGAACGGCGCTCACATTCACTTTTTCAAGACTCGAAAAATCTTTTTCAAGATAATTCCACAAGTCATTTCTTGCATTTTCCAAATCCCGAAGACTTGCATTTTTATCTATGTATTTTTCTGAAATCTTAACAGCCTGTCGTGCAATTTGCGGCAAATTATCCCAAACCAGGCGACAACAAGCGCAACAAAAGGAAAGAACTTTTTTCTCATCGGTCAAACAACCTTTTAGTTCTAAACATTCCAGAAAATCTCTTGCGTCGTTTATTAATTTTTGCGACATAAAATTCATAAAATTCTAACAGAATCTTTCCGAAAGGAATGCAAAAAATCTTGTCCAATTAGGAGGTAATCATGGCTAATAAAAATTTATTTCAAACTGTTAAAGGAATGTTCACGCCGAAAGCGAATGCGGTGAACGAAGCGGGCGGAAAAGCTTACGCGCTTTCGCCGAAACACGCGCTCGCGCAGTACGCGGCGACCGGATGTTTCTCGCACACGTTTTACGCCGACGCGGGCGAACAGCTCGATAAAGTTCTCGACTTAACGGCAGACACGGACGCGGATTTCATTGCCAAAACCGCCGTTTACGTACGCGAAAAAGGCTTTATGAAAGATATGCCCGCGCTTCTCGTCGCGGTGCTTTCGACGAAAGATAAAGCTCTTTTCGAACGAGTTTTCCCGCGCGTGATCGATAACGGGAAAATGCTTCGAAATTTCGTGCAGATTATGCGTTCCGGCGCGGTCGGTCGTAAATCGCTCGGCTCGCTTCCGAAACGTCTGGTTCGTGAATGGTTCGAAACGCGCAAGACGGAAGCGATTTTCAAACAATCCGTCGGACAATCGCCGAGTTTTGCGGACATTCTGAAAATGGTTCACCCGAAACCGAAAGACGCGGAACGCGAAGCTCTCTACGGTTACTTTATCGGTCGCGAAATCAACGCCGATAAACTGCCGGAAATCGTTCAAAGCTTTGAAAAATTCAAAGCCGGAGAAACGATGGAAGTTCCGAAAATTCCCTTTCAAATGCTGACGGCTCTGCCGATTTCATCGAAGGAATGGACGGAAATCGCGCGTAACGCCGCGTGGCAGATGACGCGAATGAATCTCAACACTTTCCAGCGTCAAGGCGTTTTCGCCGATAAGGAAATCGTTGAACTAATCGCCAATCGTCTGCGCGACCGCGCCAGCGTTTTGAAAGCGAAAGTTTTTCCATATCAACTGCTTTCGGCTTATATGGCGACGATAAACAACAGCGAAATTCCGCGTGAGATCAGCGAAGCTTTGCAGGATGCGATGGAAATCGCTATAGAAAACGTGCCGGAAATTAACGGGAAAGTTTACGTTTTCCCGGACGTTTCGGGTTCGATGAGTTCGGCTGTCACCGGTTTCCGCAAAGGCGCGACTTCAAAGGTTCGCTGCATCGATGTCGCGGCTTTGGTCGCGGCTTCGATTCTGCGTAAAAATCCGACGGCGGAAATCATTCCGTTCGAGGAAAGAATCGTCAATGTCGCTCTCAATCCGCGCGATTCCGTGATGACCAACGCGCAAAAGCTCGCCGCTGTCGGCGGCGGCGGAACAAACTGCTCCGCGCCGCTCGTGTCTCTCAACGCAAAACGCGCAAAAGGCGATCTCGTCATCTACGTTTCCGACAACGAATCGTGGATCGACACAAATCGCACATGGAACAGCGGAACGGAAACGATGAAACAATGGAACGAGTTCAAATCTCGTAACAAAGACGCGAAACTCGTCTGCATCGACATCCAACCTAACGCCCACACGCAAGCCCAGGAACGCGCCGACATTCTCAACGTCGGCGGATTCTCGGATCAGGTTTTCACACTTGTTTCAGAATTTGCCAACGGAAATCTCGACGCCGGACATTGGGTCGGTGTAATTGAAAAGGTTGAGATTTAAAGTAAGAATAGGCTATCTTAGCCTATTCTTACTTTCCAAAATAATAACCTAATAATTTAAACTTAATTTTAGTTTTATCGGAGAAATTGAATGCAAAAAAAACAAGTTCCCCTGTTTAGAGAAGATGCTAAAAGAGCCAGAGAAATCATTGATCGTTTTTTAGAAAACACATCTATAGAATTTAACAAATATAATAATTTGCCAAGCTCTAATTCTATAGCAATCCAAGAAAAACAAACTTTTTCAATGCCCAAATTAGTCGAAGATGCCCACTACAGTGGCAGTTTATCTATAGAAGCCGCCGCAGATCATTTTATGGCTTTTACAGACTTAATCACTGAACCAGTTAAAACATTAGCTCCATTTACTTGTATTCGCGGACTCTTAGAATCTAGTGCATTAGCAATTTGGCTTCTTGATCCTAAAATAGATGTTGATTCAAGAATAAAAAGATGTTTTGCCTTTCGTTATAAGGGATTTATAGAACAAATTAAATATTCCCGTTTAATAAAAAATGTAACTTCTGAGGAAAAGATTTTAGAACGAATAAAACTCAAAAATGAAAAAGCAAAGTTATTAGGTTATTCCGAGATTTTAGATAAAAAAGGAAATATATCTGCTATCGGTCAACACATGCCAAGTATTGTTGAACTGATCGAATTAACATTAAATGGAGAAAAGGATTATCGTATATTATCGGCAGTAGCACACGGACAGCACTGGGCTATGTTCCAAATAGGATTTAGAGTAATTGAAGTAAAACAGCCAGACGGTTCAACAACTAAAACTCTTGAAAAAAGCCTGAACTCAGAATTAGTTTTTTATCTGATTTCTATTGCTTTTCCGGCATTTGCTAAAGCACTTTGGCATTTATGGCAATTATATGGATGGGATTTACAAGAGATAAAGAATCTTCTTGATTCAACTGCAAATGAATTAAACTATAATTTGAAGTTGAGATTTTGGCACTATCTGTCTTTATAAATTCTTAAAAGCAGATTATGTTAAAATTTGTCTATGGAACAAAATCTTTTACAGCGAATTACCATTAATCCTAAAATCTGTCACGGAAAGCCGACGATTCGGAATAAACGCTATTTGGTTGAAAGTATTTTGGAATTGATGGCTTCGGGAATGACGAACGAAGAAATTTTAGCAGATTACGAAGACCTTGAAAATGAAGACTTGTTCGCTTGTCTTTTGTTCGCGGCAAAGCTTGCAAATGTCGGTTCGGTTACTGAATTGGTAACGGTATGAAATTTCTCGTTGACGCTCAACTTCCAAAAACTTTAGCATTTGCTCTACGCGAAAAAGGTTTTGACGCAGTTCATACGAGCGAATTGCTTGACGGAAATGACACGACCGATGACGAAATAAATCGTCTTTCAGTAGCAGAAAGCAGAATCGTAGTTTCTAAATATGTTGATTTTTACGATAGCTTTTCGGCAAAAAAAGAACCTTACAAACTGCTCCGCGTTACAACAGGAAATATCAAAAACTCGCAGTTGATTGAGTTGTTCGACAAGAATCTTGATTTAATCGTCAAACAGTTAGACGAAAGTTCCGTCGTTCAAATCAGTCAAACTCACATCATTAAAATTCAATAAAAAAGCGAGATCTTTCAACCTCGCTTTTCTCCAAAAATTTGAATTCAAAGTAAAACTTTTATTTCATTTTATTTCGCTCTTTCAATTCGCGCCAGATCAAATACAACATAACGACGATCAGAGGCGGGCTGATGATGAATAAAATAAAAATGATTCTGAACAAACTTTCCATCGGATCGGAGAAGGTCAAATTACCGAAAGCGAAGAATTTCGAAACGGTATTATTTAATCCGAGCATAAAGGAAATGAAAATAAGTTTGAAAGCGATAAAAGCGGCGATGGCGTAGATGAATTTTTTATTTGTGCACATAATTCTTACCTCGATTTGTCTGAAATCATAACACAAATAATTTTAGGAATAAATCAATTTTTCAAACCGAATTTAAAAATAAAAAAGGCAAACCGCGCGGTTTGCCCAATTTATAATGAATAAGAACTTCTTGTTTACCGACTTTTATAAAACTATGCTTTCGGCGACGGCGACATCATCGGCGAAGGTTTCGGATCCGAAGGGTTGGTTGGTTTCGTCGGATCTGCCGGAGTCGGTGTCGGATCGCTCGGATTTGTAGTTGTCGGCGGCTCGGTCGGCTCGGTCGGTTTTGTCGGCTCGGTCGGTTCAGCCGGTGACACTGACGGACTCGGCATCGCTGTCGGCTCAACCGTCGGCATCGTCTTCGGTGACGATTTGGTTTTCGGAGTCGGTGTCGGTGACAGAGTTAATCCGTCGTTACTATTCGATACTGTTGCCGCTAAAATTCCCGTTAAAAGAAATAATGTAGTGCAAATTGCCAGAACTGTCGTTTTAAACATAAAAGAATCTCCTATTGGTCAAAGTTAAAATTAATAAAGCAGGGAGTAATTATTTCAGAGGCAATGACTATGCCGCCAAAGAAAATCGTGTCAATTATCGTTACAACTATTGATAAATAAGGAAGTTAAAATTATATTTATGAAAAATTTTCATGTGTCGGCTTTTGATACAAAGAGTTTTGTATCGTTACACTTTTCACAAATCAACAACATTACAAAGGAGAAATTATGCCATACAACAAATTAAATATTTCGGGCGCGAAAGCCGATGTTCTCGCGTGGGTTCATCACGATCTTTCGCTCGACGAACAAAATATGCTGCGCAACGTTTCGCGTCTGCCGTGTCTTTACAAGCACGTCGCGCTGATGCCGGACGCTCACCTGGGAATCGGTTCGATGGTCGGTTCGGTCGTCGCAACGAAAGACGCGGTGATTCCGGCGACGGTCGGCGTGGACATCGGCTGCGGAATGATGGCGGTCAAAACGCCTTTCAAAAGCGGGATTCTCGACGGCAAATTGAAAGATCTGCGTCACGAGATCGAACGCGCGATTCCGGTCGGTTTTAACGCCCACAAAGAAACCGATTGGCACGCATCGCGCTGGAAAGGCTGGGAAACTTTCGAGGATTTGCACGAGAAAGTTCAAGACCGCAAAGTAAAAGCGATGCGTCAGATGGGATCTCTTGGTGGGGGTAAATTGCCCCGTGCTG
>Ga0070689_100003329_pt1 | contig 10672 bp, 8 predicted proteins | sample KBSS23HmetaG_FD_64669 | JGI IMG/M metagenome (GOLD analysis project Ga0070689, IMG submission 64669) | Switchgrass rhizosphere microbial communities from Kellogg Biological Station, Michigan, USA - KBS S2-3H metaG | ecosystem: Host-associated > Plants > Roots > Rhizosphere ... | reverse complement strand
GTGGTCGCCCCAATTGCACACTCCATTGCACACTCGGCGCCCAAAAACCAAGAACGCGCCAAAACCACCGTTTCTCGGCCGAACTCTGGGGTCCGTGTGATAGGCCCTGCAGGACTCGAACCTGCAACCAGGCGGGTATGAGCCGCCAGCTCTGACCATTGAGCTAAGGGCCTGTGGCGCGGCGAGCCTACCCGGCTGCTCCGCCGATGCCCACGGTCGAATCGCTGGCGCGTGCATGGGCGGCGCCGGAAGATCCCGCGCGTGACCGCGGTCCTGGATCCGCTGCCGATCGTGCATCGCTTGCGCGCCATGCAGGCGGACCTGCGCGCGGCATTGCGCAGCCACATGGTGTCGCAGGCGCAGCAGCACTGGGCCAGGACCGTGCGCGACGACGCCGGCGACACGATCTTCGGGCTCGACGTCGCGGTCGAGGACCGGCTGCTGGACCAGTGCGCGGCGTGGGGTGCGGAGCAGCAGTTCGTGCTGATTGCCGAAGGGCTCGACGCGCGCGGCGTGGCGTTCGGGCGGCCGGGGCACGGCGGGCCGGCATTGCGGCTGATCGTCGATCCGATCGACGGCACGCGTGGCCTGATGTTCGACAAGCGCAGCGCCTGGTGCCTGATGGGCGTGGCGCCGGACCGCGGCGCGGCAACTTCGCTGCGCGACGTGGAGATCGCGGTGATGACCGAACTGCCGACGACGCGGCAGGCGACGAGCGACGTGCTGTGGGCGGTGCGCGGCCAGGGCACGCACTGCGAGCGGCAGGACCTGCGCGACGGCGGCGCGCGGCCGCTGCCGGTGGTGCCGAGCGGCGCGACCACGCTGCGCCACGGCTTCGCGACGGTGGCCAACTACTTCCAGGGCGGCAAGGAGCTGACGGCGAGCCTCGACGAGGCGATCCTGCGCCGCGCGCTGGGACCGTGGAACCCCGACAAGGCCGAGGTCTACTGCGACCAGTACATCTCGTCGGGCGGCCAGCTCGCCGAACTCGCGCTCGGCCGCGACCGCTTCGTGCTCGACGTGCGGCCGCTCGTCAATCGGAAGCTCGGCGTGCAGTCGTCGCTCTGCTGCCGCCCGTACGACGTCTGCTGCGCGCTGATCGCGCAGGAGGCCGGTTGCGTGGTGAGCGACCCGTCCGGCGCGCCGCTCGCGGCGCCGCTCGACACGACGACCAACGTCGCGTGGGCCGGCTATGCGAACCGGACCCTCGCGACCGCGATGCAGCCGATCGTGCGCGAGGAAGTGCAGCGCCTGCTCGGCTGAGAGCCGCGGCGCTCACCGCTTCCAGCCGTCGACCTGCACGACGCGGTCTTCCTCGGCGATCCACGCGCTGAGCTTGCCGCCATAGACGCAGCCGGTGTCGAGGCCGACGCACTGCGGCCGCACGACCAGGCCGCGCCGCGCCCAGTGGCCGAAGATCACGCGCTTGCTGCCCGCATAGAAGTCGTCCCATGGCTGGAACGGCGGCCCCGGCGGCGGCCAGTCCTCGGCGGGCCGATTGCCGGCGGGATCGCAGTAGCGCACGTTGACCGCATAGTCCTGCTCGACCGGTCCGAGCCGCAGCAGGCGCGCTTCGTCCCACTGCGGATGCAGCCCCGCGTGCACGACGATGAGATCGTCGAGCACGCGCACGATCGGCTGCGCCGCGAGCCACGTGCTGCGCCGCGGCTCGAGCAACCTGCCCTTCAGCAGCCAGTGCAGGTCGTGGTTGCCGAGCACCGGCTCGGCGCCGAGTCCCATCAACAGGTCGATGGTGCCCGGCGAATCGGGCCCTTTGTTGACGAGGTCGCCGACGGGAAACAACCGGTCGCGGCCGCGCTCGAACGCGACCGCGCGCAGCAGGCGCTCGAGCGGCTCGAGGCAGCCCTGGATGTCGCCGACGAAGATGCGCCGCACGCATTCGACGATAGCAGGGCGCGCGCGCGGAAACGCTGGCGACGGGCCGGCGGCTCGCGCATTGTTCCGCGCCGATGTCACGCCTGTTCCGTGCCGCCAGCGCCATCTCGGGGTTCACGCTGGTGTCGCGCGTGCTGGGGTTGTGGCGCGACAGCACGATGGCGGCGGTGCTCGGCGCCGGCCCGGTGTCGGACACGTTCTACCTGGCGTGGGCGCTGCCGAACCTGATGCGGCGGCTGCTCGGCGAAGGTGCGCTGTCGGCTTCGTTCGTGCCCGCCTACACGACGGCGCGCAAGCGCGGCGAGGGCGAGGCGCGCACGCTGCTCGCGCAGGTGCTGGCCGCGGTGCTCGCGATCCTGCTGCCGCTGGTCGGCATCATCGTGGTCGGCAGCGTCGTCGCCACGTGGTTCGTGCCACCGGACGGGCGCTCGGTGCTGCTGCTGCCGCTGAACGCCGTGCTGTTCCCGTACACGATCCCGATCTGCGTGACCGCGATCCTCGCCGGCGCGCTCAACACGCGCGGTTCGTTCGGCCGGCCGGCCGCGGTGCCGATCGTGCTCAATGCGGTCTGGATCGCCGCGCTGTACTGCGTGGCGCCGCTCGGCATCCGCGAAGACGCCGCGATCGCGTGGTTCCTGGCCGCGGCACTGTGCGTCGGCGGCTTCGCGCAACTGGCGCTGGTCGTGGGGCCGCTGCGCCGCGACGGCGCGCTGGCGCTGGCGCCGCTGCGCTGGCCCACGCGCGGCACCGCGGCGGCGGCCGTGTTCGCGGCGATGGCGCCGACCGTACTCGGCATGTCGATGAACCAGATCGCGACGCTGGTCGACCAGACGATGGCCTACGGCCTGCTCGGCGAAGGCGCCAACACGTATCTCTACCTCGCGAACCGGCTGCTGCTGTTCCCGCACGCGCTGACGGCGCTCGCGGTCGTCGTCGCGGTGTTCCCGCGGCTCGCGCACGAGGCGACCGAGGTCGACCGCGCGCGCATGCGCGCCACGCTCGACAAGGCCGCGGCGGCGACGCTGTTCGTAACCGTGCCGGCGGCGATGGGACTGTTCGTGCTGGCCGACGACATCGTCGGCGGCCTGTTCCAGCGCCACCAGTTCACGCCCACGGACGCCGCGGCGACCGCGTTGACGACGCGCTGCCTCGTCGCGGGCCTGCCGTTCCTCGGCCTGGCCCAGCTGCAGGCGCGCGCGTTCTACTCGCTCGGCGACACGCGGGCGCCGGCGCGCATCGCGGTGGTGCTGCTGGTCGTCAACGCCGGTCTGAACCTGCTGCTCGTGCTCGGCCTGCACCTCGGCACCGAAGGGCTCGCCTCGGCCACCAGCTTCGGCAGCGCGCTCAACACCGTGCTGCTGGCGCGGCAGCTGCACCGGCACCTGCCGCGCGCTGGCCACGCACAGGGGCCTTGGCTGCGCTGTGGCGTGGCGACCGCCGCCATGTGCGCCGCGATCATCCTGGTGCGGCCCGAGGTCCACGGCGGCCGCGCCGCGTTGCTGCTGTGGCGCGTCGCGCTGCCGATCGCGGTCGGCCTCGCGGTCTACCTGCTCGCGCAGCGGCTGCTGCGGAGCCCCGAGCTGCAGTTGCTGCGCCGCAGGAAGCGCTGAGAACGCGCCGCGCGCGTCACTCGACGCGCGCGAACTCGGTCCAGTCGCCGTTGTCCTGGTGCACGCGCAGGCCGCCGTCGAGCAGTTCGAAGCGCCGCAGCTCGACGGTCCCCGCCTGTTCGAGGTTGATGTTGCCGTTGGCGACGTTGAAGTGGCCGGCGATGACCGTGGTCTGCACCGTGTCCGCGCGTCCCGTGCGCGCCCACGTGTAGGTGCACGCGCGCAGCAGCGGCACCTCGGGCTTCACCCCCGGCGCCTCGAAGTGCACGATCAGCAGCCGGCGGCCGATGACCATGTGGCCCGCGGTGACGGCTTCCTGGCGGCCGCCGATGCTGCGCAGCCGCACTTCCCAGATGCCTTCGAGCGGGTCGCGCGTGGCGAACCGTTCGGGCAGGTCCAGGCGCTGCACCGGCTCGACGTAGGGCTCTTCGACCGGCGGCAGCGGCGGCTGACCCGCAGGCGGCGGCGGCGGGCGATCGGGCTTGGGTTCCTGGCCCTGCGGCGCGAGCAGCAGCACCGCTGCCACCACCGGCATCACACACCACTTCACGATCATCGTCGTCCTCCCTGGTCGCTGTGCGCAGCGCGTCCGGCGGCCAGCAACCTATGGTTGCTGGTCGGCGCTGCCGCGCCGACCACAGAGGCCGCAGGCGCGCTGTGTCGTCTGGCTCTGCTGCTTCCGCTCCGGTACGAGGCGAATCTGCGCCCAACGCGAGGAAACGCGGAAGCAGCAGAGCGCGACTCTAGCGCCGTCGCGCGACGACCGCACGGTTTGCCTTGGGGCCGCAAAAACCCGCCGGCTATCGTTCCGGCCGATGACCGACCCCCTGCCCGCGAAGCGCGCCGCCGCACGGGCCGCCGCCGATCTCGTCACCGACGGCATGCGGCTCGGCCTCGGCAGTGGCTCGACGTTCATGCTGGTCCTCGAGCGCCTGGCCGAACGCATGCGCACCGAGAAGATCAAACTGGCCGGCGTCCCGACCAGCGCCGGCACCGCGGCAGCGGCGCAACAGCTCGGCATCCCGCTGCTGAGCCTCGTCGAGGTCGACCGTCTCGACCTCGCGATCGACGGCGCCGACGAGGTCGATCCGCACAAGAACCTGATCAAGGGCGGCGGCGCGGCGCACGTGCGCGAGAAGATCGTCGCCGCCGCGGCCAAGGAGCTGATCGTCGTCGTCGACGAACAGAAGCTCGTCGACGTGCTCGGCCGCGGCTTCGCGCTGCCGATCGAGGTGCTGCCGTTCGGCTGGAAGCAGACCGAACGCGCGATCGCGGCGACCGGCGGCAAACCGCAGCTGCGGCGCACGCCCGGCAACGAGCCCGTCGTCACCGACAACGACAACTACGTCATCGACTGCAAGTACGACTCGATCGACGACCCGGCGTGGCTGCACGACCACCTCAACGCGCTGCCGGGCGTCGTCGACAACGGCCTGTTCGTCGGCATGGCGGGCCGCGTGATCGTCGGCGACGCGCAGGGGAAGACGCGGATCCTGCCGTGATCGTCTACCTGCTGCGGCACGGCAACGCCGAGGACTGTGCACCGAGCGGCGGCGACGCCGCGCGCGCGCTGACCGACGAGGGCCGCGAGCGGCTGCAGCGTGCCAGCCGCGGCTGGCGCCGCATCGTCGGCAAGGTCGACCGCGTGCTCGCGAGCCCGCTGCTGCGCGCGCAGCAGACCGCGGCGATCTTCCAGCACGCCGTCTGCAAGGACGCGGCGATCGACACCGAGCCGGCGCTGCAGCCCGACATGGCGCCGCTGGACGCGCTCGTGCTGCTGCAGTCGTGGTGCGCGAAGGGCGCCACCGGCGTGGCGCTGGTCGGCCACGAGCCGCACCTCGGCGGCCTGCTCGGGCTGCTGCTGACCGGTCGCGAGCGCACGGCGGTGCCGTTCAAGAAGGGCATGCTGGTCGCCGTCGAACTCGATGGTTCGACGGCGATGGTCGGCCGCCTGGTCGCCGCGCTGAGCCAGCGCATCGCCGGCGAACGCTGACGCGGGGCACTACCGCCCCTGCGGCGGGTGCTGCTCGCGCTGCGGCCGCAGGAACGCGTTCTGCATGCCGCCGGCCGGGATCTCGACCAGCTCCGGCACGAGCAACGACTCCCACTTCTGGCCGACGTCGGCGTGGACCTGCACGCGATAGGTGCCGGCGTCGACGTGGGTCTTGAAGGTGCCGTCCTTGCTGACCTGGGTCCCGTCGAGCTGCTCACCGGGGCGTTCGGGATGCTGCGGGTCGACGTGGTGCACGGTCAGCCACGCCCACTCCGGCACCACGCCGAACGCCGTCAGGTCGACGCGGCCGCTGAACTCGATCGTCGTGTGCAGCTGCAGTCGCAGGTCCTCGACCGCGCGGCCACCTTCGGCGCGGATGTTGTCGAGTACGCCGCGCACCGGCGACTCGTCGTTGCCGGAGACCTCGAGGCGGTAGACGCCTGCCATGGTGCCGTCGACGCGGAAGCGGCCGTCGGCGTCGGTCTGCACGTAGCGCCAGATCGTGTTCATCCCGTCGGTGTGAGCCAGCGGCTGGCCGCGCACCTGCACGTGCATGTGGATCGCCGGCGAGCCGTCGGGACGCAGGCAGATGCCGCTCAGCGACGTCGTCGCGACCTCGATGTTCACTTCGAGGTTCTGCGCCGCGGCGAGCTCGACGCCGCGGTTCCAGATGCCCTGCCGGTCGAACATGCCGCCGTCCGCCGAGGTCAGCGACAAGTACACGTTGCCGACCGGCACGTCGCGCAGCTCGAAGCGGCCGGCAGCGTCGACGATCGCCATGCGGTTCACGTTCGAACCGCTCGCGCGCACGCGATAGCCGACGGCCAGCCGGCCGTCGACCTGCACCGTGCCGAACAGGCTGCCGACCGGTCCGTCGTACTGCACGCCCGTCGCGTCGAGGTTCACGGTGACGCCCTGGCCCGCGACGACCTCGACGTCCTGCGACGACTGGTGCATGCCGAACATCGCCGACTGCATCAGCTCCAGCACGCCGCCGGGCGAGTGCAGCGTCGCTGCCGACGGCAGCGCGGCCACCGAGTAACTGCCCGGTTGCAGCGCGCGCAGCGTGAACTTGCCGTCGAGCGACGGCGCCGTCAGCGCCGGCACGCTCTCGGTCGCGCCACGGTTGCCCTGCGAACGCCACTCGGCGCCGACCATGTACTTGCCGATCGCAGGCGGCTTGCCGCCGTCGGTCAGCGTGCCCTCGATCCAACCGGGCACGGCGGCGCGCAGCACGAGTTCGCGTGGCTCCGGCAGTTCCTGCTCGATGCGGCCTTGCAGCGCGCCCCAGCGCGGATGCTCGGCGGTGATGCGCAGGTTCCAGCTGCAGACGTTCTCGACGCGGAACCTGCCGTCGGCGCCCGTGCGCCCCGCGAGCAGCGGCATCTCGCCGGGTCCGCCGCCGCCCTTCTCGCGGCTGCCGCGGTCCTGCACGTAGATCGCGGCATTGCGGATCGGCGCCTCGTCGGGACCCAGGCAGCGCACGACGAACTGCACGCACGGCAGCAGGTCGACCTGCACGTGGGCCGCGCCCTGCGTCAAGTCGCAGTCGGCCGACGTCACGGCGGCGCCCGCCGCCTGTGCGAGCAGCGTGTAGCGTTCGCACTGCAGGTCGGCGATCTCGATCTGGCCGTCCTCGCGCGCCTTGGTGCGGCCATGCAGATCGATCGGCTTCTGGAAGCCGATCATCCCCATGATCATCGCCTCCTCGCGCCGTCGGCTCGGGATCAGGCTCAGCTTCGGCTCGCGCACGACCTCGTTGCCGAACTGCACGCGCACGGTCAACGTCGCGGTCGATGGCAGCTTCACGATCACGTCGCCGAGGATCGACTGCGGTTCGGCGAGCACCCACGGATCGCGCGCCGTGCGCCGTGCCGCGGCGCTGACCTTGCCGGGACCGAAGCCGCTCGCCGCGAACCGGCCCTCGGCGTCGGTCACGCCGATGCGGCTCGCGAAGTCGACGGGCGCCAGCGTGCTGATCGTGCCGGCGACGACCTCGGCGCCCGCGATCGGTTTGCCCGCGGTGTCGAGTACGCGGCCCGAGAGCTCGTCGCCCTCGCGCAGGCGCAGTTCGCCGAGATCCTTGGTCTCACCGGCGACGACCTTCACGCTCGGCTGCACGCTCGGGAGCCGGCCCTTCTGCGTCGCGGCCACGAAGTTGGTGCCCGGCACGACGCCGACGAGGCGGAACTTGCCCTGCGCGTCGCTGTGCGTCGCCGGGATCGGCAGGTGCTCGAACGCGGTGGCGACCCACGACGGCATCTCGATCACGGGCGGCGGCCCGCCGGACTCGCGCACCAGGATGCAGCCGTTCGGATCGAAGCGCTCGATCGGCACGAACGACGTCAGCACCTGCCCCGGCAGGTCGACGCAGCGCACCAGCGCATCCGCGACCGGCTTGCCGTTGTCGTCGACGACGGTGCCGGTCAAGACCGCGCTCGCATCGAGCACGATGTCACCGAGATCGACGACTTCGCCGGGCGCCGGCGACTCGGTGAGCACGCGGTGGCTCGGCGAATCGGTGCCGATGCCGGCCAGCATCACGTAGAGGCCGCGCGGCCAGACCTTGTCGATCAGGAACCTGCCGTCGCCGCCGGTCCGCGTCTCGCCCGCAAAGTAGTCGGGCTTCCACGTGGTCTGATCGGCCATCGGATCGAGGCCGGGCGGCAGGATGCTGTCCATCGCGCCGCGATAGAGCCGCACGCCGCAGTCGGCGACCGGCTTCTGCACGCGATCGACGACGCGGCCGCGGAACCCAGTCAGCGCGGCGCGGATCTCCGGATCGTCGGCGACCTCGAAGTGCAGCGGGCCGGTGACCTGCTGGCGCGCGGCACCCTCGTCGGGGGCGTGCTTCAGTTCGGGCTCGGCGTGGACGGCCGGATCGACGCTGGCCACCGGCGCCGACCCGGTGTCGGTCGGCGGCGCGACCGGCGCCAGCTGCCCCGACGTGAACCACCAGACCGCGAGGGCAGCGAGTCCGAGGGCGACCAGGAGAGCAATGAGCTGCGTACGTTGCATGCGAGGCTCCGTGCCGGAGGTGCGCGCGAGCGTGGGCCCGGGCTTACGCGCCTGTGGCCGCAGATTGTGACATCATGTCGTCGGGTCGCCGCTGCCGGGCCCGGAATCGCACCGCGGACCCGCGTCGCGGGTCACGGGCCATGGCTATTCCCCGCGGCCCGCCGCGTCGCTGCGCCAGAAGGCGAGGGCCGCCAGCACCAGCGCGTGGTCGATGTCGCCGCGCCGCACCAGCGCGTCGATCGACGCCGCGGGCACGAGCACGACCTCGAGGTCCTCGCCGGGATCCTGCTGCAGTTCGCCGACGCGGCGGCAACCGGTGGCGAGGTAGGTGTGGCAGCGGTTGGTGAAGATCGCCGGGTTGGGCGTCATGACACCGAGCGGCCGCAGCGACGCCGCCGCGTAGCCGGTCTCCTCGCGCAGTTCGCGCGCGGCCGCCGCGGCCGGGTCGGGTTCGTGGGCGTCGACGAGACCGCCGGGGATCTCGAGCGACACCGTGCGCGTGCCGTGCCGGAACTGCCGCACCAGGATCAGCTCGTCGCGTTCGGTCAGCGCGACGACGTTGACCCACGCGGGCGTGCGCACCAGGAAGAAGCCGATGTCGGCACCGGTGCGCGGCGAGCGCCGGCGCGCCTTGACGACCTCGAACACCTTGTAGCGCACCAGCGTTTCCTCGCCGAGCTGCTCCCAGTCGCGCAGGCTCATCGCGGCCTCCGCGTGACCACGCGCAGGTCGCGCACGGTCTGGCCGAGCGTGATCACGACGCGCACGCCGGCCTCGCCGGCCGGTGCGCCGACGATCGACACGCTGCCGGGCCCCGCGGTCGCGGTCTCCAGCGCGAACGAACCGTCGCCGGCCGTCGTCGCCATGCGCGGCACGGACATCAGGCCGCCGCTGATGATGCGGCGCCCGGGCAGCCACGCCGGTGCCGGCGCCTCGGACTGCAGCCGAACGCCGGCGCCGGCCACCGGCGCGCCGCGTTCATCGAGCACGACGCCCTGCACGAAGCCGGTGAGCCCCAGCTCGCGCCGCTTCTCCGCGTCGCGCGGCCACAGCTCGACGTCGATCGCCTGCGCGCCCGGATCGACGAACTCGGCGTGCGGCAGATAGCCATCGGCGGCGATGGTGAGCCGTTGCGACTCGGTGCTGCCGGCGCGCAGCGCGAAGAAGCCGTCGGCATCGGTGTCGGCCGCGAGCGGCTGGCCGGTGTTGTCGATCACGGTGGCGCGCGCGTTCGCGAGCGGCGTGCCGACGCCCGCCATGCGCACGCGGCCGCGCAGCGCCGACTGCGGCAGCTGGGTCAGTGCGACGACCACGTCGTGGCTGCCCGCGGCGAACGGGCCGGGCCGCGCGACCTCGAAGTCGCGGTGCCGCACCTCGAGCCCGTACGAGCCGTCGGCGAGCGGCCCCAGCACGAAGCGGCCGTCGGCGGCAGAGCGCGCCTGCAGCCGCAGGGGATCACTGCCGGCGATCGTCAGCAGCGCGTCGGCGACCGGCTGGCCGGTGGGACCGCGCAGCACGCCGGCGATCGTCTGCCCTGGCAGCATGCGCACGGTCAGCGGCGTGCGCGCGACCTCGGCCGTGTCGAACACCGCGCGCGCGACGAAGCCGTCGACGGTCGCCGCATCGAGTTCGAACAGGCCCGATTCGACGAAGGCGACCTCGTCGTCGCCGGCCAGCTGGTGCACGAACGCCGCGTTGGCGAGACCGAGCTGCACGTGCAGTTCGGGCACCGCGCGCACCGCGGCCAGCGTGCGCTGCTCGCGCCACGCGCGCTGCACGGCTTCGCCACCGGCGGTGACGGCGGCCGGCATCGGTTGATCGGCCGTGCCGCCGCGCTGCGGCCGCAGCCGCACGAAGACCTCGTCGGGCACGCTGCCGTCGGGCCGCCGGAAGCGCAGCGCGCACCGGCTGCAGTAGCGGTCCGGTTCGAGCTGTACCTGCTGCGGCAGTTCGGCCGTGCTGCCCGGCAGCGTCGGCGCGAGTCGCATCAGGTAGCCGACGTGCGCGACCATCAGCTGGCCGCCCTTGCGCAGCGGCAACGGCACGATGCCCTTGGCGTCCGAGTACGCGATCGCGGCCTCTTCGGTCGGCGCGAAGCGGTAGACCGCGGCGGCCGGTACGGGCTTGCCGGTCGCGGCATCGAGGATCACCAGCC
>Ga0070689_100003328_pt1 | contig 10673 bp, 12 predicted proteins | sample KBSS23HmetaG_FD_64669 | JGI IMG/M metagenome (GOLD analysis project Ga0070689, IMG submission 64669) | Switchgrass rhizosphere microbial communities from Kellogg Biological Station, Michigan, USA - KBS S2-3H metaG | ecosystem: Host-associated > Plants > Roots > Rhizosphere ... | reverse complement strand
GGCAAACGATTCGAGTGGGAAGTCGGCCTGGCATCACACAATCCGCTCTCAGCCCTGTTTCAGGATTATGATTGGGCAGATGAAGTGCTGCACGCGCGCATCGGCCGCGATTGGTATCTCAAAAACTTCGACGAGCCCAAGACGGCGATGCAATATGGCGATCAATGCTGGTCGCGGGTCCTGATGAATTGGGGTAGATGGCGCGACGAAGGTTTGACCGGGCACCGCAACTGGTGGCCGGAGGTGTACCGTGACGCCTGCCGGCACTGGGGCATCCAACCTGATCCGGACGTGCTCGCCTTTTCCACCAGTTACCAGCAAGTACGCGCGGACTTGAAAACCATCTCTGCTTCAGCCTAGGAGCGGACCGGGCCATTTCAGCCGCGTAGCCGCGAACCGAACGAAGGCCGTTCTGTCTGCCGAATCATGCATGAAACATTCATTCTACTCGCTGCTGAAACCGATCGCTACAAGTCGAGTGAACTCTGCCAACCACCCCATGGCGCGGAGGCTGGCGCCGACATTCGCGCGCATGCTCGGCATTGGCCTGCTCTTGTGCGCCGCCGGGACGGCGCCGGGGCTGTTCGCCCAGCGTGTGGAATCGGTCAAGGAAAAGACCATCAACATTCGCGGCGTCCAGATAAAAAAAGACACGCCTTCCATCGGTGGCAATTACCATTATCTGTTGGAATTGATCAACACGACCAATGAAACCATGGTGGTCGATGTCGAAGTGATCTTCCTCAACGACGAGATTTCCGAATCCTTCGAGGACAGCATCAGCGTCGAGCCGGGGCAGACGCTCAACAAGGACTGGGTCACCAAAGTTCACGCCACACAAAACAACTCCCTCGTCAAGGTAGGTCTCAAGAAACTTGAAGTCCGAAGCGCCCGCCAGGTCGCCGAAGAAAGGATATCTGCGGCCGCCCGGCAGGACCAGGATTCCGCCAGGCAAGCCGCCGCTGACTTCGCACGCCGGCAGAAGGTCGGGGAGGATTGGCAGAAACAAATGCGGGAACTCGCCGAAGGCAACCGCCGCGCCGCGCTGGCCAAAGGCACCGGCGCGCCAGCCGAACCGCTCAAGTTTGACGGGGAATTGATCAAGTGGCTCCTCATCGACTTGCAAGGTCAGAAACCCAAGCCGGATCTCTCGCGTTTCTCAAAAGCCGCCCAGAACCACCACTGGGCGCTGCTGATCGACGCCGGTTTGGTGGATGGGGCGTCGATTACGAACTCGGACGGCTCCGTGAACAGCGTGATGCTGAAGAAGATCACGAGCGATGGGCGGCTCTTTGTGGCTGCCATCAAAGATGCCGCTGCCTGGAAGCAATTCCTTGAAAACGCCGCGGCTGAAGGCGATCAGATTTCGGCGGCCCGCTTGAAAGTGATCGCTGCGAAAACCAGCGCCGCGGGTGTCAGCGCCAAATGAGATCCGTTGTTTGGAGTGTCGGGTGTCTTGCTTGTATTGTTGCGACTCCCTGGCCATCACCGGCCTTCGAAAAAATGGTGGGCGCTGAGGGATTCGAACCCCCGACCTACTCGGTGTAAACGAGACGCGCTAACCACTGCGCCAAGCGCCCTAAAGTATTTCACATAAATGTATTACGCCTAATGAGTTGACAGGCGTTTCGCTCCTCCTAACCTTCCTCCTAACCTGTGATTTCGTAATATGAAAAAAGGGCATCATAAATTGGGTGCTTTCAACCGCGTTGCCGAACACCTTTACCGATATTCAGCGAGCAAGAAATATTACGCCGTTTTTAAATCCAATGGCAAGACCAGATGGATTCCGCTCAAAACAACAGACCGCGAGTTGGCCGGAAGACGGGCTAAGGATGAAATTGCGAAGCACAAAAAGACTGATGCGAAAGCCAGTTCGATGACACTCTCAGAATTGCTCGTGCTGTATGAGCAATCGATTCAGGGTTTGGCACCCCATACTCAAGGAACGAGAAGATCAATTCTGAAGGTTTTCAAAAGCAGCTGGAGCCACGGACTGGACATCCAAGCAAGAGCCGTGAGCAAAGGGCAATTGAGCTTATGGCTGAGCGAGCAGCGTGCTCGGCTCAGGAATTCATCCTATAACGAATACACCCGGTTTGTCAGGCAGTTGTTTCAAATTGCGCTTGATCACCAGGCGATCGGTGAGTCTCCGGCGGTAGGATTTAAGGAACTGCGAGTCGAAAAACCCATCCGAACCACGCCAACATGGGACCAGTTTCTGGCGATCGTGACTGATATTCGGAACCAAAGCCTTAACGTGTCCGCAAATGACTCTGCTGATCTTGTAGAATTCATGGGGCGAGCCGGAGTGGGAACGGCCGAGTGTGCGAACCTGCTGGGGGAACGCATCGATTTTGCGGGCAGCCGGATCACGCTGTGTCGGAAAAAAACCGATGTGGGATACACGATACCAATCTACCCACAGCTCAAGCCATTGATCGATCGTTTCCGGGAGGAAGAAAAGATCAAGGTTGGGAAGCCGGTATTTCAAATCAAAGACCCGAAGAAGGCGCTGGATGCAGCATGTAAACGGCTCGGACTCCCGCATTTCTCCTCACGCGCATTGCGACGTTGTTTCATCACCCGAGCCATTGAGCTCGGTGTCGATTTCAAAACGATTTCGGCCTGGCAGGGCCATCAGGATGGCGGGGTGTTGATCGCAAGAACCTACACCCATCTGAGGAACGAGCATTCCGATAACATGGCGAAGAAGCTCGTCGCGTGAATGTCTTCCAGGTCGCCCGGTGCCGACAAAGAACCGCTTTGCGTTAAAACGGGTTCGGATGATCTTTGTGGAATATTTGAAAGTGTGAACGCAACGTTGTTTTCCGGGTGGAAGTACATCACGAGGAGTTGTGAGCATTGATACGCCTAAGCCGGCTGCAGCGCCCCGCGATCGCGTCGCGGTTGCATGTCGGGTGTCACTGGCGCGGGGTCGTTGAGCCAACGTTGGGGGAAAAATGGACATCACGTTTCAAGATGGGCCCGAGGCACGCGAATGGCTAAAGTGGAACGGTCACGAGGCGGCGCTCGCATCGAACCGTTTCCGTTCGACCGCTGAGGGATTGGCGTTTGTCGAGCAGCTATATGTCGCTGGCGCGAAGAGAGTGTTTGTTCCGCAGGATGCGATCATCGCCGACGAGGAGGAGCTGGTTGATCTGGGCGGCCCGTCGTCCGACACGCTTGTGATCGAGCTTGCCGATTGCACAGTGCCACTGCCGCTCGAAGAGATTTATCGACAAGAGGCGACCATCGAAGGCTTCGATCGGACGCAAGATCCTTTGCCCGTGATCGACGGACGATACCTACTCTTATGGTGGGACTAAGAAAGCCCAACGAGACGCTGGACCAAATGACGAGGAGCGCGGTCAACGGAGTGCTCCCATGCGGGCGCACATGGCGCGCTCCTCGTCACCGGTAGCTTTGCGTTGGCCGGAGCGAAAGATATGCTGGATTACATCAAGATTGGCAGAGACATCATTGTGGGCAAAGGACTGAGTGCGAAACACTGGTCGGGTCCGGTTGTTTTCGGTCGTGACGCCATCTACATCTGCCCGAACGCGAGTCAGGTGGCAGTGATTCAGGGTTTGGACTCGGGAGCGGCTGCCGCTGGGATGATGTTGGGAGCTATTGGCGGAGCCTTGGCAGGCGCTGCACGGAAGCAAGGCGACGCAAAGCCAAGCTGGAACAGCCACGTGGTTGACTTACGGGAGCTGTCACCGGATGTGACCGGTAGTCCTGACTGGCCCGTCCGAAAAGCCAAGCGTCCGGTTATTGTTCTTAGACGAGAGCTGGTCGAGAATATTGCGCGTAATGGCGGCAAGTTTTTGGTGTCGTCATGTGGTGACACGTTCAAGCTCGGCATGAAGCTTTTTGGCCGCAGTAAGGTGGTAGCGACCGTCCGCTACCTCGGATGGCAGATATGACAACGGCCAACAAACCGGATGTAGCGAACCCCGCGATTGCGTCTCGGTTCCATACCGGTCGTCACTGGCGCGGGGTCGGTGATCTGGAGCGTTAGGCCGCTCAATACCATGCCTCGCTCATTTTACAGGTTTACCACTTTTGACCAGAATGACTTTAACTGGCTTACCCGCGTCACAGACAAAGATGGCGATGGCTACGGAGTCCGGTTTCAGTTTCTGAGCGCGTTTTGCCCCTCATGCGGAAAATTTAATCAGGACGCCGTATTCGAGAAGGGTTTTGAAAACACTTGTACCCGCATCCGGGTGAGGAAGGGACGCAACATCCTCGTAACCGATGACGGTTTCTTGTGCGTTTCTTCTGACCTCCTGAAGTCATTGCACAAGGCGGGCGCAAAGGGGTTCGAGTCCAAGCCCCTGTATACCGGGATGTATTGGCACGTGCTTCGCATCACGAATCGCCGAAGTTTTGATCCGAAAGTTTATAGAACCGATGAGAAGCCATGTCCGGCGTGCCAGCGCTCTGGGGACTATGGGCTAATCCAAAACGAGCGGGAGATCGACCTGCCAAAAGAGGACTTGACGTTCTTCTCCATAGATAGAGAGCGTGGCCAGGGCGGCTATGATCTATTTGTCACGGAAAAGCTAAGTGATGTGCTTCACAAATCGGGCGCCAAGGGAGGAGACCTTTACAAACTATGGACCGCGGAAGAGGAACAGCGTCTCAAAGACAACCCAAAATGGAGACGAAAGGACGGTGGCGTCAGCTTGGGGCAGCATCGTTATGGACCCACAGAATGACCGTGAAAGCTGTTGCGAAATATCGCGGCCAACGAATGCGCTGCATCAAACCCGACCATCACGCTGCGGTTGCAATCCACGCGTCCCGCAGGCCGGGTCGCTGATCTTGCGTCGTTGGCCGGATTCGTTATGATGCCAGCAAGAGTCAATGGCAAGATCACAGGGACACAAGTCAGACTCATTGACCACACAGGCGGTGACCTTGGAGTTCTGAGTCTGGAGCGCGCACTGGACCTGGCGCGGAGTCGTGGTGAGGACCTGGTCGAGGTCGGCCCAGCGGAGACGCCTCCACTCTGCCAGGTGATCGACTATGGAAAGTATCGCTGGCGGCTCCAGCAGGCACGTGAAGTCAGAAGGCATGACTGAATTGCCGAAGACGATGGACCGAATGACGAGGAGCGCGGTCAGCCCAGTTTTCCAATGCAGGCGCACGTGGCGCGCTCCTCGTCATCGGTCAGCTTTGCGCTAACCGGCGTTCGCGTATGTCAGAGCCCAAGCAATTATCGAAGAGAGGACAGAGGGTTTTGCTTTTGGCCAACCGCGAATCGAAGAGATTTTGTTGTCCTCACGTTGCCAGCGAGCATCTCCTTTTGGGCGCGCTTTCATATCGTTCTCCCGCGGTATCAAGCCCACTGAGGAGCGCGGGTTTAGCGTTGGCCGCACTTCGTTCCTACATCGCTCAGGTAGGCTCAGCGCCTGAAAAAGCACCACACGGATACGGTCCGTCCATGCACGGAGCACTCCGCCGTTCGTGCCAGCATTCCCGGGCTCTTTCGCACAGTAAGATTGAGCCAGAGCATTTGGTCCTGGGAGTGTTGGACGAGACGGATGGAGGAGCGGCGCGGGCATTGCACCATTTCGGTGTTGATATCGCAGCCACCAGACGGCACATCATTCGGAGGATTCGGAAGTGAGAGACACGACCACACCGGCTAGCAAAATCATTGAAGCGAACGTGGACGGGCCGATCGACCAATACCTGGCACGCCTGCGCCAACGCGTTAAGCAGCCGTGTAATCTGGCGCTGTTGGATTATCTCTCAAGTTTCCCGGAGCGGCGTTTACAAGAATTCCCTTTTTCGACGTTTTGCACGAAGCAGAGGCTCGCATCCATGTCCAAACTCCGCACCCACAAGCCTGACTTTGGGCGAGACGTGCCAATCCAGACCAGGGCAAAGAAAGCCTCTCGCCTTTTTCCCGGCCTGCTAAGTGTAAAGGAGGAGAAGAGACAATTCATCGCATTCATCGCTGAGAACCGTGCGCACCGCCAGTACTTGGCAATTACTTCGGGACGGCCTGCGACTCCATGGTTTGATTGCTCCGCAGAATTGCTGGAGTTCTACCGTTTCTTCGGCTGCTTGGCAGAGGGCGGGCCTCGGGGTGACGAAGGCTTCATGCCTGCGAAGTACGTCCTGGACCTTGGGAGCTTTGGTGATTTCGGTCGGATCATAATGGCCAAACCCCCCAACCATCTTCGTCCGCATCCCGTCATATTCCGCGCCCGCAGTGGAGATTGTGCTTTTATGGCAGGCGGCAGCTTTAAATGGTTTGGCTGGTGGAGAGGTAAGATTAAGGACATCGCGAATTCCTTTCCAGAGTTTCTGTCGGAGTATGTCCGATACAGATCGAGGAAGGACGCACTGCCCTTCGACGCTGCTGGTCGCAAACGTAGCCGGCAGCGTTACCTGGAGGACATCAGTGTGTGTCGCGTATACGCCGCTCTTGAGGATAAGGCAATGGCGAATCGGGTAGCCGGGAGGATTGACCTCCCGGCTCCCACACCACGGGACATGCGGGTCCGCGTCTGGCGGTTCCTGGCAGTCCCGATCCCATAGTTGCTTCTGTCTAGTGCTTGCGCCATCGTTCTTACCGTGAAGGTCAGTCCGACAGCGGTGTTCCCGCACAGGGGACTTGCACCCCATCAGTTCACGCCCAGCCGTCTGACACTTGAAGCCATGAAACTATTTCGACATATCATTACCGTTGTTTGCGTCGTCGCCCCTTTCATCGCTAACGCAGGCGAGCAACGCACCGCCAACCCCAAATGCGCTGCAAATCAACCAACCGCTGTAGAACTGCAACTTCTCCAAGGAACATGGGAGGGAGTCCTGGTGGGCGGCAACGCGCACCAAAAAATCACCATCACGATCACCGGCAATACACTCCATTTTCACCGGGACACGAACTTTTGGTTTGAGACGACAATTACACTGCCTGCAGGCAAAGACCCAAAGCAGTTACACGCCACCATCAAAGGTTGTCCACCATCACAGGCTAATAGCATCAGCCAAGTTGTCAGAGCCTTCTTCAGGATTGAGGACGGGACATTGACCCTGGCCACGATAGGGGACGATGCCGAAGAGACGCCGAAGAGCTTTGAAGCCGCTGGGACTCGCTACGAACTCCGGAAAGTTCAACCTCAAAAGAAAAGTGCCGAACCGCCTAAAGCCAAATGAACCGAAAACGCCTAATCTTGAACCTTGAATCGGGTAGCCGGAAGCATTGACGCCTCGGCCCCACACCCACCGGACATGCGGGTCCGCGTCCGCGGTTCCTGGCAGTCCGGATCCCGCAGTTGCTTCTGTCCAGTGCTTGCGCCATCGTTCTGACCATGAAGGCCAGTCCGACAGCGGTGTTCCCGCACAGGGGACTTGCACCCCATCAGTTCACGCCCATGTCTGGCGCACACCAAGCGCTGCACCGAATGGCGGCCCCGCCACGCAGCTTGGCAATTCCGGCGTCACGGAGGGGCCGCCATCGGCGAGCTGAATCGTTAGGCCCTCTATTCACATGACAACAAACGAGAAAACAAAAAAACGAGTTTTTGCGATGAACTTCGCAAAAGTCTATCCCCTCTATGTCGCAAAGGCAGAAGGAAAGGGGCGTAAAGAGTCAGAAGTTGATACCGTCATTTGCTGGCTGACCGGCTACAATCAGCGGCAGTTGGAAGGTCAATTGAAAAAGCAGACAGACATCGAAACCTTCTTCAAGGAAGCTCCCAAGCTGAATCCTTCCCGAGCTTTGATTAAAGGTGTCGTTTGCGGCGTCCGAGTGGAGGACATTCAAGAGCCGACCATGCGGGAAATACGCTACCTCGATAAATTGGTCGATGAATTGGCCAAGGGGAAGGCGATGGAAAAGGTTTTGAGGGCCTAACGAAAAAGGCTACACCGAAACCCGCGATTGCGTCGCGGTTTCAACTGGAGCATCACGGACGCGGGGTCGGTGACGGAACGTTAGGGCCTAGAAATTCACACCATCGCATATGAAATCAATTACTAGATATTTATGTTGCCTCGCATCAGCGTGCTTTGCTTTTGCAGGTCCGGAAGCTGACAACGCCAAGATTCAGGCGCAACGGTGCGCAGATGCGCAGATAGCAAAAGATTACGCCACTGTCGTGTCCTATACACACCCAACCCTCGTAAAGGCTGCTGGCGGCAAAGAAGCCCTGCGCAAGGCTCTCGAATCGGCAATGAAGCAAGTCGAAGAGCAAGGCATCAAGTTTGAGAAGACAATAATCCGCTCCGCAACAGAGCCGAAACGGATCGACAAAGCATTAGTGTCCCTGCTGACGCAGGAAGTCACGTTGCGTCTCCCTGACGGTAAAATGACGCAAGAATCAGTTTTGCTTGGGTATTCATACGATGAAGGAAAGAATTGGACGTTTGCTGATACGGGAGAAATGGACGAAGCCACCTTTCAGAGGCTTTTCCCCGAACTCAAGGGTGTAATAAGCCTTCCAAAAAAGAAAGACCCAGCGATTCTGAATGATAAAAAAGCCTAAGGCTGCTCCCATATACGCGCCGATTGCGCCCTTGGTTCCGATTGGGGCATCTTTGGCGGCGCGTCACTGAGCCGCGACGTTAGGCGGTGCTTCCATAATTAGCTCGTCATGAAACTGTATGCTTTATCAGAAGAGGGGGAGTTGCAGATGGATGGGATGCCTCGGAGTTCCGGATGTTGGCCATTTCCGCCGTCTCACTGCCCGGCCTGCAATCGGCATCTGACAGTGGGAGGCTTTCGACACGCACACTACACACCTTTCGGCACCGGTAGCCCGGAGATAAAACGACTGTGGCGACCGTTGAAGCGAGCGACGAAATCGCAGGCCTCTGCAGAATATTGGGAGGCGTATCGTTGTCTTCGCGTTGCATTGGCAGAGGAGGGCATATTCTGTCCGGTGTTTACAGATTTTGGGCCTCTGAATCTGGTGGTCGATTCAGAAGTGGATGTTGGATATCCGCATCCGGGTACTATCGTCTGCCACTCGCGAGTCCGCAGAGCGCTCCAGCAGGGAGGGTAGATCCTGACTTTTTTAATGAAAATGTATAACAAAACCGGCTGCGCCGAACCCCGCGATTGCGTGTCGGTTCCATGTCGGACATCATTGGCCCGGGGTCGGTGAGCCAGATTGTTCGGGATAGCAGCATGCGTGGCCTCAGCGAGTTGGTAGATACCGAGGACCCCGGAATCGAAAAGGTTCGGGAATGGATGAGAGGCTCCGTCAATCAATGCATCCTTTTGCCTCCATCTGCAGAGCGCGAGCAAGTCCTCTTGCAGACACAGGTCACCACGCGCTCAACCATGGGAGCAATTGCGTACGAGACGGGCGGCGTGATGGTCGATGGAGGCTGGTTACGATTCCTCGGTTCTGGCCATCCAGGCCTCACCCGGACTCTGCCTGCTTGGAATCAGGGGCGATCCAGCGGTTTTTATTTGGTAGCGGACGATGCTGTCGGGGGCTTTTTCGCGATCAACGACGGAGCATTTGGAGAAGACGCCCGAAACATGTACTACTGGGCACCCGATTCGCTTGATTGGGAGCCCATGAAGATCGGCTTTACGGATTTCTTCATTTGGGCGCTGTCTGATCGGTTGGCAAAGTTTTACGAATCCCTGCGTTGGGCTTCGTGGCGTGAAGACACAGCAACCCTGTCGGGTGACAGTTGCTTCGGGTTTTATCCGTTCCTCTGGACCAGGGAGGGCTCGGTCAGCGTGAGTCATCGTGCGCCGGTTCCGGCGCGGGAGGCATACGACATGAAGTTTGACTTGCTTCGCCAATTGAGCCAGGGGAATCCCGAGCCAAGCGCTGCACCGAATGGCGGCCCCGGCACGCGGATTGGCAATTCGGGAGTCTCAGAGGGGCCGCCATCGGTGAGCTGATCGTTGGGCGGCAGCACACGCATGGGTTACTCGCTTTCTTGGTTAGCAGTGAGAGGCAAATCGCCACAAGCGATTCGCGACGAGTTGGGATTCCGTCCGACCGGCGAGCGCGAGGAAACCGCCGAGGCAGACCTCACGGCCGCTGAGATGCCAAACGGTTGGTATTTGATTGTTTCGAATCGAAGCACGCAGGTTGCCTCAGATGCAGCTTTGCAGCGGCTCTCGTCCTCTGGCTGTGAGCTGGTTACCTGCTTCGTTGAGGAGCATGTGATGTTCAGCAGTGCTACAAGCTGGAAAGACGGGCGCAAGTCTTGGTCGGTAACTCATGACGCACAGCATGGTATCGAGCATTTGGAGACTGAGGGTGAGTTACCTACATTGTGCAGTTCCATACGTGACCGCCTGTTCACCAAACAGAAGGAAGAAAATATTCGCAAGGCTGGCGTTCGTCGTACGTTGTTTCCACGAAGAGTTGTTTCGATTGGCGAGATGCGTTGCGATTACATTTTTGAGATTCCGGTCGAGATCGCACGTGAATTGACAGGGTATCAACACGACCGAGATATTCCCGAAATGACTGGCAAACCTTTCGAGGTGCTCATTGGTGCTGTGCCAAAGGATTCCACGCCACCACACAAGCCATCATTGTGGAACAGATTGTTTGGACCATGAAGAAACCGCCGCCTAATCGGGTAAGAAAGAACGCGTGCCACTCGTTGTTCTTCTGAGAGGGGTCAACGTCGGCGGTCATAGGACCTTCCGACCCTCCATACTGGCCGAA
>Ga0070689_100003327_pt1 | contig 10674 bp, 4 predicted proteins | sample KBSS23HmetaG_FD_64669 | JGI IMG/M metagenome (GOLD analysis project Ga0070689, IMG submission 64669) | Switchgrass rhizosphere microbial communities from Kellogg Biological Station, Michigan, USA - KBS S2-3H metaG | ecosystem: Host-associated > Plants > Roots > Rhizosphere ... | reverse complement strand
GGCCCCAGGATGCCGGCCGACGCGGTCCGATCCCACCCCATCGGCAACTCGCGTCCCTCGAAATTGAACGAGCTCGACAGCCCGAACAGCGCGCTCCAGCCGTTCGTTTCGGCCGACACGCCGTCCGTCTCCGCGTAACGGCGGACGTATCGCCCGACCACCAGCGCGTCGGCGTCGAAGGCCGTACCCCGGATCGCGCTGCCCTCGACGAGCAAGCGTCCGCGGAAGGAGCTCCATTGTCCCGGCCAGGCCATCGATGAGCCGGTGCCCGGGTTGCGGTAGCGGGCGTTCGCCCGGATGAGCGCGTCGAGGCCGATCATGATCCCGGCCCGCGATTGCCCTCCGTTGAAGATCGTCATCGACGGCCCGACGTCGGCGCCCAGGCGGTGCCACGTCGGAAGAACGATCGTGGAGGACGTTCGATCGCCATTTCGGAACTTACAGACCGACGACCCGTTGATGACCGCGAAGGGCGACAGGGCCGTCGCGCCGATGCAGTTGAGGATTCCCGGCTCGCCGGCCGCGAACCAGCGGCCAACCCGATAGGTCGCTTCACCGATCACCCAGCCGGCGGTCGGGCTCATGAGGATGTCGTTCGTCGAGTGGGGCTGATTCCATTCCCCGAAATACTTCCAGACGATCGAGGCGAGGACCGAGGACACGAACGACGCGCCGACGCTCATCCCGTTCCCGCGGGAGATCTGGTACGCGACCGCGCCGGCGATCGGGTGGCCGACGCCGTTCGTCCTGAACAGGTCGTCGTCCAGCACGAGGTCGTCGGAGACGAGACTGTTGAAGAAGTTTTCCGGCGTGACGGCGGCGCCGGATGACCCGTATCTGGAGTGGCCCCAGTACCACAACCCCTGGATGGCGAGCGCGCCGAACTGTTCGACCAGTGTCAGCGTGAGCTGATGCGGAACGGCTGGCGGCGGCAGCGATGTGTCATCGTCGGGAACGCTCAGCGGCTCGACAGCGCCAGATGCGGATCGACCCAGCGCAGCGACGAGTGCGACCGAAGCGAGGAAAGACCTGCGGAAACCGCGAGCCAAGCCGCACACCTCCAGCGCCCACCGCGAACCCCCCAGCGCCGATGATTTACCCGACCTTCCGCAGGCGGCGACTAACGGGGAAGGTCTGCATTCGCAGGGCGACCCGATAGGTAGGGAATCGCCTTAAAGGCGGAGCGCCCTCGGTCGCTCACCGCCCGCGGGGGAACATGGCCGCCCAGTCGTGTTCTCAGCGCGTGAGCGGGTACTCCTCCGAGTGAACCTGCGCGATCTCGCTCTTGAAGAAGTCAGACACGGCCATCGGCGAGAAACCGTAGAGCACGCGGACCTCGTTCCGCCGCGCGTCGACGTGCGCTGCGAGGCCGCGCCTCGGGTAGGCCCATTGCTCCCAGTCCGAGGAGAGCCCGGACTCGATCCGTGCCTCCGGCTCGCCCAGCGCCGCGATCAAGGGAGGATCGATGCGGGCCGCAGCGACCGAGATCGCGGTGACGCGTGGCCCGTCCAGCCAGACGTCGACGCCGTACGGGGTGGCGGGCCCACCCGGATGCTTGCGCGCGCGACCCCAAGCATTCGCCAGCGCAGGCCCGGGCCGGCCGGCTCCCAGCGCCGCCTCGGTGTCGACTTCGGAGCAGCCGTCGAGGCCGATCCATCCAGCGAGACGGCCCTCGGTCAGCGCTTTCAGCGCCGCGCGGCATGGCGCGGGGCGCGCCGGGTCTGTCGAACCATTGGTCGTCGTCATGCGTCCCGCGCCCGAAGCGCAGGCGATCGTGACGAGCACGACCGGAGCGACGATGGCAGGTCGGATTTGCACGTCAGCGGCCCGGATTCACCTTCAGCATCGCGCCGGCCGAATAGGCGTTGAACTCCGGCGCGTACATCGACTGCACGGTCGCGGGGCCCACCCGGAAGGTGCCCGCCATGTTGGCGCGCACGCGGTACTTGAACGTGTACTCGCCCACCGGGAGTTGCTGGAAGAAGAAGTTCGCGCCCGAATCGCGCGTCTCCTCGTACCAGCTGATACCCAGGTTGTAGCGATGGCCTGACACCGCGCCCTGCGGCTCGAAGCCCGCGCCCCGCGGATCGCGCAGGTGGACGTATTCGGCCGCGTGCTTGGTTCGCAGCGAGATCTGCACCTCCACCTCGTCACCGACCGCGAGCGGCGTCCCCTCCTTGATCGGCGTCAGCGTCGCCTCGCGCCCGCCGGTCTCGCGCTTGAAGTAGCGGCGCGACACCGAGAAGAAGTCGCCGCGCCCCTCGGCGGGCAGCTGCTCGGTCGAGAAGTGCCAGGTGGCGCTCGCGAACGCGAACCCCTTGGTGTCCTTGGCGACCGTGACCGTGGCGGTCTCCTTGCCGACCGCGCTCCCGGGGATGACGATCTGGTTCTTCTTGCCGGTGTACGTGTCCGGCTCGAACACCATCTCCGTCGTCTTGCCCGCCACCGTGATCTTCGCGTTCTCGCGAATGCCGAGCGCGCCCTCCTTCTTCAGATAGTGGACCAGGGAGTAGATGACCTCGGCGGTTGCGCGCGTGCTCTTCCACTGGTTCAACTTCTTGTTGAGCAGCAACCACAGCACCAGGCCGTCCTTCTTGTCGCTCGCCGGGTCCAGCTCCATCAGCACGCGCAGCGCGGAGGCGTGGGTCTCGATCGTGTCGTTGTACCAGAGCCAGCTCCGGTCCTCGGGCGCCCAGAACGTCCCCTCGTCCTGTCGGGTCTTTGCCGAGTCCATGACGCTGGCCCACACCAGCTTCGCGTCCTTCGTGCGTCCGGCCCGATGCAGCGTCATCGCGAGCAGCCCCTTGAGATAGGGCGAGTGGGCCTTCCAGTGGCGGAACGAGAACGCCAGGATCTCCTTCTGCTCTTCCGCGGTCAGCGCCCCGCCCACCCAGCTCGCGTCCGGGTAGCTGCCCGCGACGTAGTTCAGGTACGTCAGCCACTCCCAGCAGCAGTCCTCCTTCTTCAGGTGGCGGAGGTAATCGCTGCGGAAGTGCTGGGCGAGGTACTGCCAGCCGCGGTTCACGACGTCCTTCGGGACCGGCACCTTGAATTCGGCCGCCCGGGCGAAACCGGACATGATGTAGAGGGTCATGTAGGGATCGGGAGGCCCGCCCGGAAACCAGGGGAAGCCGCCCAGCGACGTCTGCGCTTTCTGCAGCTTCGTGAGCGCAGCGGCGCGCTCGGCGGCCGCGATCTTCGGATCGAGCACGTTGACGAGCTGATCCTTCGAGCCCTTCGGCAGCGGCGCGCCCCGCGCCTGATCGAGCCAGGGCGACTCCTCGAGCGCCATCTTGCGGTTGGGATCCGCGGCGTCGAACGTCTCGAGCTGCGTCTCGCGCGCGGAGAACGTCTTGGCCATCTTCGCCACCGCGGGGTGATCGCGGAACACGCTGGAGACGATCCCGGCGGACACGAATCGGTTGAGGGTCTGCTCGGTGCACTCGTACGGGTAGCGGACCAGGTAGGGAAGCGCCTGCAGCACCGTGTAGCCGAGCTGCGCGTCGATGGTGATCACCATCTGGTCGTTCACCCGTGAGGCGTCCGCGGCGCGCATGTCCGGGAACGTCATCTCGCGGCGGTCCTTCCCCTTGAGCGTCACGAACTTCGACTGCACCAGGTGCATGCGCGAGGGGAGCACCGGCAGGGGCCGCAGCTCGCCGTCGGACAGGTTGCCGGCCACCGCGGTGACCTTCAGCGACGCCATGCCGACCTGCCGCGGCGCCGTGAGCGAGAAGGCGACGTTGGTGCCGGCGCCCTTGCCGACCTTGAACGGCCGGACGAGATCCGCCGGCCGGAGGCCGAAGTCGGCGGCCATGTCCCGGCCGGTGTCCGGATCGGCCAGCGCGAAGCGCAGCTCGCCCGAGAGCTCTCGATCGGAGGCGTTGTTCACCACCACCTTGAGCTCCGCGCGGTCACCCTCGCGGATGAAGCGGGGAACGCTGGGGCGGACCATCAGCTCCTTGACCGACTGCGCTTGCTTGTTCACCGAGCCCGAGAGCAACGTCTTCGACACGGCGTGGATCCACAGGCTCCACGACGTCACGGAATCGGGGACGGTGAACGCGATGCTCGCGGATCCGTCGGCACCGGTGAGCAGCTGGGGCTGCCAGAAGGCGGTCTCGGAGAAATTCGCGCGCAACGGGACCGCCGCCGCGCCGTCCGGACCTCGTCCACCGATCTTCTTCTCCTTCTCCTCTTCCTTGTTCTCGAGGGAATCGAGCCTGCTCTTCTCTGCGGGCTTCTCGTTTTTGGTCGCCACCCGTTTCGCCAGCTCCGCGATCGGGGCCGGCGCCGCCGCGGCCGTCGTCGCCGAGTCACGCGCGATTGTGTCGCCGTTGAAGACCTCCTGCGCCTCCGCGTTCCCCTCGAGGCCCGCGAGGCCGCCCGCGCCGTAGCCGCGCAGCCCGGGGCCGCCAACTCCATATCCCGAGACCACCTTGATCCGATCGCCGACCGGCATCGATCCCGACTTCACGTGCCCCCAATCCGTCCACATCACCCACTGTCCGGGCGCCTCCCCCAGGCTGCTCCGCAGCGTCGGAAGCGTCGCCCGGCTCGGCCACAGGTTCATGGGCGACGGAGGGGCGTGCGGCGCGAATACGTCCAGCGTGCGGTCGTACATGTACGCGAGGAGCTCCGCGGCCGCGGCTTCCGGCTTCGCGGACGGCGGTCCCTTGACCGTGACCTTGAACGTCTCCTTGCCGCCGGGGCGCAGCTTGTCGCGGAAGGTCGCCAGCTCCACCTTGAGCTCGCGATCGTCCCACGGCACCTGCACGCTCGCGTCCGCGGCGATCAGCTGGTGGTCGCGCATCGCGAACATCGTGATGCCGAGGCCGCCCCGGTCCGCCTCCTTGATCGGGACCTCGATGATGGCCGGATCCCGCCCCGCGGCCAGCCGCCGCTCGGAGATCCGGTCGCCGGCCCGCCAGATCTCCAGCACGATCGGCTGCTCGGCGAACCCGCTGGTCACCAGCAGGCGGGCCGTCTTCCCCACCGCGACGGTGGGGCTCTCGACCACCAGCACCGCCGGAAGCGCGAGCGGCGTCCGCGCGCCGGCGACGATCAGCTCGCTCGTCGTCTTGTAATTCGCGCCGAAGTCGTCGGTGGTCTCGTAGATCAGCCGGTAGGCGCCGGCCGCCAGCGCCGGCAGTGCGATCCGGGCCTCGCCCTTCGCGTCGTGCGCCAGCGCGCCCGAGCCCTTCTCCGCGCCGTCCGTCCAGCCGCGCATCTCCTCTTCGCGCGAAGGTCCCGCCTCCCAGCGGGGGCGGAGCCTGTCCCCCGGCGTTTCAGTTCCACTCGATTTCCGCCTTTCCGGCGCATGCTCGGACGGGAGCAGCGGCTGCTTCGGCTGGACGAGCGACACGAGCCGCCATTTCGCCTTTCCCGCCCGCGGCACGCCGTCGAGATCCGTCCGCACGGCCTTCACGACGCTGGTGGCCCCCTCGCGCAGGAATCCGCCCGTCGCTTCCAGACGCGCCTCCACGCTGACCAGGCCCAGCCGGAAGCCGCGCTCGGCGCTGCGCGTTTCTCCGCCCTCGTCAGTGACGTCGGCGACGACGCGATAGTTGTAGGTGACTTCGCGGGCGGCCCGCTCCGCCGCGCGGGGCGTGAACGACAAACGAAACTTGCCCTCGCCGTCGAGCGAAGAGGTCCCCGTGGCGATCGTCTGGACCTTGGCGTCGGGCGCGCCCCAGAGCCAGGCCCACCAGTGCGGATAGATCGGCTCGCGCGTCACGCGCCAGCGAACCTGGCCGCCCGTCACCGGCAGCCCGAAGTAGTAGTGAGCGTCGCCGATCAGGCCCGCCGGCCGGTTGAGGCGCAGCGCCTGCTTCGGATCTTCCAGCTTCACCTCGAAGGTGGGCCTCTTGTACTCCTCCACCCGAACATGCGCGTCACCGCCGACGCTGGTCGTGATCGACCACGCCCCGAGCAGGCGCCCGGCGGGGACCGCGAATTCGCCCGCGACGGAGCCGTAGGCGTTGGTCTTGAGCGCGCGCTTGTCGACCTCCTGGTAGTTGCCGTCGCGCAGGATCACCGTGACCGCCTGATCGGCGACCACGCGATAGCGCGCGTCCGTGCCCCGTCCCCGGAACACCACCGCCTTCCACAGGATCTTCTGCAGGGGGCGGTAGATGCTTCGATCCGTGTAGATGAGCGCGTTGGTCTGGTCGCTCACGGGCGGACGGCGCCAGAACGAGAAGTAGTTCGCGTCGACCGCCAGCTCGCCGCCCTTCTTTGCGAGCAGGAAGTACTGCTGGTCGTAGCCTGATTTTTGGGCGAACCGCGCCAGCCCCTGCGCGTCGGTCTTGCGCGTGGCGACGACCGAGTGGCCGTTCCGGTAGTCGAACCGGTAGAGGAGCACCTCGGCCCCCTGCACCGGTCGGCCCGTCGCGCCTTCCAGCACGCGCGCGTCGAGCCGGCTGTCGCCCTCGTTGTTCTGCTGATTCAGGACCACGAGCCCGGTGGCGAGGAAGTTGACGCCCATGATCCGGTTGTTCGCCTCCGCGAAGTCCGGGCGGACCGAGGCGACGATCGAATACAGGCCGTGCCTGGTGAGCGGCGGCGTGATGAATGTGCGGTGCTCGCGGAAGTCGGGCGTGGCGGGAAGCGCCACCGTCCAGGCCGCCGCCGGGGTGGCGGCGAGCCGCTTCTTCATCTGCTGGCCGTCGGGCAGGAGGTTGTAGTCCTGGCTCGCGGCGACGTGAGCCAGGAGGTCGACCGGATATGCGCGCAGGTAGAGCGTGCCGAAGTTCTTGTGCGTCACCAGCAGCGACCGGCGCTGGAGCGCGTCCGACGCCATCGACTCCAGCGCGTAGCTCGGGGCCTCGATGCGCGCGACGATCGTGCGGCAGGCTTGCCCGCCGGGCGAGCCCGGATAGGCCTTCGCCCCCGCGTCCGCGAGCGCCCGCGCGCGCACGAGGTTGCCCTGCGGATCGCGCGCCTCGACGAGCTGCGCCAGCGCCGCTTGCCCCATCGCCCACCAGGGCCGGTTCCTGAATCCGTCGAGACGCTTCCCGAGGTCGGCCAGCAGCGCGTCGCGATCACCGTCGTCGGCGAAGTTCACGAACAGCGTCCGCGCCCGGGTGAGCCGCGCTTCCAGCTCCGCGTCGCGCGCGCCACGTCCGCGCTGCCAGGCCTCGAGATCGTCGAGGATCGCGCCGATCTTCACGAGCGGGTGGACGGCGGGATCGTCCAGTTTCACCCGCGCCGAGCTGCCGGGGTCGCCCTTCCAGAGCGTGGCAAAATCGAGGGCGAAGATCTCGTTCGACTGCTCGGGGCGCCAGCCCTGCGTGTTCGAGAGCAGCTCCACGAACAGGTACGAGACCGCGTCGCGCACCGTGCCGCGCACCTCGGGCGGGTAGGTGTTGGGCTCCAGCACGCCGGAGAGCTTCGCGACCGGCTCCTTCCCGAGCGCCTCGCGAACCTTCCAGACCTCCAGGTAGGCGCGGGCGGCGGCGGCGAGGATCTGATCCTGCGTCCAGGCGGTGAGATCGACCACGTCGTCCGACGCGATCCGTTCGCGCTGGCCGATCTGCCACCCGTAGACCTGGCTGTAGGTGAACAGCGAGTGCGCATAGAAGAGGTTCAGCGCCGCCCGCGACAGCATCCCCTTCGGCCAGGGTTGGTCCTTGAGGAACCGTACCGACGTCTCGTACCCATGGAGCGCCATCCGGAGCTGCGCCTCGCGAACCAGCGCCTTCGTCCATTCGGGCTCGTCGTTGGTCTGGCGCGCGCGCTCGCGGATCTTTTCCACCGCGGCCGCGGCCGCCTCGAGCTTCTGCTCGGAGGCGAGCCGATCGACCTCCGGCCAGGGGGACTGCCCGCCGGCCGGCGGGACGGGCCACGCCCCGGCGTCGCCCCCGCCGGTGAGCGCCAGCGCGCCCAGCAACACGGCAGTCCACACCCGCGTCATCTTCATTCCGCGCATTGGATGGTGGCAGACGGGCGACCCGGCGGGAAGATCTCGATCGATCAGGGGATCTCGGACGCTCCCGTCATTTATCAGTCGCCGTCCCCGGTCCGTCCCCGTTGCTCGGTCCCTATATTGCGAAGGACCATGACGTTCTTCGAAGCGATAGGGGCCGATCTCGGTGGGCGAGGGATCTTCGGCGGCAGCTTCCAGCTTCGCCTCATCTTGCAGCCGCTCGCGGCCGTGCTTCTTGGTCTGCGATTCGGGATTCGAGACGCGAAGCAGGGGCGGGCGCCGATCCTGAAGGAGGTGGCTGTAGGCAAGGGACAGCGCGGCGGCCTCCTCGGTCACGCCGCGCGCGACGCCATCGTACCGCTGGTCGTCGCCGTGGTTCTGGATTGCGTCCTGCAGCAGATCATCAACGGGCGCATTCGGCCGCTGGCCGCGGTGATCGTCGGGGGCCTGCTCGTGTTTCTGCCCTTCTTGATCGTCAGGGCCCTGGTCAATCGGATCCGGACGCACCGTCACCCGGGGACGCAGCACGCATGACTGCGTCATTGTCCCCGAGCGATCAATCGACGGCCCTGCTCCTGGATCTGGCGACGGCGCTCCACGCGTCCGCGAGCCCCGCCGACGTGGCGGAGGAGCGTCTGCGCGACGTGGCGGCGGCGCTGGGCCTGGACGCCCAGTTCTTCACCATGCAGAGCTTCCTCACGACCGAGCTTCGCCAAGGCGACAGCGAACGGATCGAGATCCGGCGGATCCCCTTCGACACGCACTGGGACCTGCGGGAGACGGCCGCGCTCGTCGAGCTGTGCCGCGCGATCGTCGATCGGCGGCTTGACCTGGCCGGGGCGCGGAGAGAGCTGGATCGAATCGTCGGCCGGAAGAGCGCATACCCGCGCTGGCTCGTGATGCTGGCCTGGGCGGTCTACGGAGGGGTGGTTGCGGTACGCGTGGGCGGGCGCTGGACCGAGCTTTTCGCGGGATCGGTGATCGGCTTCGTCGCCGGGGCGATCCATCAGCTCGCGGGGCGGCGCAAGCAGGTCGGCCTCGAAAAATCGTTCCTGGGCGCCTTCCTGGGGACGCTGGTGGCGTTCCTGCTCGCGTTCGTGTTGCCGCCCTTCGATTATCCGCGGGCGCTGTTCGGCGGGATCACGCTGCTCGTCCCCGCAATGGTCATCACCATCGGGCTCCACGAGCTGGCGAACGAGGCGCTCGAATCGGGGACGGTCCGACTGGTCTACGGGCTGATCTGCTTCGGCCTGCTCGCCGCCGGCGTGGTCGGGGCGTTCACGCTCGGGGGCCTGGTCGGGCTGGACCCGCCCCACGCGACCGCGTCCAAGTTGCCCGATCTCGCGGTGCTCGCGTTCGTCGCGCTGGGCGGCCTGGCTCTCGTGGTCTGCCTCGAAGGGAGGCGCCGCGACGTGGGCTGGATCGTTCTCGCGACGGTGATCGCGTTCGGAACGCAGGAGCTGACGCGTGTCGTCCTCGGCGAGCGTGGCGCGCCGATCCTGGTGGCGTTCGTGCTCGGCTGTGCGGGCTACCTGTATGCGCGCGGTCCAGGCCGCGTCCCCTTCACGATGATCGTTCCCGGCCTGCTGCAGCTCGCGCCCGGTTTTCTCGGGACCAAGGCCATGTTCAAGATGTTGACCCTCGGGCAGGGCACGGCGACCGCGAGCTTCTTCGACGTCGTCGTCCTGGCATTGCAGCTCGGCATCGGCATTCTGATCGCGAGCCTCGTGTTCAAGCGACGCGCGGGCTTCCACCTGGCGACCACGCTCCAGCCGTAAGGCGCCGCTGCGCGCGGGTGTTCGTGCTTTTAGTCCGTCGCCCCACATGCATCCGGCGCCCACCGTCCCCACCTTCGCGGCCATGGCAAAGAGCAGCGGCAACGGTGGGAAGGCGCGGTCGCAGTCCAACGGCAACGGACAGCCCGTGGTGAAGCAATCGCCTGACGCGGCGGCGCCGCGCGGACACGTGGTGTTGCCTCCGCCCGAACCCAAGTTCGACGGCGTCATCGGCACGACCTACAAGGACTCGACGATGGGGACGTTCCAGGTCGCGAAGGCGCCGGACGGCGCGCCCAACGTGCTCCTCGTTGTGATCGACGACTGCGGCTTTGGCCAGTGGGGGACGTTCGGCGGTCAGATCCCGACACCCAACCTCGACCGCCTGGCGAAGACCGGCCTGCGCTACACCCGCTTTCACACGACGGCCCTCTGCTCGCCGACGCGCGCGGCGCTGCTGACCGGCCGCAACCACCACAGCTGCGCGACCGGCGTGATCACCGAGATCGGCGACAGCTTCCCCGGCTACACGGGACAGATCCCCAAGAGCTGCGCGATGGGCGCGGAGATGTTGCGCCAGAACGGCTACAGCACCGCCTTCTTCGGCAAGAACCACAACGTCGCCGACTGGGAGACCAGCGTGTCGGGCCCGTTCGATCGCTGGCCCACCAGTCAGGGCTTCGATCACTTCTACGGATTCGTCGGGGGCGAATCCAATCAGTGGCAGCCGGCGCTTTACGAGGACACCCGGGCGGTCGAGCTCGAGGTTCCTCCGGGGCGCGAGGGAAACTACACGCTCAACGAGGCGCTCGCCGATCGCGCCATCGAGTACATCCACCAGCAGAAGTCGGTGACGCCGGACCGGCCGTTCTTCATCTACTACGCGCCGGGTGCGACCCACGCGCCCCACCACGTGCCGAAGGAGTGGATCGAGAAGTTCAAGGGACAGTTCGATCAGGGCTGGGACAAGTA
>Ga0070689_100003326_pt1 | contig 10675 bp, 8 predicted proteins | sample KBSS23HmetaG_FD_64669 | JGI IMG/M metagenome (GOLD analysis project Ga0070689, IMG submission 64669) | Switchgrass rhizosphere microbial communities from Kellogg Biological Station, Michigan, USA - KBS S2-3H metaG | ecosystem: Host-associated > Plants > Roots > Rhizosphere ... | reverse complement strand
TCAGCGACCGATTAGTCCGCGCGCTTACGTCTAAGTTCGGATGGGTGCCCGTCCGGTATGTAATGTTTGCCTGACTGTGGTGATCGCAGTTGCGTCGTCGGCAAGGATGGCTGACGCGGCTTCGGATCACGCTCCCGTATTGCCCAGCCTGACCTCGCGCGCCACACGCCTCGATACTGCGCGCCCGCCTGAAGTCCCCGACGATGCGACCCTGGAGGCGAGCGGCGCGAGGATTGGCCAGATCCTTTTCAATCCTTTGCAGTTGTTCGACGTCGGCGGGCTCGACCAGGATACGGCGCTGTTTCGCCTGGCCAATCGCCTGCACATCAGGACGCGCGAGTCGACGATTGCCGATCAACTGCTGTTTCGCGAGGGCCAGCTCTACGATCCGAGCACGATCGCGGAGTCCGCGCGCATCCTGCGGTCGACGCGTTACCTGCGCGACGCGAGCATTCGGCCGATCGCTTACCACGACGGCGTCGTCGACCTCGAAGTGAGGACGCAGGATGTCTGGACTCTGAATCCAGGCATCTCCTTCGGGCGGCACGGCGGCCAGAACACCGGCGGATTCGAGCTCGAGGAGCTGAATCTCCTCGGCCTGGGCACGGAGCTCGGGCTGGCCTTCAAGTCAGGTATCGATCGCGACTCGAAGTCGGTCTTCTACCGCGACCGTCAGCTCGGCTCGTCCTGGTGGGATCTGTCGACCACTTACTCGGACAACAGCGACGGACGCCTCGCCGACTTTTCGCTCGAGCGCCCGTTCTATTCGCTCGAGACGACACGGGCGGGCGGTGTGGCCGCCAACGACGACCTGCGCGTGGACTCGCGTTACGACCTCGGCAAGGTCATCGACAAGTTCGAGACCCACGCCAAGCTGGCCAGTGCCTACTGGGGATTTTCCGAGGGTTTGTCGAATGGCTGGGCACGTCGTTATTCCGTGGGCTTCACGTACGATGATCACGAGTTCGCCAACGCGCCGGGCACCAATCCGGCGCTGTTGCTGCCAGAGGATCGCAAACTCGCGTATCCGTGGGTCGCCGCCGAATGGGTGCAGGATCGATTCGCCATCACGCGCAACCGCGATCAGATCGAGAAGACCGAGGACTACGCGCTTGGTTGGAGGCTGCGTGCGCAAATGGGATTTGCCAGCTCGGCAACAGGCTCGGATCGCGACGCGGTCATGCTCGAGGCAAAGGCCTCGACGGGCTATGACCTCACTGCGCGACAATCGTTGGCACTGAGTGCCGATGCGGCCGGGCGCGTCGAAGAAGGAAGTCTCGCGAACGGCTTGTTGGGTGCCGAGGCCCGCTACTACTTCCGTCAGTCGCCGCGCCGACTCTTCTTCCTCGGCCTCTCGGGAACCGCGGGGTCCAACCTCGACACGGATACACAAGTACTATTGGGTGGCGACAATGGCTTGCGCGGCTATCCCTTGCGCTATCAGGCAGGAACGGGTCGATGGCTCTTCACGGCGGAACAACGCGGCTATACCAACTGGTTTCCGTTCCAGTTGTTCAATGTCGGCGGCGCCGTGTTCTTCGACATGGGTCGCGTCACCGGCCGCGACCCGTTGGGGTCGACACCGCAGGGTGTCCTGAAGGATGTCGGCATCGGTCTGCGACTCGGCAACAGTCGCTCGGCGCTCGGCAATGTCTTGCACATCGATCTGGCGTTTCCGCTCGACGGCAACTCGTCCATCGACAAGATGCAGGTCGTGGTCGAGACCAAGCGGAGTTTTTGATGCCGCTGGGGCGCGGCGGCCGCAGGTCGATTCTTCTGCAACTGATCCTCGCCGCGGCGCTAAGCGGGATGGTCGGGTGCGCGTCTGTGCCGCCTGCCGCGGAGGCTCCGCCGCCTGTTGCAGAAGACGTTCCGCGCACATGGTCAGCTCCGCCGGTGATCGAGAATCGCCGCCTGCTCGGTGACACGAGTACGAGCAACGCAACCCTTGCGGCCGATGAAGTGCTCGCTGCCGCCATTGCGTTCAACCCGCGTATGAAGCTGGCGCGGGCGCAACGCGACACCGGCGCGGCTGGTGTGCTCGCGGCGCGTGAGCGAGCCAATCCGACGCTGTCGCTTTCTCCAGAGCATTTGATCTCGGCCGCATCGGGCGTATCACCGTGGGTGATCGCGGTGTCGCTGGTCTGGCCGCTGCGAACAGCCGGGAAGCGCGACTTGGCGATCGAACAGGCACTCGCGGCGGATGACGCGGCTCTGCTCAACGCTGCTGCGGAGGTCTGGTCGCTGCGCTCCGATTCACGGTCAGTCGTGTGCGCGACGGAGTTTGCCTGGGCGCGCCGGGCGCTCGCGAACGAGGAGGCGAGCTTGCGGGTCGATCTCGTCACTCGCATGGAGAAGCAGTCGGATGCGGGCATCGTGAGCAGATACGAAGTAGCGCGTGCCCGTCTGGATCGCGATGCCTCGACGTTGCGACTGCATCAGTCGGACGCGGAGGTCGTCGCTGCCCGCCACGACATTGCCGGCCTTGCGGGAGTGCCGTTGGCGGAGGTCGAGCTGCGCGAGCCCGGTGACGACTGCATCAAAGGCGAGCCGTCGCGGGAAGTCGTTCCGCTCGAACAGCTCGAAGCGCGAGCGATCGGCAGTCGACTCGACCTGCGTGCGAAGCTCGCGGAATTCCGGAGCGCGGATGCCGCATGGCGCACCGAGATGGCGAAACGCTACCCGGATCTCGCGCTCGGCCCCGGATACATGTACGACCAGGGCGATCGCAAAGTGACGTTCAGTCTGTCGTTCGAGCTGCCGATCCATTCGCACAACGAGGGTGGTATCGCCAAAGCTCGTGCCGATCGCGATCGCGTGATCGCCGAGGCAGAGGTGCTGCAAGCCACGATCGACTCGGAGGTCGCCAAGGCGGCGGATCAGCTCGCACAGGCGCGCGCGCAACTCACTTCGGCCCAGTCATTGTTGCAACAGTCACAGGCGCTGCTGGACCGCGACGTCGAGCGCGAACGAGCCGGCGAGCTCGACAGGCCGACGGTGCTGCTCTCGCGCATCGCAACGCTGTCGGCGCGTGTCGACGAGCTCACAGCGGCGCGTGCTGTCGCCGATGCGACAGCAGCTCTCGAAGCTGCGACTCAAGCGCCACTGTCGTCACCGGAATTCAACACTGAAGCGGCCCGCGCTCTACTGAAGGGGCAATGAACTCAAAAAATCTGCTTGCTTCGCTGCTGCTGTCGCTGGTCGCGTTGCTCGGGTGCAGTCGGGAGGAATCCGACGAGCGTGCGCCGGCAGCGGCATCTGCAGGTGCTGAGTCGGCGAGCGATGTTCCGGGCGTAACCGCCGATGCGGCAACTCAGCGCGGCTTGGGCGTGGAGCTCGCCGCTGTCGCGACTGCAAGCGTCGAAGCACAAGCGCGCGGGACCGCGACCGTCATCGATTCGGCTGCTTTTGCCTCGTCCATGGCAGACCTGGAGTCGTTGCGCGCGGAAGTTGCGGTCGCAACCGAGAATCAGCAACGCCTCCAGAATCTGTATCAGGATGGTGGCAACGCATCCCGGCAAGCGGTCGATGCCGCGATTCAGCAGAATGCTTCGGCCCGGGCCAAGCTCGCGGGCAGCGAGTCGCGCGCGCGGCTCGACTGGGGCATGAAGCTCGCGAGTGCGGCGGATGCCGCGAGCGCGCGTCTTCGTGCAGATGTCGTTAGCGGTGCCGTCACGCTCTTTCACGCAGAGTTTCCGGGTCGCCTGGGAGTGGCGAACACGCTGCACTACGAGCTTCTGAACGCACGCGGTGCGCCTGTCGTGCTCGAATTTATCGACCGCTCGCGCACGCCGGCGCAGTTCGCCGCTGGCGACAGTGCGCTGCTCGCACTTCGCGCGCAGAGTGCAACCGGTGTGTCGTTTCGTCCCAATGAGCGCGTGCCCATCGTCGCAACGACCTTCGGATCCGCGCGAGCGTTCGTTCCTGCTGCCGCGGCGCTCGCCTACCAGGGGCGACTGTGGTGTTACGTCGCCCGCTCCACAGATCGTTTCGAGCGCGTGCCTCTCGATAGCGAGGCGAGCAGCACCGAAGGCTACGCGGCGGGCGAGTCGATCAAAGCCGGCGACCAGGTCGTGGTGCGCGGCGCGGCCTTGCTGCTGTCGCTGGAGCGTTCGGCGAGCTCCGACGTCGGGTCGAGCACCGACGAATGATGGTCGGCATCATTTCCCAGGCGTTGCGTCATCGCGGCATCGTCGCGGTGCTCTCGGTGATCTTGCTGCTCTATGGAACCGTCCTGGCGTTTCAAAGCCGGCTCGACGTGCTGCCTGAATTCGTGCCGCCGCAGGTGGTCGTGCAGACGGAATCGCCCGGCCTCGCACCCGAGCAGGTCGAGTCGCTCGTCACGCTGCCAGTCGAACAAGCTCTGAGCGGTATTCCGGCGACGGCGCGGGTGAGCTCGGAGTCGATCACCGGGCTGTCGGTGGTCACAGTCGTCTTCGATGATGACGTCGATATTCTCGTCGCCCGACAGGGTGTCGCCGAGCATCTCGCTGAGCTGGCAGGCAAGCTTCCTGTGGGCGTGTCCACGCCGCGCATGTCTCCACTCGTCTCATCGACGATGGACTTGCTCAAGATCGGTCTCGTCTCGACGACCGTGTCGCCGCGCGAATTGCGGGATGTGGCGGACTGGGAATTGCGACCACGACTGCTCGCCGTGCCAGGCGTCGCACGAATTACCGTGTATGGCGGCGAGCGGCGTGAGGTGCAGATCCTTCTGGACAACGCGCGACTCGCGGCTGCTGATCTCACGGCAAGCGATGTGCTGACTGCCGCGCGTGCGGCGACGGGTGTGCAAGGGTCGGGACAGATCGATCTGCAGTCGCAACGCATTCCGATCAGCACCGGCCTCGTCGGCGATCCGGTGCAGGTCGTCTCGCAAGCAGTCGTGACGACGCGCGGTGAGACAACGATTCGCATCGCCGATGTCGCGCAGGTACGGGACGGTCCGGCGATTGCCTTCGGCGATGCCGTGATTCAAGGCAAGCCCGGCGTGCTGCTCGCGATCTCGAGTCAATATGGCGCGAACACGCTCGAAGGAACTCACGCGTTGGAAAGCGCGCTGGCTGAGATGCTGCCGAGGCTCAAGGCGCGCGGCATCGATGCGTATCCTGCGATTCATCGGCCGGCCACTTTCATCGAGAGGGCGCTCGGTAACCTCAGTCGCACGCTCGCGATCGGCGCATTGCTGATCGCCATCGTCCTCTATGCGTTCCTGCGCGACTGGCGTTCGGCATTGATCGCATTCATGGCGATCCCGTTATCGCTGCTCGCGGCGGTGGTAGTGCTCAATCACTTCGACGTCGCACTCAACACGCTGACCTTGGGTGGATTCGCGGTCGCACTCGGCGTGCTGGTCGACGATGCCGTCATCTACCTGGAGAACATCCTGCGACGGCTGCGGCAGAACGCGGCAGCGGCGCAACCGAAAGCGCGACTGGTGGTGATTCGCGATGCGTCGCTCGAGATTTCAGGTGCCGTTGTGTTCGCGACCGCAGTCATCCTGCTGGTGCTGCTGCCGGTATTTCTGATGCCAGGCGTGCAAGGAAAATTCATGGGACCGCTGGTGCAGGCCTTCGCACTCTCTGTGGTTGCATCGCTTGTTGTCGCGCTCACCGTAACGCCGGCTCTTGCGGCCTTGCTCTTGCGCTCCCGCGAGTCACACCGAGAGTCGGTGTGGCTCTCGAAGCTGCGCTCCTGGCATCTGCTGGCACTCGATCGATGCACTCGTCATCGCACAGCGGTGCTCGTGACCTTGGGCGTTCTGCTGGCCGGTGTCATTGCGCTCACGCCGCTGCTCGCCGGCGAGTTCATGCCGAGTTTCCGCGAAGGGCATTTCGTTGCGCAGGTATCCGCCCGGGTGCCCGGGACGTCGCTGGGCGAGATGGCACGACTCGGCGAACGGATCAGCGCGGAAATCCTCGCGCTGCCATACATCGCAACCGTCGCGCACCAGATCGGTCGCGCGGAGCAGGGCGAGGATACCTGGGGGCCGGAGCGCTCGGAGTTTCACATCGAATTGAAGCCGAACAATCACATCGATCAGGGACGAGTGCAGCAAGAGCTGCGCGAGCTGTTCGCTCGCTATCCGGCAGTGCAGTCCGAAGTGCTCACGTTCCTGGGAGATCGCGTGAGCGAGTCGTTGTCCGGAGAAACCGCGCAGGGCGTGATTCGCGTGCGTGGCAACGATATCGACGCCATCGACCGTGCCACGGCGCGCTTGATCGGACAGGTCGGATCCGTTCCCGGGATTGCCGATGTCCAGGCTCCCCACGCGGGACTTTCCGCGGAGCTCTCCGTCAACTTGCTGCCGGCGCGCCTCGCGCTCTATGGACTGCGTGCCGGCGACGTACTGGATGTGATCGAGACCGCGTTCGCCGGCACGGTGGTGAATCAGGTCTACGACGGCAATCGCACGATCAGCATCGTCGCGCTGCTGCCCGCGACGGAACGCACCAACCCGCAAAGCGTGCGCAAGCTCCCGCTGCGTTCGGCGAACGGTCAATTCATCGCACTCGAAGATGTCGCGCAGATCTACGTCGCGACGGCTCGCTCCGCGATTCGCCATGAAGGCGGCCAGCGGATGGGCGTCATCACTTTCAACGCAGGCACACGCGCCATACAGCCGGTCACTCGCGATGTGCAGGCGATCCTGTCGCGTGATGCGACTCAGCACCGCGATACCTGGACTGAGATGGCCGGCGAAGCCGAGCAGCAACAGCAGACTCAGCGCAGCCTGATCGTGTACTCGCTGATCGCGCTGGTCATGATCGTTCTCGTGCTCACCGCCGCGTTCGAGCGTCGCGCGCTCGCGCTGATCGTTCTCGTCAACGTGCCGTTCAGTCTGATCGGTGCAATCCTGGCGCTGGCTGCGACCGGTCAATCGCTATCGCTGGGCGCTCTCGTCGGACTGGTCACGGTGTTTGGCATCAGCGCCCGCAACGCGATCCTGCTGCTCGCGCACTACGAAAAGCTGTTGGAGGAGACGCCGGGCGCGGCGTGGACGCCGGAACTCATCGACCGTGGCGCAGCCGAACGCTTCCTGCCCGTGATCATGACGGCCGTGCTGACTGCGCTGGGTCTGGTGCCGCTCGCCGCCAGCTTCGGCACCGCGGGCAATGAAATCGAAGGTCCGCTGGCGATTGCCGTGCTGGGCGGGCTCGTCAGCTCAACGGGGCTGTGCCTCGTCGTCCTGCCAGCCTTCATGCACTGGATCACGCAATCGCGGTTCAACCGCGCGTTGCATGTCCCCGCCGAGTCCCTCTGAGGCGCGCCTTACATTTTCTTAATGGCGGCGGCCCGCTCGCGACGCACGACTGAAATATCCAGTCCGTAGCGTCCGGTGGCTTTGATGTCACCCCGCAATTCCAAGAGGGCTCACTTATGACGAAGCTACTCGCGTCGACGACGCTGCTGGTTGCTGCGCTCGGCGCAACGTCGCTCGCTATCGCGCACAACGACGACGACAACGACGAATTGCAGGCGCATTCGTCCAGGCCTTTCACGCTGGCGGTCTACGGCGATGCGCCTTACGGCTGCAAGGCTCCGACCGCTGCAGCCGCGAGCGATGAGTGCCCGCCGGGATCGATCTTCCGGCCGGACGACGCGAACCTGCCGAATCCCGGTGACCCGCGGCAGATCGAGGCCACGCCCGCGTTCATCGGTGCGGTCAATCGCGATCCGCAAGTGGCGCTGGTGGTTCACGTGGGCGACATTCACTCGGGTTCGCAGTTCTGCACCGTTGCCTACGACCGCACGATTCTGAACCTGTGGTCGCACTTCGAAGATCCGCTCGTCTACACGCCAGGCGACAACGAGTGGGCGGACTGCCAGAAGGCAAAAGAGGGCGGTGGAGTCGTCAACGCGGCGGGCGACTACGTGGACTACGCGGCCGGCCATCCGGTGGCGAATCTTGCGCTGATCCGCGCAATGTTCTTCGCCGAGCCGGGCCGTACGCTTGGCGCACACAGCAAGCGGGTGACGTCGCAGGCTCAAGCCTACGATCCGGCGTTTCCGTCCGACGCGGAGTACGTCGAGAACGTGATGTGGGAGCAGTCACAGGTGTTGTTCGTGACGATCAACGTGCCGGGCGGCTCCAACAACGACAGCGATACGTGGAACGCAGGCTCGTTCGGCAGCGCCTTCGCCGCCACCGGCAACACCAAGTCGGCTCCGCAGTTGCAGGACCTCGCGCAACGGACGGGCGCGGATCTGCGCTGGCTCGACGCTGCCTTTGCACGTGCGGACGCGCACCACGTGAAGGCCGTCGTCATCGTCGATCAGGCCGACATGTGGGATCTCGACGGCACGCTGCCTGCGGACAATCACCTCGCCAAGTACGAGCCGCTGATCGCGAAGATGGCAGCGAAGAGCCAGGCCTTCGGCAAGCCGGTGCTGCTGTTCAACGGCGACTCACACCACTATCGCTCGGATAACCCGCTCAAACAGCAGCAGCCGTGTGTCACCGAGGCGGGTGCTGCGTCCACTGCCTGCAGCGAGGATGACTGGGCGACTCACCCGAACTACGACGTGAGCAACTTCCACCGGGTAGTCGTCCACGGCAGCACGTTCCCGCTCGAATATCTGCGGTTGGCGGTCGATACGCGCGTCAACAACGCGCCGAGTGCAACGAGCTTCGGTCCTTTCAGCTGGGAACGGGTGATCCCGTAGTTTGAGGCTCGTCGGCCTGCACGTCGTCGACGTGCAGGCCTCGTTCGAGGTGAGCACAAAGCACCTCGGCACCGGGCCGATTTCTCTGCTCGGTGCGTGCGAGCTCCAACAGCTGTCGCAGCAGGGCAAGCAGAGACTCCGGCGGCAGATCGCCAAGGCGTTCGCGGCCGCCGTACGAGAGCATTACGCGGCATTCATCGCAGGCGACTTCTACCAGACCTGCCCAGTGATGCCGGAAAACGACATCTGTGCCGTCTTCGCAACGAAGCGTGGTCCACGTCGCTGCACTTCGCGTCATTGGTTCAAATCTCCACTTTCGCTGCCATTGCTACATATTAAGTCCATTCCTGCTCGGGCGGTTCCAAAAATCCGTCGAGCCGTCAGGGCTCCACGACCAGCACTTCGAACGTGCCCGCCACGTTGCGCTGTCCCGTCGCCAGAAAGATTCGATGAGTCTGCTCATCGAGCGTGAGCGTGCGCGCGCCCGGTTTGGTGGCAACGGTTTCCGCGACGGTGAACTTGTCCGGCGTTTCTTCGCGGATGACAGTCAGCGTTCCGTCGCCACCCGAGGCGAACGCGAGCTGCTTCTCCGCATCGAACGCGGCACCATCGACCCGTCCGCCGATCGGCATTTGCGCGATGCTGTGTCCGGTAATCGAGTCGACGATGGCCATCACCTTGTTGCTGCACGCGGCGAACAGCCGGTGATGCAGACGGTCGATGGCGAGACCGGTCGGCTCTTCGCAGCCGGCTAACGGCCACGTCGCCGTGACTGCCAGAGTCCGTGCGTTGATTTCAGCGAGGCTGTTGCGGTCTTCCAGGTTGACGAACACATGACCGCTGCCGTCGTGCACGGCAAATTCCGGTTTGGCATCCAGCTCGATGGTGCCCACCACCTCGTTGTTGGCGGTGGCAACGGCGGTGACGTTGCGGCCGCGGCCGTTGAACGCGAACACCCGGTGCGTCATCGGCTCGTACAGGATCGCGTCCGGATTGTCGCCCGTGGTCTTGATCTCAGCGAGGCGGCCCAGCGACTGCAGATCGAACACGACGATGCTGGACGCGCCGCCCGCGCTCACGTAGCCATGCCCGAGCGGGTCGGCGATGGCGACTCCGTGGACACCCGGCGTATCGGCGATCGCGCCGGCGGGTGCCAGCGTTGCGGTATTGAGAACTTCTACGTGTGTGCCGTGGGCGACGAACAACCGCGCCCGCGGGGCGTCGAAGGTCAGGTAGTCCCAGCCTTCAGCTCCCGGCAGCTTGATCTCCTGCGCCAGGTGATAGGCACCTGCTGGCGCGGTCATCCCGGTCAGGAGGACTGCGGCCAATGCCAGTGGTGCTAGCGTGCGTTTCAGGATCATGCGAAGCCTCCGCAGGCCGACGTCGTGCACCCTTAGACGTGGACAGATGCCCATTTCTGTCGCACCGCTCCTGTTCACTACATATTCGTAATATTGTCTCGGGCATGGAAACGTTGCCGCTCATTCATCGAGGTCCGCGCCGCGCCGACATCGTCGGTCTCCTGGAAGGCTCCGCTCTGCCGACCTCCGATCTCACGGACAAGGACATGACGGACTTCTTCTATGTGGGTCCCGCGACTGCGCCTGTCGGCATCGTTGGCTTGCAGTTCTACGGTTCCGCCGCGCTACTGCGCTCGCTAGTTGTGACGTCGCCGCATCGCGCGCGCGGCTTGGGACAAAGACTGGTCGAGCATGCTGAACAGCACGCTCGCGAGCGTGGCGTCGCCACCGTCTATCTGCTGACAACGACTGCGGAAGCTTTCTTCCGATCGCGCGGCTATCGCGTGACGCCGCGCGAAAGCGCGCCGCCTGCAATTCGCTGTACGCCAGAGTTCGCGGGCTTGTGCCCGGCGAGCTCAGCGTTCCTCTCGAAACGTCTCTGACGTAGCACCTGCCTGCGCTTGACCCGTTTGCTCGCCGACACGTAGGCTTCCGCGCCATGAAAATCGCCTGCACCCGCTTTGTTTCCTGCGTTGCCGCCGGGCTCC
>Ga0070689_100003325_pt1 | contig 10678 bp, 2 predicted proteins | sample KBSS23HmetaG_FD_64669 | JGI IMG/M metagenome (GOLD analysis project Ga0070689, IMG submission 64669) | Switchgrass rhizosphere microbial communities from Kellogg Biological Station, Michigan, USA - KBS S2-3H metaG | ecosystem: Host-associated > Plants > Roots > Rhizosphere ... | reverse complement strand
AGTGGCAGCGGTTTCCCACTCCAGCATTCGCCGCTTCGTCACCACGAGGCGCACGAGTGTGACGCCGATGGCATGCGTGGCATCCCAGGCGTGGAATGCCAGAAACATCACGCTGAGGAATACCTGCGCAAAGGCGGTGACGCCGTCGCGCCACAGGTTCCGGAGGAAGACCGGAATTGACTGCGCTCGGCCAGGACCAACCAGCAGACGCCCAAGTACAGGAAGGAGTTGAGACGCCGCCACCCCAATCGCGGCCATCGTCCACACTCCGCGAGCGCCGGGCAGTACGGTCCATCCCGCGACCAGCAACATCAGCAGTGTTGGCGGGACAAGGCTTCGACGCAGATTGTCGAAAATCTTCCAACGGCCGATGAGGGGCACGGGGTTTCGCTTCAGTCCACGTGCTGACGGCACGAACGGAAACAGCCAGAACAGGATCTGCCAGTCACCGCGGACCCAACGGTGCTGTCGTCGTGCGTGTGAGAGGACGCTCGACGGATAGTCGTCTACCAACTCCACGTCCGAGGCGAGGGCGACCCGTGCGTGAAGTCCCTCAAACAGGTCGTGGGAAAGAAGCGCGTTCTCCGGAACGGAACCTTCCAGCGACGCCATGAAAGCGTCTACGTCATAAAGCCCCTTGCCGGTGAAAATGCCTTCACCGAAGAGGTCCTGGTAGGTGTCCGATACGGCGGTGGTATACGGATCGACCCCCGTGTGCCCGGAATACAGTCGCGCAAACAACGAGCCGGCGGCGCTCATGAACGTCACGCTGATCCGTGGCTGCAGGATGCCGTAGCCCTCGGTGACACGGCCTGCGCGGGGATTGAAGGTGGCGCGGTTGAGGGGATGAATGATGATCCCGATGAGCTCTCGGGCCACGCCGCGCGGAAGTCGAGTATCGCTATCCAGGGTGAGGCAGTACTTGACCTGCGGCAGGATGCTCATATCTCCAACTGACACAGCGAAGCTGGTATCAGTGGCGCCGCGCAACAAACGATTGAACTCCTCAATCTTCCCGCGCTTGCGTTCCCATCCCATCCACAGACCTTCCCGCTCGTTCCACTGGCGCAGGCGGTGAAAGAGGAAGAAGCGGTCGGTGGCGCCGTCGGCGTGCCGTGCGTTCAGTGCGGCGATGCCCGCGCGCGCGGCTTCGAGGATCTCCGTGTCGTGTGGCAGCGTCTCTGTCGACGCGTCGGGAAAGTCGCTCAGGAGGGCAAAGTGAATGTGCGGGTCAATGTTCCCGAGTGCCTGCACTTCCAGATGCGCCATCAAGTCAGCGACGCGCTCCACGCTATCGAACAGCGTCGGCACGATCACCATCGTCCGCGCCGATGGCGGCACAGTATCGAGCTCGAGGCGTGGAAGCCGCCGCGGAGGGATCAAGTTGCTGATCGCCCACTGCAGCAGTTGAATGACCAGCTCACTTGCTGGCACGGTGGTTACCAGCGCGACAAAGATCAGGAATGCGCCGCGTGAGCCGTGCAGCGAGGCGTACAGAACGGCCTGACCCACGAGCAGCGCGGTCCCTGCCGTGATGAAGCCCAGGTACCCAGGAGTCGCCCACGCGAAGAAGAACCTGCGCAGCCACTGCTTCAGATCCGGCTGCCAGGCGACACTGCGCTCGAACTCCCGTCGGCCACCACCAATGAGGTGATAGCCCACGTGCGCCGCGCGCGAGTCTGGAGCCTTCACGTGAGCCTGGCGGGCGCGTTCCACGCTCTTCAGCGCGAGCAGGAGCTGTCCCTCGCCGGTCGGCAACGCGAGCTCCTCGACGGCATGTCGATACCGGTCGCGGCTGCGGAAGTCCATTCGGCTGTACACGCCCGCCGGATCACGTTGGAGCACTTGCTCGACGAGACTGACGCTCTCGAAAAACTCACTCCAGTCAAACGTCGAGATGAGGCGAAGGCTGCCAATCAGGTTGGCCACGTTGGCTTGCTCGGCAGCCTGATGCTGTCCCTCCGCCCGGATGGCATCCTCTATCGTTTGTCCTCGTGCTTTCAGTGCTGCATCCAGTTGGTCGTGGAGTTCAGATGCAATGGTTCCGAGCGCGCGCGCGCGTTGCAGCAAACGGGTCACAAAGGCGTGATGGACTTGCACTGGCCAGTCGTTGGACCAGGCCCCTCCGGTCTCGAGCTCTGTGGCCATCCGATCAGCCACCACCCGATGAATGCGCGTAGCGGCGAGCACATCACCTCGCGCGCGCAAATGATCAAGCAATGCAAGCTTCAGCGCGCTCGGCCACGCCCACAGCTCCCCCATCGTGAGCGGCGTAACGGATTGAAAGGCAGTGATGAATCGCTGCAACCTATGGCCGTCGAGACGGCCCGCGCTCGATCCAATCAGTTCCAGGGCGAGTGCGTAGATCCTCGGAAGCCCGACGAACTCGTCGGCAGCGACAAAGGGAAGGCGCCTGAAGAAGGCGGGCGGCAGATCGTGGTGGATGTCGCGCGCTGCAGCCGAAATGATGTGGAAGTTATCGAGCAGCCATTCCGCTGCAGGAGACGGAGTCTCGACGCGAGCGTCGTCGGCCAGCGCGGTATAGACGCCGCGCAGCGCCCGCATGTGTCCTTTGAGCTGTCGGAGATGGGCGTGTCCGCTGCCTTTCCTGGAGGTGATGGAGAGCAGCGCGGCCAGACGTCGAGCGTGCTCCTCCAGAAGTTCGATACTCAGAAGTTCCTCGCCAGCGCCGAGCAAACGAGATGCGGACGATGCCTTGCGCACGAACTGATTCCTCAGCACGCCCCGGCGGCCGCACATTCGCAACCCGGAGACGCCGCCCTCCGCCGGTGCGTAGTTGATGGCCCCCGTGTATTACTGCCCAGCTGCTCCATAGGCCTCCATTCGCTATGCAATTAAGGAGCGCGTTCGTACCTGCTCGCGCTCGAGGCCGAGCGCTCGAAATGGCGGAATGCACTCGTCTGGTGATTGCGGCATAGATTCGAGGGAACATCATTACCTCGCTGCTGGCCGAAGTCTTCACATGGATCGCGGCCGACAAGCATCGGCGCATTCAGGTGCAACCCCAGCAGTAGCGTTGCGGCAAGAATTGTTCAATCTACAAACCGTTCGTCCTCCAAAGGTTCGCCGTCAAGACTGGAGCAAGTTCACGTCGACTCGCGTGGTACGCGAAGTGCTGTAGGGACAAGGGCACCGCGCGACCTGCCTCAACTGTTCTTTTGGCCAAGAAGGCGCTTCGCACCCAAGGCCTCCGCCCGCAGCCTCAAAGAACGTCCGCTGGGATCGGGCTCCCTCGACCCTTGAAAGTGACCAATGATCGAAATGCCGTCCAGATTCGCCCGATCTCTGAAACATCCGTGGCGCACAGCCGCACTCGCGGTCGCGGTGGTGGTCGTAGGGTTGATCATCGCCTTGGCGTCGGTCGTCCCTTTCTCGTCGGAGACGGCGCGCAGAAAGGTCATCGAGGTCCTATCGACGCGACTCGATGCGGAAGTTGAGTTAACGGAACTTCGATTTCGAGTGCTTCCGCAGTTTCACGCAGAAGGCGTTGGCCTGACGATTCGGCATCGGGGCCGACGAGACGTCCCGCCCTTGATCTCCATCAAGCGATTCACGGCGGAAGGGAGCGCGTTGCGACTGCTCCAACGGCACGTCACGCAAGTGACGGTCGACGAGCTGGACATCGAGATCCCGCCAGATCGCAATCGCGACTCGACACCTGGCGCCGAACCTCCCGCTTCACCGACCCCCGGAAGTGACAGCCGCGACGTGGGCCGCACGTTCGTCGTCGACGAGATGATCGCACACGACGCCCGCCTGGTGATCATTCCGCGGGACTCGGACAAGCCACCGAAAGTGTGGAGCATCCACGATCTTCGAATGGGGGCCCTCTCTCTCGACAAACCGATGACCTTCTCAGCGGCACTCGAAAACGCCGTTCCACCGGGCGCGATCGAAACGTCGGGCACTTTCGGTCCGTGGGGGCGTGAGGAACCCGGACAGACACCCCTCGAGGGAAAGTTCACGTTCGAACGCGCCGATCTGGGTGTATTCAAAGGCATCTCGGGCATCCTGTCGGCCGTCGGAACGTTCGGAGGCGCGCTCGAACGAATCGAGGTTCACGGGGTCACCGACACTCCGGATTTCACAGTCACAGCCGGTGGTCATCCCATGCCACTCCATGCGACTTATCACGCCATCGTCGACGGCACGAACGGCAACACGCTCCTGGAAAAGGTGGACGCGTCCTTCCTGAACACATCGTTGACGGCGAAGGGCGGTGTGGTGAAAAAGCCAGGCGCTGATGGCCGCACCGTCGAACTCGATGTCGTCATGGACAAAGCACGACTCGAGGATGTACTGCGGATGGCGGTAAAGACGCCTGCGCCACCGATGTCGGGCGCCCTGAAGCTCACTACGAAGTTCGAGCTTCCGCCTGGCGACCGGGACGTAATTGAGAAGCTGGAGCTCGATGGGGTATTTACGATCGCCGACGCGAGCTTCGCAAGCCCCCTTGTCCAGACCAAGATCAACGAGTTGAGTCGAAGAACTCAGGGGCAGGACGAAGAACAGAAAGGCAAACGGGTCGTGTCACAGTTTGCCGGGAGGTTCACGCTCCGCGCGAGCCAGCTCTCGCTGCCACATGTCACATTCGACGTGCCTGGATCGGCGGTTCGTCTCTCCGGACACTACGGGCTCGCCTCGGAAAACATCGACTTCGCCGGCACCGTATTCACTGACGCGAGCCTTTCGGAAATGACGACCGGCTACAAGAGCCTGCTGCTCAAACCCGTCGATCTCATATTCAAGAAGGAGGGCGGGGGGAGCGCCATTCCAATCAGGATCACAGGGACGCGGGGCTCGCCGGCATTCGGTCTCGACAAAGGTCGCGTCTTCAAGCGGGATTCGCAGTGACGGCGCACACTCCGCCAAGGTTCCAGCTATCCACCGTCGGCTCGCTGGTCGTCATCTTGACCGAGCGATCACAACGATCTGCGGCGGGTGGCTGGAATCTGCAGACGCGTCAGCGACCGATCAGCTCGAGAGCGTCTTCAGATGCCGAAGCAGCAGATCGGCGCTTTCCTGTTCTGGCACCGTCGCTCGCTTTTTATACCGTGACAGGACGAACTGCGCCTGATCGTAAACCGACGACCACATCCAGGGATGACCGATCCGGCGCTGCAGGTCGTTGTAGGCGTCGATGACTTGCGGCAGCGACGCACCGAGCCCACAGCCATCAAGCGCCTCGTATACCCGCAGCTCGGTCTGGCTGACGACGTTCCAGAATTCCGGAAAATCGGCAACAGTCGCGTCCAAATCATCGCGAATCGCTTCCACGTCGGCCGCATCGAGCTTCTGCGCACTGCCGTCACGGAGCACCAGATCCGACGCGAGCCGATTGAGGGCCGGATAGTAGAAGCCTTTGAGCTTGTGCTCTCTGCCGAAGTCCTCGGCTTGCTTGTAATGCTTCTGCATCTCCTTGAGTGCGTCTTCTTCCGCTTGGCAGGTACCCTCCTCGTGTGCAATAGCTTCGATCAGTGCGAGGCGCTTGTAGGCGGAGCCGAGGAGGCTCTCGCGTTCCATCGATCGCTCGAGCGAGACGAGTGTGGCCAGCAGTTCGATCCCGCGGTTGACCTGCTGTCGCGCGTCGCCGATCACGCGATCGCGTTCGTCCTTGGCGTTGGCCAGCGTAGGAGACGGTGGTGTGATCGACTTCTCCTTCTGATACTGTCGATCCGCTTTGGCGACCGCTTGCCAGGCTAAGCGGACCTCCATGTTGGCGAGCTGTTCTGCACTCCGTAGTGAAGCGCCGCCGTCATTGGCCGCAAGCGCGGTTCGGTACCACTTTCGCGCGGCCTCACGTTCACCGGCTTCGGCCCACGCGTGACCGAAGGCTTCGGCCACGCTGCCCTGGTTGCCCCAGCGCGCCGCGAACTTATCCTCGAGCCACTGAATGTGTTTGCGTTGCCTCGCAACGTTGCGGTTCTGATGCTTGATCCGCACGACGATGGTCTCGAGCGCAAGCAACAGCCCACGAGGAGATGCGACCACGCTGAACTCGTCGAGGCCGTCGTCGGTCGCTGCCGACGCATCGGCGTCGCCCTTTCTCAGCGTCCAGTCCGGATCGCCATAGCATTGATAGGCGCCCCAGGTGATGCTGTTCGGCTCACGGGCCGCCGCTTCCCGCGCCTGCGCCACGGCATCGATGAAGCGCTCGCCGGCGATGAGCGCCTCATAGAAGCGAACCGCGAAGATCTTGGCGGGGGCGTCGTCGACCGCCCATCCGGCGGCGATGACACAGCGGACGCCGACTTTGATCAGTGTGTCAGCGAGTCCCGATGCAAACGACGGGCGGGCGCTGCCAAAGAGCCTGGCACACGTCGTCTGCTCCGGTGTGAGCAGCTCCGACGACGACCGCTGCGCCAGGTAGCAGCAGTTCACGAAGACAAGCTCGGGAACCGTGCGCATGCTGTTGATCTCACGGGATCCGAGGTACACGCCATTGGAGAGCACGACACCGCGAGGGTTGCTCGGAATCTGCGGAATACCCGGATTATGGGCCTTCGCACCAGACTCGTCTGGCGGCTCACCGTGGCCGGCGATGTGCACGATGCGCCAGCTGCCGGTGAGAAGCGTTTTGATTACCGTATCTGCGTCGGGCCGTGCCGCGCCCTTGGCTTCGGCAAGCAGGCGAACGTAGTCCGTGGACAATGCGTTTTGGAGTGTCTCGGCAACCGCATTCGCTTCCGCGACGGCACCTGGGAGCCGTGGATAGAGCTTCGGGTCACAAAGAGGCTCGCCGATGACGAGGGCGCTCGCTTCGAGGCTGGCGTCGGCAACGTCGGCGCGAAATTCTGCCGTCTTGAGCTTCCGCATCAATTTCGTGCGAATCGCCCATGGCCGGTTATCGTTCGAGCCCGCGCTCGTGGTGTCCAGCAGCTCCCACGGAATGCCTGCCGTTCCGCGGTCGACTTCCAACTGCGTGTCGGTGTCGCCGGTGAGGAACGGCTCCAGTTCGACGGGTACGAGCAGGCGAAACAGGGTGCGTCCGATCTGCAAGTCGCGATTCTGGTGATCCGCTCCGCGTTCGACGAGATTCCGGATCAACGCATCCTGAATCGGCTGCGGCCGGACCTCCGATCGCGCCCGCCGCTTCGTGTCGAGCGTGTACGCAATGCTGAGCCCAAGCTCGCTGATCTGCGTTTCGGCGCGGATGAAGTCGTAGTCAACGCCGCGATACTCGGAGTCGATTGGTCGCGGCAAGCCTCCCGTACCCGTTTCGACGACCTCCGTCGACATGAATCGACGTGACACGGACGAGAGGTCTGACGACATCCTCAGCGCGCGAAAGGCTTCTGCGGCTCGACTCAGGTAAATCTCGATAAGGTAGAGCCGGGTGACCTGAGGCCAGGGGCGAGCCGGGTCGCGTTGCTCGCCGCCGTCCCGCCCTTCAGAAAGCTTCGCGTTCGCCTGGCACACACCCTGGACAATCAGATCCGCCGACTGGCCGGCGCTCATGTCGATACCACCGCTGCCGATCAGCGTGGCGGCGAGCTCGAATGTTGACCCTGTGTCTGGCCGCTCGCTGAGTCGCTGGGCCCACGCCATGACGCCGTTGCGCACGGTGGCGATGAGATCCGCCGGTTTCAGTTTCCCTTCTTCGCCGAGGCCAACCACGATGACCGCTTGTGGTCGGGGGAGCGGACCCGCGTGCGGCCGGGTGTTGACGAAGACATGATGGGAGCCTGCGCGATCCGGATAGAGTCCCTTCTTCAGTGAGGCGTCCATCGCGTCGCCGATAAGCCCATTCATCACGTACTCGGTGCCGGTCAGCCGTGAGGATACGTAGTGGCCGAGCATCACGGGCTGTCGCACGAACGACAGATCGCCGTTGACAATGGTGACTTGCAGTGTGTCGGGATCCTCCGTCGTTGCCCTGTCTTCGTCGCTGGTGCCAAGCAGTGTCGAAGTGGCCCCGGGGGGCGCAAGCGACTTGGGGATCCGCGCCGGCCTCATGCGAACTGTTTCGCGACTGACACTCATCACGCCGCGGGTGTCGCCGCCACCGACCACGGCCGATGCGAACGGTAAACGTGCCGTCGATCCCTTCTGCAGCAGCTCGATGTAGGCATCGAAGGCAGCGGCTTTGGATGGCAGGCCGTCGTGGCCGTCATCGACGGTCCATGCTTTGACGCCGGGCAACGCTGCGCTGCCGTAGGTGACGTAGCCATCACCTGACGGCGTGTACAGATACGTGAACCCCTCCGCACCGTCCGCATAGCCGAAAGGAGTCAACGGTGCCTGACCGGTGACCAGGAGGATCTTCGACGCGTATCGCTCGAAGTTCGCGGTGAGCTGATTGGCCAGTCGCTGTTGCAATGCGACGGCCGCGGCCAGCAAAGTCTTGAATGTCTTCTCGTCGGGAAGTCCCCAGGCGAGCTGGCTCTTTTGCGCGTCGGAGGCATGCCACGAACTTGCCTCGGTTGCGCGCCGGACGTCATCGCCGGCGAGCGCTTGCCAGGTTCTGGGATCCTGCAAAGCCGGCTGATCGAGTAGTCCGGCCTGAAGCTGCATCACGCCCGGGAATTCCGCGAGGGTCCGTCGCGTCTGGCGATCGCGAGACGGTGGACTGAGGAAGGTGAGTACACCGCCGAGCGTATCGTCCCCAGACAGCAGTTGCATCGGTGCCCAGAGACCTGCGTTCGGGGTGCCGAGCATGAGCAACCGTGCGTCGGGATGTGCGAGCCATCGCTGCCACACCTCCGCATGATCGAGTTGCAGCGCGCGCGCAACCAGTCCACCCGTCGAGTGAGCGAGGAGGCGAACCGGCTGGCCGCTCACCTCGCGCGCGCGGAGCGCATCATCGACACGCACGGCGAGATCGGTCGCGGACTGTTCAATCGGTTTTCGCCAGTCGTACGGGAAGGGAATGACGTCGTGCGTCGCTGACAGCGCCGCGTGCAGCTTTGCATACAGGCCTTCCACGAGACCGTCTGCCGTGATGCCGGCTGCTGTGTACTGCAAGCGCGCGAGCGGATCGACGGCTTCCCAGTCCAGCCACACGCGACCGCGCTCGTCTTTGAGATGACTGCCAAACACGCCCGGTACAAGAATGACGGCCGGTTTCGAGGCGTCCGGAATCGTGATCGGTCTCGGATCGCTCGCCACGCGCGCCCGGATGCCGGACGAGTCCCTGCCCGCGTAGGATTCCTTGCCGATCGGCCGAAAGCCCTGAGGCTGATCCTGAGTGAGCGCGTCGACGATGGCGTCCGCCGTCTTCTGGTGATCGAAGTAGGTGAAGTGCGAGACTTTGCCGCCTTGATTCAGCAGGAATGTCGACTGGAACTGGCGTGGCGCGCCGCCATACATGGATCCGGTCTGGACCACGAAGTCGTTGTCGGTCCAGTAGAACGCGTCGGCAAGAAGCGTCTTCAGCCAAGAGGTGATCGAGTCGCCTTCGACATCGCCAGCGACGACTCGAAGCTCGCTTTCAAGCGGACGTCCGACCTGATGAAGCCACTGCACGACCGGACTGTCGGGAATCTGCGCCGCGAGGCCCGGGATCTCCTCCGGGCTGGTGCGATGCTGCGCGACCCCGTTCAGGAAGTCCACCACCGATCCGGCAACCGGAATCCCGGCGAGGTCCAATGTCCACTTCAGCACCGAGAGGTAGGCGTCGATGCGCCTGGAAGCGAGCAGCGTCCCGCGCACCGGACATGCCACGCGCACGAATCGATCGACCGTAATCTTCTTTGTGCGTACGGCATCCAGAAGATCCTTCAGGTCCTGGCGGTGCTGTGCGTATCCGTCTCCGTTGAAGAATTCCTGACCCTCGCTTCCGGTGGCACAGGCACGCGCCAACACCTCGCCAACGAGGCCGCCGCGGGAGTGTGTGACGAGATGGACGTGCGCGCCCTCGGGGAGTGCTCGCGCAAGCGTAAGCGCGTTGCTCAAAGGGCTGGCTCCGAGTGTCCGGTGATCGAGGGCGTATACCTGCTTCGAGTAACTCTCGAATAGTTCCTGCACACGAGCGGGATGCTTCGTCCACAGCCTGCCGAACGTTCCGCTCGTCGTCGAGAAGGTGCCGTGAATGAGAACGAGCAGTTTTTCGGGATCGCCCTCAATCCTGGCGAGAGGCGTGCCGGTCTTGAGTGGCGTCAGCTCGGCCTGGTTAAGAGCGTAGACACCTTCAGTCACTTGTGCATCGACGCGTCTGACGAGCTCGGACGCGGCAAACGACTGCGCCTTGTCGACCAGGACGTCGGCGACAGCGTCCTTGAACACGTCGATACCCTTGAGGATGACGTCGCCGAGCCTGCTGCGTGACACGCCACGACTGGGAACCGTCTGCTCGATCCCGCGCCAGCGGAACGACGCGGGTACACGCACGCCATCGGCGGCACTCCCACCGCGATTCGGCGCGAGACCGCTCTGCGCCAGGATGAGGTCGCGGGCGTTCGCGGGGTGTAGCGTGAGCGATGGCCCATCCTGGATGTGGAGAACAACCACGTCTCTTCCAGGAACGGCGGTGACGGTGACTTCACCGCCTTCGCCGCGTCGCGCCGCGACGGTCACGGACTGTTTCAATGTGCCGCGTCGGGCCTCGTCGCTCGGACGGGAGCCGGTGGCCCCGCGAGCTTCGCCGCCAGACGGGTATCCCGGCACGAGGAACGTAATGGGTGCGTCGCTCAACCGCGCCTCCAGTCGGCAGGGACAC
>Ga0070689_100003320_pt1 | contig 10684 bp, 5 predicted proteins | sample KBSS23HmetaG_FD_64669 | JGI IMG/M metagenome (GOLD analysis project Ga0070689, IMG submission 64669) | Switchgrass rhizosphere microbial communities from Kellogg Biological Station, Michigan, USA - KBS S2-3H metaG | ecosystem: Host-associated > Plants > Roots > Rhizosphere ... | reverse complement strand
GCGGTCTGGCTGCGCGCGAACAGCCTTCCCGCCGTCCCCGATTGCCCCGGCGACAGCGCGCGGGACGCGCGTTGCGCCGCGCGCGACGCTGCGCTGATCGAACGCCAGCACCTCAACGTCCAGGAGGTCACGTGCGCGCTGAACGTGCTCGGCGACCGCATCGTCGACGCGCAGCCGCTCTGGTACGAGCTTCCGTATCACCTGACGTCGGGTGAGCCGGTCCCCGTCGGCCTCGGGGTCGGCCTCTTGCTGACCGGACCGCAGATCGTTTTGCTGGCGGCGCACCCGTTCGTCGAAGCGATCCAGCCGGCGCCCGGAACCGTGCCTGGCAGCGGCTTCGGTGCGCCGGGGGCGCCCGACGAATGCCCGACCGCCAGCGAAGATCCGACGCCGAAGCTGTCGCGGCTCACGCAGATCCAGGGCAAAGGACGGCAGCCGGCGCTGATCGCGCTGGACGTGAGCGAGCGCGTGCTGCCGGCCGCCGGCGACCGCGAGCGCGCGATCCTCAACACGCGCCAGATCACCTGCGTCAAGCGCCGCATCGACGCGCGCGTGGCGGAGGCGGCGCCCAACGTCAGCTACAACGGCGCCGCCGGTTCCCTTGACGTGTTTCCCCCCTTCGGTCAGGCGGCCGCCGTAACGACGGTGATCGGGCGCGGGCTCACCTGGGACGATGCGGTCGGGCTCGCGTCGCATCCCTACATCGCCGAGATCTGGACGTTCGATGGGCTCCAGTACGAGCCCACGAAGCCCGGCTGTCCGCCCGATCTCGGCGCGCCGATTCCGACCGTCGCGTGCACGGACCAGCGCGAACCGCAAGAGGCGATCGACGGCAAGTTCACCGCGGCGCAACGTGCCCAGCTGGAATCCGCCACGACCAGACCGATCGACGTCGGCATCATGTTGTCGGGCGGCGCCGTGATCTGCCCGGCGCCCGCGTGTTCGGTCCCGCCGTGTCCTGGCCTGACGAGTTACGAGCAGCGCTGGACGGACGAGAACGCCGCCTCGCAACGCTGCGTTCGCGACCTCGTCACGAGCGTGGGTGGAACCAGCAAGCCCGACGTCCTGTGGATCATCAACGGCTTCTACGCCTCGCTGACGTGGGACCAGATCAAGGCCGTCGCCGCCTATCCGCAAGTGACGAGCATCGAGCCCAGCTCCAGCGCCCCGCCTCCCTGACGCGGGCCCGCGTTCAGCGCGCCGGGACGGTGTAGTCTCGGCCGATGCTTCGTCTGATCTCCTCCTGCGCGTTTCTCGCGCTCGCGCTCCGGTTCGGCGATCCAGCGCCGGCGCGCGCCGGCAACGAGCCGGAGAAACGGCAGCGACGGGTCGAGGAGGACATCCTCCCCAAGCTGGTCCTCGCTTGCGGCGCGCCGCTGTCGATGACGTACGACGGCGATTCGCTGCGCAAGAACAACAAGGACATCGGCTACGACCAGACGGACGGCAGCAATGAGTGCGAGGAGCCGTTGCGCTACCTCTGGTACGCGTGCAAGACCGACGCGGGCAAGGCCGCGGTGAAGGCGGCGCGCATCGCCAAGGTCGCGTGCAAGGGCGTCGCCGGCGCCACCGGATCGCTGACCTTGTCGGGCGGCACGCTGGCGGTCGGGCGCGCGTTCGAGGAGTCAAAACCGTATCTGCGCAGCCGCAAGCAGTTCGAGTCGCTGCTGAAGATCACCCTCAAGGTCGCGTCCGACGACCCGTATTCCGACGAGGCCTGGCACGCGCTGGCCAGCGAGCCCAACCCTGTCACCAGCACGACGACCTACTGTCTCGTCAACGGCGGCAAGGTCGCCTTCGACCAGAACGTTCACGACCCTTTCTTGCGGCGCAAGCAGGACGCGAAGGTCAAGTGCTGGAAGGACGGAGAGATCGTCATCGATCTCGACATTCGCCAGGGGCACAAGGCAGCCGGCTTCGCGACCATCTTCGACGGCAAGGGCAGCCGGCGCGTTCCTTACCGCGACGACAAGCGGCATGGCGACGAGAAGCGCTTCGAGGACGGCAGGCTCGTCTCGGTGATCGGATACGAAGCCGGCGAGCGCGTCTGGGAGAGGGAATTCTTTCCGAACGGCACCCTCAAGACGTACTCGCGAAAGTTCGCCGACGGTTCCGGCGAGCTGTCCGTGAAGGAAGACGGTCGGGTCTACCGGCTCTCCTGCTCGCCCGCTGCGAAAGACGACAAGGAGCTGCGCAAGCCCTGCGGCTTCGACGGCGCGGCGACCACGTCGATCTACGACGGCACCGGCAAGGTCGCGCGGGTCGACACCTGGAAGGACGGCGTCCTCCAGAAACAAGGCGCCGGGACCAGCGACTACGGGTCACGCAGCGAGGTCGCGTTCAAGGACGGCAAGAAGCAAGGCGAGGAGCGCGTGCTCGCCAAGGACGGACGGCTGACGTCGATCATCACGTGGAATCGCGGAATCAAGGACGGAAAGGAGCTGGTCTACGCGGACGACGGCAAGCGGATCGTGAAGGAGACGGTGTGGCAAGCGGGCGAGATGAAGCAAGTGACGGAGCTGTACCTGAACGGGAACCCGAAGCTCACGGAGATCTACGAGGGCACGAAGCGCAAACTGACGAAGGAGTTCTGGGACACGGGCAAGGTGTCACGCGAGGGCGCGCTGATCGCCTGCGATGCGCAGTCGTACCGGCGCTGGTGCGAGGACGGCGTGCACAGGTCGTACTTCGAGAACGGGGCGCGCCGCTCGGAGGTGACCTACCGCGCCGGCAAGCGGCAAGGGGCCAGCCTCACCTGGTGGCAAGACGGCAAGCCCGAGACGGTCGCCGAGTATGCGGACGACAAGGTGACCCGGGCCAAGAGCTGGGACAAGGACGGGAAGGTCGTCGCCGACGACGAGTTCGAGGCGGACGGCTCCCGCAAGATCAGGCGGTGATCAAGCGGCGCGCCTCGACCTGCCTCGTCGAGGCACCCCGGTGCGCTACTTGCCGACGAACGTCGTGACCGTCGTGCCGGCGAGCGCGGCCTGGAACGTACCGCTGGTCACGGCAACCGGGGTCCCCGCGACGAGGTTCTGGCTGGACGACGTCACGGTGGGCGTCATCATCGTCGGCGCCGCCCCGCCGCTGATCGTGATCGGCACCGTGACCGCCGCGGTGCCCTTGTTGACGGCCACAACGACGACCGTGCCGTCCGTGCCCTTGTAGCCCGAGATCAGCACGCTCGAGTTGGAGTTCCCGGTGACATCCACCGCGACGTAGCCGGGGCGGATGAACTTGCTGTAGTTGCCCATCGTGAAGTAGCGCTTCGCGACGGTCGTGCTCCCCTGGATGATGGCCAGGCCTTCGTTGTCGTTCTGGAAGTAGCTCTCGTACCACCACCAGAGCCAGGCCGAAGCCTCGCCGACCGTCAGCGCGGAGTGAATCCACCCGGCGACCGCGATACCGTTCTGGATGGTCGTGTTCGGCCCCTCTTCCGGCCAGTACCTCACGCCGGACATCTCGGTCTGCCAGACCTCTTTGTCCCGCTTGCCGCCGGTGACGTCGGCCGGCCACGCGAACGCGATCTGCGAGTCGTACTCGTGCACGCCGAGGATGTCGAAGGCGGCCCATGCGGCCGCATCCTTGGCGAGCCAATGGCCGTAGTCGTAGCCGTTCCCGTCCTTGCATGTTTGAGCGCAAGAGGTTTCGCTGCCGATGACGTTCCCGTAGCATCCACAGTTCAGCGGATCCGAGCTGTTCGGATGGGTGGAAACGGTCGAGCCCGTCGCCGAGATGTTGGTCCAGGCGTGGATCCATTCCGAGGCTTCGGGCGCGATGACCTTGACACCCTTGGCCCTGATCTTCGGGCCCGCCACCTTGACGAAGTCCACCATCTGCTTGGCGGTGTACGTCGTCGTGTCGTAGTCGTCGGTGCAGGGCGGGCCCTTGGCCTTGCACGACGCGAAGTCAGACTCGTTCGCGATCGACATGGCGTACAGCCCCTGGGTCCCGGCGAAGTTCGCAATCGTCGTCGACCACGAGTCGATGCAGTTCGCGAGCAAGTACCCACCCATCTGCGTGCTGTTGTTGCTCTTGCAGTTCGCGGGCGGGCTCCAGGTCGATCCGATGACCTTCAGCGACGAGTTCGCGGACTTCGCCTGGGAGATGAACTGCCCGGTCAGGCTGCCGTCCGAATTCATGCCGATGCGAAGGATGGAGAGGCCGATCGAGTCGGTTGCCGTGGTCGTGAACAGCTTGTCTGTCGGGAAGTTCTTCCCGGTCGGCATGAGCGCCGTGTTGATGCCGAACCCCTGGATGGTCTGACGGGTCGCGGTGAGGTTCACCGTCACGCCGCTGGGCGTTCCCCCCGTGCCGCCGCTGCCGGTCGTGCCCGCGGTGCCGGTCGTGCCCGCGACGCCGGTCGTGCCGCCGCGACCCGCGGTTCCCATCGTGCCCGCGGTTCCGGTCGTACCGCCGCGGCCCGCCGTGCCGGTCGTCCCCGCCATGCCCGCCGCCGAGCCGCCGGCGCCGGTCGTACCGGCCGTACCGGTCGTGCCGGCTGTTCCCGTCGTACCGGCCGAACCGGAGGTACCCGCGCTGCCGCTCGTACCGGCGGCGCCGCTCGTGCCGGCAGTCCCAGTCGTTCCGCCGCCCGATGAACCGCTAACACCGGAAGTGCCAGAGGTGCCCGCCGCCCCGGGGGTGCCCGGTCCCGTGCTGGCTGGACCACAGCCCAAGGCAACCAGTGCGCTCGCCCAAAATACGCTGCGAAGTCTAATGTTGCCCACGTATGCCTCCGGTCGATGCCTGGTTAGAGTTTCGCCCCTGCAAGCTCCACCAATTCCCGCGATCGCTCGCACGGATCACGGCGGCCGCCGGCGCGGGCGCTAACCTGGCGTGATTGTTGGCGCCCGCGACGCGCGAGGCAAGACGAGAATCGCTGGTAGCGGTCGCTACCTGATCGATAATACGGGCGTCGTGCGGACGCTCGTGGGGCGGTGGTTCTGCGTCCTGGTTCTTTGCTCGGGGACGCTCGCGTGTTCGCGACGCCAGCTCGCCGCATCGCAAGGCACAGGCACGCTGGACGGTGGCGGCCGCCAGGATGCAGCAGGCGGAGGTCAAGGCGGCGCCGGCGGTGGTGGGAATGGTGGCGGCGGCGGGGCCGGCGCGAGCGGCGACAGTGACGCCGGCGTCGCGATCCCCGGAACAATCTGCGCGGGCGATCACTGGTGCTGGATCAATCCGCTGCCCGCCGCGGGGCTCGATGGAGCGTCCTGGAGCCTCTCGGCGGACGACGCGTGGCTGGTCGGCCGGGCCGGAGCGATCCTGCGCTGGCGCTCGGGCGTCTGGTCATCGTTCGATTCGGGGACGTCAGAAAATCTGCACGCGGTGTTTGCCGCCGACGCGACAGAAGCCTGGGCGATCGGCGACCGGGGCACGATCGTCCACTGGGACGGGCAGCGCTGGTCTCCGATCGTCAGCCCCGTCACCAAGGATCTGCTGTGCATCTCCGGCGTCGGGCCCGGAGACATCTGGGCGATGGGCGCCGACGCGACGGCTGTTCACTGGGGCGGCACCGTGTGGTCCGAGGTGGAAGCGCCTGCGACGAACGGCGATGCTCTCACCGGCGTGTGGGCCGCGTCGCCAACCTCGGTCTTCGCGGTGAGCCAGTCCGGGATCTTCCACTGGCACGGAAGCTGGTCTCGCGCGCCCGCCGAGTTCTCCGGATTCTCCGCGATCTGGGGCGCGCACGACGGTGACGTATGGGCCGTGGGTCAGCCTGACAGCTGGGAGTTCCCCAGCGGCCGTTCCGCGATGGCTCACTGGAACGGCACGAACTGGGCGTTCGCGCCCACACCGGACAGCACAGCCACCACCATGTTCGCAACCCCATTCTGGGGCGTCTGGGGCACGGGATCGAACGACGTATGGGCGGACGGCACCAGCTCGTTCAATCGTCTGGCCCACTTCGACGGCAAGGCGTGGTCCTGGGCCGCGTCCGGGAGCCCCGGCGGTCGCCTCGGCGGCGGCCGCGGCGGCGCGGTCTTCATCTCCGATGGCGGCGATCTCTCGCAGCTGGTGCGCGGTAACTGGCAGCACCGCTCCAGTTCGCAGGTGGCCAGCGTGGCGGGCATGTGGATGCAATCCCCATCCGACGGCTGGGTCGTCGGCGACAGGTCGATCTTTCACTGGGACGGTTCGACGTGGTCGCTCGCGACCACGGTCACCGTGGAACCGGCGACGGTGCTTTACGCCATCAGCGGCACCCGCTCCGATGATGTGTGGGCCGTTGGCGCCGGCGGCGTCATCGTCCACTGGGACGGCGTAGCTTGGACGACGACCAAGATCAGCGACGTCATGTACCTCAACTCGGTCTGGGGCAGCTCATCCACCGACGTGTGGGCCAGCTCCGGTCTGGAAGGAAAGGTGTTCCACTACGACGGCAGCGCATGGACGGTCGCGATGCTGGGCGCGAAATCCAGCGGCGGTATCTGGGGGACCGCGGCGAACGACGTCTGGATCGGCGGCCGGGGCGGGCTTGCGCTGCACTGGGACGGCCAGACCTGGACCACCATCCCGATCCCCGTCCAGACGATCAGCTGGATCGCCGGCTCGGGCCCGAACGACGTCTGGGCGATCGGTTCCGACATCGGTCCCAACTTTCTCCTGCACTGGGACGGCCAGACCTGGACCCGCAGCCCCGACGGCGACAACATCGGCCAGCTGATCGCGTTGTCAGCCACCGCGCCCAACAACGCCTGGACCGTCGGATATCGTGGCGCCCTCGCCCACTGGGACGGGACGACCTGGACGCGCTCGCGCGTGGCGTACAACGGGGACCTGAACTCCGTGGTCGCCTTCCGGGACGGCACGACCTGGATCGCCGGGAACGACGGGGCGATCCTGCGACGAATCCAGCCCGACTGGCGTTAGAACGCGGCGCGGGTCCCCGCGAAGGTCGCCGCGACGTTGCGTGGGTCCATGCCGAAGTCGATGCTGGCGGCCCATTTGCCCGTCGCGACGCGATCGATGCGGCGGTCGGCGGTGTCGCCGTCCGTGGCGGCGTCCCACAACTGTGCCTGGCCGCTCTGGCGGAGCGCATCGAACCGCAGCGCGCGCACGCGGTCGGTCAGCTGTTCGTACGCGAGGTCGAGACCGCTGTCGCAGATCGCGGCCAAGGTCGACTGGTGGCCGATGCAGGCGCCAAGCACGCACTTGCCGGCCACGCTGGCGGCCATCGCGTCGCAGTTGACGAGCACGCCCAGCGCGCCGCGCAGGTCGGTGCCATAACGATGGCTCATCGCCTGATCGAGGGCGGCCAGCGCGAAGTCGCCGTACGGGAGGCCGAAGGCGTGATCGCCGACCTGCAGATGCGCGTCCTCACCGGCGAGGCCGCGCGTCACCCGCGCGGTCGCGGTGGTCTCCACCGTCAGCAGCGAGCTGGCGGCGCCCGGCAGCGGCGCGATGGGGACGGTGATCTCGTCGGTCCCGCCATAAAGTCGGTAACGCAGCTCCTCGAGGCGGTGCGTGGCTGTGGTGGCGCCGGTGGCGTCCGGAACACCGAGCGACAGCTGGCTGGCCACGTCGGGCCGCGCGACCACGGTTTCGATGGCGGCGGTCAGCGCATCCAGCTCACTCGACACGCGCGCGTCACCGTAGACCTGCGATGCGAAGAAATCGTTGATCGCCTTCTTCAGCTGATCGGCGAGGGGACCCGGCAGCGCGTCCATCAGATCGGATGCCAGCGGCACGCCGGCGTCGTCGAGCAGCTTGAACATCGTGCCGGCGGGATCGTTGCGCAGGCCCACGATGTCCTCCGCATACGTCGCGACCGGCTGCGGGAGCACGCTGCCGACGGTGAGATCGTAGGTGCTGACGATCTGGTAGTCGCCGTCCACGCGCAGGTCGGCCGCGGCGGGCCCGGGATCGGCGGCGCCTCCGTCGTCACACGCCGCGGCGCTCACCGTCATCACCAGGAAAATTGCCAAGCCATGTCGTTTGTCCATGGCGGCTGGAATTGCAACCGATACGCCACCAGAAGCCGGCGAAAACACCGGCTGGTGAATCTTCAACAGTGACGGCGGTACCTCAGTAGTAGAGCTTGAAGGTGCCTGGTGTGCAGCATGCCGAGCACGTAGAGCACGCCGTTCCAGCAGTCGCGCTTGGGGATGGCGGCCGACCAGATCTTGTCGACGAAGGGCTTGCCCGTTGACGCGGGCTGACCGAAGCCGAGCAGAGAATTGCACGACATCTGGGCCACGCCGTTCGCGCGCGAGCTCTCGTACGCGCCGTACTTCGTCGCGTACGTCTCGGTCTGCCAGGGATCCGACGCGTAGAAGTTGTGGTCCATCATGATGTTCATGACGCAACGGATCGTGTCGGAACCGGGGCCCTGCTGCTGCCTCGGTCGCGTAGTTGAACTTGCCGGCGTCGCCCCAGCGCTTCGACGCGAAGATCAGCCCGTAGGAGGCCTACGGCACCCGCCATGTGCGGCCAGAAATTCACGACGGTTACTGGCAGATGGCGGCGTTGTTGTTGCCCAGCTCGTAGAGCATCTGGCCGTTGGCGCGCATGAACAGCGCGCGAATCTCGCAGGCAGGTAACCGGGGATTGTTCAGGGCGTCGAAGTTCCCGAGCTGTTCGAGCGCCGAGAGACCGCGCAGGTTGGCGAGCCGGTTGTTCATCGAGATCGTCAGACGATCGGCGGCCGTCACGCTCTCGAGGCCGGTCAGATCCTGCAGCGTTGCATTGTTCGTGATGTAGAGGCTGCTCAGCGCCGGCGCGTTCGCGATCGCGAGATCCGCCAGCGTGGTGAGCTGCATGTTCGAATCGATGCTCAGCGTACCGCCGCTGTAGAACGTGAAGGGGCCGAGGCCGGCGAGGCTGGTCAGGCGGGTCGAGCCGATGTTCAGCGAATTGACGATGGCCAGCTTGCGCAGGCCGGCGAGCGTGTTGATGGGGCCCATGATGTTCAGAGTGTTCGTCGCGCTGGTGAGGTTGCGCAGACCTTCGACGTTGCGAAGCGCGGCGTTGTCGGAGATCTCGAGATCGTAGACGGTGGTGATCGCGGCGAGCCCCTCGATGTTCTGAAGGACCATGTTGCTCCGGATGTCGACGGTGGAGACACTGGTCAGCGCCAGCGCCGCGAGATCCGCGAGCCGCTGATTCGACACGATCCGCAGGGTGCCGACGTCCCGGACGCCGCCCAGCCCGGTGAGGCTGGTCAGCATCCGATTGCCGCCGATGTCGATCGTGTCGAGCTTGGTGAGCGACGCGAGCGCGGCGACGCTGGTGAGCGCGTTGTTGTCTTGTATGGAGAGGGTGTTTCCGGTGGTCGTCACGGCACCGAGGCCGTCGAGACGGGTGAGCGCCGGGTTGCCCGAGATCTTGAGGCCGACTCCAATCTTCGTCACGGCGTCGAGCCCGCTCATGCTGGTGAGCATCGGGTTGCCCGAGATCGTGACCGTGCCGCCGATGCTCGTCACGGCGTCGAGCCCCTTCAGGCTGGGCAACTGGACGTCATCGGTGATCGTGACGTCGAAGCCGATGCTCTTCACGGCGTCGAGCCCGGTGAGGCTGGTCAACGCGCGATCGCCCGTGATCGTGACCGAACCTCCGATGGTGGTCACGGCGTCCAGGCCCGCCAGATTGGTCAGGCTGAGGTTGTTCGTGACGATGAGGTCGCCTTTCAGCGTCTTGACGGCGAGCGCGCGCAGACTGGCGAGGTTGTCGTTCTTCGAGACCGTGAGCCATCCCAGATCGGTCACGCCGCCCAGTCCGGTGACGCTCGTGAGCAGGGGATTGGAGGCCAGCTCGATGCCGCCCGCCGTCGTCACCTTGGCAAGACCGGCGATGCTCACCAGCGACGGGTTGTTTGTGATCGTGATGGTCTGGCGCACCGACGTGAGCCCGCGCAGGCCGTCGAGATTGGTCACCGCGAAGTTTGTGACGGTGAGGGCACCACCCACCGACGTCAGGCCTTGCAGGCCCTCGAGATCGGTCAGCCCGGCGTTCGACACGATCGTCAGGTTCGCCCCCACGCTGCGCAGGTTCTGGAGGCCGGCCAGACCCTTGAGCGTGGTGTTGTATTCGATATCGAGCGCGCCGCCGATCGATTCGAGCCGGGACAGGTCGGCGAGGCTGGTGAGCGCCTGGTTGCCGAGGATGGTGACGCCGCCGGTGACGGTCTTGAGACAGGCGAGCCGCGCGAGCGTCGGCGTGTGCGCGTCGATGGTGAGGTCGCCACGGACCTCCGATACGAGCGGCCCGGTGTCGCCGGGGAAAGAGACGAAGACGAGCGAGCCCGTCACGGGCTGCGCCGAGCTGCAACCCGGATCGCCGGAGGCACCGCCGAGCCCGGAGGAGCCGGCAATGCCCTGACCGAAGGTGCCGGCGACGCCCGCGAAGCCGCCGAGACCTCCACCACCGCCCCGGCCCGCCGCGCCCGCCGCGCCGCCCGTCCCGCCGACGCCCGCAGCGCCGACGCCCGCAGCGCCGCCCGTGCCGGGCGCCCCCCCTGCCCCACCCCTACCGGGCGAGCCCCCTGCCCCACCGGTCCCGGACACGCCACCGCCGCCCGGACCACCTGCGATCGCGCCTGCGCCACCGCCGCGTCCCGCGGCGCCGGCCGCACCGCCGTCGTTCGGGTCCCCGCCGTCCGGGCTCACGCCGCCGCCCGCGCCGCTCGCGCCGCTGGATCCGGCGGCGCCGTCGGTCGACAGCGTCCGCTTGTTGCAACCGA
>Ga0070689_100003319_pt1 | contig 10687 bp, 10 predicted proteins | sample KBSS23HmetaG_FD_64669 | JGI IMG/M metagenome (GOLD analysis project Ga0070689, IMG submission 64669) | Switchgrass rhizosphere microbial communities from Kellogg Biological Station, Michigan, USA - KBS S2-3H metaG | ecosystem: Host-associated > Plants > Roots > Rhizosphere ... | reverse complement strand
GTCGCCGAGATGTCGATGTCGTCGCTGATGATGGCGAAATCGAAGGGCGATGAGCGCTTCGTCGGCATTCCGGTGTTCACGACCCGGATGTTCTTCCACACGCGCATCCTGGTGCGGAAGGACGCCAAGATCGACAAGCCCGCCGATCTCAAGGGCAAGCGCGTCGGCGTGCCGGAGTATCAGCAGACCGCGGCGCTGTGGATCCGCGGCGCGATGCAGCACGAGTTCGGCGTCGAGCCGAAGGACATGGAATTCTGGATGGAACGGCCGCCGTCGAAGAGCCACGGCGGCGCCACCGGCTTCAAGGCGCCGCCCGGCGTGACGGTAAACCAGGTGCCGCCGGACAAGAGCCTCGGCTCGATGATGGCGTCAGGCGAACTCGATGCCGTAATGTTTTATCTGGTCGATCCGAACCTGATCGACCGCAGCACCGTCGATCTGCACAACCATCCCGACATCAAACCGCTATTTCCGGATTCTGTTGCCGAGGGCGTGCGCTACTATCGCAAAACAGGGCTTTATCCGATCAACCACGGCACGGTGATCAAGCGCGAACTGGCCGAGAAATATCCCTGGGCGCTGACCAACATCCTGAAGGCGTTCAAACAGGCCGCGGCGCTCAGCGACCGCCGGCGGGTCGAGCACGCCGAATATTACTTCGAGACCGGCATCCTGCCCGCGCCGGCCCAGCAGGCCTTCGCCGCGCCGCTTATCACCCACAGCGTTGCGGCGAACCGCAAGGTGCTCGAAACGATTGCGCAGTATTCGCTGGAGCAGGGGTTGACGCCGAAGCTCACGCAGCTCGAGGACCTGTTTCCGCCGAGCATGCTCAATCAGTAACGGTCATCCGGTCCCTCGATATAGGGGAACGCGCTCAGCACGTGCGGCACCCGCACCGGCGGCGCGGCGCGGAGATACGACGGGTTGAGCTCGGCCAGCGTGTTGACGCCGAGCAATCCCATGGCGCGGGTCATTTCGTCGTGGAGCAGTTCCAGCACGCGAAAGATGCCGTCGCGGCCGGCCGCGGCCATGCCGAACGCATAGAGCCGGCCGACGCAAACCAGGTCGGCGCCGAGCGCAATCGCCTTCACCACATCGGTGCCGCGGCAGAAGCTGCCGTCGATGATGATCGAGGCTTTGCCCTTGGCGGCGGCGACGATCTCCGGCAGCACGTCGATCGCGCCGAGGCCATGGTCGAGCTGGCGACCGCCGTGGTTCGATACATAGATCACGTCGACGCCGTGCTCGACCGCAAGCTTGGCGTCCTCGGCGGTGGCGATGCCCTTGATGACGATCGGCAGCTTGTACTTTTTCTTGCACTTGTCGACCTGCGCCCAGTCGAGCGCCTTCTGATGGCGCGAAGCGTCCGGGTCGCGCGACGACGCTGCGTGATAGCGCTTGGAAATGTCGCGCTCGCGGCGGCTGTAATGATGGGTGTCGACGGTGAGGCAGAGCGCGCCGAAGCCTGCCTTGACCGCGCGGTCGAAGATCGCTTCGACCCAGGCCTGGTCGCCGCGCACGTAGAGCTGGAAGATTTTCAGCCCTTTGGGCACGACCTTGCCGGTTTGCTCGATGTCGGGCTTGGCGACCGAACTCTGGAACATTGGGCAGCCGAAGCTGCCGGCGGCATCGGCGACGGACGCGCAGGCGTTCGGATCGAAACGCTCGATGCTGCCGATCGGGGCGAGCGCAACCGGCATCGCGATCTTGCGGCCGAGGAATGTCGTGCTGGTGTCGGTGCCGTTGACGTCGCGGAGCACCCGCGGCCGGAACGCAAGCGAATCGAGCGCCAGGCGGTTGCGCCGCACGGTGGTCTCGGTCTCGGCGCCGCCAATCAGATAGTCCCAGACGTTGCGATCGAGTTTGGCGCGCGCGACCGAGACGAACTCATGCAGATTGTGGAATTGCTCGCGGACGTGGTCGATGCCCTGGAGCGGCTGCGAGGCGGAAGCGTCATTCATTGCGCGGTCATCCGTTGATGTGCGCCGGAGCGCGGGTTTCAAGCGAGGCGAGGATGGCTTCAAAGGCCCCGATCAGGTCAAGCATCTGACCGGTGGAGACGAGAAACGGCGCACGGCCTTCGACGGCATCGGCGAAGGACTCGGCCAGCACCTTCAGCGAGTCGACCGGTTCGTAGGTGTGCGTCTGCGGCGTGCCGCCGATCGGGCTGACGGTCAGGGTGTTCTCGTCGCGCGCCTCCGCCATCCCCTTGGTGCCGAACACGTGGACGCGCCAGATGTTCGGCGCGGCCCGCACGGTCGCCAGCATGCCGGTGGCGCCGGAGGAAAACTGCACCAGCGCCGCAAGCGAGTCGCGCGGATCGGGCGGCGGCTTCTGCTCGTAAAGCTTGGCGTCGACCGTCTTGATCGGACCGCCAAGATTGATCAGTGCGTCGAGCACATGCAGGCCGGCGCCGGTCAGGCCGCCGCCGGGAGATTCCTTCGGATCGTCGCGCCAGCCCCCGCCAACGACGCGGGTGGAATGTTCGTTGGAGAAGTGCGCCTCGATGTGGAGAACATCCCCGATCGCGCCGCTCTCGACCACGCGTTTCAACTCGCGCATCGAGGCATAGCACCGCTTGTTGTTGCCGCTACCGAGCACGATTCCGGCGTTGCGACAGGCGGCAACCGCGCGGGCGGCTTCCTTCCGCGTCAGCGCCAGCGGCTTCTCGCACCAGACCGGCTTCTTCGCGCGGGCGACCGCCTCGATCTGCGGGACATGGAGTGAATGCGGCGTTGCCAGGAACACCGCCTGCACCGCAGGGTCGGCGATGGCGTCGGCGAGATCGGTGGAAAGCCTGAAGCCGTGCTGGCCGGCGAAGCCGCGCACGTCGTCAGGTTCCTTACTGACGCCGTGGATGAAGCGCAGCTTCTGGCTCTTGCCTTGCACGGCCGTCACCAGGGATTTTCCCCAGCGGCCAAGGCCGATCACGGCAGCATCAATCATCGCACTCAAATCCCTGGAGTTAGGCGTTGCCAATGTCGGGCATTCACGCTGACATGGCAACGGGTGCAAAAGGGGCCGCAATGGCAAGAGAAACGGTGGGAGTCGTCGGGCTCGGCCTGATGGGCGAGGTGCTGGCCGGCCGGCTGATGGCCGCAGGGTTTGGCGTCAAGGGCTACGACATCGAGCCGGCGAAGAACGCCCGTCTGGTCGCGCGCGGCGGAACGGCACTGGACTCGCTCGCCGAGGTTGCGGCGTGCAGAGTGATCGCGCTCGCGGTGTTCAGCACCGATCAGGTCGAGGAGGTGGTGGAGCGGGCGCTGCTGCCGGCGGTGGCGGCGGGGACCGTGGTGCTCTGCACCAGCACCTGCGATCCAGATCGGATCGCGGCGCTGGGTGCGCGGCTCGCCGGGACCAATATTCGCTTCCTTGAAACGCCAGTGTCGGGAACAAGCGAGCAGGTCCGCCAGGGCGACGGCGTCGGCCTCATTGGCGGCGACCCAAACACCGCCGAGGACATTGCGCCCGTGCTCGACGCGCTGTTTCCTCGGCGCTTTCACATCGGCAAGATCGGCGACGGCGGCCGCGCCAAGCTCGCGGTCAATTTGATCCTGGGACTGAACCGCATGGCGCTGGCGGAGGGGCTGACCTTCGCCGAGCGCATGGGGCTCGACCCGAAGGCGTTCCTCGCCGTGGCAAAGGGCGCTGCGTCCTACTCCCAGGTGATGGAGACCAAGGGCGAAAAGATGCTGGCGCGGGATTTTGCGCCGGAGGGGCGCGCCAAACAGACGCTGAAGGACGTGCACATGATGCTCGACCAGGGCGAACGGCTCGGCCAGGAGCTGCCGATGCTCAAGGTACATTGCGACGTGCTGGAGGCCTGCGTGCGTGCCGGCGAGGCCGAGCGCGACAACAGCGTTATCGTCGAGGAAATTCGCCGGCGGCGGAAGCCTATCGCGTGATGCCCACACCTTGACCCGGCGGCCGGTGCCGCGTTTGATCGCGCCGCGTTTCTTTCATGATCGGAGGATGTTGCCATGCTGACGTTGTATTACGGTCCCGGCGCCTGCTCGATGGCGTCGCATATCGTGCTGGAGGAGAGCGGCGAGAAGTATGAGCCGCGGCGCATGGACCTCGCCAAGGGCGAGCAGCGCACCCCGGAATATCTGAAGATGAACCCGCAGGGGCGGGTGCCGCTGTTGCAGCTCGACAACGGCGAGCCGCTTGCCGAGAACACCGCGATCCTGCCGTATCTTGGCAAGCGCTTCACGCTGTGGCCGACCGATCCGCTGGCCGAGGCCAAGGCGCTGTCGCTGATCGGCTTTTTTGCCGCAAGCGTGCACCCGGCCCATGCCCATGTCGGGCGCGCCGAGCGCTATACCGAAGAGCAGTCGGCGCTGCCCGGCATCAGGGCGCAGGGGCTGAAGACCTTCCACGGCCATCTGAAGCAGATCGACGGCATGCTGGCGGGCCGCGAGTGGTTCGGCAACAACTACTCCGTTCTCGATCCGTATGGCTTCGTGTTCTACACCTGGGGCGTGCGCCGCGAGTTGCCCATGGGTGAATTGAAAAACTACACCGCGTTCAAGGATCGGATGAAGAACCGGCCGGCGGTGGCGCGCGTGCTTGAGGACGAGAAGATCAAGCTGTGAGCGGCTTTGCGTAGGCCGTCGCGGGCGCATGCCGATTATATGCGCCCGCCTCTACGCCGGGAGCAAGCGAGCGGTTCAGTCGAAAGATCGCGCGAGGCGCCGATCAGGCTTCGTATTTGAACGATAGCGCGACGCGGGTGCGAAACGCCGAGACTTTGCCGTTATCCACCGTCATGTCCATCTTCGTGACCTCGGCGACGCGCAGATCGCGTAGCGAGGTGGCTGCGGTTTCCACCGCGCGCCGACCGGCGTCCTCCCACGACGTCTTGCTGACACCGACGACATCGACGATGCGATAAACGCCGCCGCCTTTGCTCTTCGCCATTTCAATCTCCCAGGTGCTGGTGGACGCATTGAAAATTGCGCGCACCGGCATCATACCGCTGCATTGGATCGGGCCCAAGTGCTCAAACGCGGCTAAATCTTCTTCTCTTCGGCCAACACGTCCATCGCGGCGCGGTGGGCTTCGTTGGCCGCGGGGATGCCACAGTAGAGCGCGACCAGCAGCAGCACCTCGCGGACCTCCTCCGGTGTGCAGCCGTTCTTCAGCGCGCCCTTGAGATGCACCCGCAATTCCGCCGGGCGGTTGGCTGCGGCCATCATCGCGATCATGGCGAGGCTTTTGACGCCGAGCGACAGGCCTGGGCGGCTCCAGATGTCGCCATAGGCGTAGGCGTTGATGATGTGCTGGAGCGGCTCGCCGAACTCGCCGAACGCGTTCATGCGCTGCTCGACGGCCCTGTCGCCGAACAGCTCCTTGCGGAGCTTCAAGCCCTTCGCCGCTAGGTCTTCGGTGTCCATCAGTGCTGCGCCGCCACGCGGGCGAGCCGCGCCGCGACCTTGAGCCGCTGCACCGTGTCGCCGGCCAGATGGCTCCAGATGAAGGCGTCGCGGACGAGCTTCTCGGCATGGCGCGCGACCTTGGCGCCTGCGCCGCCGTGAATGTCCAGGTTCAGCTCGGTGACCTCCTGGATTACGTCGGTCGAGTAGTTCATGGCGAGGCCGGCGTTGGCGGAATGCACCTTGTGGTCGTGCTCCCAGGCCACCCGCATCACCATCGAACGCAGCGCCTCGGTCAACATGTTCATCTTGTTGATCTTGAGCTGCACGTGCTGCTGCTCGAACAGCACTTGGCCGCCCTGCTTGGCGGTGCGGGCGTGCTTCATCGCCTGCTCGCAGGCGTCGTCGCAGACGCCGAGCGCGTTGGCGGCCAATTCAAGATCGCCGAACAGGTCGCCGCCGGTGCGGTCGCCGGCGGCCGCCGCCTTCATGTCGGAGTTGTTGACGTGGCCGACCACGTTGGCGTGCGGCACGCGGGCGTTCTCGAAGATCATCTCGCCGTTGCGGTAGAACCGCCAGCCGCTCTTGTTGAACACCTTGCCGATGCGGAAGCCCGGCGTGTCGCGCTCGACCAGGAACATGGTGGTGCCCTGGCGGAGCGGAGCGTTGGCATCGGTGCGTGCATCGATGAAGAACAGCTTGCCGACTGGGGCGTTGGCGATGAAGCATTTCTCGCCGTTCAGGATCCATTCGTCGCCCTGGCGTTCGGCGCGGAGCTTCAGGCCCGCCTTCGGCGCGTCCTTCGGCGGCATGCGGTTATCTGAGCCCGCAGTCGGCTCGGTGATGCCCTTGCCGAGCAGGAAGCGATGGTCGGCGACAAACGGCCGCAGGAAGCGCTCCTTCTGTTCGGCGTTGCAGGCCGCCGAAATCAAATGGCTCCACTTCCAGTTCTGGCTGAAGGTCTTCGAGATCGCGCTGTCGCCGCGAGCAAGCTCGGCCATCACCAATGCTTGGGTGACGTAGTCGGTGCCTTCGCCGCCATACTCCTTGGGTACGGCCAGCGTGCGGAAGCCGAGCTTCGATCCCTTCTCGACGATGCCCCAGTCGAACGTGCCGTGGGCGTCGGGCGCCTCGTCGAGATCGAGCGTGATCGGCTTGATCTCTTCGTTGGCGAATTTGCGCGCCGTCATCTGCCAAGAGCGCTGCTCGTTGCTCAGTGAAAAGTCCATGTCTGTCGTTCCTCTATTCCGCAGCGAGCATCGAGGGGCCGCGCCGGTGGTTTGCCAGCGTCTCGGCGATGCGCAGCTTGTCGTCCGAATTGCCGTCGCCAGTGTGCAGGCAGATCATCGCGTCGTGGATGTATTTCTGCAGTGGCATGTCGCGCATCACGCCCATGGCGCCGAAGCATTCGGCGGAGTCTTTGGCGGCGCGATAGATCGTCTCGGCGGTGAATACCTTGGCAATGGTGGTGAGCGGCATGTCGGGCAGGCTACGGTCGGCAAAGGCGTCAGGATGGTCCGAGGCCCAGGCCGCGCGCCAGATCGCGGTGCGCACGATATCGAGCCGGATCGCGACCTCAGCAAGCTTGGTTCCGATCGCCTGGTGCTCGATGATGCGGCGGCCGCCCTGGACGCGAAGGCCCGCATACTCCAACGCGGCCTCGTAGGCGGCGCGGCCGATGCCGAGATTGAGTGCCTGGGGGAGGGGGGCTGCGCGGCCGGCATCGGTCGCCCCGCTGATGCCCACCAGATTTCCCGCCGCCACGCGAACATCCTTCAGCGAAAGCAGCCCACAGGAGCCGTGATACCAGCGCGGCTCGGGCTGCTCGCTGACGGTGAGGCCGGGCGTGTCGCGCGGCACCAGGATGAGCGCCGGACCTTTATCGGTCTGCGCTTCAATGGCGATCAGCTTGGCGATCGGGCCGTTGGCGACGCAGTCCTTGGCGCCGTTGATGATCCAATGATCGCCGTCGCGGGTCGCGGTCGTGGCAAGGCGCATGTCCGGCGCGGGCCGGTGATAGTTGATGCCGAGTGCGCTGTCGTCACCCGGCTCGCGACAGGCCAGTGCCAGATGATAATCGTCGTCCTCCAGGAAGGCCGTACCGAAGCGCTCGCGCTGTTTCGGCGTCATCGCCGAGAACAGCCGCAGCGCGAGCGCGGATGTCTCGGTCAGCACCGCGGCGACGTCGGCGTCGCCGACCGCCAGCTCCTCGGTGACGATGCAGCTCGTCAGCGCGTCGGCGCCGACGCCGCCCAGATCCTCGGGCAGCGTGAGCGTGCGAAGCCCCATTTGCGACGCCTTGCGCAGCACCTCGACCGGCAGGGTGCGGTCATTGAGGTCGAGGCGGTCGGCCTTGAGCGTGACCGGCTTGACCTCTTCCTCGACGAAATCGCGAACCGTGTCGCGGAATTCCAGCTGCTCGGGATCCAAATGCAGGTTGAACATATTTGTTTCGCCTATTCCGCTTTGATGTTCAGCGTTTTGATGACCTTCTCCCAGTCATCCGTTTCCTTCGCGATCTGTTTGGTGAACGGCTCGCTGTCGAGATACGACGCCTTGATCATGCTGGTCTGGAAAATCTTGACGACCTCCGGATCCTTCAGCAGTGCCTCGACCTCCTTGCTCAGCCGCGTGACGACCTCCTTTGGCGTTTTGGCCGGCACGAAGATGCCAACCCAGGGTGTCACGTCGAAGCCCGGCACGGTCTCGGCGACGGTCGGCACATTGGCGAGCGCCGGAAACCGCTGTTCGCCGCCAACCGCGAGGCCGGTCAGCTTGCCGGCTTCGACATGCGGTAGCGCGGTCGCGATGTTGTTGTACATCAGCTGCACGTCGCCGGCGACGACCGCTTGCGTGCCGGGGCCGACGCCGCGATAGGGCACGTGCACAATATTGATGCCGGTCTTGTAGGCCAGCACCGCCAGGCCGAGATGGCTGAAATTGCCGACGCCGCCGGATGAATAGTTCAAGGTGCCGGGCTTTTCCTTGGCGAGCTTAATCAGGTCGGCGACGGTCTTGACCGGCACCGAGGGGTGCGCAACCAGCAGCGAGGGGAAGTGGTTGATGCGCGCGACCGCGATGAAGTCCTTGAGCGGCGAATAAGCGAGCTTATCGTACATCCATGGATTGACTGTCATCGGCGAGTCCGAGATGGCGCCGATGGTGTAGCCGTCGGGCTCGGCGCGCATGACCTCCTGGGCGCCAAGACCGCCGTTGGCGCCGCCGCGGTTCTCGACATAGACCTGCTGGCCGAGCCGATCGGTCAGTCCCTTGGCGACGATCCGTGCGATCTGGTCGGTGCCGCCGCCGGCCGGGAACGGGCAGATCATCTTGATCGGGCGGGTCGGCGTCCAGCCTTGCGCGCCGGCGAGCGTCGGCGCGGCACATAGAAGGCCGAGCAGGATCGCCGAAGTCGTCAAGATGCGTCGCATGATGTCCTCCCTGAACTTGCCGTTCTTTCGCTTTTCGTTGCGGCCATCATAGCGCGGCGGCGATGGCGTCGCCCATCTCCGTGGTGCTGGCGCTGCCGCCGAGGTCCCGGGTCAGTTTCTTGCCGTCGGCAATGACCTTGGTCACCGCCTTTTGCATCAGCTCGGCCGCGGCGCTGGCCTTGGCGTCCTTGTGCTTTCGCCCGAGCCAGCCCATCAGCATCTGGCCGGACATGATCATGGCATAGGGGTTGGCGATGTTCTTGCCGGTGATATCCGGGGCCGAGCCGTGGGTCGCTTGCGCCATCGCCTGCTTCTCGCCGATGCAGAGGCCGGGCGCGAGGCCAAGTCCGCCGACCAGGCCCGCGCCGATGTCGGTCAGGATGTCGCCGAACTGGTTGGTGGTGACGACCACATCGAACCGCTGCGGCTCGGCGACGAGCTTCATTGCCGTCGAGTCGATCATCATTTCCTCGAACTGCACGTCCGGATAAAGCTTCGCGACCTTGCGGCACTCTTCTGCGAACATGCCGCAGGCGAGCCGATAGACCGGCTCCTTATGCGCGGCGGTGACCTTTTTGCGGGGCCGCGTGCGGGCAAGCTCGAAGGCTTCGCGCGCCACACGGTTCGAGCCTTTCCTGGTGATGACGCGCGACGAGATGGTGATGTCGTCGTTCGGCCGGAACTCGGGCAGGCCTGCAACCACGGTCTCGGAATAGAGCATGCCCTCGGTCAGCTCGCGGAAGAACGCGATGTCGACGTTCTTATGGACTGAGGGGATGTTTGGGTGCGACAGCGCGGGGCGCAGCGCCGTGAATAGATCGAATTTTTTACGCACCGGCGGCATCACCCAAGTCATGTCGCCGCGCGGGTAGGCGTTGTGGCCGATCGGGCCCATGATCCAGCCGTCGAGGATGTGCAGGGTCTCTTCGGTGATCTTCGGCAGGGTGTTGCCGTGCTGCTCATGGCCGGCCTTACCGATCGGAAGTTCGTGCCATTCGATGGTCAAGCCGGTCTTGGCGGCGGCGGCCTTGATCACTTTGACGGATTCAGGAACGACCTCGAGGCCGATATCGTCGCCGAGCAATATTCCAATTTTCAAAGTTCAGTTCCCTTTCTGACTCGCCCCGCCTCATCCTGAGGAGCATCGCGAAGCGATGCGTCTCGAAGGATGAGCCCCAAACCGCAGCCCATGCTTCGAGACGGCCGCTTCGCGGCCTCCTCAGCATGAGGTCCGGAAGAGGCTTCGATCACTCGTCCACCTTGATGCCGGCATCGGCGATATCGCGGCGCCAGGTTTCCATCTCATTGCGGAGCCAGGCCCGGGCGTCGTCGACCGACTTGTCGACCGGCGCGGTCATGCCGCTCTTCTCGAAGATCGCCTGCAGCTCCGGCGTCTTCGCCGCTTCTGCAAATGCATTGTGCAGCTTGTCGATGATGTCGCGGGGAACGCCGGCGGGCGCGAACGCCGCCGACCATTGCGAGGGGCGAAAGCCGGTGAAGCCCAGCTCCGTGAGCGTCGGCACCTCCGGCCAGGCAGGCAGCCGTGCGTCCGCCGCGACCGCCAGCGGCCGCACCTTTCCCGCTTTGATCATGCCGACCGGGTTGGCGACGTTGAACCAGGACACGTGGGTGTCGCCGCCGGCGATATCCTTGAGAATACCCGAGCCGCCGTCCTTGAACGGGATGTGCACCATCTGGAGACCGCCGGCGCGCTTGGCCAGGATCTCGGTGTTGACGTGTTGATAGGCGCCGATGCCACCCGAGGCATAGCGCACGTCGCCCGGATGCGCCTTGGCGTAGTCGATGAATTCGGCGAAGGTCTTGGGCGGGAAGTTGGTGGTGGTCGCCATGAAGAACACCGGCGTGTCGGCGAGCCGCGTG
>Ga0070689_100003315_pt1 | contig 10689 bp, 5 predicted proteins | sample KBSS23HmetaG_FD_64669 | JGI IMG/M metagenome (GOLD analysis project Ga0070689, IMG submission 64669) | Switchgrass rhizosphere microbial communities from Kellogg Biological Station, Michigan, USA - KBS S2-3H metaG | ecosystem: Host-associated > Plants > Roots > Rhizosphere ... | reverse complement strand
GAGCTGGGGGCGACAAATGTGTATCCCGCCGCTTTGATGCCCGACACCGTCTGCTTTAGCACCGACAGCGGGTAGTACGGGTGGAAGTAGAAGCTCGCGAAGCCGTCGCGTATGACGTGGCTCGTGTGTGCCGTGTGCAGGAGGTCCGCGACCAGGCGCGGCGGGTTGTTGTTCATCGGGAGCGGCTCGTAGCTACCGAGGTCCTCCGGAATGACCTTGAAGCCGAACAAGTCCTGCGCCGCGAACGGATACGTCACGCCGATATCGTGCGTGTAGTCGGGCGGCGCGCCGGTGAGCATGCCGCCGAAGTAGAGCCCGCGGTGGTAGACGGTCGAGAACGAACTACGCACCGCGCGCGAGTCCTCCACCGATCCTGCGTAATGCGGGAACTCGAAGATGGTCGGGGTCGGCAGGCTCGCCGCCATGAACCCGTGCAGCCCGGCGGCGATGCGCCCGGCGGCCCACGCCCGCGAGTCGCCGGGGACCGGCCCGTCGTAGACGACGTAGTTCGCCGCGTCGACGTGCGCGGTGTAGAACTCGAAGTCGTCCGCCGATACGCCGTCGTACGGATTGGCCACCGCGTCGAACTGGTGCGTGTAGCCGTGCATGATCAGCGTACCGCCCTTGCTGACCATGTACCTGAGCGCGCTGGCGACGGAGGGCGCCTGCCGGAGCGAGATGCTCCGAGGAACGCCGTCGTTCTCCGCGCCGAGCGGATCGAGATACTGGGGAATCGTCGCGACGGAGAACGGGACCGACTGGGACGACAGGTAGTCGGCGATCGCGCGCAGCGCCGCCGGACTGGTGGTCGCGCTGACGTCCTCGATACGGACGAGCGCGCGGTGTCGCTCGGGCGTGTCGCTGGCGAGCACCTCGAAGAGCAGATCGCAAAACGCCAGATAACGATCGTCCGACGTCACGTACGACATCGGGTTTTCCCCGATGTACAGCAGGTTGCTCCCGCGCAGCGCCCACGGCGACTTGGCGCCGTTGGTGTGCACGGCGTCTGCCAGCACCTTCGCCGTCGTGACCTCGGAGTAGGTCATGATCCCTACCCCCGGGTCCATATACCGCGTCAGCGCCGTTCCCTTGTAGTCCACCTCGGCGACGTCGCCGGTATCGTACTCGAACGGCATGAACCCGTACGTCGCCGCGAACGTCGGAGAGCGCGCAGCGAGCTGCCATATGTTGTCGTCGATCCACATCACCGGGCGCGTTCCACCGAGCACGTCGTCGAGGAGCGCCGTGGGGAGCGGCTCGTCGAACGTCGAGCCGACATAGATGACGCCCGCATACGCCGCCATGTCGCCGGCGTGGTAGTCCGAAGCGGGCCTGGCCGTCCACGCGCCGAAGTGGCTGACGAGCGACGCGACGTTGATCGCATAGAGCTCGCCCAGCCAGCCCCACTCACCGGTCGTGTCGTAGAGGACGAGAGTCCCGGTGCCCGCGGGCGTCGCCGCGGCACCCGACGGACTCATATTCGCCGTTCCGTCGATTGGATTCACGCCGGGCGCAGGACCGGCCCCCGACGCCGGCAGCGGTGCGAACCGCGCCGCTGCCCGCACGATCGCGGATCGTACGTCGCCGCGCTTGATCGGGAACGTATTCATCACGGAGGTCGCTGTCTCGCGAGACGCGCCTCCGGAATGCGGCCGTGCGGCAGGCGAATCGCCTTGCGATCCGTCCTCGCTCGCCGTCGAACAACCGAGCGCGCCGGAGAGCGCAATAACAGATACGTATCTCCACAGAGGTCGAGACATATGGCCTCCCTGATATTCCCGCACATAGGCGGTGCAGGACTTGCTTGCGAGGAGCAAACACGATCGAGAAGTCAGATGTGCCGACCCCCTTGGATGCTCGTGCTGCTCTTCCCCCTAGCCGGATGTCCGGCTTCCAACGTGACCTCCAGTGCAATCAGTAGTCCAGATGCAAACGATTCCTCAATCCAACCCGTACGGCCGGTACTCTCCTGCACTCCTGATGCAAGGACGCCACAACGTGGCGAAAAAGGTGCACACCCGTGGATATGGGGTGTGACTGTCGACAATCCGTGGTCCACGTCCGCTACTGTGGACGCGCTCGGCTGTCTCCCGGCTCGACCGACGGCACGTGTCGTATTTGACGAGGGAATCTCCGCTCTCGAGTATCGAAATCCCATCGCTGCGCTTCACCGGGTGAGCAACGTCATGGGAGAGGTCGTCGACTCGAAGTTCGTCTCGAAGATCGACGTGACGTCCTACGGCCGGCGCACGAAGGAGTATCTCGACGTGCTCAGCCCGTCCGTCGACGTGTGGGAAATAGGCAACGAGGTCAACGGCGAGTGGCTCGGCTCCACGCCGGACGTGGTGGCGAAGATCTCGGCGGCGTACGAGCTCGTCAAACAGCGAAAAAAGCCGACTGCGTTGACCCTCTACTACAACGAAGGCTGCTGGCTGCGGGCGGACCACGAGATGTTCGCCTGGGCCGACAGGAACGTGCCGGCGGCGATGAAGGACGGGCTGGATTACGTACTCGTCAGCTATCATGAGGACGACTGCCACGGTTCGAAGCCGGATTGGGCCGCGGTATTTCACCACTTGGCGGCGATGTTCCCTACCTCGGAGCTCGGCTTCGGCGAGTGTGGCACTGTTCGCGCAGATGCCAAGGAGAACAGTTTGGCCGACTACTACCGGACGAGGCCCGCCGAGGACCGATTCGTGGGCGGTTATTTCTGGTGGTATTTCAGTCAAGACATGGTCCCGCGGAGTAAGCCGTTATGGAAAGTTCTGTATCAGGTCATGATGTCGCCCGGCTGAACGGCGCGGCCCCTCGCACGTCGCGCGGCGCCTCGCCGGCCGGACGCACTGTGCGCGCGCACATCGCCGTGTTCGCGCTGGCCGCCACGCTCGCGGCGTGCACGCACCAGCCGGCCACGCCCCCGGCGGCCGCGGCGCAGCATCGAGCCGCGCGGGTCGCGAGCGGCCGATCGCTCGTCCTCTACGACGACGCAGGGCCGTATGCGTGGCTGGGAGAGCTCTACGCGAGCGGCACCGCCGCGCTCGTGAGCCATTTCGGCGCGTGGTCGGCGATGCCGGTGTCGAAGTACGAACGGGGCACCCTCGGCGGATACGACGCGGCCGTCTACATCGGCTCCACGTTCGACGAGCCGATCCCCGACGCGTTTTTGGATGACGTCCTCGCCGATACCACCAACGTGATTTGGATTGGCGAAAACGTGTGGAAGCTCGGCCGGCGCGGCGTCGATTTCGCCACGCGCTTCGGTTTTCTGCCCAACGTGTTCGATACGCGGCCCATCCACGCGGTGACGTACAAGGGAGCGCGGCTCGCGCGGCGGGCCGACGGCACGGACGGCGTCATGGGATACCACAGCGTCGACCCGTCGAAGACGCAGGTCCTCGCGTGGGGCGAGCACGACGACGGGACCAAGGTCCCATGGGCGCTCCGCACGGGCCGCCTCACGTACGTCGGAGAGCAGCCGCTCGCGTACGTGACGCCCGGCGATCGCTCGCTCGTGCTGGCGGATATTCTCTTCGACGCGCTGGCCCCGAACACGGCCGAGCGGCACCGCGCGATCGTGCGGATCGAAGACGTCAGTCCGCGGTCGTCTCCGGCGGCGCTCCGGGACATCGCCGATCGGCTCTACAAGCGGGGCGTGCCGTTCTCGGTCGCGGTGATCCCGATCTACGAGGATCCGCTGGGCGCCGAGAACGGCGGCCGCCCGACGCGCATCGCGATGCGCGATGCGCCCCAGGTGACGGCGGCGCTCCGCTACATGCTGGAGCGCGGCGGGTCGCTCGTGCTGCACGGCTATACGCATCAATACCGTGACGCGAAGAATCCGTACAACGGCACGACCGCGGCCGATTTCGAGTTTTACCGCGCCCACGTCGACCCGAGCAATCGCGTCGTCCTCGATGGCCCGGTGGACGGCGACTCCGGGACCTGGGCCGCCGATCGCGTCGCGAGCGGCCTCGACGAGATCGCGCAAGCCGGGCTCCCGCGCCCGGGCGCGTTCGAATATCCGCACTACGCCGGGTCGCCTGCCGACTCGCGGGCGATCGCGCGCACCCTCGACGTCGCATTCCAGCGCGAGATCTTCTTCTCCGGCGCGCTGCGCGGCGGCGGAGACGACACGAGCCACTCGCTCGGGCTCACCTTCCCGTTCGTCGTCAAGGACGTCTACGGGTGGCGCGTCGTGCCGGAGAACGTCGGCAATTACATCCCCGTCGGCTACAACCAGCAGCCGGTCGCCACCGCCGGAGAGCTCATCGACCGGGCCCGCGCGATCCGCGTCGTCCGCGACGGGGTCGCCGGGTTCTTCTTTCACCCCATCTTCGACCGCGCCGTCCTCGATGAGATCGTCGATGGCATCCGCGCGGAGGGCTATTCGTTCGTCGCGCTCGATACGCTCTCGAGCGAAGCGCTGTGATCCGTCGCCGGGCTACGCCCGACGGGCGGCGCGGCGCACGAGGATCGAGAGGAGCGTCGCCACGAGGAGCGCCATCGCCGATCCGATGAAGAGGAAGCCCTCGATTTCCTGGGTCGCGCGCTGGATGATCGAGAGCGGCTGCGAACATCGCACGATCGCCAGAGGGCGCCCGTCGCGCATGATCGGCACCGCGACGTAGACCAGTTTCACCTTGATCGTCTTGCTCTCGCGTGTGTCCTCGCCGCGCCCGGTCGTCAGCGCTTCGGCGATCTCCGGGCGCGACAGGTGGTTTTCCATCTTCGCGAGGCCCTCGAGCGACTCCTCGGAGTCGCCGACGACGACGCCGTCGGGCCGGACGATCGTGACGCGCGACTCCGCGATCCCGGAGAGGTTGGCCGCCGCCGCGTTCCACGTCTTCAGGTCGTCGAGCGGCGCGTCGAGATCGGAGAGCTCGCGGGCGACCAGCTTGGATCGGACGTAGATGTCCTGCCGCGTCAGGTCGCTCAAGTAGAACGTAACGCCGCGCTCGAGCACGAGGTCCGCCCCGATCACGGATACCGCGATGAGGAGCAGCGAGACGATGAATACCTTGGCACTGGCTCCGAGCTGCACATCCCAACCATAGACGCCCGCGCGCGGAGCGCAGCCGCGGACGCGCAGAGGCCCCCAAGAGTTCGCCCGTTCGCCATGTCGCCGACACGTGCTCGTCACCGAGCGCTCGGCTCGGAGGGCCGCGCCGACCCAGGTCGGCGGCGCGGCCGTGGGAGCGCTCGCGCCGCATGGGCCCTGGCGCTTGAAATCGTCTGAAATTCCCGGCGTCGCTGCGATCGCCAGCGTTCGCCAGCATTTGGCGAGCTGCGCCGGAGAGCGCTCGAAGGACCGAGCTACGACGGTGATGTCGGACCATCTAACAAACGAGCATGGACGAGCTGGTTGCGAATGCGGCCCCGTCCAATCGGGGGAGCGAAGCGTGATGAGCGCTCGTCGGATGGTCAACAGGGTCTATGGGTTCCCGGGGGAAGTATCTCGCGCGCCCGGCATGGGGCGGGATCTCTTCGATCGGTTTCCTACGCATACGCGCGCCGCCGAATCGCTCCTCGGATATTCGCTCCGGCACATTTGCCTCGCAGACGACACCGACCTCGCGCGGCAGGTCGCGACCGCGCAGCCCGCGATGTACGTCGTTTGCGTCCTCGCGTACCTGGACAGAATCCGCGAAGACCCGACCGATCCGGCGTTCTTCATCGGCCACGGCGTGGGCGAATACGCCGCGCTCTTCGCCGCGGGCGCGTTCGACTTCGAGACCGGCCTCGAGCTCGTGCGCCGGCGCGGCGAGCTGATGGCGCGCGCCGCCGAGGGCGAAATGGCCGCCGTGATCGGGTGCGACTGTGCCGCGGTCGAGCCCTTGCTCCAGGGCGCCGGCGTGACCGGCGTGGATCTGGCGGGCGTGGACGCCCCGCGGCAGACCGTCCTCGCCGGCCCTTCGGACGATGTCGCGCGCGCGCGGTTGCTCTTGGAGGCGCACGGCGCGATGTGCGTGCCGCTTCACGTGGGCGCTCCGCTCCACTCGCGGTACATGCGGGCCGCCGCCGAAGACTTCGCGCGCGAGCTCGGCCACGTGCACGTGCGGGCGCCGCGCGTCCCGGTGATCGCGAGCGTCTCCGGGCGGCCCCACCGGTACGAGAACGTGCGGGAGATGCTCGTCCGGCAGATCGTGAGCCCGGTGCGCTGGATGGACGGAATCCGGTTCATCATGGACCAGGGGAGCTTCGCGTTCGACGAGCTCGGACCGGGGCACGTGCTCACGCGCCTCGTGTGTGAGATCCGACGCGACGAGACCGCCGGTAAGCCGCCCCTCGCGCCAATCACGGAGCGCTGGACGCCGGCAGCGCCGCTCGGCACGTCGGTCGCGTTCGAGTGGAGCGTGCCTCCCGCCGGCGGGCCGGTGCCGTCGACCGTGAGGAGCGCCGGCACGCGCGCGATGGACGTCGCGATCGCCGGAGAGCCACCCGCCACGGAGTCGGCCGCGGAGCTGCCCGGCGCCGAATCCACGCAGCCGCCCGACACCGAGTCGGCAGCGGAGGCGCCCGTCACCGAGTCGACCATCGAAATGCCCGCCACCGAGTCGGCCACGGGGCTCGATCACGGTTTCGCGAGATCCGCGCTCGATCCGGCGAGCGACGACATCGCGGTCATCGGCGCGAGCGTCGAGCTCCCAGGGGCGCGGACGCTCGACGAGCTGTGGCGGATCCTCGTTCGAGGAGAGCGGCGCATCGGCCCGTATCCGGAGCGGCGTTGGGCGGCGCTCCCCGCCGCGTGGACCGCGGGGAGGCGGCGCGAGGCGTACGTGGGCGCGTTCCTCGACGACGTCGACGCGTTCGACCATCGCCTCTTCGAGACGTCGCCGCGCGAGGCGATGCTCCTGGATCCGCAGCACCGGATGGCGCTCGCGAGCGTCTGGGCGGCGATCGAAGACGCCGGTTACGAGAGGACCGAGCTTTCCCGGAAGACCACGGCGGTGCTCGTCGCGATCGGACCCGACGACTACGCCGGGATCGCCGATCACGCCCACGGCATCGACGAGCTCCGCGGCCCGGGCGTCTTTCGGTACATGGCGGCGCACCGGATCTCCCATTTCTTCGACCTCGAGGGGGCGAGCGAGACCGTGGACTCGGCGTGCTCGAGCGTGTTCGTGGCGATCGAGCGCGCCTGCGCCGCCCTCCGGAGCGGCACGTGCGAGCAGGCGATCGTGACCGGAGTGCAGTTGAACCTCGATCCGCGCCGCTTCGATGCGCTCGCCCAGCAGGGGCTCCTCAGCGCGACGGGGCGGACGGCGTCGTTCGACGACACGGCCGACGGCTTCGCGCGCGCCGAGGGGGTCGGCACGGTGATCCTCAAGCCGCTCCGGAGCGCCATCGACGATGGCGATCACGTCCACGCGGTGATCAAGGGGGCGGGCATCTGGCACGCCGGGAGAGCGGCGGGGCTCGACGCGCCGTGCGAGGGCGCGCACCGGCGCGCGATGACGCGCGCGCTCGCCGAGAGCGGCATCGACGCCGGTGAGCTCTCGTACATCGAAGCGCACGGCACGGCGATGCGCGTCGGCGACGCGAGCGAGATCGCCGCGTTCGCGTCGGTCCTCCACGAGTCGCGAGGTGACCCGGCCGCGCCGTGCGTCGTGAGCGCGGCCAAGTCGACGCTGGGTCACCTCGAGACGGCGTCGGGGATGGCGGCGCTCCTGAAGGCGATCCTCGTCCTCAAGAAGGGGCTCGTGCCGGGCGTCGCCGGACTCGCCAACGTCCGTCCCGATCTCGATCTGCGTTCGTTCCGTCTGAGCGCCCAGGCGCAGGCGCTGCCAGCGCGACGCGCGCCGGGCGGACCGTACGCCGGCCTGCACGCGTACGGACCGAGCGGCGTCTCATCGTTCGTCGTCCTCGGAAAGGCCCCCGATCGGTGCAGGGTCGTGCCCGGCCCCGTGCAGGTAGCACGGGGCCACGTCCGGTCTAACGTCCTCCAGGGCCCCGTGCAGGTAGCACGGGGCCACGTCCGGTCTAACGTCCTCCAGGGCTCGACGACGGCGCCCGAGCTATTCGCCCTTTCGGCCGCGTCTCACGCCGTATTGATCGCATATCTCGAGCGAATCCGCGATTTCGTCGCGGGCGCCGCGCTGCGCGGCGAGGCGCTCGATTTCCCCGCGTTCGTCGCGGCCTACCGCAGCCGCCGGCGCGCGATGCGCGCGCGCCTCGCGATGGTCACGACCTGCACCGAACACTGGCTACGCTGCGCCGACGCGGTGCTCGGCGGACGTCGCTCCAGCGACGTGTACCGATCGGAGGACGCGAGCGGCGCCGCGATCGCGAGCGCCGCCGACGTGGCGCGATCCGTCGACGCGCGCGACTGGCACGCCGTGGCCCGCGCGTGGGTCGGCGGAGCGTCCGTCGCGTGGCCCGACGCGCACCGCGCGAGGAGGCCCTTTCCGACGTATCCATTCGATCACACGCACCGCTTCTGGGCTCGATCGACGAACGAAGAGGCGATGCGCGCCAACGCGCCGCGCAGCGAGCCGGCGGGCCGCGACATTTCGCGCGACGCCTGGAGATACAGCCCATGAACGTCGGCGGCCGGAGCGCAGGCTGCGCGATCGTCGGCTTCGCGGCGCGATTCCCCGGCGGTGTGACGGCGCGACATTTCTGGGAGGTGCTCGAGGACCAGGGCACGCTCATTCGAAGGGTCACCGACGCACGGCGCGCGCTCCTCTACCCGAATCAGCAGCCGGCGGACGCACGGCGCGATCTCCACGGCGTCTTCCTGGACGGTGTCGGCGCGTTCGATCGGCGGCTCTTCACGGCATCGCCGCAGGGCGCGGGCGCCGACCCTCGAGAGCGCCTCCTCCTCGATACGTGCTGGACCGCGATGGACGACGCGGGGCTCCACGGAGCGACGCACGGCGTGGACGTCGGCGTCTTCATCGGCCAGGACGCCTGGTACGACGGCCCTCGCGCCGGCGCCGGCTCCGCCGATCGCGCGGAGGGTCGGGAGGTCGCCGGCCCCTTCGGCGCTCCGCCGTACCTCGCGAAGCGGATCTCGGCGGCGCTCGGGCTCCGCGGCCCGTCGTTCGCTTTCCACGCCGCGTGCTCCAGCGTGTACGTCGCCATCGATGCCGCGTGCGCGGCGCTCGAGCGCCATGAATGCGAGGCCGCGCTCGTCGGCGGGATTACCGTCTTTCAGCGCCCGCCGGCGGATCGACGCGAGTCGCCGACGCACGCGATGCGGAGCTTCTCGGCGGGAGCCGACGGATACGTCTCGTCGGAGGGATGCGGCGCGTTCGTGCTGCGGCGGCACGACGCGACGGCGGAGCGACGTCACTCGGTGTACGGAGTCGTCCGCGCCTCGGGGTGCGACGCGAGCGAGGCGACGACGTCGTCGGGCCACGCAAGCAGGGACCGGATCGGCGCGCTGATCGCCAGGACGCTCGCGGCGGGCCGCCTCCGCGCCGAGCAGATCGGATACGTCGAGGCGCACGGGATCGCGTCGCTCGTTCCGGATGCCATCGAGGCGAATGCGCTGATCGACGTCTTCGGCGCGGGGCCGCGGCGTGAGCCGTGCCACGTCAGCACGGTGAAGCCGAACGTCGGGCACGCGCACGCGGCGTCCGGCGTCTACGCGCTCGTCAAGGCGCTGCTCGCGCTCCGATACGGCAAGATCCCGGCGATCCGCGGGCTCGCCGGGTCGGAGCTCAATCGCGACATCGAAAATCCCGACGACGCGATTCGATTCGCGACCGATACGGTCGATTGGCCCGCGCGACACGGCGAGTCGCGGCATATCCTGCTTCCGTCATTCGGTCTCGGCAACGTGAACGCGACCCTCGTGATCGCCGAGCTCGCGCCCGTGCGCCACGAGCGGCGACGGCGCACGAGCGAAAACTCGCTGCCGGCCGCGACTCACGTCGCCCTATGAGCTAGCGGCAGCCGGCGGCGGTGAGCGGCCCGACGATCCGGCCGATCTCCTTCTCCTGCGCCTTCGGCAGCTTCTGCGTCTCGAGCTGCTCGAGGGTGCGAATGAACCGCGGGAACGATCCGCCGCACGCGGCGAGGAGCGACGCGAGCTCCTCCTGCCCGGAGTGGTACGTCTTGTATTGAATCAACGTCGCGTTGTTGATCGGCCGCCGGAAATGGATTTCGTCGCGGAGGCGCGTGAGGAGCTCGTTCTTCACCGCCAGCTTCTCGGCGTCCGGCTTCGATGAAGCGTAGAGCTGCTCGAGCGATCGATACGCCTCGCGCATCGCCCGCCCGCGCTCGTCGGACGCGTGCTTCGCGACCGAATACGCGACGGTCTCCTCCGCGTCCTCGCCGAGCACCTCCGTGAGGTACCGCTCCGCGAGGCGATCGCCCATGAAATTGGCGACGCTCTCGTTGAGCGTGGATTGGTGGCGCACGAAGAAGGTGGCGTGCGTCATCTCGTGCAAAATGGTGTTCGTCAGATCGCCGAATCCCGCCTTCCCTTTCCGCATCATCGTCGACAGGACGGCGTCCTCGAAGTAGCCCGCCGTGGAGTACGCGGACGAACCGCGGACGTCGACGTCCCAGCCATCCTTGCGCACGTCGGCGGCGAACGCGTTGGCGGCGTTGCGGTCGAACCAGCCGAGGTACGTGAAGCTGCCGACGAGCGGGAACGTCCACGATTTCGAGCGGAAATGGAGCGGGTCGGCGGCGCTCGTGACCCAGACGACGTACGGGCGATCGACGCGAACGTACTTC
>Ga0070689_100003308_pt1 | contig 10701 bp, 8 predicted proteins | sample KBSS23HmetaG_FD_64669 | JGI IMG/M metagenome (GOLD analysis project Ga0070689, IMG submission 64669) | Switchgrass rhizosphere microbial communities from Kellogg Biological Station, Michigan, USA - KBS S2-3H metaG | ecosystem: Host-associated > Plants > Roots > Rhizosphere ... | reverse complement strand
CGTGCTCCTTCATCATGTCGTCACCGAGGCGGCGATCTATCGAGCGGCGGACTGATGGAACCGGTCTACATCCTCGCGGCCGTCGCGCTCGGGCTGTTCGCCGGTTGGTTCATCGGCACGCGTCTCGGGCGATCGCGCGGCGATACCGGTGCGGCAAAGATGGCCGAGGAAGAAGCCGCGAAGATTCGCTCGGCCGCGCAGGCCGAGGTCGATGCGATCAAGAAAACGGCCGAGATCGAGGGCAAGGAGGCCGCGCGCAAGCGCAAGGCCGAGCTCGACGACGAGCTCAAGCAGCGCAAGGCGGAGCTCCACAAGCGCGAGGAGTCACTCGCGCAGAAGGAGCGCGAGCTGGAGAAGCAGCGCAAGGACTCCGAGCGCCGCGCCGGCGATATCGACAAGAAAGAGAAGAGCGTCGAGGGCAAGATCAAGCAGGCGGACTCCGCCGTCGAGAAGGCCGAGCAGGCGCAGGTCGAAGCGCGCAAGAAGCTCGAGCTGATCGCGGGGATGTCCGAGGAGGCCGCGCGCAAGAAGCTCGAGGAGGAAGTGCGCGGTCAAGCACTCGCGTCGGCGGCGGTCGAGATCAAGCGCATCGAGGACGAAGCCGAGCGCGAGGCAACGGCGCGCGCGAAGACGATCGTCGCGACCGCGATCCAGCGATTCGCGAGCGAGTTCGTGCACGAGCGCACGGTCGCGGTCGTGCCGCTGCCGTCGGACGATCTCAAGGGCCGGCTGATCGGCCGCGAGGGCCGCAACATTCGCGCGCTCGAGGCGGCGACCGGCATCGACATGATCATCGACGACACGGCCGAGGCGATCACGATCTCGTGCTTCAACCCGGTGCGCCGCGAGGTCGCACGCATCGCGATCGGCGCACTCGTCGCCGACGGACGCATTCACCCGACGCGCATCGAGGAGTGCGTTCGCAAGGCCGAGAAGGAAGTCGACAAGGTCTGCAAGGAAGCGGGCGAGCAGGCCGTGTTCGATCTCGGGCTGCATCGCGTGCATCCCGAGCTGGTGAAGAACCTCGGCCGGCTGAAGTTTCGCCAGTCGTACGCGCAGAACGTGCTGCTGCACTCGATCGAGGTCGGCTATCTCGCCGGCCTGATCGCGGCCGAGCTCGGCGCGAACGTCAAGCTCGCGCGGCGCGCGGGCCTCTTGCACGACATCGGCAAGGCGATCGATCACGAGCAGGAAGGGCCGCACGCGGAAGTCGGCGCGGCGATGTGTCGCAAGCACGGCGAGTCGCCGAAGGTCTGTCAGGCGATCGCCGCCCATCACGGCGACGAGACCGGCGTGAAGCCGCAGGCGCTGCTCGATCACGTGGTCGCCGCGGCGAACTCGCTATCGGCGGCGCGGCCGGGAGCGCGCCGGGAGCAGCTCGCGTCCTACATCAAGCGACTCGACGATCTCGAAGCGATCTGCAAGCGATTCACGGGAGTCGAGCGCGCGTATGCGCTGCAAGCGGGGCGGGAGATCCGCGTGATGGTGATGAACGAGCACGTCGACGACGCGCAGGCGATCGTGATGTCCAAGGAAATCGCGCGCGCGATCGAGACCGAAGCGACGTACCCGGGGCAAGTCCGGGTCGTCGTCGTGCGCGAGACGCGCGCATCCGACTACGCTCGTTGATAAGCTCGTAGCGTGCGCATCGACACCGTCCTCACGGATGTGCGCGTGTTCCCGCTCATCGAGGTGACGCGCGAACAACTCGAGGAACATGCAGGCGCACCGGTCGTACGTGTCGAGCCGATCACCGGCGGGCTGACGAACACGATCCACAAGGTCACCGTCGAGAGCGGCGACACCTACGCGATCAAGATGTATGCAGGCGGGCGCGAGTGGTTCGAGACCGAGCTGACGTCGCTGACGCTCTTGCACGGCACGCTGCCGGTCCCCGAGGTCGTACACGCCGACGACAAGCGCTTCGTGATCGTCTATCGCTGGATCGAAGGCGTGACGCTTCACGAGCTGCGCAAGCAGGGCAAGATGGAGGCGTACGCATCGCTCGCCGAGCCGCTCGGCCGCGTGCTCGCATGGCTCGCGAAGAGCGATGCGACGGAACCGTTCGAGCTCACCGAGGTGCTCGAGCGCAGCTACACGCGCCTGACCCGCGGCACGGCACGCCAGCGCCTCGGCGCACCACTCGCCGACGCGCTGCGCAAGCTCATGGAGGCCGCCGAACCGAACATGGCGTGGGGCACGGTGTGCCTGTCGCACGGCGATTTCGGTCATCGCAACGTGCTCGCGTATCAAGCGGGCGATCGCTGGCGCATCAACGGGGTGATCGACTGGGAGACCTGCACGACCGGCTCGCCGCTGCTCGATATCGGCAGCTTCTTTCGCTATTCGAGCCGCTACGACGGCATCTTCTGCGATGCGTTCGCCGCGGGCTATCGCGACGGCGGCGGCGAGCTGCCGCCGGACTGGCTGATGACGTCGCGCTTGCTCGATGCGACGTGGCTCGTCGACATGCTCGACGATGACGACCAGCAGCCCGCGGTGTTTCGCGATTGCCGCAAGCTCGTCGCCGAGCTTGTCGCGCAGCTGAGCTGACGGTAGGGTCCTTCGCATGTCGTTTGTCGACGAGCTCGAAGCCCGCGGCCTCTACGCGAGCTGCACGGATCGCGCAGGCCTTGCCGAACTGCTCGCCCGCGAGGCGCCGGTCAAGGCCTATGCGGGCTACGACCCGACGTCCGACAGTCTGCACATCGGCAACCTCGTACCGACGATCCTGCTCAAGCGGCTGCAGCTCGCGGGCCATCGCCCGATCATCGTCGTCGGTGGCGCGACCGGCATGATCGGCGATCCATCCGGTCGCAGCGACGAGCGCAACCTGCTCGACGACGCGACGCTCGCAACCAACGTCGCGGCGATCCGCGCGCAGCTCGCGCGCCTGCTCGACTTCGACGACAAGACCACGGGCGCGCTGATGACGAACAACGCCGACTGGACGCGCGGCGTCGGCTACCTCGAGTTTCTGCGCGACGTCGGCAAGCACCTGACCGTCAACTACATGATGGCGAAGGATTCCGTGCAGAGCCGGCTCGAGGGCGACGCGGGCATCAGCTACACCGAGTTCTCGTACATGCTGCTGCAGGCGTTCGACTTCACCGAGCTCGCGCGCACGCACGAGTGCCGGCTGCAGGTCGGCGGCAACGATCAATATGGCAACATCACGGCCGGCTGCGAGCTGCAGCGCAAGCTCGGCCGCAAGCCGGTGTACGGGCTCACGGCGCCGCTGCTGCTCGACTCGGCGGGGCAGAAGATGGGCAAGACGTCGACCGGCGAGCGCGTGTGGCTCGATCCGGCGCGCACGTCGCCGTTCAAGTTCTACAACTACTGGTACAGCGTCTCCGATGACGATGCGCCGCGCTTCCTCAAGATGTTCTCGCTGCGTCCGCTGAGCGAGCTCGATGCGCTGCTCGCCGAGCACGATCGCGATCGCGCCAAGCGCGAAGCCCAGCGCGAGCTCGCACGTGCGATGACGAGCTGGTTGCATGGCGAGGCCGCAGTGCGCCGCGTCGAGAGCGCGAACCGCGTGTTCGCAACCGGCTCGCTGGATGGTCTGTCGGCCGACGAGCTCACCACGCTCGCCGACACGATGCCGACCGTCGACATTCCGCGCAGCGAGCTCGCAGCAGGGATCTCGATCGTCGATCTGCTCGCGCGCACGGTGACCGATTCCAAGAGCGCGGCGCGCCGGCTCGTGCAGCAAGGCGGTGCGTACATCAACAACGCGAAGATCGCTGCCGTCGAGCACAAGGTCAGCGCCGACGATCTCGTGGGCGAACGCTGGGTGCTCGTGCGCGGCGGCAAGAAGGACTATCGACTCGTGCGCGCGGTGTGAGCCCTACATCGTTGCTGTCCCCTCCTTGCACAATCGCCGCGCATGGCCGCTCGGACTTCCGAAGACCCGACGTGCACCGGTAAGATCGACACATGAGATTGGTCGTCGGCTTGTGCGTGGCGCTTGCCGCTGCATGCGGTGGTCACCACGAAGGCGGCATCGACAAGACGATCGGCGCCGCGTGCGGATCCGATCGCGACTGCGATGATCGCTGCTACACGGGCGGCGATTTCCCGGGCGGGTACTGCAGCGTCTCGTGCGAGAGCGACGCCGATTGCCCGGTAGATACGTTCTGCATGTCGGAATCCGATGGGGTGTGCCTGTTCGCGTGTCCCGGATTCGAGTGCGCGCGGCTCGGGCCGGGCTGGGAGTGTCGAGAACGCAGCCGCCGCGGTGGCGGAACCACGACCGTTTGCAGCGGAGGCTGATCATGAAACGACTCATCTTGTGTGCATTGTTCACGGCCGCGTGTGGCCACGGTACCGGGAGCATCGACAAGACCGAAGGTGCCGCCTGCCTCAGCGATCGCGACTGCGATCACCTGTGCTACCAGGGAGGTCACTTCCCGGGCGGGTTCTGCAGCGTCCCGTGCCGCACCGACCTCGACTGTCCAGATGATTCGCTGTGCATGAGTGACTCCGGTGGCGTGTGCATGTTCGTGTGCCCGCCGTTCGATTGCGCGCGGCTGGGACCCGGCTGGTCGTGTCGCGAACGCGACCAGCTCGGCGGCGGCCATGCCGACGTCTGCAGCGGCGATTGAGGCAACGGGCTACCACACGACGCCGAGCTCGAGTCCCGAGCTCACGCTGCCGCGCCGCAACGATGCATCGTGCTTCCAGTTGAAGAAGCTCGGCGTGAGCGGCGCGACGCCGACAAACGCGTGGCGATCGACCGCGAGACGCACGCCCCAGTTGAGACGCGTGAACACGCCGAGCGCTTCGCCGCCACCGCCGCCGATATCGACCGAAACTGGCACGGCGACGCGATGGGCGGCATCGATCGGCAGGTGCGCGCCGATGCGAAAGAACGCGATGCCTCCGCTCGGTAACGGCGTCTCGCTGTCCGTGCGCGCGATGCCGCGCTGCCACAGCGCATCGGCCAGCGTGAAGTGAAGCCCGCCCGCGCCGATCTCGAATGCTTGACCGAGGCGCACCACGGCCGCCCCGCCCTCGACGAGCGCGTGCGTGCCCAGGATCCCGAGGCTCGCCTCGGCACTCGCTGCGAGCTGCACGATCGCCTTGCGACGCGCACCCGCGCCGAACAGCCGCGACGCCGCCATCCCATCGCGATCGGCAAGCACGCTCGGTTGCCACGTGCCCGCTTCATGCGCGCTACCGCCGCCGCCGGCCGGAAGCAGACCGGCAACGCTGCTCCCTGCGGCGCTACTGCCACCACGGAAGTCGGGCGCACCGCGAAGCAACAGCGCCGCCGGCGCGAGCACGATCGCCAGCGCGGCGGTGCCCACGATCGCGGTCAGCGTCAGACTTCCGGACAAGCCCTCGACCTGCGCCGTGGCGATCTCGTTCCATCGATAGCCGTAACGAGTGGCGAGCCCGTCGTCCATTGCCTTGTAGAGCTCCTCGCCGGCGAGGTCGATCGTCGTCGGGCCGGGCAGGTACACGGTCCACGTGCCGAACGGCTTGCCGCCGAGCGTGTAGCGCAGATAGCAATAGTCGGGGTGGCTGCCGCACGGCAGCGGGGGCGTATCGCGCGGCGCCGGATAGCTCGCGCGCATCGCCTCGAAGAAGCTCGCGACCCAGCGCTTGAAATTCGCGCCGCTTCCGAGCATCACGGCGGTCCCATCGGGCAACACCGTCAACCTCGCGCCGTACGCGCCCTGTTCGGGGCGCGCCGCCTCGAGCACCTCGCGGTCGCGCTCGCCGAGCCCGCGAATCTCGATCCGGGACGCGAAGTCGAGGAGATCGATCGTCGCGGCGGTGTAGATCGCGTGCTTGCCGACGTAGAGCGCATCGCCGGCGATCCACTCGCTCCACATGCCGGCGCGATTGCGAAATCGAATGTGCGCGGCCGGATCGAGTCGGGTCTTCCACACCGAGGTCGAGTGCAGGACCAGACCATCACCGCCACCGCGGCGCGCGGCGATCGCGTCGAGCTCGCTGCGCGGAACGGTGTGGGTCGTGGTGCATGCGGCGACGAGCAGCACACTCAGAAGTCTCATCGCGCCGCGATGTAGCAAAACCGGCGCCAGCGAACGCACCGCGTGCAAGGCGCGAGCAAGCGCCTGCCTCGCCCGATCTTCAACGCATGTGTCGAATTGCAAGCAATGACACCAAACAACATGCGGTTACGAGTCGATGACAATCCGCGAAACGCCCCCGACGTGCGCGACCCGCGGTACCGTCGAGAGATGCTCGGTCGTACCACGTGCCTGACCCTCCTCCTTCTTGCGGCATGCAAGCAGAACCAGCACTCGCCCGACGGCGATGTGCAACCCGACGGCCCGGACGGCCCGCACTGGATCGATCGCTGCGACGCGCTCGCTGCGATGTACGCGGCGCCGGCCATTCCCGGCACGCCGCTGCGCACGCTGTACGTCGACGGCGCGACGGGTGACGACACCCGCACCGGGACGAGCCCGACCGAGGCGTGGAAAACGCTCGCGAAGGCAAACGCATCCGTCCGTGCCGGCGATCGCGTGCTGCTCGCGGGCACGTTCACGAACGAACAGATCGCGCCCGCCGCATCGGGCACCGAGACCGACCGCATCGTCTACCAGGCCGCCGATGCGAGTCAGCCGCCAACGCTCACCACGAACATCGCGGCGATCTCGCTCGTCAACCGCAAGTACATCGTGATCGACGGGCTCGAGGTCCAGCAGAGTGCCGGCGATGCCGTCTACATGAGCAGCGCGGTCTCGAGCTGGATCCGCAACGTCCACTTCCACAATGCGGGCACGAGTCGCATGTGGACGAGCACCGACAATCGGATCGAGGACTGCACGTTCGACGCCGTCGGCAGCCCGCTCATGTACGCCCGCGACGGCGACGACCGCAACGTGTTCGCGCGCAACGCGTTCACGAACGCGTCGATCTCGTGGGGCATGAACGACAACACCGCGGCGCCATCGCGCGACAACGTGTTCTTCGCGAACGACTTCGTCAACCATCGCGGCGGCTCGATCGATATCGGCGGTGTCGCGACCGGCACGCTGTTCGAATGCAACGCGATCCACGAGTCGGGCATCGACAAGACGGCCGGCATGCAAGGCCCCGATCAGCCCGAAGCCGGTGCCGGCCCCGCACTCACGCTCACCGCCTCGCAGGAAACGATCCGCTACAACAAGTTCTACGCGAACAAGTGGGAGGTCATCCGCCTGCAGGCGAGTGGTGACTGCACGAATGCATCCGGTGTCCACGACGTCAGCGACAACCTGATCCAGCACAACATCTTCTACGGCAACGGTGGCCCGAACCTACGCATCATGAACTCGGGCCCCGGCCCCTCGGGCTGCGGCGGAGCGACCCCGCTCTGGGGCGACACGGCCAACAATCGCATCGAGAACAACCTGTACTGGAAGAACGCCCAGTTCTGCGACTTCCATTTCTGCAATGTCCCCGACAACACGATCTACGCCGTCGTGTTCGGCTTCTATCACACCGAGCAGAACACCTGGCCCAGTGGTGCCACCGGCCTCAACGGCAACGTGATCCGCAACAACTTCATCGGCCGCGACACCGCGACCGCAGGCACGGCATGGATGAGGTGGGAAGGCTACACGTACGCGGGCTCGCACGCGTACACGCTCGCCGAGGCCGAAGCGAAATACCCGAGCGAGGTCACGGGCAACTCCGAGCTCGACCCGATGCTGCGCGACCCCGATGCGGCAGCATTCGAGCCGCTCCCCGGCAGCCCGGCAATCGACTTCGGCGCGCCGCTCGACGGGATGACGTTCGAAGGTGCCGCGCCCGATCCAGGTCGCTACGAGCTCGTCCCGATGACGCAGTAACGTCGACCTGCGCCGGACGCGAAGGCGAGACGCGAGGTTTCGCGATCGCAGGCGCGCGCGGCGACGATCGATCAGCTGCTCGCGCTCGTCAGCTCAGGCATGCGTGCCGACATCGACGCTCGCGGCTGAGCGGGACGCAATGGTAGATGTCCGCCGCATGGGCAAATCGGAGATTGAGGTGAAGCGCACGCAGGCATCCGCTTGAGGCCGGTCGAACAAGCTCGGCGTTGACGGGGTGGCGGCGCGTGCCGACATCGACGTTCGCAGCCATCCGCTTGAGACCGGTCGAACAAGCTCAGCGTTGACGGGGTGGCGGCGCTTGCCGCCATCGACGCTCGCAGCCATCCACTTGAGGCCGGTCGAACAAGCTCAGCGTTGACGGGGTGGCGGCGCTTGCCGCCTATCGCATGCGATCGATCGCGGCGATTTCGATGAGCAGCACCGGCGTCGTTCTCGCCCCGACGCGTGTAAGCTTTCATGATGGTGGCGCGTGGCCCCGGCGCCGTGGGTTGTGCCCACTGCACGAACATCGGCGCGGACCTCGCGTGCCGGATCTGCGGCCACCTGATCTGCGATGGCTGTGCGGCCGACTGGACGACATGTAGCGAGCCATCCGGGCGCGCGTTTCGCCTGGGCACCAGCGCGCGGCTGCGCGACGTCGATCCGAGTGGCCATCTCGGGCTCGTCTCGCACTGGATCGCGCCGCTGCGACTGTTCGACATGCGCCGGTTGCGCTGGGTCGATGCCGTGGAGCTGCCGCGGTCGGTGTGGCTGACCAACCGGCCTCATCCGCCGCGCCTCACGAGTGATGGTTACCTGCTCTACGCTGACTTCGCGCAGGTCACGTCGGATTCGGCCGCGACCTTCATCGGCATTCGAAGGCGAAACCTTCGCGATGGCGGCTCGGCCCTCATCGAGACCGATCCGGCCGAGCACGGGACTGCGGTCACGGCCATGCACGACGTCTACTCGTTCGTGACACAGACGCAGAAGATCGCGTTGATCCGTCATCAGGCGGCGATTGCGACCATGTTCGAGCCGCTGCCTCGCAAGGTGATTCACGCGGGCTTCGTCGATGCCGAGCGGATGCTCTTGGTCGCCGGCTCGTGGTGCGAGCTCACGATCCATCGCATCGTCGCCGACACACTCGACCGCGTCGACCCACTCGCCGTCTTCCACTCGCTCCCCATCGCCGCCAGGCTCGGCTCGCTCACTCCACCCGCTGCCGTCAAGCCAGCCACACGCGGCTCCCCCGATTCGGCCGGCGCGCCTGGCTCGCTCGGCGCCTCGACCGGTTTCGGCGATTCGAGCGCTTCCGGGACCTCGAGCACTTCCGGCGCCTCGAGCGCTTTCGACGCCCCGAGCGCTTTCGGCGCCGACCTGCGCAGCACGGCCGGCACACTCGAGCTCGCGGCGCGTATCACGCCGAAGGCCGTGGGGGACGTGACGTGGGTGGCACTTGCGGGTGGCTGGCTGGTCGCGGCCGTCACCGTGGGGAGCGGTGCGACGTCGATCGAGATCCGGCGCGTTGACGAGATTGCGGGGGGCCGGCTCAGCGTCGGGCCCGTCGTGCATACGCATGCTGGCCACGGTTTGCGTGCGGCAAGTCTCTCGCGCGACGGTCGCTTTCTCGCGTTTGCGCTCGATCGCGAGCTGGTCGTGCACGAGATAGGCACGCAGAACCAAGACTCCTTCGACGAGCACACGGATCGGATCAACCTGGTTCGTTTTGTCGGCCCTGACCACATGCTCGTGTCTGCAGACAATGACAACCGCGTGGTCATGCGCCCGCGTACACCCGGTGGGTACGCGGTGCCGCTCGTCGAGGTCGAGATTACCGACGATGAGGGCGTTCCACTCTAGTCGAGCGTGCGGACCATGTAGCAGCAGCGTGGCGAGAACGACCGCAGACAAGTGTTCGCAGGTCATCCCCCATGGCAGCTCGGGTGGCCATCGATCGACGTTGGCGAGTCAGCACATCAAGTGAACGTGTTTGGTAGGCGCGCACACGACGGTGTCGACGAGGAACTTGGACCGATTCTGGCTATTCAGAGTCGTCGATGAGCTGCCAACGAATCACGCTTGTGAGCACCTTCCTTGCGGCGACTGCATGCGCGGGCGAGAGCGAGTACGGACCCGAGGACTTCGAGGTCACCGCCGCCGATCAGCAAGCCGACGATGCGTATGCGCAGGCACTCGCCGACAGCAAAGCCGATGGCGAGCTCACGTACCTCGCGGTGGCGCGACTCGCGCACGGTGCTGGCGTCGCGTGCTCGGGGGATCGCGTCGCGATCGCGGTTGCCGTCGCGAAGGCCGAATCGGGCTTCGATCCGACGGCCTCGAACACCGCCGGCAACTCTCACGGCACCGATCGCGGGCTCTGGCAGATCAACAGCTACTTCCACCCGGAGATCTCGAAGGCGTGCGCCTACAGTGCGAGTTGCAACGCGCGCGGGATGGCGAGCATCAGCGACCGCGGCACCAAGTGGAGCGAGTGGTGGACCTACAACAATGGCCTGCACTGGAAGTACATGACCAGCGCGCGGGCCGCGCAGAAGAGTGTGTGCGGCGGATAACGACGGCCACAGAAAGTCCACGCATGAGGGCGTCTCCGGGGGCGCAGGTTGTCGTCGATGACGTGGCGGATAACGACCGGCCGCGCAGAAGATTGTGTGCGGCGGATCGGCGGAGAACGACCGGCCGCGCAGAAGATTGTGTGCGGCGGATAACGACGGCCACAGAGAGTCCACGCATGAGGGCGTTTGTCGTCGCGCGATCGCGCAACCAGCTTCGTCGCGATGTCTGGCATCGGTGCCTCACGACCCACGTGGGTCGCGCGATCGCGCAACCAGCTTCGTCGCGATGTCTGGCATCGGTGCCTCACGAC
>Ga0070689_100003305_pt1 | contig 10705 bp, 10 predicted proteins | sample KBSS23HmetaG_FD_64669 | JGI IMG/M metagenome (GOLD analysis project Ga0070689, IMG submission 64669) | Switchgrass rhizosphere microbial communities from Kellogg Biological Station, Michigan, USA - KBS S2-3H metaG | ecosystem: Host-associated > Plants > Roots > Rhizosphere ... | reverse complement strand
GAGGACGCGGACCGTTTGTTAGCTGCGATTCGTGCCGATCTGAGTGCAACGTTGGGCGCAGGATTTCGAGAATAAAAGCATGGCTCTGACGAAAGCGGAGATGGCTGAGGCGCTGTTCAATCAGCTGGGTCTCAACAAACGCGAGGCGCGTGAGCTCGTGGATCTGTTCTTCGAAGAGGTGCGGCATGCACTCTCGAACGGCGAACAGGTCAAGCTCTCAGGTTTCGGCAACTTCGATTTGCGCGACAAGAATCAGCGGCCTGGGCGAAATCCAAAGACGGGTGAGGAAATTCCCATCAGCGCGCGACGCGTGGTGACGTTTCGTCCGGGTCAGAAACTGAAGGCGCGAGTCGAAGCGTATGCTGGAACCAAAGAACAATGACGAGCTGCCGGCGATCCCCGGCAAGCGTTATTTCACGATCGGCGAAGTCAGCGACCTCTGCGGCGTGAAGCCGCACGTGCTGCGCTACTGGGAACAGGAATTCCCGCAACTCAAGCCGGTGAAGCGCCGCGGCAACCGCCGCTACTACCAGCGCCAGGACGTGATCATCATCCGGCAGATCCGCTCACTGCTGTACGAGCAGGGATTCACCATCGGCGGCGCGCGCAACAAGCTCGGTGGAGAAGAGGCGCGCATCGACGTCACGCAGAGTCAGCAGATCGTCAAACAGATGCGCACGGAGCTCGAAGAGCTTCTGAGACTGCTCCGCAGATAAAGGGGACATTCCTCATTTCCTTGTAACAATCGTGGCGTGCAACTGAAGCCCGCACGGTGGATTTGATTGTTACAACGAAATGAGGAATGTCCCCATTAATCGTTATTTCCCGGCGACGACGTCGCTCGGATCTTCCTTGGTCCACATCGAGTCGGGATTGAACTCCACGATTCCCATGGCGACGTTTTGGGTGTTCGGTCCGAGATCACGCGAATACACCACGCCATCCTGGTTCACGATGAAAGTCATTACGCCAGAGCTGCCGTACTCGGCCGGGAAGGCGATCAATCCGAACCCACCTAACAACTCGCCGTTCACCAGGTACTCGTACGCGCCGCCGGGCGCCTGCGGCCCCTGGCTGTTGAGCAGCCGGTAGATGTAGCCGTGGTACGGCGAGCCGCGCGGCGTGCCCGGCTGCAGGTAGCCCTCCGCGCGCGCATTCACGAACTCCTCGCCCAGCGGACTCGGCGATTCGCCCTCGGCCGCGGGCCAGTACAAACCATCCTTCTTGCCGGTCGTGCTGATCAGCTTGTTGGCATAGTGCTGCAGCGGATCCTTCTGCACATTGCGCAGGTAATACTCCTGCTGCGCGTCCACGTACGCCAGGCACGACTGGATGGTCTTCAGTTCGTTCTCGCCGACCCTGCGATTGATGACTTCCTCGGTGCCCGCGGCGCTGTCGAAATACCACGCGCCGTCTTTCTTCACCAGCGGGATGGGGAAGGGCCAGTCGTCCTCGCCGACGCTGAGCGTGGCCTTGTCCGCGACGCTCTTGTCGAGAGACTTCTTCGCCTTGTACCGCGCGAGGAACGTCTCACGCGCGTTCTTGTCTGCAACCTCGTCGCCGGAGTCGATCAGCGGCTTGCCGACGGCACCGAACAGCCCGATCAGGGCCTGGGCGTCCTTGGCCTGTGCGGCCTTGACCAGCGCCTGCACCGCGGCCTCGGGCGTCTTGAAAGTTTTCTGATCCGCCGGCGCGCCCAGCGCGAGTGGCGCAGTGAAGAGCGCAGCCAGAATCCAGGTTTTTGCACGCATCATGATGTCCTCCGAATCAACGACGCCGGCCGCCGCCGCCGCCACCGCGCGACATGCCGCCGCGACTGCTGGATGAGCGCGCACTCGCGCCGCTGCCGCCGCCCCAGGCCGAGCTGGACCGTGAGCCGCTGCTGCTGCGGTTCGACGACGAGCCGCCCATGTCGCGTGATCCGGTGCTGGCACGGTTCGAGCTCGAGCTGCCCATGTCGCGCGTTCCAGTGCTGGGACGGCTCGACGAGCCACCCATGTCGCGCGTACCGGCGCTGGCACCACCCGAATTGCGCGACCCGGCCGAATCGCGCGCACCCACCTGGTTGCCCGCCATGTCACGCTGATTGCCAACCCCCTCGCGGCTCATCTGCTGGCGACCTTGTTCGGCACGGCCGCGATACTGGTCGCGCGCCGCCGCGCTCTGCTGATTGGTACCGCGGTTGAATTTCTGCTGGGTGGAGGAATCGCGATAGCCCACGCCCTTGCGATGCTCGGAGTTGTGGCCCCACTTCTGGGTGTTGCCACTGTTGTTGCCGGCACGGTTGTTGTTGCCCCGATTGCCGCTGTTCACGTTGTTGCGGTCGCCGCCACGATTGATTTCGTTCTTGTTGAAGTTGTTCTGGCGATTGACGTCGATGTCGATGTCGTTGCCGCCCCAGTTGCAGTTGCCCCAGATCGCGCCGCCGACGATCACACCCGCGGTGAACGACCAGAACATTGCGCCGCCGTAGTAGGGAGGCGGGTAGTAGGCGTAGGGCGGGTAGGCTGGATACGCCCAGGCCCCGTACGCCACCGTCGGGTTGTACGTGGGCACGTAGATTACTTCCGGATCCTTCGACTCGATGATGATGGTCTGCGGTGCGGGCGAACCGGCAGGCGCGGGTTCCTCCTTCACCGTCATTTCCTTGCTGCTCTTGAGATTGCCGGTCTGCTTGGCCTTGTCACGCAGCACCTGCACGGTCTGCATGACTTCCTTCTGCTGGGCGAGGAAGGCGTCACCAAGCTTCTGCGTCCAGTCGATCTTCTCGTTCATGTTCTTGAGCACTTCGGGGAACGCGCACAGCGACTTCACGCTGGGATCCCAGGTCTGGCTCTGCACCGCGCCGGCCACGGCATCACCCTTCACTTCGGGGTGCTCCTTCGACCAGCGTGCCGCTTCGACGACCTCGAGCGGATAGGTCGACGCCATGAAGATCTGGGCGAGCAGCGCGTCCGGATACAGCGCGATGGGCGCGAGAATCGCTTCCAGCTCCTCCTTCTTGAAGGGCGGCGTTCGGTTATCGGGTGCCGGAGCGGTCGCGGGCGCCGCCGCTGGAGCTGGCGTTTGCGCATTGGCCAATGGGCCTGCGGCCAACAGCGTTGCGACGACCGATCCACAAATTGTGATTACGCGATTCATCCTTCACCTCGCCATTCCTGCGCCCCTCTGCAATTCTGGAGGGGGTGGGAATGGGCCTGCCATGGTCCAAAGTGCCTAGCCATGGTCAATCAGGGGGAGACATGACCGGAACCGCGGTTTCATTCGGGACGCTCGACTGGGCGGTCGTCGCGCTGTATTTCGTCGCCAACACGGCCATCTGCGTGTGGGCGGCGCTCAAGAAAGAAAAAGACACGGCCGACTACTTTCTCGCCAGCCGCAACGCCGGGTGGTTCCTGATCGGTTCGTCGATTTTTGCGTCGAACATCGGCGCCGAGCATCTGATTGGGCTCGCCGGTTCGGGCGCGGGCTCGGGCATGGCCTTCGCGCACTGGGAATTGCATTCCTGGCTGGTGCTGGTCCTGGGCTGGGTGTTCGCTCCTTTCTATCTGCGAGCGAAGGTATTCACGACGCCCGAGTTCCTCGAACGGCGCTACAACCCGGCGACGCGCACGCTGTTGTCGGCGATTTTTCTGGCGGCCTACGTGCTCACCAAGGCCTCGGTCACCATCTACGCCGGCGCCTTCGCCATCCAGACCATCCTGGGCTACGAGACCATTCACCTGCCGTTGTTCGGCGAGGTGAGCTTCTTCTGGTTCTCGGCCGCGTTCCTGGTGATCATCACCGGCGTGTTCGTGATCGCCGGCGGCATGTTGTCGGTGTTGTGGACCGAGGCCATGCACGTGCCGGTGCTGCTCGCCGGTTCCGCGGTGCTGCTCGTCGTCGGGCTGAATCAGATCGGCGGATGGGATGCGCTGCTCGCGGCCAACCCGGAGAACCTGCATCTGTGGCGGCCGTTGTCGACCACGCCCGCGACCACCGGCTTTCCACAGTTCCTGTTCGATCCCGGCGAGACGCCGTGGTTAGGCGTGCTGCTGTGCTCGCCCATCATCGGGCTTTGGTACTGGTGCACCGATCAGTACATCGTGCAACGCGTGTTGTCCGCGCGCGGCCTGAAGGAAGCGCGCCGCGGATCGATCTTCGCGGCGTACCTGAAGCTCGCGCCGGTTTTCATTTTCCTGATCCCCGGCATGATTGCGGTTGCATTATTCCGGCAGAAGACTCCCGGCTTCGAGAACATCGGCGTGAATCCGCAGGGTGCATTTCCGACGCTGGTCTCGAACCTGCTGCCCATCGGACTGCGAGGCCTCGTGCTCGCCGGCATGTTGTCGGCGCTGATGAGTTCGCTCGCGTCGCTGTTCAATTCCACCGCGACGCTGTTCACCGTGGATTTCTACAAGCGCCTGCGGCCGCAATCGAGTGAGGGCCACCTGGTGCTGGTGGGACGCGTCGCGACCGCCGCCGTCGTGGTCATCGGCATGGTGTGGATTCCGATCATGCAATCCATGAGCAAGCAGCTGTACAGCTACCTGCAGCTGGTGCAGTCGCTGCTGGCGCCCGGCATCGCGGCCGTGTTCATGGCCGGCATTTTTTCGCACCGCGTGACGCCCAAATCGGGCTTCGTGGGTCTGGCCACGGGCTTCACCCTGGGCATGCTCCGCCTGATCCTGCAGGCACTGCATCAGAGTGGGGGCGTGTCATGGCCAGCGCCCATCCAGGCGTTGGTTGATGTGAATTGGCTGTACTTCAGCTTCCTGCTGTTCGTGTTCACCTGCGCCGTGATCTTCGCGGTCAGCGCCTTTACGCCGAAGGCCGCGCCCGAACAGATCGCCGGGCTGACCTACCGTTCGGTGACCGCCCAGCAGACCGCCGACGACCGCAAGACATATGGCTTCTGGGAGCTGTTCCATACCGCCGTGGTGGCGGGGATTATTGTCGCGATCTACGCCTATTTCTGGTGAGTTGTGCGCTGGGTCACACGGGTAAATACATAACGGTGGGACCTGGCGCCGGTTGGTGACACATCCATACAGAGCCTTCGGATTTTGTATTGAAACGGACCCACCATGACTCATTACTTTGTAGACAACAGCGCCCAGCCGGACGGAGTACACGAGGTACACGCCGTCGGCTGCCGGCGCATGGCCATCGACAAGCAGTACCTCGGAGATTTCATGACCTGCGAGTCGGCCGTCATCGAGGCTCGCAAGCAGTTCTGGCAGACCGGCTCCTGCGTACGCTGCATGGACATCCTGAGCGAGGCCGAAACCGTGCGAATCGCCCAGCTGTACTTCGAATTCCCGCTGTCCCGGGCCACCGGCACCTGAGATTTCAGCAATCCCGCCGGCTTAGGTATGATGCGCACCCCGCGGATGACCCCACCGCGGGCTCATCGGTTTCTCGGGCGGGACGTGGCGCAGCCTGGTAGCGCACTTGCATGGGGTGCAAGGGGTCCCGAGTTCAAATCTCGGCGTCCCGACCAATTCTGAAATAAGCCATCCTGATCCCCGGTCTTCTGGTCAGCTTGTCGTGCGACCAGGAACTCGAGACGTTCTCAACCGTCCGAAATGAACTCAAGAAGGGGAGATGCTCATGACTACTGTCTTTCGCCATCCATCCACCGCGCTCCTCGCGGCAGCCTTTTGTTTCGCGACGCTCGCGTCGGCAGGGTCTGACAAACATCCCGTGGTCCCGAAATACGTCGCAGCCGCGGTCGCCGACCCGGCACGCCCGCAGGCGGACCGGGATCGCGACGCGGATCGCAAGCCCGCCGAATGCATCGCTTTCGCGGGTCTGAAGCCAGGCCAGCGCATCGCGGACCTGCTCCCGGGTGGCGGCTACTTCACGCGCATCTTCAGCGGTGTCGTCGGGCCGAAGGGCGAGGTCGTTGCCGTCGCGCCGCCGAAGCGGCCGGACGCGCCGCCGGATCGGCCGGAACCCTCCGCCGCGGTGCGCGCCATCTCCGCCGATGCGCACTACAAGAATGTGAACGTAGCCGTCGTGAAGCTGGTGGAGCTCAAGCTCCCGGAAAAGCTCGACATGGTCTGGACGTCGCAGAACTATCACGACGTGCACAACGTGCCGAACATCGACGTCGGCGCGTTCAACAAGGCGATATTCGATAGCCTGAAGCCGGGCGGCACTTACATCGTCATCGACCACGCCACCGAGAAGGGCGCGGGCTTCACCGCCACGTCGACCCTGCACCGGAGCGATCCCGAGGCGGTGAAGACGGAAGTGATGGCGGCGGGCTTCGAGTTCGTCGGCTCGAGCGATGTCATCGCCAATGCGGCCGACGACCACACGCAAAAGGTTTTCGAGCAGGGCATGCACGACAAGACGGACCGCTACCTGCTCAAATTCCGCAAGCCGAAGAAGTGATCGCCTCACTCCGCCGCACGCGGTAGCGCGTAGCGCTCGATTTCCCGGCGCGAGAGCTGGCGCTTCGATTTCGCGTAGCGATCCCGCCGCCAGCAGTCTCCGTACAACTTCTGGCGGTCGGATTGTGAGTCATCGCGCGCCCCGAGCTTGCGCTTGAGCACCACGTCGTAGACCCCGATCGCTTTTCCGGCCGCGGCCGGCACGTCCGCCATGCGCACCTCGTACCACTCGCCATCGATCAGCATGAGCCGCGTGTCGTCGTCGATGTGGCGGAAGCGCGTCGCGAGCTGTTCGATTTCCAGTTGCCGCTGCACGCGTCGCTCAGCGCCATATGACCGGTGGGCCTTGTTAGGCCGGATCAGGCCGGTGCGCGGGTCGACGTACAGTTCCTGGTGCAGCTGAAGGCCGGGCCTGTGATGCCACGGGTGTCGATTCCGGAGGTCGATGAGTTCGCCGTTCCGCCACTCCACGTCGACGGCGATCATGTCGTCGATGTGCGCGAAGACGTGCAGCTGCACGGCGTTGCGCCGGTCGATCCCGGCCGAGATCTCGCCATAGACCTTGCTCCACGGGCGACCGATCTGCGCATGCAGAAAACGCTTCAGCGGCTTCAGGTTTTCATTGAGCCCGCGGCGCCCGTACCCGGCGCGGATGCCGAGAAACATGGGTCCATCGAACTGATCGCGGCGGCGGGCGGCGTTCGCATCCCATGTCTTGCCGGTGCGCGGCCGCTCTACGATCACCTTGTACATATCGCTACGCATGAGAATTCCCTGGGGCAACAAAAAGCCCCCGACAGAGATCCCTGCCGGGGGCTTGTTTGTTGCGCCCGGCCTGGTCAGTCCGCACGGACTCACCAGGCCTGAAGCCTCATGAATCAGCGCGGGTGTGTTCCGATCGTATTGGAGTGCATTGGTTGGTCCACGTCCCGAATTAAAGAGGCGCGCAGCATAGCCGCGAGTGGTTAGAAGTCAAGCTCAGCGTGTGTTGATCGTCTCGCCCGTGTCGACCGCGCCGCGCGACACACGCAGCTTCTTGTCTCCCAGGATCCGCTGGAAATCCCGAAACAGCGCCGGCACACCCTCGCCATGCATGTCGGGCGCATCCATGAGCTGGAAGTGCAGGTGTGGAAAATTCGAACTACCTGAATTGCCGACGGCGGCAATCGGCTGGCCGCGCCGCACCGTGTCGCCGATCTTGACGCTGGCGCTGGCCTGCTTCAGGTGCGCATAGGCGCTGAACACGCCCTTGCCGTGGTCGATGACGATGTAGTTGCCGAGCAGGGCATTGATGTCGGTGAGGCTGGCCTGCGGGTCAAAGCTGCGATCGTCGGGATGATCGGCGACCCGCTTGACGACGGTGCCGGATTCCACGGCGCGCACCGGCGCACCGAACCCGAACCAGTCCTCGTTGGCCTTCGGATCGGGTTTGCTCATGGCGTTCGCCGCGTCGACCAGCACGAAGTCATAGGAATAGCGCATGCCGTTGCTGGAGAAGCCGAGCTGCTTGAGCAGCGGCAATGAATAGTCCCAGCGGCGGTGATGGCCCAGATCGTCATGCCCGTCCCAGACGAAGATCCGGCCCGCGAGCGGCACGGTGATGACGGGCGCGACGCGCGGCGAGATCTGCGCGTCGACTGCCAGCACACGTGGCGGAGCATCTTCAGTTGGCGTCGAGAATTCGAGTCGGACGGCCACGCGCGCCACTTTCATTCGCTGTGGCACGCGTGGGAACGGATTGAAGAACAACCGTTCCTCGCCGGGCTCGAGCTTGCGATTCGCGATCGTCGAGACGCTCGGCGACGTGCCGTTGCCGGTGAGCTCACGGCGCAGCAGCAACCCACCTCGGGCATCGAGGAAATCCACGTGCATGGACTCCAGCGTCAACGGCTCCCGTTCGTCATTCCGCACCAGGATGTCGAAGTTGTAAGCAGCGCCCGATTCAGTGGGTTCGGCGATGGGCCTGGCAGGGAGTATCTCTCCGGTAACAGCGGAGGCGGTGGGGGCAGCGCCCATCGCGGCACAGGCGCAGAGAATCCGAATCACGCGGTTCATGCGCTTGATACCACCGGGCGCGATCGCCGGTTGCAGTTCAGCTAGAAGCTGCCGTTCTGGTAGACCCGTTCGACGTGAATTTTCTGCGCGCCCATGGGGATATCTCCATCCTTGGGCAAGCCGCTCGCATCCAGTGTCACGCTGGCATTGATCGTACCCACGACGGCATTCGCGGCATATTCGTCGCGGGCGCCCTTCGACAGGATCCGGGTGCGCGCGTCGGTGAGCTTGTTCAAGTCGCTCACCGTCCACAACGCGATGCTGTGTTCGCTGCCGACGGGGTTCTGCGCCGCGAGCATCTTGCGCAGTCCCAGCGCCTGCTCGACCCAGGAGCCGGGATGCACGTCGGTGCCGAGCTTGGCGTCGAGCGGCTTGCCCGCCGATTCACCCTTCACGAACCAGCCGTCGTCGTCGAGCTTGAGATCGGCCTTGATCGTCATCTCGCCGTCCTGCGACACGAAGTGCGAGCCATTGATGAGGCTGGCGTCGGGGCGGATCCATTCGACGTGCACGGAATCCACGGAATGCGCGGCGCCGTCGGGAGTCGCGATCAGCATGGAAGTCATCTGCGACGCCTTGGTATCACCATCGGCATCGCGCTCCAGCCGGGAAATGGCGATGCCGACTTTCTTGCCGGCCAGTGTCGCGGTGCTGATGTCGAAGTAGTAAGGCGCCGTGCCGTCCTGCGGTGCCTCGAAAGACTCGATGAGCGCGCGGGTCACGGTATCGAAGGTCTTTTCGTAGCCGATGTCGACGTGCGCGCAGTAGATGCCGTGCCCCAGCTTCTCGAAGGCTATCTGCTTGAGCCCGCCGGCGAGCGATTCCTTGCCGTTGTTCGTCGTGTAGATCCAGCGCGTCTGCAGGTAGGGGACATTGCCGATCGCGCCGGCATCGCTGAATTCGAGCTCCTTCGCTTCGATCTTGCCCTGGCCTTCCTCGATCTGCTTCAGCGTGAGGTCGTAGGTCCGGTGCAACATGTCGGCCGTGTCGAATCCTTCCGGCACCACCTCGCAGTAGATGGGGTTGTCGCCGCCGATGTTGAGCTCGACCGAGTAGGACCCTTGTTCCTTGACGACCGGGCCCACCACCTTGGCCGGCACCTTTGCGCTGAACCAGTTGTCCTTGCTCTTGAATGCCGTGGCCTTGATGGGCTTGGATTCGCGCGCCCGCGCGTCCTTGAGCCATTGCGGCTCGTCGGCCTGCGCCACGGAAATGCAAAAGAACGCGACCCACGCAATCACAGCTCGCAGCAACACTGGTGTCTCCCTGGGCCGGGTTGGGGCACCCGGATGGCCAACTTTACTGCGTCGCAGCGCGTCAGGCGAGACGCGGTTCCCAATCGAACGGCAATGGATTGCCACACTTCATATTGCCGCGGCCGGGCCGATACGGATGCAGGGGCCATATGGTCCCGGAGTACTCGTCGGTCGTTCAAAAATGATCCAGGTCATCGGTTCAGTCCTCGTTCTGGTGTGCGTGCTTGGCGGCTTCCTTCTGGAAGGCGGCAAGATCCTCGCGCTTTGGCACCCGACCGAAGTGCTCATCATCGTGGGCGCCGCATTCGGCGCTTTCCTTACGAGCAACCCGCCGAAGATCTCCAAAATCGCTTTCCAGCAGGCGCTCGCGCTGCCCAAAGGCCCGCGCTACAAGCGCGAGGATTACGTCACGCTGCTCAAGCTGATCTACGAAATCCTGATGAAGATTCGCAAGGAGGGCCTGCTCGCGATCGAAGGCGATCTCGAGAAGCCCGAAGAGAGCGCGCTGTTCCAGAAGTATCCGGTGGTGCTCGCCGACCATCACATGGTCGTGTTCATCACCGACTGCCTGCGCCTGATGGTGGGCGGCTCGCTCGACCCGCACGAGCTCGAGAGCCTGCTCGAATACGAACTCGAGACGCATCACAAGGAAGCCCACGAGCCGGCGCATGCCGTGCAGAAAGTGGCCGACGCGCTGCCGGGCTTCGGCATCGTGGCCGCGGTGCTGGGCATCGTGAATACCATGGCCTCGCTCGAAGGCGCGGACACGGCCACCATCGGTCACAAGGTGGGTGCGGCGCTGGTCGGCACCTTCCTCGGCATCCTCGTGTCGTATGGATTCGTCGGTCCGATCGCTTCGGCGATGGAGGCCAAGGCCAACGAAGGCAGCAAGGCCTTCGAGGTGGTGAAGATGGCGCTGGTGGCGAGCGTGCGCGGCTACGCGCCGTCGGTGGCCGTCGAGTTCGCGCGCAAGCTGCTGTTCAGCGAAGTGCGGCCGACCTTCGCGGACCTGGA
>Ga0070689_100003303_pt1 | contig 10710 bp, 2 predicted proteins | sample KBSS23HmetaG_FD_64669 | JGI IMG/M metagenome (GOLD analysis project Ga0070689, IMG submission 64669) | Switchgrass rhizosphere microbial communities from Kellogg Biological Station, Michigan, USA - KBS S2-3H metaG | ecosystem: Host-associated > Plants > Roots > Rhizosphere ... | reverse complement strand
TCGCGCGAGCAGCCGGCGCCGCCGATCCGACCGTGAAGGGCCGCATGTCCATCGCCGCCGTCGCCGCCGCCGCGTGCCTGCTCTGTGCGTGGGTCCTGGCACCAAAACTGCATGGGTTCGCGTACTGGATCGCGCGCACCGACCGCGCGGCGATCGCCGCGAACGCGCCGCCCGGCTGGCGGCTCGACGTGCTCGCCGTCGAGCCAGGCGTCGAACTCATTGGCCTCGTGCGTCCGCCCGCGCACGGCGACGCGCCGTGGCTGCTGTTCCTTCCCGGCAACGCCAGCGGCATCGCCGCGGGGTTCGCGCCGGTGCTCGATGCCGTGGCCAGCGCGCGCGGCTGCGGCGCCGCGTTCTGGCCGTGGCGCGGCTTCGACGCGTCGACCGGAACGCCGTCGCCGCAGGGCCTGCTCGAGGACGCGCGCGCGGCCTGGCGGCGGCTCACGCAGGACCTGGCGATCGCGCCGGCGCGCATCGAGCTGTGGGGTTACTCGCTCGGCAGCGGCATCGCCGTGCAGTTCGCGGCCGAACTGTGCCGCGCGGGCACGCCGCCCGTGCGCGTCGTGCTGTTGTCGGCGTACGGCCGCATCGGCGTCATGCGCGCGGGCACGTTCGGCCGCCTGCTGCCCGACGACGTCTACGATGCGCGCGCCGCTGCGGCGGCGGTCACCTGTCCCGTCGTGCTCGTGCACGGCAGCGCCGACGACACGCTGCCGCTCGACGGCGCGCGCGCACTGCAGCGCGCGATCGGCGCGCACGCGGCGATGGTCGAGCTGCCGGGCCGCGGCCACGTCGACTACCTGGCCGAACTGCCGGCGCTGCGCTGGTGATGGGGCCGCGATTCATTTCCGTTTTTCCGACGCAGGCGCTGGCTATCCTGCGCCCGCCACCGAACGCTCCATGCACATGACTGACCCCCGAGGCAGCAAGCAATCGCCGTCGACCGGGCTCGCGAACCGACCGGTCGAGGCGGTGCAGCCGTCGCCGCAAGTACCGCACGCGCCCGACCGGCGCATTGCCCTCGGCATGTTCGTCGGCATCGCCGTGCTGTCGGCGTCGCTGCTCGCATTCCAGGTGCTGCTGACGCGCGTGTGCGCGCTGCGCCTGCACTTCCACTTCAGCTTCCTGATCATCAGCAACAGCCTGCTCGGCATCGGCGCGTCGGGCACCGTGCTGACGCTGCTCGAAGCGCGCTGGCGCAAGGACCCGGCGAAGTGGATCTGGGGCGCCAGCGTGCTCTACCTGGTGAGCCTCGCGCTCACGTGGTGGTTCGCGATCGCGATGCCCGTGCCCGAGAAGCTGGAGTTCGGCTGGTCCGAGCAGGAGCGCGCGGCGTTCCTGAACTTCGCGCTCTACAACCTCGGGCTCGCGGTGCCGTTCTTCTTCGGCGGCGGCGCCGTGGGGTTGATCCTGTCGGCGCACAGCCACCGCATCCACACCGTCTATGCGAGCGACCTGCTCGGCGCGGGGCTCGGCTGCCTGTTGTGCCCGATCCTGCTGTGGCCGGTCGGCGCCGGCGGCTGCCTGATGGTGGTGGCGATCCTCGGCTTCCTCGCGATGGCCAGCGTCGCGCCATCGCGCGTGCGCCGCGCATCCGCCCTCGCGGCGGCGGTGCTCGGCATCGGCTGCGCCGTCATGATCCCGTTCTTCGACCAGCTCGTCCGGGTGCCGGGCAAGAGCTACCTGAAGATGACCCGCAACAGCGGCGTCAACGTCAGCGGCGTGCCGCACGAGTACTCGCGCTGGTCGGCGAACAGCCGCATCGACGTCGGCAAGAGCGACGAGGCACTGTGGTACATGCTCGCGCTCGGCGGCAAGGACCAGCGCGCGATCGGGGAGCTGATCGCACAGAACGGCGGCTCGCAGGCGAGCGCGGCGAAGGTGCTGCGCGAGCGCTTCGGCGCGCAGAAGTACATCATGCAGGATGGCGACGCCGGCACGTTCATCACGAACCTGTCCGACGAGCACGCCGGTGCGCGCGAACTGCTGCACGGCGCGCTCTACTCGATGTCAGCGGCGATCAAGGCCGGCACCGGACCGAAGGTGTTCGTGGTCGGCGTCGGCGGCGCCAACGACGTCTGGGCGCACAAGCTCGCCGGAGCGAGCCGCATCCGCGGCATCGAGCTCAACCGCGGCGTGCTCGACGTGCACCGCTCGCTGGTGCCCGACTTCAGCAAGGGCATCCTCGAGGACAAGTCGATCGAGCTCGTCAACGACGAGGGCCGCTCGGCGTTGATGCGCGATCCCGACCACTACGACATCATCCAGATGACGGGCATCGACACCTGGACCGCGCTGGCGTCGGGTGCCTACGTGCTGGCCGAGAACTACCTGTACACCGTCGAGGCGGTGATGCAGATGTACCAGCACCTCGCGCCGGGCGGCGTGATCCAGATCACGCGCATGGGCGAGAACATGGAGAAGCTGCGCCTGCTGTCGAACGTCTACGAGGCGTTCCGGCGCATGGGCGTCGCCGACTTCGCGGACTCGGTGGCCGTGGTGACCTCGCCGTGGGATCAGCTGACTGCCGTCGTGGTGCACAAGGGCGCGTTCCCGCCGGCCGAGTGCGAACGGCTGGCGACGTTCTGCGCGCAGAACGAGCACGTGCTGTCGTACCTGCCGGGCCGCGACATCGCGGGCGTCGTGCAGGACTTCGTGCGCAGCGCGGACAAGGCGCGCTTCATCGCCGACTTCCCGCGCGCGATCTCGCCGACGACCGACGACAAGCCGTACTTCTTCAACTTCTATCGCTGGGACCAGCCGGCCGAGGCCTCGAAGTACCTCAACGACGCGACCTCGCTGTCGCAGGGCAACCCCGTGTTCCTGTGGGGCCAGCTCGGCTTCTCGACGATCGTCGCCGTGCTGCTGATCGTCGTGCCGCTGCTGTTCCAGCGCAGCCAGCGCCAGGGCGCGCACGCAGGGCGCTTCCTGGTCTACTTCACCGGCATCGGCGTCGGCTTCATCTTCATCGAGATCGCGATGATGCAGAAGCTGACGCTGCTGCTCGGCCAGCCGCTCTACTCGATCGTCGTCACGCTGTTCTCGATCCTGGTGTTCACCGGGCTCGGCAGCTTCCTGTCGGGCCGCTGGCTGCAGGGCGGCGTCGCGCGCGCGCGCGCCGTGCCGGCCGGCGTGGCGCTGCTGATGGTCGCGGTCGTGCTCGCGGGCACGCCGATCGTCGACGCGTTCATCGGCAGCCCGCTGGCGGTGCGCGCCGTCGTCGCCGGCGCGATGGTGGCGCCGGTCGCGCTGCTGCTGGGCATGCCGTTCGCGCACGGCGTCAAGCTGCTCGAGCGCTGCAACCCGCACTTCGTGCCGTGGGCCTGGGCCGTCAACGGCTCGGCCACCGTCGTCGGCTCGGTCGCGACCGTGATCGTGTCGATGAACTTCGGCTTCGACACGGTGCTGCTGGCGGCCGCGGCCATCTACGCGATCGCGTTCCTGGCGACCGACCGGCTGGCGCGCGCGGCCTGACGCGTCCGGCGCCGCGACGCCGTGCGCGCGGCACTGTCGAAAACTGCGACAAGGTTCGCCGTGCGTGCGCGCCGATAACACCGCTCGCGGCCATGGCCGCATCAGCGGGACATGGCGGACACGGACATTGCAATCGTCGGCATCGCGTGCCGGCTGCCGGGAGCGCGGAACCCCGGGGAGTTCTGGCAGCTGCTCGCGGACGGACGCTGCGCGCGCGTCGAGTTCACCGACAGCCAGCTGCTCGCGGCCGGTGCCGACGAGCAGCGCCTGCGCGATCCCGCCTACGTGAAGGCGGGCATGGTGCTCGCGGACATCGACCGCTTCGACGCCGGCTTCTTCGCGCTGAGCCCGCGCGACGCCGCGATCATGGACCCGCAGCACCGCGTGTTCCTCGAGGTGTGCTGGGAGGCGCTGGAGGACGGGGGCCACGTGCCCGACACGTTCGACGGCCGCATCGGCGTGTTCGCCGGCTGCGGCATGGGCACCTACCTGCTGCACAACGTGCTCGGCAACAGCCAGCTCGTGCGCGACGTCGGCATGTTCCTGATCCGGCACGGCGGCAACGACAAGGACTTCCTCGCGACGCGCGTCAGCTACCAGTTCGACCTGCGCGGGCCGAGCGTGAACGTGCTGACCGCGTGCTCGACGTCGCTGGTGGCGATCCACCAGGCCGCGCAGAGCCTGCTTGCCGGCGAATGCGACCTCGCGCTCGCCGGCGGCGTCACGATCCTGGTGCCGCAGGACAAGGGCTACCTGTACGAGCCCGGCGAGATCCTGTCGCCCGACGGCCACTGCCGCGCGTTCGATGCCGCGAGCAAGGGCACGGTGTTCGGCAGCGGCGCCGGCGTCGTCGTGCTGCGCCGGCTGCGCGATGCGCTGGCGGCCGGCGACCACGTGCACGCGGTGATCGCCGGGTCCGCGGTCAACAACGACGGCGCGCGCAAGGTCGGCTTCCTGGCGCCGAGCGTCGACGGCTATGCCGAGGTCGTCGCCGAGGCGCTGACGCTGGCCGACGTCGGCGCCGACCAGGTGCAGTACGTCGAGGCACACGGCACCGGCACGCCGGTCGGCGACCCGATCGAGATCGAGGCGCTGACGCAGGCGTTCCGCGTCTCGACCGCGCGCACCGGGTTCTGCGGCATCGGCTCGGTCAAGACCAACATCGGCCACCTCGACACCGCGGCCGGCATCGCGGGCCTGCTCAAGGTCGTGCTCGCGATGCAACACGGCGAACTGCCGCCGAGCCTGCACTTCGCGACTCCGAACCCGCTGATCGACTTCGGCAGCAGCCCGTTCCGCGTCGTCGCCGCGGCGACCGCGTGGCCCGAACCGGCGGAGGGCCGGCGCACCGCCGGCGTCAGCTCGCTCGGCGTCGGCGGCACCAACGCGCACCTGGTCGTCCGGCAGGCGCCGGCGCCGACGCTCGCGGAACCCGCCTACGCGCGCCGCTTCCACCTGCTGCCGCTCGCGGCGAAGAGCGCCGACGCCGTCGTCGCCGGCGGCCAGCAGCTCGCCGAGCATCTGGATCAGTGCAGCGACGACGATCTGCCCGGCATCGCGGCGACGCTGCAGACCGGCCGCAAGGCGTTCGCGTTCCGGGCGTTCGCGGTCGGGGCGACGACGACCGAACTCGGGCCCGAGCTCGCCGGCGGTCTTGGCGCGCGCGTGCAGAAGGCGGCGGACCGGCCGGGCGCCGTCGTGTTCCTGTTCCCGGGCGGCGGCGCGCAGCATCCGGGCATGGGCCGCGGGCTCTACGACCACGAAGAGGTCTACCGCGCGGCCGCCGACGAGTGCCTGCAGGCGCTGCCCGACGACGTGGCGGCGCCGGTGCGCGCGCTGCTGTTCGGCGACAAGTCGCTGCCGGCGCACGGCGCCGAACTCGAGCGGCCGAGCCTTGCGCTGCCGGCGCTGTTCACGACCGAGTACGCGCTGGCGCGCACCCTGATGGCGCTCGGCATCGAACCCGAGGCGATGCTCGGCCACAGCATGGGCGAGTACGTCGCCGCCTGCATCGCCGGCGTGTTCGACGCCGCGGCCGGCATGCGCCTCGTGCTGCTGCGCGGCCGGCTGTTCGAGACCGTGCCGCACGGCGCGATGCTCAGCGTGCCGCTGCCGGCGCAGCAGCTGGACGGCATCGACGGCGTGGAGCTGTCGCTCGCGGCCGCGAACGCGCCCGAACTCAGCGCGGTCGGCGGCACCGTCGAGGCGATCGATCGCCTGCAGGCGCAACTGCAGCAGCGCGGCGTCGACAGCCAGCGGCTGCGCATCCACGTCGCCGCGCACAGTCACCTGCTCGATCCGATCCTCGACGAGTTCCGGCAGGGGCTGCGCGACATCCCGCTGCGGCCGGCCGAGCGGCCGTTCGTCAGCAACGTGACCGGCGACTGGATCGAGCCCGCGCGCGCGGCGGATCCCGAGTACTGGGTCCAGCACCTGCGCCACACGGTGCGCTTACAGGACGGCGTCGCGACGCTGCTGCAGGGCGGCGACCGCGTGTTCGTCGAGGTCGGGCCCGGCAAGGCGCTGGTGTCGCTGGTGCGGCTGCACCCGGGCGCGCAGCGCAGCGCGTGTGCGACTGCACTGCCGCACGCGCAGGAGTCGCTGCCCGCGGACCGCGCACTGCTCGAGTGCATCGGCCGGCTGTGGCAGCACGGTGTCGCGCCGGACTGGCGCGCGCTGCAGGGCGGCCCGCGGCGCCGCGTGCGGCTGCCGACCTACGCGTTCCAGCGGCAGCGGCACTGGATCGAACCCGTCCGGCGCGAGCGCGAGGAGCGCGCGCCGCGTGGTCCCGCAGCGATGCCGGCGCGGCTGCCGGAGCGGCAGTGGCTGCGCGTGCCGCGCTACGAAGCGCGCGAACTCGCCCCGAACGCCATGGCACCCGGCGGCCTGCGCTGGCTCGTGGTCGGCCGCGGCGGCCCGCTGCAGCAGGCGGTCACGGCCGCGATCGCGGCGGGCGGCGGGACCTTCACCGTTGCGGTGCCGGGCGCCGCGTTCGCGGCCAGCGACGACCACCACTGCACGTTCGCACCGCGCGACCCGGCCGCGGTCGCCCGCATGCTGGCGCACGCCAGCCGCGGCGGCGCGCCGCAGCGCGTGCTGTTCCTGCTGGCCGCCGACGGCGTCGAGCCGGTAACGCTGACGACCGCGCTGCTGCACCTGCAGCAGGCGATCGGCCGCAGCGGCGCCGACGACGGTGTCCGCTGGCTTTCGTTGACCGTCGGTGCACTCGCCGTCGACGGCGCCCCGCAGGCGCCCGAACAGGCGGTCGTGCACGGCTTCCTCGGCGTGGTGCCGACCGAGTACCCCGGCGTCACCGCGCGCGCGCTCGACGTCGACGGCGCGGCGCTCTGTGATCCCGCGCTCGCCGCGCAGCTGCTGGCGGAGATCGAGGCGGACGGCAGCATGGTGGCGGTCGCGCTGCGGCACGGCCGCCGCTTCGAACGCACGTTCGTGCCGCCCGGCGAGGCGCCGGCGGCGCCGGCGGTCGGCCTGCGGCAGCGCGGCGTCTATCTGATCACCGGCGGCCTCGGCGGGCTCGGCGCGGTGCTGGCTCGCGAACTCGCGGCCACCGTGCAGGCGCGGCTCGTCCTGGTGTCGCGCAGCGGGCTGCCGCCGCGCGAATGCTGGGACGAGTGGCTCGCGGTCCGCGGCGAGGACCGCACCGGTACGCTGATCGGGCGCGTGCGCGAACTCGAGGCGCTCGGCGCCGAAGTGCTGGTCGCCGCGGCCGACGTCGCCGACGTCACCGCGATGGCCGACGTGATGGCGCGCACGCGCGCGCGCTTCGGCGTGCTGCACGGCGTGTTCCACGCGGCCGGCATCCTCGACGACGGTCCGATCCAGCTGCGCAAGGAGGCGCAGGTCGCGGCGATGCTGCGGCCGAAGACCACCGGCGCGCTGGTGCTCGATGCGGCGACGCAGGGCGCACCGCCGGAGCTGATGGTGCTGTTCGCGTCGACCAGCGGCCTGTGCGGCATCCCGGGCCAGTGCGACTACGCGGCCGGCAACGCGTTCCTCGACTCGTTCGCCGCCTGGCGCAACGGCGCGCGGCCCGGCCGCACGCTCGCCGTCGACTGGGGCATCTGGCAGCAGGTCGGCATGGTCGGCGGCGGCGCTGCGCCACTCGGCGTCGCTGGCACCGGCCGCGCCGCGCCGTGGCTCGGCGACCGGCGCGAACGCGACCTGGGCATCGAGTTCGCGGGCACGTGGACGCCGGCCACGCACTGGCAGCTCGCCGAGCACCGCCTCGCCGACGGCCGCGCGGTGCTGCCGGGCACGTCGCACCTCGAACTCTGCCTCGCGGCGGCGCGCGCCGCGAGCGGCGTCACCGACGGACTCGAACTCGCGCAGGTCGAACTGCGCGCGCCGCTGGTGTTCGCCGCCGACGAGACGCGGCGCGTCTATGTCACCGTGCAGCGCGGCAGCCAGGGCACCCTCGACCTGCGCGTCGAGAGCGCGCCGGCCGACGGTCGCGAACGCGTCGAGCACGCGCGCGCCACGGCGCGGCGCGCCGCGACCGCCAGCGATCTCGCGCACCTCGACGCGTGGTGGCACGAAGCGCGCGGCGCCGCGCCGCGGCAGCCGGCACAGCGCCGGTTCGTCGAGTTCGGGCCGCGCTGGGACAGTCTCTCACGGAGCGGCTACGGCCAGCGCGTGGCAGCGGCCTCGCTGCAGCTGCCCGCGGACTACCACGGCGACCTGCGCGACCACGCGCTGCACCCGGCGCTCGTCGACGCGGCGATCGGGGCGGCGATCCCGCTGCTGCCCGGTGCCGACGGCGACCTGCTCTACGCGCCGGTCGGCTGCCGCGCGCTGCGCGCGGCGCGCGCCGTGCCGGCCGACGTCGTCGTGCGCGCGCGGCTCGTCGACTTCGAAGAACACACGCGGCTCGCGACCGTCGACCTCGAACTGGCGACGCCGGGCGGCGTGCCGGTCGTCGAGATCGACGGGCTCGCGCTGCTCGGCCTGCCGGGCGGCTTCGCCGCCGCCTCTGCGCCGCTGCCGGCGAGCGGCCCCGGCCCGCGTGCCGCCGCGCGCGAGGCCTTCGGCATGCCGCCGCGGCTGCGCCAACTGCTCGACGCCGGCATCGCGCCGGCCGAAGGCATGGCGGCGCTGCAGCAGGCGCTCGCGACCGGCGAGGCGCAGGTCGTCGTCAGCTCGATGCCGATGGCCGAAGTCGCGCAGTGGCTGGCCGCGCCGACCGCGCCCGTGCGCGCGCCCGCGTTCGCCGAGCCGGCGCCGGCGCCGACGGCGGGCGCCGACTCGCCGCGCGACGACGTCGAGCGGCGCCTCGCGGCGTGGTTCCGCGAACTGCTCGGGCTCGACCGCGTCGGCCTCGATCAGGACTTCTTCGAACTCGGCGGCCACTCGCTGCTGGCGGTGCGGCTGTTCGCGCGCATCCACAAGGAGCACGGCGTCGACCTGCAGCTGGCGACGCTGCTGTCGGCCGGCAGCGTGCGCGCGCTCGCGGCCGTGCTGCGCGAACACCTCGGCCTGCCGGAACCGCAGGCCGCGGCCGCGGCGCCGGCGAGTCCGCCGGCGAAACCACAGGGCGCGGAGCCGGCGCCCGTGCGCGTCGTCCGCGGCGAACACCTGGTGCCGATCCAGCCCAGGGGCGACCGGCCGATCCTGTTCCTCGTGCACGGCGCCGGCGGCAACGTGCTCGGCTTCCGCGACCTCGCGCACTACCTCGGCCCCGACCAGCCGGTCTACGGCCTGCAGGCGCGCGGCGTCGACGGCAAGCAGGCGCCACACGGGAGCATCGAGGACATGGCGACGGCCTACCTCGCCGAGATCGTGCTGGCGCAGCCGCAAGGGCCGTACTGCCTCGGCGGCTACAGCGGCGGCGGTTGCGTCGCGTTCGAGATGGCGCAGCAGCTGGCTGCGCGCGGCGAACCGGTCGCGTTCGTCGGCATGATCGACACGCCGACGCCGCACATGAAGGAGCGCAGCTTGCTGGCGCGCGGCGCGATCCACATCAAGCGGCTGTGGGAGCGCGGGCCGCTCTACCCGGTGCGCATGCTCAAGCACAAGTTCGAGCAGCGGCGCACGACGCAGCAGCACCAGGGTCTCAAGGCGCGCGGTGAAGTGCTGCCGGTGGAACTGCGCGGCGCGCAGCTGCAGTTCGCGTTCGACGCCGCGTTCTTCCGCTACCAGTGCCGGCCGTACGACGGGCGGCTGTGGCTGTTCCGCGCCGAGTCCGAGTCGCGCACGAAGTTCGTCCGCGACCGCACGCTCGGCTGGGAGCCCTTCGCGCAGGGCGGCGTGGTCGCGATCGATTGTCCTGGCGACCACTTCTCGATGTGTGCCGAGCCGCACATCCAGACGCTGTGCGCGCGCGTCCGCGCCGCGATGGACGACGCGATCGCGGCCGACGTCAGCGCCACGGCTGTACGGTGACGGTCGGCAGGGCCGCGCCGTCCTGCACTGCCGCGGCGCAGGCGGCGCGCGCAGCCGCGAGGGCATCGAGCGCGGCGGCGTAGTCGCGCTCCACGGCTGCGTGTGCGCGCGCGCCGGCAGCGCCCGCTGCGACGCGCTTCTGCAGGTCGGCGACCATGTCGCGCAAGACCGCTGCGCGGCTGCGGTGGCGCTGCAGCGCGAGCGAACTCGCCGTCGCTTGCTCCTGGACCGCATCGACCACGCGCTGCGCTTCGAGAAACGCCTGCCGGCCGCGTTCGGCCTGGGCCTTCTGGGCGGCCAACAACATCGGCTTTGCGTCATCGCGGTCCGCGTGTCTCTCCAGCACCGCGGTGGCACCTTCGAGTTGTTCGAGGCGCTCGGCCGCCTTCGCGGTGGCTGCGCGCGCACCGTCGAGCTGCTGTTGCAGCTGCGCGCTGACGGACTCCTCGGTGCGCAGGTCCAGTTCCACCTGCGGCAGCTGCCGGATCAGGTCCGCCAGCGCTGCCTGGTCGGCGGCGAACGTGTCGATGCCGAGGGCCGCGAGGCGCTGCTCGGCCTCCTCGGCCCGGCGCTCGGCATCCTTCTGGCGCGCCTCGGCCTGCCGCACTGTGCGTTCGAACGCTTCGGCGGCCGGCCGAACGAGGACCGCCTCGAGCCGCTGCTGCAGCTCGCGCGCCATCGCGTCGCCGGCGGCAGGCGGGATGGCGGGTGCCGTCGGCGCGGCGAACGTCATCGTCAGATGGGCGAGGAACGAAGTCGGCGTCAGCGTTTGAGACGACACTGCTTGCCAGACGAAGTCGCTCGCGGTGACGTCCTTCGGCAGCGACGACTGCAGGT
>Ga0070689_100003302_pt1 | contig 10711 bp, 6 predicted proteins | sample KBSS23HmetaG_FD_64669 | JGI IMG/M metagenome (GOLD analysis project Ga0070689, IMG submission 64669) | Switchgrass rhizosphere microbial communities from Kellogg Biological Station, Michigan, USA - KBS S2-3H metaG | ecosystem: Host-associated > Plants > Roots > Rhizosphere ... | reverse complement strand
GCGACGCCGAACTCGCGTTCGAACGCGGCCCCCACGTGCGCCGCGACGGCGTCGGCGATGCCGGGCCGGATCAGCGCGATCGCGCAGCCGCCGAAGCCGGCCCCGGTCAGGCGCGCCCCGAACACGCCGTCGCAGCCGCGCGCGACTTCGGTGATGACGTCGAGTTCGCGGCAGCTGACCTCGTAGTCGAGGGCCGTCGAGCGGTGACTGTCGTCGAGCTGGCGGCCGAGCTCCTGGTAGTCGCCGTGGCGCAGCGCGTCGACGCCGGTCGCGATGCGGTGCATCTCGGTCACGACGTGGCGCGCGCGGCGGAACAGCACGTCGTCCATCGCCGAGCGCGCGGCCTCGAGGTCGGCGGGCTGGTAGTCGGCGAGGTGCGGCAGGTCGCGCACGTGCGCGCGCAGCGTCTCGTGCGCGGTCGCGCACTGCGCGACGCGTTCGTTGAAGTGCGTCTTCGACAGCGTGCGCGGCTTCATGGTGTCCATGACCAGCACTTCGCAGGCCTGCGGATCGAACGGCACGTGCTCGTAGCGCGGGCCGGCGCAGTGCAGCCACAGCACGTGGCCGGGCCGCGCCAGCGCCGACGCGAACTGGTCCATGATGCCGCAGCGCAGGCCGACGTAGCCGTTCTCGGCGCGGTGCGCGAGCAGCGCCAGCTGCTGGCGGTCCATGCCGGTCTGCAGCAACGCGTCGAGCGCGATCGCCGTGACGACCTCGATCGCCGCCGACGACGACAGCCCCGACGCCATCGGCAGGTCGCCGCCGAACACGACGTCGAAGCCGCGCGCGCGCCCGGTGCGCGCACGGAACCCGTGCCAGACACCGAGCGGATAGTTGCCCCAGCCGAACGCCGGGTCGGCGCGCTGCGGCACCGCCGCCGTCGCGAGTTCGAAGCCCTGCTCCTGGTCGAGACTGCGCAGCCGGATGCGGCCGTCGTCGCGCAGGCGCATCGCCGCGTAGACACCGCGGTCCACTGCCATCGGCAGCACGTCGCCACCGTTGTAGTCGAGGTGCGCGCCGACGAGGTTGATGCGGCCCGGGGCGAAGAACAGCCGCGGCTGCGGCCCGCCGAACTCGCGGAGGAAACGCGCGCTGATGGCGTCGAGCAGCGGCTGCCGGGCTCTTCCAGTCATTCGTTACCGTCCGCGCGCGCGATCCTATACCCTGCCTCATTCGACGACCAAGGTTCTCGACGATGCACGTTGTCCGCCGTTCGCTGGTCGGTGCGCTGGTCGCCGTGTCCGTGCCACTGTGCTGCATGCCGCTGCGCTGCATCGCGCAGAGCACGAGCACCACGCTGCCCGCAGCCGCGTCCTCGTTCATCACGCTGCACTACCCCGAGGACAAGCAGTACGCGATCGCGTTCGTCGACGGCCTGCCGATCACGCTCGAGCAACTCGTCCATCACATCGACGAGCGCCACTACCCGGGCTTCCAGCAGCTGATGGCCGGCGCCGACGGCAAGGGCTCGCCCGAGGGCAACCGCTTCCTGACCTCCGACCTGATCGCGCCGTGGGTGCGCGAGTTCGCCGACATCAAGGCCCTCGAGGCCGAAGCCAAGGCGCGCGGCGACATCGACCAGAAGAAACTCGACGAGAAGCTGTCGGCCGCGCTGAAGCAGGCGTTCGAACACTACCTCGCCGACTACGTCGAGGGGCTGCGGCAGGCCGGCCACCCGACCGAGCTGACGCAGAAGCGCATGAACGCGCTGCTCACCGACTACCAGCTGCGCCACGGCCTCGCCTGCGAGATGCAGGGCTGGCTCGACTATCTGGAGCCGGTCGGCGACTGGACCAACCAGCAGCTCAACGACTTCTACCAGGACCACGCGACCTTGTTCGCCGCCGGCGTGACGATGGAGCACATCCTGATCCAGAATCGCGACCCGGGCACCTGCATCCTGCTGCAGGAGGAGGGCCGCATCCGCGCCGCGACGCGGCTCGCCGAAGTGCAGCACCAGCTGCGGCCCGACGGCTCGAACTTCGAGGACCTCGCGCGCAAGTACTCGGACGACACGCGCACCGGCAAGGACGGCGGCCGCCTGACCAACGTCGAGCGCTTCGACAACCGGTTGCCCGCCGCGCTCTGCCGGACGGCGTGGCGGCTGAAGGACGGTGAAGTCAGCGGCGTCGTCGAGACGCAGTACGGCTGGCACCTGGTGCGCCGCATCGAGCACAAGCAGCGCGCCTACCTGTTGTTCACCGAGGCGATGCTGCCGACGGTCCGCGACGTCAAGCAACGCGAGCTGCAGGAGAACCTGCTGTTCAAGGCGCGCGAAGGGCACAAGATCGAACTGAAGCTCTGATGCGCGCCGGCCCTGGCGCAGCTGATCAGCGCGCGTGCCAGGCCCACCACAGCACGAGCCACAGCGGGTTCAGCAGCGTCAGCACGATCGCGCGCCAGCGGAACGAACCCTTCTGCGTCTTGTGCCGGAACAGGCTCATGCCGCACCACGCGCCGACGCAGCCGCACAGGAACGTGGCCCACAGCAGCGTCGCCTCGCGCACGCGCCGGCGGCCCATCTTCGCCATCAGCTTGTCGAAGCCGTAGAGCGCCGTCGTCGCGGCGTTCCACAGCAGCAGCAACCACCACGCCCAGGCCGGCATGCCGGGCATCGTGCGGCACGGCGCGCGGCCGGTCCAGCGCGCGGCGCGTGCTGGTCCGCGCCGCACCGGTCGCTACGCTGCCGCGAGCATGGCCGACCCGGTCACCGCCCGTGACGTCGACGCCGCCGCCGCGGCAATCGCGGGCCACGTCGTGCACACGCCGCTGGTGACCGCCACGCGCCTGTCCGAGCAGCTCGGCTGCGAAGTGCGCTTCAAGCTCGAGAGCCTGCAGATGACCGGCTCGTTCAAGGACCGCGGCGCCTGCCACAAGCTGCAGCTGCTCGCGCGCGCGGCCGTGCCGGCGCGCGGCGTGGTCGCGGCCTCGGCCGGCAACCACGCGCAGGGCGTCGCCTGGCACGCGCGGCGGCTGGGCCTGTCGGCGACGATCGTGATGCCGCAGGCGACGCCGTTCTCGAAGGTCGAGCGCACCGAGTCGCACGGGGCGCAGGTGGTGCTGCACGGCGAGTCGTTGGCCGAGGCGCAGGACCACGCGCTCGGGCTCGCGCGGGAGGGCATCGAGTTCGTGCACCCGTACGACGATCCGGCGATCGTCGCCGGCCAGGGCACCGTCGCGCGCGAGATCCTGGCCGACTGGCCCGCGGTCGACTGCCTCGTCGTGCCGATCGGCGGCGGCGGCCTGATCGCCGGCATGGCGCTGTGCAGCAAGGCGCAGCGGCCGCAGCTGCGCGTCGTCGGCGTGCAGACGACGGCGTGCCCCGCGATGCACGCGGCCGTGCGCGGCGACGCACCGCCGCAGCTGCGCACGCTGACGCTCGCCGACGGCATCGCGGTCAAGCGGCCCGGCCGCATCACGACGCCGCTGATCGCGCGCCTCGTCGACGACATCGTGCTCGTCGACGAACCGGCGATCGAGCGCGCGGTGCAACTGCTCGCGTCGCAGCAGAAGATCGTCGCCGAAGGGGCCGGCGCCTGCGCCTACGCGGCGCTGCTCGACGACCCGGCGTCGTTCGTTGGCAAGCACGTCGCCGTCGTCGTCAGCGGCGGCAACATCGACCGCCGCATGCTGTCGACGGTGCTGCTGCGCGGCCTCGCGCACGACGGCAAGATCGCGCGGCTGCGCATCGAGATCGAAGACGTGCCCGGTGTGCTGGCACGCGTGACGCGCCTGATCGGCGACACCGGCGCCGACATCATCGACATCACGCACGAGCGCACGTTCACGAAGCAGCCGCCGCGCTGCGCCGAACTCGACGTGACCTGCGAGACGCGCGGCCGGGCGCACGTCGAAGCGCTGCTGGCGCTGCTGCACGGCCAGGGCTTCCGGGCGCAGCTGCTCTAGGCGGCGATGGGCACGGGCGCGGGCGCTGCCGATCCGACGCGCGACCTGGTGGCGTTCGCTGCGCGGCTCACGGAACACGGCGCACCGGCGGCCGCGGCGGCCGGCATCGGCGCGGCCGACCTGCGCTGGGCTGCCGCACGCCGCACCGTCGCGGCCGCTGTCGCGGCGCACTGCGCGGCGCAAGGAATGCCGTTCGCGGGCGCCCTCGCCAGCCCGCCTTGCGGCGCGCGCGCAGCGGCGCTGGAGACCGCGCTGCGCTGCGTGCCGGCGCCCGCCGCGCCGCCGCCGCCGCCACCGTCGCTGCAGTGGCTCGGCGCCGCGTACCCGCGCCTGCTGCTGCCCGGCGCGCAGAAGCGCACCGGGTCGTGGTTCACGGCGCCCGGACTCGCAGGCCCCACCGTGCAGCGCACATTGGCGCCGCTGCACGGCGAGGCCGCCGCGGCCGGCCGCACGCTGCGTATCGTCGACCCGGCGGTCGGCGCCGGCGCGTTCCTGCTCGCGGCACTGGCAGAGCGCGTGGCCGCTGGCCGGCGCGCGGCCGACGTCGCCGCGCACGAGCTGTTCGGCCTCGACCTCGATCCGACCGCCGCGGCGCTGGCCGCGCTCGCGCTGCACGAGGCGTGCGGCGCGGACGCCCCGCCGCTCGGCGCGATCGAGGCCAACGTGCGCTGCGGCGACGGCCTGCTCGAGCTCGACGACGGCGCGTTCGACGCGGTCGTCGGCAACCCGCCGTGGGAGACGCTGCAGTCGTCGCGCCGCGACGACGCCGACGTCGCCGAGCGCCGCGAACTGCAGCAGCGCGTTGCGGCGCTGCGCGCGCGCTTCCTGCACCGCGGCCGCGGCAAGCTCTACACCTACCGGCTGTTCGTCGAACGCGCGCTCCGCCTGCTGCGCCGCGGCGGCCGCCTCGGCCTGCTGGTGCCCGGCAGCCTGTGGTTCGACCGCGACGCCGCGCCGCTGCGGCAGCAACTGCTCGGGCAATGCAGCTGGGAATGGCTGTTCGCGTTCGAGAACAACCGCCGGCTGTTCGCCATCGACGGCCGCTACCGCTTCGGCGTGATCGTCGCGCAGACGGGCGCGCGCACGGCCGCCGTGCGCGCGGCGTTCGGCGCCGCCGATCCGCGCGCGTGGCAGTCGCGTTCACCGCGCCACCTCGCCTACCGCGCGCGCGACGTCGCGGTGCTGAGTCCGCACAGCGGCGCGTTCGTCGAAGTGCAGGACGACGCCGACCTCGACCTGCTGCGCCGGCTCGCCGCCGCGGGCCGGCCGCTGCTCGGCGCGGCGGGCCTGTGCGACTGGCGGCAGGGCGACTTCAACATGACCGCCGACCGCGCGCGCTTCCGCCGCCGCGACGCGTGCGAGCGGCAGGGCTTCGCACCGGTCGCGGACGGCACCTGGCGCCGCGGCAACGGCGATCCCGTGCTGCGACCGCTGTGGCAGGGCGGCATGATCGGGCTGCTGCACCCGAACGCGGGCGCCTATGCCGGCGGCACCGGCCGCGCCGTTCGCTGGCGACCGCCGCACCGCGACGAAGTGCCCGCGCCGATGTACCTCGTCGACGCCGCCGACGCGGGGCACATCCTGCCCGGACGCACGGCGCTGCGCGCGCTCACGAACGCGACCAACGAGCGCACTGCGATCGCGTGCCTGCTCGCCGACGAGCCGTGCGGCAACTCGCTCGGCGTGCTGACGGCGCGCGCCGGCGCGGCGACGCCGCTGCGCGACGCGGCGTTCGTCGCCGGCGTGCTCGCCTCGCTGGTGTTCGACTGGTCGCTGCGGCAGCGGCTCGGCGGCACCAACGTCAACGGCTTCGTGCTCGCGGACGTCGTCGTGCCGGAGGCCACTGCGGCGGCGCAGCGCGCGATCGCGCAGGCGGCGCTGCAGCTGTGCGCCGTGCTGCCGTGGCACGGCGTGCTGTGGGACCGCGCCGCGGCCGAGGGCTGGCGCCCCGCGCCCGCAGGCCCAGACCGCATGGCCGTGCGCGTGCGCCTCGAACTCGCGGTCGCGGCGTCGTTCGGGCTGCTGACCGCCGACCTCGAATGGATGCTGCGCGATTGCGAGCACTCGGCCGCGGCGCTGGCCGACCGCGCGTTCGTGCGCGGCCTCGACCGCAAGGGCTTCTGGCGCGTCGACCGCGAGCTGGCGCCGGCGTCGCGGCTGCCGGTCCGCGTGCTCGCGGCGGCACGCCGCGCGCGCAACGCTCAGCCCGCGCGCAGCGACGAAAGATGGTCGCAGAGCGACCGTTGATCGGCGAAGCGCGCGCGCGCGGCCGCGTCGCGTTGCAGCAGCACACGCGCGAGCAGCGCGCACACGTCGCGGCGCCGCTGCAGCGTGCCCGCGAACTCCGGGTCGCGCCGGGCGCGGCGCTCGACGTCGCTCAGGCGCAACGGCACGGGGCGGATCACCACCGGCAGCTGCAACGGCGGTTCGCCGTCGCGAAGGTGCCGCCGATCACCAGGCGTGGTCCGGATGCTCCGCTCGCTGAAGTTGTCTCGCATGTTCCACCCTGGTCGCCTCGTGCGCGCGCCGCCGGCAGTGGCCGTCGAACGCGCACCGGCTGTCGGAACTTCGGGTGGCCGTGACCGGCCAACAATCGTGACCGGGCAACCATCCCCGACGCGCGCCGCGGCGGCTCCCCCTGACGAAAGCGGACGCCGGCTATTCCGGCGCGCGCGCGGCCGACAGCCGCGATCTCCTACGCGCCTCGGTGCGCGCGCGGCCAGCGCAACATCGCGCCGATGGCAACGCGCGGTTGCTTCACTTCGATTTGCCCTGGCTTTCGCGCGCGGCCAGTTCGACTGCAACGTCGACGTCCCATTCGACGGTCTCGCCGTCGGCGATCGCGCGCGTCACGCGCAGCTCCGGTTTGCCCGGCTCCGTCACGACCAGCGTGTAGGTGTCCGGCGGCACGGAGCCGAACTCGTACCAGCCGGTGTCCGCGACCTGGCTCGCCATGAGCCGCTTCATCACCGACAGCGTCGAGATCTTGTTCACGATCGGCTTGCCGTTGCTGTCGAGCAGCGACACCCACGCGAGCGGGATCTTCGACTTGTCGACGTTGGTCGCGCGCACGCGCAGTGTCGCGCCGCGCACGATGTGCAGCGTGACGTCGGCGGCCGCGTCTTCGGCAACCTGCACGTCCTGCAGGCGGCCGGCCTGCAGCGCCTCGGTGTCGACGCGCAGGTCGTAGACGCCCGGGTTCAAACCCTCGATCGCGAAGCGTCCGTCCTCGCCGGTGACGATCGGCCGCTCCTGCATGCCGAACAGGCTCGCGATGCCGCTGCTGCGGTCCGCGCGCCGCTGCTTGTGCGACGTCTCGGCGTAGTGGATCTCCGCACCGCGCACGGGACCGCCGGAGCCGTCGACGACGATGCCGCTGATGCGGCCCGCGAGCGGCACGGTGACGACCAGGCCTTCGACGCTGGTCCTGCCGTCGACGACGACGCCCGGCAGCTCCGCGCTGCCGTGGCGCTGCGCGCCGGGTTCGCCGCCACCACCGCCGCCGCCGCGACGCCCACCGCCCATGCGCACGCCCGCGCGCAGCGTGTAGGTGCCGGCCGCGACGCTGCGCATGCGGAACTCGCCGTTGTCGTCGGTGCGGCCCTGGCTCAGGCCGCCCTGCGCGATCATGCCGAGCAGGCCGTCGGCGCCAGCCGCGCCGTCCTCGCTGCCGAGCGACACCTGCACGCCGGCGACCGGGTTGCCGCGCGAATCGATCACGCGGCCGGCGACCTCGCTGCTCGGCAGGTCGATGTCGAATGCGAAGTCGAGGTTGCCGTCCGGCACCTCCAGCGGGAACGACGTCTGCATCGGCCGGCCCTGGAAGCGCGACACCTGCGCGACGTAGCTGCCGGGCTTGATGCCGACCAGTTCGTAGCGGCCATCCATGCCCGCCGCGTTGGCGCGCACGCCCATGCCGAGGATGCCGTCGCGGTCGGTGCCGAGCAGCGTCACCAGCGCGCGCGGCACCGGGGCGCCGTTCTCGCGCACGACGCCGTGCACGCGCACGCCGTCCTCGGTCTCGTCCTTGATGTCGAGCCGGCTGACCTTGCCCTGCTTCACGGTCACGGTCTTGAGCCGCATGTTGCTGAGCAGCTCGAGCGGGATGTTGTCGGCGCGCTCGTCCATGCGCGACTTGAACACCGCGTACTGGCCCGGCGGCAGGCCGTCGATGCGGTAGTAGCCGATCTTGTCGGTCGAGCTGCTGCGCAGCGTGCCGCTCTGCATCGAGAACGCCGCGATCACGGCGTCGGCGAGCGGCCGCATCGCGACGCCGGTCGCGTTGCCTTCGATGCTGCCGCCGGCGTCGAGGCGGATCTCGATCGGCGGTACCGGCTTGCCGGCCTCGATCACGACGTCCTTGGCCGACGACTTGGCGAGGTCGGGATGCCGCGCGGTGAAGCGGTACTTGCCGGTCGCCAGCGACTCGATGTGGAAGCGGCCCTGGCTGTCGGTGATCGCGCTGCGGCGCCCCTGCGTCGACGACAGCGCCAGGAAGTCCATGTCCTCCGGGTCGATGTCGACCTGGAAACCGCCGCGGTTCTGCCGTTCGCGCTGCTGGTAGGCGGTGACCTGCGCGTCGCCGACCGGCTTGCCGGTGGCCGCGTCGACCACGGTGCCGGACGCCGTCATGCCCGCCGCGAGCAGGAACACGAGCTCGTCGCTGGTCTGCCCCGCCTGCAGTTCGACCGTCTGCGCCTCGGCGTCGAGGTAGCCGTCGGCGCGCACGCGCACGCGCACGCTGCCCGGCGGGATGCCGCGCAGCTCGAAGCGGCCGTCGGCAGCGGCGATCTCGCGCCAGTTGCCGTCCATGTTCATGCCGCGCTCTTCCATCGTCTGCCCTTCGGGCAGCTGGATGGTCCCCGTGCGCATGCCGCCGCGGCCGCCGCGCCCACCGCCGCCAAAGCGCATCTCCATGCGCGCGCCGCCGTCGTCGTTGCCGCCGTTGCCGCCGTTGTCGAACTCGAAGTCGTCGGCGGGCTCGCTGCGGCCGCGGCGGCCACCGCGGTCGCCGTTGCCGGCGCCCGCGTCCGCGGTGCCCTCGGGCGCAGCACCCGCGGGCCGCGGCGTGCGCGAGCGCGTGTCGACGCGGAAGCGCGCGAGCGGCTTGTCCTCGCTGATCACCACGCGGCCGCGCACGATCACGCCGCGCTGGATCTGCACCTTCAGGTCCTTCTCGTCGAGCCGGACCCCGAAGCGCATCGCCGTCGTGTAGCCGGGCTTGCTCGCCTGCACGACGAGCTGGTCGCCGGTGAGTCCCTTCGCCGTGAAGCGGCCGTCGGCGCCGGTCTCGACCTCGACGCGGCGGATCTTCAGCATCATCTTGAGGAACTGCGGATCGTTCGGCCGCTCGAACGGTCGCAGCTCGACCTTGGCGCCGGCGACCGGCTGGTCCCGGTCGTCGACGACGAGACCGAGCAGCGTGCGGCCGTCGCCGAGGCGCAGCTCGATGTCCTCGTAGACGCCGCCGTCGACGACGGCGAGCTCCTCGATCGCGGACGGCGCCAGGTCTTCGGCCGCCGCGACGAACGCGACGCGGCCCGACGCGACCGGCCGCAGTTCGAAGCGACCCTGCGCATCGGTCGTGATCGGCTCACTGCGACCGTCGGCCGAGAACAGCACGCGGCTGATGTCGAGGTAGACCATCGCGACGTTGGCGCCCGCGACCGGCTGGCCGGCGGGATCGAACACGCGGCCGCGCACGGCGCCGCCGGGATGGCCGCGCAGCGTGACCTCCGTCACCTGGCCTTCGCGCACCTCGATGCCGTGCTGCTCCTCGAGCGCGATCGATGCGGCGCCAGCCGACACGACGTAGCCGTTGCCCGTCGGCACGCCCGGCAGGTCGAAGCGGCCGTCGCGGTCGGTGACCGTCTCGAGCCAGCGGTACTTGCGTTCCGTGAGCTGGCCGAGGAACGCGTTGAGGCCCGGGCGCAGGCTGACGGCGGCGCCGGCGACCGGCGCACCGTCGGGTCCGAGTACGATGCCGCGCACGCGGCCCGCCGGCGACGCGCGCAGTTCGACGCCTTCGACCATCTGCCCGTTCGCGAGCCGCGCCGTGCCGGGCGTGCGCACGTAGTAGCCGTCGCTGCGGCCGTCGAGGAACACCAGCCCCGCGGGCAGACCGCGCAGCTCGAACGTGCCGTCGGCGGCGCTCGTGGTGCGACCGAAGATCTGCGCCGGCCGGTGCGTGTCCGTGAACATGCCGCCCTGGATCAGGCCGCGGAAGCGGTTCAGCAGCGGCTCGAACGACGGCTGCTGCTTGAGCGCCAGCACCTCGATGCCCGCCAGCGGCTCGGCCGTGCGCGCGTCGCGCACGATGCCGCGCACGCCGGTCGGCGCGACGGCGCCGTCGACGACGCTGCGCAGAGGCTCGACGCCGACATCTGCGGTCGCTGCAGTCGCCGCGAGGTCGCCCGTGGCCGGCGCCGCGCCTGCCCCCGCGCCGGCCGCCTGGTCCGGCGTGAACGCCGGCGCGGCGCCGTCGCCGCGGGCGAGCAGGAAGATCAGCAGGGCGACTACGGCGAGGACGACCGCGATGATCGCAACGCGGTGCTGCATGGAGGGCTCCAGTGGCGCATGGGGCAGGGACGACGCCAAGGGTAGCCTAGCGGTACGACGGATCTGTCGGAGCACCGTTGCGGCGCAAGTGGCCGACCGCATCCGTGATCGTGCCGGTCAGCCCGGGCTGCCGTCGCGCAGCGGCAGGTCGATGCGGAAGGTCGTGCCCTGCGCGCCCGTCGCCTCGAGGCGGATCGTGCCGCCGTGCACCTCGACGATGCGGCGGCAGATCGCGAGGCCGAGGCCG
>Ga0070689_100003295_pt1 | contig 10722 bp, 9 predicted proteins | sample KBSS23HmetaG_FD_64669 | JGI IMG/M metagenome (GOLD analysis project Ga0070689, IMG submission 64669) | Switchgrass rhizosphere microbial communities from Kellogg Biological Station, Michigan, USA - KBS S2-3H metaG | ecosystem: Host-associated > Plants > Roots > Rhizosphere ... | reverse complement strand
ACCACGGCCTGCGCCGCGATGAAGCCGCCGCAGGTGAAGAAATCTGGCGGCGCGCCGTTGAACCGCTTCTTGTTCTCGGCCACGAGCCAGTCGTTCACCGGATTCTTGGGAATCTCGTAGTAATAGTACGCGGCACCTTCGAGGCCCGGGAAATCCTTGTAGGCGACGAGCGCCGGCAGGATATTGCCGCCGGTCGCGACCGAGATGCCCAGACGTTCCGGGTCGAGCGCCTTGAGCGCCGACATCGGGTTGCCGCCGGCCCAGTTGAGAAAGATGATCTTGCGGCCCTGCTCCTTAACCAGCGCATCGAAGATGCGCTGGTACGGCGCGGTGAAGTCGGTCGTCGCCGGCGGCGCATATTCCTCGAACACGAGCTTGGCACCGGTAGGTGCCAGCGCCGTGCGAAATGCGGTGACGAAGTCGCGGCCGAATGCATAGTCCTGGGCAAGGGTCGCGACCGACGTGCCGGGTTTGCCGATGGCGAGCGCATTCGATACCGCATCCTGGGTCGAGTTGCGCGAAGTGCGGAAGATGTAGCGGTTCCATTTGTCGCCGGTGATCGAATCGGCGACGGCGGGCTCGACGATGAACACCTTCTTGTTGTCCTGCGCGACCGGGAGCATCGCCAGCGCAACTGCCGAACTCGTGCCACCAACGGCGATGTCCGCGCCGTCGTCGTTGTAGGCCTCGTTGAGCAGGTTGCGGCCGACGTCCGGCTTGGTCTGGCTGTCCTTCTCGACTACTTCCAGCTTCCGGCCGGCCACCTCCATCGTGCCGCCGGTTGCGTAGGCGAGGCCCATGGCGAAACCGGCTGATGTTTGTTTGGCGTAGGCTTCGAGCGGTCCCGTCTTGTCGGCGATGAGGGCGATCTTGACCGGACCGCTGTCGGCCGCGGACGCGGAAGCGCTCCACAGACCGGCAAGGGCCGCGCCGAAGACAATCCAACGCAATTTCATGATATTTTTCTCCTGGTCCTCGGCAGGCCCGCGAAGCGGCTGACGCTTGCGACATGAACCGAAGTCTGCAACCTAAGTCTGCGCCGCCCCGGCAGTATTTCTGAAATATTGACTATCGTGTTCCGCTATGGTGCGCAACATCATCAGGATCGTTGCGCGCGAGCGAATCCGTATTGAATGGCGAACAGAAGAAATCTGGAAACGCGCTAACACCGAAGCAGATTCCGCCAACTTGGCGACGTGAAGTGCTGCGCGATCCCGCCGCGAACGCGGCAAAGAGGCTGCGACTTTTCGTCCGGCAATGAGGAGGCGTAAGCGAACGCTAACTCGGCCTCGCCCCCCATGGACATTGCCGGATGGACGGCATCATGCAGGCATTCTACTGCGCAGTGTGTTTATTGCGACATTGCGCTACGCCCGCGTCGCGACAACTGGGCGAGAATTGGGCGACAGTGCCTGCGCGCGGCCGGAAATCGGTACGCGGAAGGATCGCTCGCGCTTCTGCCGCAGCGTCAATGACATCGCGATCAAAAAACGCGTGCAGGCGACCGAATCGGCCGTACGAAACGAGCGCCGACAAAGCACCGCTCCGGAGCCATGATTTCGACGCAGCCGGTCGCGAATCGCGGCTGAGTTTCCTTAACTAACCTCGCAAGCAACGCGCACGCGGCGACCGAGATTGAACTATGTAGAGCCCGGTCAACGGTGAGGGGGATCATGCGCATCGATCTCACGCGACCTTTACCCGGTCTGCTCATGGCTCTGCCGCTCATCACCATCCTGATGAGTGTCGGCCGCACGCCGATTGGGGTGACAGCGCCGCTGGCGAGAGCCAAGGAAGCAATGCTTGAGACGACGGGCACCTCCGCCGTCATCTGCGCGCCGAATATCGGTAGCGGCCGAGCGATGGCCGACCGACTGGACAAAGGCCGCGGCGACCGCTGGGCTGCCCTCGCTCTCGTAGGCGAGGAGAAATGGCGCAATCGACCGGAGGCGGCGATTGGCTGCGAAGTCGTGGTCAGCTGCCAGCCGCGCTCCGTCGTCCGGCGCTTTGCCCTGTACGACTGAAAGCCAAGGCGTGTCGGGTAGGCGACAGAGCATTTTGGAACTGCGGAGCGGCGGGAACCGCTGACGCGCCACGGCAGGCGGCCAACCCGCGAGATTTACCAGACCTGAAGCGCCCGCCGTCACGTTGCCAGGAAAGCCTTGCGGGTTCTCGTTGTGGGTGGCAATGACCCGGCATGTTCGGTGTTGCGTGGCGTCCTGTACGGTTTCTATACGGCGTGGTGATCATGGTGATGGGTGTTTCAGCCCTCGCATCGATCGCCGAGGCGCGCCACAGGCATCACCACGGACACTATTCGTCCCGGCATAGTCATCGCGGAGTGGAGCGCGCCGCTCGTTACGCTCGGCCCCCTGTGCCGGTCTCCCTCCCATCGAATCAAGTCCGAGCGGGCAACGGCGCCGGAGGATTTGCCGACGGCATCAGGCGAATGATCGGCGCCTGTGACGATCAGGTTGCCGAGATGAAAGGGATGCCGTTCGACGCCGTCTCCCGAACCGTCAGCACCGGTGAAAACCAGCGCAACGCACTGCAGCAGATCCGGAGCATCACGAGTACTGCAGCTGACACGCTCTCAGTCGCGTGTCCCAAGGACATTCCGGCGCAACTCAGCCAGCGGCTCGACACGCTCGGCGTTGCGCTCGGCGCCATCAACGGTTCATTGGCGACGCTGCGACCGGCATTCGCGACCTTCTACGACACGCTCGACGACGAGCAGAAGGCCCACCTCGCCGTCGCCGATTTGTCTCGCCGGTCTCAGTCCGGGGCCGATCGCGGCGCCCGCGTGGCTGCCAACGCACGCGATGTCGCCGGCGCCTCCGACGCCGAACAAGACCCGGTCTGTCGCGAGTGGGTCACGATCCTGCGCGGCTGGCCCGTCAGCCGGCTTGATACCAGCTTGTCGCTGTCGGACGAGCAGCACGCGGCCTTGTACGAGCTGTCCGCCGCGATCTTCCGCGCCGTCGGCAACCTGGTGACGGCGTGTCCGGCTGAAAGCCACCTCACGCCGCTCGGCCGGCTCGATGCCAAACAAAGACAATTGCAGGCGCTGCGGCAGGGCATCGACGCCATGAAACCTTTGCTCGCCGCGTTCGAAGGTTCCTTGAACGAGGCGCAGAAGGCTCAGCTCGCGGCAGCGGTGCACTGAATGCAGGTCGTTGCCGATGCGGAGACCCATTTCGGGTACGCCATTTCGAATACGCCATTTGGAATACGCCAAGCGGCGATAGACACATCGAGGTCCGAGCCATAGACTCAAAACTGAGGGGTGGGCGTCTTAGCAGGAACGATGTCTTCTCGCGCGCACTTGGGGGGAGCGCTGAATGATCAAATCCTGGGTCTTTGAGCTTTTTGTACCGCCCGCGGAATTGGCGCAGCGGTTCGATCCCGCCGTGTCGCAGCGTCATTTCAACGCCTATCTCGATCTATGGGCGAGCGCGGAGAGCGCCGGCTTCGATGGCATCTTTTTCAGCGAGCATCACTTCGGTGCCACCTATTCGCCGGCTCCCAACCTGCTGATCGCCAGCGTCGCGTTGCGGACCAAAAAGATCAGGCTCGGAGTCATGGGCATGGTGCCGCCCTATCACTCGCCGTGGCAGCTGGTCGAGGAGATCGGCATGCTCGATCATCTCACCGGTGGGCGCCTTGAGATCGGCACCGCGGCCGGCATCCCGCAGGAGATGGCCCAGATCGGGCTCGGCGTCGACGAGGCGCGCGCCCGCTACGACGAGGCCGTCGCCATCATGGACAAGGCGCTGGCCGAACCGGTCATCTCGCATCACGGCAAGTTCTGGAATTTCGACAATCTGCGCATGATTCCGCGTCCCGTCCAGCAGCCGCACCCGCCGACATGGGCAACCGTGGTCAGCGTTTCGTCGGCGCGCAAGGCGGCGCGACGCGGCGCCAAGATCACCACCGGCTTTCATCCGATGAACAAGGTGATCGAGATCTTCGACGCCTACCGCGAGGAAGCCGACAAGGCCGGGCGCAAGACCACGCCGGACGACCTTTGCATCCGCCGCCAGGTGGTCCTGCTCGAAGACCAGGAAGCGCTGGCGAAACGGCGAAACGCATTCCGCGAATTCATCAAGCTCGATCCGCGCGTCGACTTTCCGGACCGGCCGGCCATGCTCGACTCGCCGTCGGCGCACACCTTCTCGATCGGCGACGAGGAATTCATTTCCGGCAAGGCCGATGCTGTCGCCGAACAGATCATCGCCCAGTGCCGCAGCGCCGGCGCGGGAAATTTTGCCGCGCTGTTCGATCGCATGGCGACGCCCGCGCAGCTCATGGACTGCTACCGCGACTTTGGCGCGGTAACGATTCCCCGGCTGCGCAGCGCCGCGGTCTAGGCGTTCGCACCTCCGAATCGCCGAGAGTCCCCAGGCAGCCGGTTCAGACCGATGCTTCGTCCGCCGTGGGAATGCGGCCCTGCGGCGTCAGCCTGTCGACATCGTGCGGCAGTTCGGCGCTCAAGCGCCGCAGCAACTCGTCGCGGGGCATTCCCGTTTCCCTCGCTAGAGCATCGAGCGTGTCGGCTCCGGCGGCTTTCTCCAGACTGTCGGGCGTGACCGGCTGGTTCGGCCCGTGGCCGACCCAGGACTGGCCGGGATCCCCCAGTCCGTTCTGCTGCAGGCGCTTGAGCAATTCGTTGAGCCCGCCGCTGACCACGCTACCGGCCGCGCCCCACCGGCTGCGCCGCCGGCGAGCGCTCCGCCCAAGCCGTTTTGCAGCCAATCGAGCAGGCCGCCGCCTGCCCCGGTCTGCGGCGGCGCCGACGGTGCGTTGCCTGCGGGCGCGTTGTCTGCGGGCGCGCTGTCTGCGGGCGCGCTGCCTTGGCGAAAGAGGCCGCCCAGCGGCCTTCGCCGCGCATGGTTTTGTAGGCCAGCAGGGCGAGAAGTCCCATCGTGATCGGCGAAATCCCGCCTCGCTTACCCGGCTCAGCCGGTCCACGTGGACCGTTGGCCATTCCGTTCAGGACGTCCATCAGACCCATGGCGCGCTCCTCCCCTGTTTGTGGCACGCTCTCCTGGCGAAGCCGCGCTGACAACGCGGCGCCAATGCTGCGTGAAGGCCGCGCCCACCCGTCGCGCTCCCGATGCTCGGCGCCGGCATGCGAGACAGACGGGACTTCGTCCCGCGTCACAGCTCGCCCGCCTCGAACGTGTTGCAGCTCGACACGGCGCCGGACTTCAGTCCGTTCGTGAACCAGCGAGCCCGCTGCGCCGACGAGCCATGAGTGAAGCTGTCGGGGACAACGTAGCCCTGGCTCTGCCGCTGCAGGCGGTCGTCGCCGATAGCAGCCGCGGTCTGCAACGCCGCCTCAATGTCGCCGGGCTCAATGAACTTCCATTTCGCTTCCGAGTGATTGGCCCACACGCCGGCCAAGCAGTCCGCTTGCAGCTCGACCCTGACCTGGACTCGATTGGCCGCGGCTTTGTCGCTCTCTTTCTGTATCTCCATCGCTTTCGGCAGGATCCCGAGCAGATTCTGAACGTGGTGCCCGACCTCGTGCGAAATCACGTAAGCTTCGGCGAACTCGCAAGCCTTGCCCTGACAGCCGCGGAACCGCCGCTCCAGCTCGTCGAAAAAAGAGGTGTCGAGATAAACGTGCTGGTCGTTGGGGCAGTAGAACGGGCCCATGGCCGCCCGCGCGAAGCCGCACGCCGACTGCACGGCGCCATTGAACAATCTGAGCTTCGGCGGGCGATACGTGCGCCCGCCCTGCGCGAAGATTTCCTTCCAGCGGTCCTCGGTATCGCCGACGACCGCAGCCACGAACTGACCCATCTGGTCGTTGGGGGTGCCGGATTGGACCGGCCGCTGCGTCTCGTACTGGGATTGCGACCCGCCGCTCAAATCCTGGGCGCCCTGGATCAGCACCCGCGGGTCGATGCCGAGCGCCCAACCGATCAGCCCAAGCACGACAATGGTGCCGATCCCGAGCCCGCCGGCGCCCCCTGCCCCGCCGGGAAATCCGCCAGCGCCTCGGCTGTCTTCAATGTTGTCACTGCGGCGAAACTGATCCCAGCGCATGGATGTCTCTCCTCGGGCTCTTGGCCTGCCGGCGGCGGCGGCAAATCAATCCGGCCGCGGGTTCCCGGTTCCCGCCCGCCGCCAGTTCGTTCCGAAGGCACAGCGCGGAAGAGGCCACTTGGGGCGCGCAGCCCGCGTCGACGGCAATCTTGAGCGGTATGACCGGACCGATATTGAAATCAGCAGCGATCCCAAGGATTACTCAACGCCGGCAAGCTTGGTCGAACAACATTGCCGGACCATGACCGCACCGCTCGCAGGGGTTCACGGCATCGCTCGGTCTAGGATGTTTTTCCGGCGTGATTTGGCCAAGGTCGCGCTAGCGGCAAAAGCTGAGCAAAACCAGAGCCCGCGACCTAGTAGTCGACCTTGATGCCGAGCTTCAATGCGCCGATCGTGTTCACCAACTTCCCGGCCACGGAGTCGGTGTCCATCGCGGCCGGCCCGCGATATTGCTGGCGAAGGACATCGTCCAAGGTGTGATTGTTGGGAATGCCGACGTCGCCGGTGAAGCTCAATTTCGGCGTCAGCTCGCTTGGCCTCGCTTGCAAGACGAGCGGTCCGTCGTCGAGCTTCGCGCCGGCGGCTGTGGAGCCTGCGCCAGTATTGGCAAATCCGTGTGCGAACGGAGATTGGGGCCGCACAGCCCCACTCAACCCTGGGGCAGGAAACGCTTCCCAGGCGGAAGCTGCAGCCATCGGCCAAGCTTCAGGCAGCTGAACCCGCGAAGCACCGGCGCTATTGCGCTCGCTTTTGCCGCCGCGACGGCACAGTGGTGCATCCGACGTCGTTGCCGCGGGGGTGAAATTGTCGGCTACGCATTTCGCTTCGCCGCCCGGCACGCGCGGCAGCAATGGATCGGCGAATGGCCCCGGCTGGCCGATCAAGGCCAGCGCAAGCCCCATTGCCAGAGCGACGGCAAACCGCAGGCGCATTTCACGACCAAGCTTCGGTTGGCAGGCAGAAAATCAAACCGTGCCAGCGACGCTTTACCCCCTCGTGGAAATACAGACGGTCAACTAAGCGTACAGGCGGGGCCGCCGCTTGTCCACCGAAGACGACACCAACGCACGGTTTTTGCGGCCGCCGTCGGGCGGCGCGCCAAGGCGCCCAAATCCATTGGCAACACTTGCGGTTCGGTGCAAACTGGCTCCGCTTGCCCGCCAAACAGTGAGACCGATGCTCAATATCCGGTCCCCGATCTTCCTTGCCGCTGGCCTCGTCATTGTTGCCGCCGTCGCGGCCGCCCAGTCGCCGACCGCGCCGATGAAGATGCTCGACGATGTCCGGGATCGGCGTTATTGCGAACTGATCGTTATCAAGCGCCACGGCGTTGGCTTTTCCGCCGATGTTTACAATACCTTGGGCCTCAACGACTGCCCGCAGGCCGCTTGGGATGCGATCGATACCGCCAAGGTTGCTTCGCAGTTCGATGCCTTTCGGGTGATCCGCAACGGTCCGCGACATTTCATCATGGACCGTCTCGCGTCGGGTGACGCCGACACGAGCGCTGCCGATATTCAGGGGCTTGCCATGCGGCCCGTCGCGACCATGAGCCTGCGGCTGTTCGAGTTTATCGGGAAGCGGGCGTCCTATGTCGAGCGCACTGTCCGCCGGACGACAGACTGGACCTTTTTGGCCGGCAGGCCGGTGTACGAGTTGGTCAATCCGAAGGGCGAAACTTATGTGATGCAGTCGTATGCGCAAATCGTGGATCCGAATCTTCGCTACGACGATCTCGCCGGGCTCGGAAGTCGCCTCAAGCCGCCCACGGGATGGCAATATCGCAGCCGCATCTTGACGGCCGACCTGGTCGCGCCATCGAAGGGAGAGGCGCATGTCATCCAGGATGAGTTGCAGAACACCTATCAGCGACTGCCGGGAGCCTAGTTGAGCGCTCTCATCTGGAAACCCGGCGTTGATCAATCCCCTGGGCATGGCCAGCGAAATTGCCCTGCCGGGAGGGCGCAGATCTCAAATCGTAAGGACTCGGCAAAATGATGAAATTCGGAATCGGGCAGGCGGTGCGGCGCGTAGAAGATCAACGCTTCCTTACGGGCCACGGACGCTATGTCGACGATATCGCGCTGCCCGGTATGTGCCACGGCGTGAACGTGCTCTCCCCGCATGCCCACGCGCGCATCAAGAAGGTGGACGTGTCGAAGGCGAAGGCCGCGCCGGGAGTCGTTCTGGTGCTGACCGGCGCTGACGTCGCGCACGACCATCTCGGCGGGTTCACGGCTGCCATGATGCCGGAGGATCTCGGCGCGCCGAAGGGGCACCGTATCCATCAGCAGCTTCTGCAATCCGACAAGGCGCGTTTCGTGGGGGACCGCATCGCCTTCGTGGTCGCCGAAACGTTAGCGCAGGCCCGCGACGCCGCCGACCTGGTCGAGGTCGACTACGACCCGCTGCCGGCGGTGGCGCTGCTCGAAGACGCCGCCCAGGAAGGCGCGCCGAAGGTGTGGGACGACAATCCGAACGGCAACGTCGCGTTTCAACTGATGATCGGCGATCAGGCGGCGACCGACGCGGCGTTCGCGAAGGCGAAGCATCACGTCAAGCTGCGCGTCGAGAACAACCGGCTGGCGCCGGTGTCGATGGAGCCGCGCGCGGCGATCGGCGACTACAATGCGGCTGAAGACACTTACACGCTCTATAGCTCGTCGCAGAATCCGCATGGTACGCGTACGGAGATCGCCCATATCCTGCACATCGCCGAAAACCAGTTGCGCGTCGTGTCGCCCGATGTCGGCGGCGGCTTCGGCCTGAAGGGCGGCGCGTTTCCGGACGATGCGCTGGTCATGTGGGCGTCAAAGAAGCTCCGCCGCCCGGTGAAGTGGGTGGCGTCACGCTCCGAAGCGATGATGACGGATCACACCGGCCGCGATCTTGTCAGCTATGGGGAGCTGGCGCTCGACGAAAAGGGAAAAATCCTCGGCATCCGCTCGCAGTCGCTGTTCCAGATCGGCGCGTATTTCGTCGGACCCGGCATGGTGAGCGGCCTGTTTTCGATGCGCTTCATTCCGGAGGCCTATGACGTCCAGGCGATCCACCTCTTGTGCCAAGGGGTGTTCACGAACACGCCGCAAGCCGGCCCCTATCGCGGTGCCGGCCGTCCCGAGGCCGCCTATTTCACCGAGCGCATGATCGAGCATGCGGCGAAGCAGATCGGCATGGATGTGGCCGAGATCCGCCGCGTCAATCTCATTCCGCCGGACAAATTCCCCTACAACACGCCGACCTGGTACTGCTACGATTCCGGAGAGTTTGTTCGCCTGCTCGACAAGTGCCTCGAGATGGCGGACTGGCAGGGCTACGAGAAGCGCAAGGCCGCCTCGGAGCGAGCCGGCAAATTGCGCGGCCGCTCGGTCTGCTACTACATCGAGTTCGGCGGCATCTTCAACGACCGCATGGACATCCGCTTCGATCCGGATGGCGCGGTCACGGTGTTCGCCGGCACGCACTCGCACGGGCAGGGACACGCGACGGTGTTCTCACAACTCGTCCATGAATTCCTCGGCGTGCCGTTCGAACAGATCCGCTATGTGCAAGGCGACACGGCCAAAGTGCAATTCGGGCGCGGCACCTACGGCGCGCGCAGCGCGGTCGTCGGCGGCAGTGCACTGCGCCGAGCTGCGGACGCGATCATCGACAAGGCCAAGCTGATGGCGGCCGCGATGTTGGAGGCGGACGCTGGCGACATCGAATTCGAGAGCGGCAACTTCAAGGTGGCCGGCACCGACAAGGCCATCCCCCTCGTCGAAGTTGCCAAGGCATCCTTCGCGCCGATGGGGCCGATGACCCAATTCGGCATCGGGCTCGAAGGCTCCGGCAGTCATTCGCCCGAGCCGCCCAGCCATCCGAACGGCGCCCACGCTGTCGAGGTCGAGATCGACCCGGAGACCGGTGAAGTCGCGGTCGACCGCTATGTGATGGTCGACGATCTCGGGCGGGTGCTCAACCCGATGATCGTCAACGGCCAGCAGCATGGCGGCGTCGCGCAAGGCATCGGGCAGGCGCTTTACGAGCATGCGGTCTACGACCGTTCGAGCGCGCAGCTCGTCACCGGCAGCTTCATGGACTACGCGATGCCGCGCGCAAACATGCTGCCGAATTTCGAGATCGCGCTGGAAGAAATCGAATGCAAGACCAATCCGATCGGCGTGAAAGGGATCGGCGAATCCGGCACCATCGGCGCCCCGCCAGTCGTCATCAATGCGGTCATTGACGCGCTCGCTCCGCTCGGCATCGATCGCATCGACATGCCGGCGACGCCGAGCCGCATCTGGCAGGCGATACAGAGCGCAAAATCGGCGGCTTGACGCCGGCACCTTGCGCGAAGCGCGCTCGGAAAGCGCCGGATGATGATCCGGCGCTGACCGATCGTGATGCAGCGTGAGTGCTTCGGGCCAGGAAGGACAGCGCCCGGCCGTCCTGCGCCAAATGGCAGTTTTGGGTTTGAGTCTACGACTCCTCAAAGACCACGGGACTCGTTTTGCCACTATGATGCTGGCATCCGTCTCCGATGCACACGTAGTATTGTTTACCGTCCACCAGCATTATCACTTCGATCTTGAAGTCCTCTACCGATTTGACTTTGACTTCGCTCTTTGATGCTGCGCTCTTAAGGAGTTCGCCGAGGCCTTTTAAGTCTTTCTTTTTTGC
>Ga0070689_100003291_pt1 | contig 10730 bp, 6 predicted proteins | sample KBSS23HmetaG_FD_64669 | JGI IMG/M metagenome (GOLD analysis project Ga0070689, IMG submission 64669) | Switchgrass rhizosphere microbial communities from Kellogg Biological Station, Michigan, USA - KBS S2-3H metaG | ecosystem: Host-associated > Plants > Roots > Rhizosphere ... | reverse complement strand
AGCTTTTACAAGCATGCGTCCACCTTCACGGGGCAATGTCTTTAGCCATTTAATAGAATTCTTATAACTGCAATGTTCACTCCACATGCCACTGAAAGCACATAGTTCATTGAAGTTGGGTGTTCGTCCAAGTTTCTGTTTGATAAGTTCAAATTCTTCAGCTGTTAAGCGAAGTTGCTCGGCAGTTTTTACTGTTATTTCCATAGTTTTTTAGAAAGCGCAAAGCTAATGATATTGTATGATGTCAGGCAATTGCTAAATGCAATTTTACAAACTTAAAATTCACTTTCTGAGATCTTATTTGTTTTTTTATATATCGTACAATCAAATATTTATAGCTATTTTGCGAAGATAAACCTGACCGATTGTATTATTTATTATTTGCAGGATACCTCTGTTTATTTGCGTGGTTAATCACTAAACTTGGCTTCTTTCAAAAATCAGGGCTTAGCAATGCCCAATTAGTTATTTTGTTTTTGCTCAAGGTAATGGCTGGCATTTTTTACGGATGGATCGGGATCTATTATGGCCAGTATGCCTATATGTATGATACATGGGGCTATCATTATTTGAGCGTGGATGAATATAAACTGCTTCTCCACAACCCCTCAGAATACTTTTCCAATATTTTTCAAAGTGGATATGAAAATAAATATGGAAGTTTTTTTTCTTCGGATTATTCCTGGTGGAACGATCTGAAAAGTAATATGTTCATCAAGTTTCTTTCACTGGTAAATGTTTTCAGTTTTGGGAATTATTATGTAAATGTTATTTTCTACTCTTTTATAACATTTACAGGGCCGGTGGCAATATATCGTGTATTCAGCGATGTATTCCCCGGTAAAAAAGTGCACGTGCTACTAGCAACATTTTTAATCCCTTCTTTTGCATACTGGACAAGTGGTATTCATAAAGACGGCCTTGTTTTCATGGCGATAAGTCTTATTATTTATCATGTATATTTTGGATTAAAAGAAAAAAAGCTCAGGATCTACCGCATTTTTCCATTGTTTATTTCATTTATCATTATTCTTTCATTTAGAAATTTTTTGCTGGTAATACTTATCCCTGCTTTATTTGCCTGGATACTTTCAACAAGGATCCAAAAAAGAAATGCCATTATTTATACTTCTACCTATCTAATATGCGGGTTACTTTTCTTTTCATTGAGATATATTTTTCCCGGTCTTGATTTTCCGCAAGCAGTTGTTGATAAACAAAATGCTTTTAAGTCATTGCAGGGAAATTCCGGGATTGATCTGCCTGAATTAAAACCAACTCTTGCAAGCTTTTTAATTAATACTCCACATGCACTTAGCTCCACAACTCTTCGTCCACATCCAGGCGATGTAAAACATATACTTTCTATGGCTGCAGCATCAGAAACCGCATTTCTTTTGCTTCTTTTTTTTCTATTTTTATTCTGGCGAACAAACGGAGTAAAGTCCACTTCGTTTATCTGGTTCTGTGTTTTCTTTTCATTTTCTTTTTTACTATCTATAGGATTCACGGTAAACTTTCTCGGCGCAATAGTTCGATACAGAAGTATTATTCTACCTTTTTTGTTGGTCCCTGTTATAAGTCTTATTAATTGGGAAAGGATTTATTCAATCCTATTTAATAATATTAAAAATAATTCTAATATTTCTGATGCTTAGATGTTTTTATAGATATTTAGCAATTACTCATTTTTCTGACAAAATTTTCCACATTTTGCAATAAAAATTGTGTGTACTGCCAAAAATTATTGGTTTTATTCCTCAATATGCCTTTTTTTGCATTTGAACCCCTTTATTAAAATTTAAATGCAATTGTTATGGTGTCATCAAAACTAGAATACATCTGGCTGGATGGATACAAGCCAATTCAAAGCCTCAGAAGTAAAACTAAGATCGAAAAAAACTTCAGTGGCAAATTGGAAGATTGTCCAATTTGGTGCTTCGACGGTTCATCAACTGAACAAGCTCCGGGTGGGTCATCTGATTGTTTATTAAAACCAGTATTCATCGCGAAAGATCCCCAAAGGAAAAATGCTTATCTCGTAATGTGTGAAGTTTTAAGTCCTGGGGGCGCCGCACATGAATCAAACGGAAGGGCAACAATTGAAGACGACGATAATGATTTCTGGTTTGGATTTGAGCAAGAATATTTTTTGTGGAACCCTGCAACAAATAAACCTATCGGTTTCCCTGAAGGTGGTTTCCCGGGACCGCAAGGTCCCTACTATTGTTCAGTAGGTGCAACAAATGCATTTGGTCGTGCAATGGTAGAGGAACATCTTGATACATGTCTTGAAGCAGGTTTAAATGTTGAAGGTATCAATGCTGAAGTAGCTACCGGGCAATGGGAGTTCCAGATCTTCGCAAAAGGTGCTAAAGCAGCAGGCGACCAGGTTTGGGTTGCTCGTTATTTATTAGAAAGGATCGGAGAAAAATATGGTATCGCTATCAATTGGCATTGCAAGCCTCTTGGTAATCTTGATTGGAATGGAAGTGGTATGCATGCAAACTTCTCCAATGAATTATTGAGAACTTGTGGAAGCAAAGAGATATACGAACAGATCTGCGAAGGTTTCAGACCTTTTGTGAAAGAACATATAGAAGTTTATGGACCAGACAATCATCTTCGTCTTACCGGCAAACATGAAACAGCTGCAATTACTGATTTCAAGTTTGGCGTTTCGGATCGTGGCGCCTCAATTCGTATTCCGATCGGCACAGTAGAAAAAGGATGGAAAGGCTGGTTGGAAGATCGTCGTCCGAATAGCGCTGCTGATCCTTATAAAGTAGCTGCACGTATTATTAAGACAGTGAAAATAGCTGAAGCTAATTTGGCACAGGTAATTCAAAAAGAAAAGAAAGTTGCTTAATAGAAGAGGTTAATAAATATTTATTCACCAAATTTTAAGGTAAGCTTTTAAACAGGGCTTACCTTTTATATTTGAAGCCAATTAAAAAAGAAAAAATATCATGTCATTACGATTCAACGCTATCAACAATCTATCTTCTGCACAAGAAGTGCAGGTAGAAAATCCCACTAGGATAACAGCAATTTTTGGTGAAAGTGTTTTTACAGTAAAAACAGCCAGGGAATTTTTAAGCGATGAGGCTTATAAAAGTCTTGTTGGTTCAATAAGAGCTGGACAAAAAATTGATCGTTCAATGGCCAACCAGATCGCAAGTGGCATTCGCTCCTGGGCAGAAGGGAAAGGTGTAACTCACTTCACACACTGGTTTCAACCTTTAACAGGAACTACTGCTGAAAAACATGATTCCTTTTTCACAATAAAAAGCGATGGCACTCCGATCGAACAATTTGAAGGCGATGCATTGATACAACAAGAACCAGATGCATCTTCTTTTCCAAGCGGCGGATTGCGTGCAACATTTGAAGCAAGAGGTTATACTGCATGGGATCCTTCATCTCCTGCATTTATAATGGAGATCGGTAATGGAAAAACATTGTGTATCCCTACCATCTTTGTCTCTTATACTGGTGAATCACTTGATTACAAAGCGCCGTTATTAAAAGCGTTGGAAGCATTGAATAAATCTGCAGTTGATGTTTGTAATTATTTTGATAGAAATGTGACACGTGTTACCGCCACCCTAGGCTGGGAACAGGAATATTTTATAATAGATGAAGGTCTATTTAATGCTCGTCCTGACCTGGTTATGTGCGGAAGAACTGTTTATGGTCATAGCTCGGCAAAAGGTCAACAATTAGAAGATCATTATTTCGGTTCTATTCCTGAGAGAGTGTATGCTTTTATGCGTGATTATGAAAATGAGTCTTACAAATTAGGTATTCCTCTTCGTACAAGACATAATGAAGTGGCGCCTGCACAATATGAGTGTGCACCCATCTTTGAAGAAGTAAGTGTAGGTGTTGACCATAACTCATTATTGATGGATGTAATGGATCGTGTTGCCCGTCGGCACAAGTTGAGAGTGTTGCTGCATGAAAAACCATTTGCAGGTATAAATGGTAGTGGCAAACATAATAACTGGAGCATGGCGACTGATACAGGTGTAAATCTTTTGGCTCCTGGTAAAACGCCAAAGACAAACCTGATGTTTCTTACATTCTTTGTAAATACAATTAAAGCTGTTCATGATTATGCGGATGTACTGAGAGCATCCATAGCATCTGCACCGAATGATCATCGACTCGGCGCCAATGAAGCGCCGCCTGCGATCATCTCAGTTTTTATTGGTGAATACCTTACAAAAGTTTTAAATGAACTTAAAGAAAGAGTAACTGCGAAGATGGATGAAACAGATGAGAGTATGTTAAAGATCGATATTCATAAAAGCATTCCAGAACTTTTATTGGATAACACAGATAGGAACAGGACATCTCCATTTGCATTTACAGGAAATAAATTTGAATTCCGAGCAGTTGGTTCTTCGGCAAATTGCGCCAATGCAATGACAGTGTTGAATACGATAATGGCTGATACATTGAAAAAATTCAAATCGGAGGTGGATGTACATATTGAAAAAGGTGATAAAAAAGAGATCGCTATTATGCACGTGTTACGCCAATATAGTGTCGCAAGTGAAAAAGTTTTGTTTGAAGGCGATGGTTATAGTGAAGCATGGCAAAAAGAAGCAGAGAAAAGAGGTTTGCCCAATGTAAAAACCACGCCACTTGCACTGGATGCAATGGTAACCGACAAAGCAAAAAAACTTTTCGAAAACAATGATGTGTACACTCACGGAGAATTGGAAGCGAGACATGAAATAGAATTGGAAAAATATATTAAGAAAGTGCAAATTGAAAGCCGCATTATGGGTGAGTTGGCAACAAGCCACGTTTTGCCTGCCGCTATTCGTTATCAGAATTTGCTGGCAAATAATATTAAAGGATTAAAAGAATCAGGATTAAAAGAATCTGCATTTGCTAATCAAAAACAAATACTGGAAAAAATATCCGAGCATATTAGCAAGACAGGCGAATTGGTAGAAAAAATGATCGAGGCGAGAAAAATATGCAATAACATGAGTGGCACAAGAACAAAGGCTATCGCTTACCAAAGCCAGGTAAAAGATGCTTTCTTTGATGATATACGTTATCATGTTGACAAAATTGAATTGCTTGTTGATGATCGTGAGTGGTATTTACCAAAGTACAGAGAGATCTTATTTCTTAGATAAATTAAACTTCAAGATTATAGTTAAGTCCCCGGCTAAGTCGGGGATTTTTTTTAATATTGATTTTCCATTCCGTCTAATTAAAGTATTTGCTAATCCATGCATATAAATATGAAAACCAAAACTCGTATCTTCTTATTTGCAATAAGCATAGCGTTAATCTCCTGCCGAACTCCCCGTTTTGTTTATTCACCAGCGCCGCCAAACAATCCTTATTTCAGGGAAAAAGGAGAATCGAAAATTGCAGCATACTACTCTACCGCTGCCGATGAAAACGATCTTCAGCAAGAATATAATAATGGGCTGGATCTGCAAGCAGCTTATGCAGTGAGTGATCATTTTGCTTTGACCGCTGATTATTTTAAAAGAAATGAAAAAGATGTTTTTAAAGATTATGACCGCAGCTTATTCGACAGCTCTGTCATTAGGTATGATCGTAATCTCACAAATTTTGGCGCCAGCTATTTTACACCGATCACAAACGACAAAAAGATTATGTTTAACATATTTGGCGGAATTGGCTTTGGAAAATTTTCTTTTACTGATAATGGATTTGACAATAACATTAATTATAGTCGCTATTATAATAGCAAAATGAGTAAGTGGTATATACAACCCTCAATAAATTTTTTTCCTGGCAAAAGTTTCCGCACCGGACTAATTGGTAAAGTTTCATGGGTGCACTATGGTGATATGTCTACTTCTTATACGCCTGCCGAATTAGAATATTTTGATCTTAATCTATTAACTGGAAAAACATTAAGTTTTTTTGAAGCTACATGGAACATGCAGTTGACCTTTAATAAAATAAATTGGGTCCATATAGATGGTGGTTTTACACTTTGCTCAGAGCCATTTAATAATCTTACAAATCTTGAGGCAAGAAATTTCAATCTCTCAATTGGGTTGAGTATTGATTTTTCCAAGATGAAAAAGAATAAATAATGAATGTATTTTCTGAATAGTGATTTTAGGCTTAGGTGGTCAGCATTCTTACAATAGGTCTATTTTTACAGCTTTTGAATCGGCATTGATTTTGTACGAAATATTTCTCAACCTTAACCGCTATGACGAAGATATCTACTGCTGCTAAGGCTATCTTATTCCTGGTTTTACTTAACTACAACGCAAATAGCCAGATCGGGTATCAAATTATTGTTGCTTCAGGTGTTTCCGGCCCGATTGATATAGCGATTCCACCGAATGCAAGTCCTGCAAACGGAAGTACAAGAATATTCGTTGCTCAACAAAATGGAATGATCCGCTTGTGGAATGGAACATCATTCTCCACCCTTGTAGATCTCTCATCGGTTATTGGTATCACAGGTCCCGAACAAGGTCTGCTAAGCATGATATTCCATCCTTCTTATAATGGTACCACTAACAGAGATTTTTTTGTGTTTTACAACCGTAATCCTGATGGCGATCTTACTGTTGCCCGCTACAGGACTGACCCATCAGATCCAAATGCTATCGATCCGGCAGGCGGAACTGTTCTGATCACTCCTATTGATCATCCACTCACCAATCATAATGGCGGCGATCTGAATTTCGGCCCAGACGGTTTTTTGTATTTAACAACCGGCGATGGCGGAGGCGCAGGTGATCCCGGTGAAAATGCGCAGAATCCTTCTTCTCTTCTTGGCAAACTTTTAAGGATAGATGTGAATGCGCCTATTCCAATTACACCAACCATTGTTGATATTGGATTGAGAAATCCTTTCCGTTGGAGCTTTGACAAAAACACAGGTGATGCATGGATCGGTGATGTAGGACAAGACTCATGGGAAGAGATCAATTTTAAGCCTGCGGGATCAAGCGGATTAAATTTTGGATGGGATTGTTATGAAGGAAATGCGACGTACGAGATAACAGCTGATTGTCCGGCCGGCGGATCAATTACTTTTCCTTCTCACGTTTATTCGCATGCAGAGGGGCAATCAGTCATAGGTGGATATGTTTACAGAGGTACTGAGATCGTTGCCTTGCAAGGTTGGTATATTGCAACAGATTACTATAGCGGCAGAATTTTCAGGAGAAGCCCTGATGGTACATGGTTCACACAAACGGGAGGACAAACAGGAATATCGAGTTTTGGTGAAGCACCTGATGGCACTCTCTATGCGACTTCACAATTTTCAAATCAACTGTATAAAGTGATCGTTACCGGTGCCCTGCCTGTTAAATTGATAAGTTTTTCCGGAAAGAGAAATGCTGATATTTCCGAATTAAGTTGGAAAACAGCGACAGAACAAAATACTGCAAGATTCAAAATTGAATTTGGTAGTACTGCAAGTAATTTTCAAAATGCAGGAATGGTAGTTGCAAGCAGGAACCCAAATGGAAGTAATTATTCATTTCAGCATCATTTCAATACCACCTCCGATCTGTATTACAGGTTGGCGATCGAAGAAGATGATGGACAAATTGCTTATTCATCCATTATAAGGCTTTCATCCCGAAAAAACGGGATCAAAATATATCCCACAATTATTAATAATGGGATATTGAATATTCAAACTGAAATGCCTGTATATAAAATGCAAATAATTGGCGCTAATGGAGCAATGGTGTTTCAAAAAGAATTGAATGCGCTTACAGGAACAACGACTATTTCTATACCTCAATATTCAAAAGGCATTTACATTATTCAATTGCACATGAATAATGGAATAAAAACAGAGAAGATCATTATCGAGTAAATTTTTACAAATCAGTAATCTACCATCATCAATTCTTTATTTGTCGCAATATTAAGCAGGACTCCACACCAGGTAATTTCCATACCTCAATCGGATTGATTACTGACTTTTCGAAGGTGAGAAAGAAACGATATTTAACTACAATTCCTACATTTGATACTTCTATATGCGCACAAGAAAAATCATTAAAAGAATTTTTTTTTCAATACTTCTTATTTGTATTATCGTTTTTACATGGCTTTCGTTTACTGTTTTTCCGGCCGTTAGTGGTTATGGTTCAAAAAATCTTTGTTCAGCAGTTTATCTTCAGCATCGCAATCCTATCGATGTTATTAGAGAAGACCTGGGAGCTTTCCCTTTGTCACTCGGGACATTTAGTGTAAATGAAAAAGATTCTTCTGTCACTGGTTCTGTATGGGGACTTGCAAAAAGAAAAACAATTTATCGCAAAGGGGTTGGCTGTACGCTTATAAATGATCTTTCTGAAGAAGAAATAAGGAAACAACAATTTGTGCTGCCAGCAAAACCCAGTATTATTAGCGATAGCATTGCATGGCCATATGGGGATAAATTGCCTGATAAATTTCCTGTAAATATCAATAAAGAAAAACTGGAAATAGCAGTTAATAATGTAATGAATGAAACAACTGCAGATGGAAAAACTGTTTATTCACGAGCTGTGCTCGTTATATATGAGGGAAATATAGTCGCTGAAAAGTATGCTCCTGGCTTTGATAAAAGTACAGTGATGCTTGGCTGGTCAATGTCAAAAAGTTTTACAGCCGCTATGATCGGTATATTGGTTAAAGAAAATAAACTTTCTGTTGATGACCCGGCGCCGGTTGCTGCATGGGCTAATACTAAAAAACAAAAGATAACAATCAAACATTTATTGCAGCAAACAACGGGTCTTGATTTTACGGAGATATATACAAGACCAAGCAGCGTAACCAAAATGTTATTTAGCAAAGGCGATATGGCCGCTTATACTGAATCATTGTCTTTGAAATATGAGCCGGGCACTGTGTTCAATTATTCAAGCGGTAATTCAAATATTCTGAGTCGGATTATCAGGCAAACTGTTGGTGAAAAAGATTATGCCGCATTTCCTTATAATGAATTGTTTTATAAAATAAACGCTCATAGTTTTTTGATGGAGCCTGATGCTTCGGGAACTTATATAGGTTCATCGTATAGCTATGCTACTGCAAGAGATTTTGCGAGGTTTGGATTGTTATATTACAATAATGGCATTTGGAACAGCGAACAAATATTACCAGCGAATTGGGTTAAAGAGAGCATTCAACCTTCTGTTGCAGATAAACTAAACCATTATGGTTACCAATTTTGGCTAAATGGTTATGATCAAAAAGATCCAACTAAACATTGGTTTCCTGATATACCTTCAGATATGTTTTTTGCTGACGGATATGGCGGACAGGATGTGTATATTATTCCTTCTGAAAAACTAGTAGTGGTAAGATTAGGGTTACATGTAATTAATGAAAATAAATTTTTGAAAGAAGTGATCGAAGCGATAAAGCATTAATAGTTTTTATTTTGTTTCATTTTTTTTCGTTTATAACTTAAATATCATGATCACTATGCTCAGCAAATTCCAAAAAATCTTTGCCGGATTAGTGTCGATCATTGAACATAGTGAATACGACAAATTATCTGAATGCACAATTGAAGTCCCTGCCAAATTCAATTGGGTCCGGGATGTATTTGAGCCTTTAATTGTACAAGCGAATGCCGACCGTAACATGATAGAGTTGGTTACCGACAAGCCATCAGAAGCAATAACTATCACTTATAAGCAAGGATCAGAAAAATGTAACCAGTTATTAAATTTTTTGCGAAACCAAAATGTACAACAGGGAGATGATATATTTATCATGTGCGGATTGAATGAAGGATTATGGATAAGTTATTTAGCAGCGATCAAAGGTGGGCTTATTTTAATTCCTGCAGCAAGTATACTTACTGTAAATGATATTGTTTATCGTTTTCAAAAAGCATCACCGAAAGTAATTATCGCAGATAAGGATAATGCAGAAAAAATGGAACAGGCTTTATTACAATACAACCATCCTGTTAAAGTGAAGTTGTTGTTGGATGGAGAAAAGGACGGGTGGATATCTTATAGTGTAATTAATAAAGAAGAAAAAGAAGCGATCGCATCAGATACAAATAAAGATGATGACTTGTTTTGGTTCTTTACTTCCGGAACTACAGGAATGCCAAAAGTTGTTGTACATACTCAGTCGAGTTATCCTTTAGGTCATTTAACTACTGCTGCCTGGATCGGTTTAAAAGCCGGAGATAAACATTTTAATATTTCACAACCAGGATGGGCAAAGTTTGCATGGAGTTGCATATTTGCTCCGCTGAATGTCGGCGCTACAGCTTTTGCATATGTTCCGAAAGGAAGATTTGTAGCCGGCAGCTATTTAAAAGTTATACAGAACCATGAAGTAACGACTCTTTGTGCACCTCCAACAGCATTGCGGATGTTGATCAATGAAAATTTAAATGAATACCGGTTCTCGTTACGTGAATGTGTGAGTGCAGGCGAACCGCTGAATGCAGAAGTTATAAAAATTTGGAAGGACGGAACAGGTATTGAGATACGTGATGGCTATGGACAAACAGAAAGCACTTGCATGATCTGTAATCTGCCGGGAAGCCATATCAGATTTGGTTCGATGGGTAAACCAACTTTTATTTATGATACGCTGATCGCTGATGCTGAAGGAAATGAATTGCCTGTTCATGAAACCGGCCAGATCGCTGTTCGAATGCATCCTGAAAAATTCCGTGGAATTTTCAAATCATATATTGGTGATGATGAAAAACAAAAACAAGTTTT
>Ga0070689_100003289_pt1 | contig 10734 bp, 5 predicted proteins | sample KBSS23HmetaG_FD_64669 | JGI IMG/M metagenome (GOLD analysis project Ga0070689, IMG submission 64669) | Switchgrass rhizosphere microbial communities from Kellogg Biological Station, Michigan, USA - KBS S2-3H metaG | ecosystem: Host-associated > Plants > Roots > Rhizosphere ... | reverse complement strand
CGTCATCCACGCGAAGGTGCGCACCACGATGCCGGTCAGCAGCGGTGCGACCACGGCCATCAGCAGCACCGCATGGCCGACGCGCGACTTGATCCGCGCCATCCAGTGCGCCAGCGGATAGCCGATCAGCAACGCGATGATCGTGGCTACGGCGCCGATGCGCATGGTCGCGACCAGCGCATCGAAATAAAGGTCGCTGTCGAACAGGCGATTGTAATGGCGCCACGTAAACGTGACGTTCGGATTACTCACCGGGTTGCCGGAGAGCAGGCTCAACGCTGCCATCGCGCCGAATGGCAAAATGAAGAAGAGGATGAACAGCAGCGCGGCCGGGGCGATCGCCCAGGCGATGGGAGAGATTTGAGTACGCTTCGCAGACAGCTTGGTTACTCCGCTGCGGTGCCCGGCTCCCGCCGATGCGCGCTCTGCGCCATATCGAGCTTGCCGTCAGGCCCGATGACGACGCCATAATCGCGGATGGCGGCCTCGGCCGTGACATAGCCTTCGGCGAGGTCGCGCGCGATGAGGCTGAGCGGGCGCTCGTAAGGCGGGCCGAAGCCGGAGCCGCCCGAGAGACACACCTCGACAATCTCTTGATCGGTCGTGGTGGAAACGAGTTGGCCCGTGCCGCAATCCTTGATGACCGCGCCGGCTGCGTCGCGCACCACGCCAAGCGCGGAGCGGCCGGGCTTGCCGCCGAACAGGCCCGGCACTTCGATCCCGACGCCCTCGGGATAAACCGACGCAAGCGTTGGCAGTCCGTCCGAGTCGAGCTTTCGCACTCTGACGCGCTGCCCCAGTCCGCCGCGATGGCGTCCAGGTCCGCCGGAGTCCGGCACGTAGACCTTTTCGGTGACCAGCACTGGCACACGCTGCTCGAACAATTCGATCGAGGTGTTCGCCGCGGACGTCGGCCACAGCAGCGCCGACACGCCATCACCGGCTTCCGAGCCCCCCTGGCCGCCGCCCATGAACAGATGGTCCGAATAGATCTGCCCCGTGGCATCACGACCATAGATGTTGATCGCGACCGGCAGGCCGGTCGCCGCCTGCACGCGGCCGGGTGCGGCCTTAGCGAGCGCGGTGAAGATGTTCGGCGCGATGTACCAGCCGGTGCGCGTACGCAGGTTCACCGCCATCGGCTTGTCGCAGTTGAGAGCGCTCCCCTCCGGCGCTTTTACCGTAAAGGCGCGATAGCAGCCCGCATTGCCGCGCACGTTCGGCGTCAGCATGCATTTGAGCGGATAGGTCGCATGCGAGGCGCTGTAATTGAGTGTGCAGTTCAGCCCGCCCTGCGGCAGCTGCGGCGGCGCGCCCTCGAAATCGACCTCGATGGTGTCGCCTTTGACGGTGAGCTTGACCGGATAACGCAGCGGGGTGCCGAGCGGATTGTTCCAGACCTCCGAGGTGTAGATGCCGTCGGGGATTGCGGCGATCGCTTCGCGCATCGCCTTCTCGGAGCGGCCCTGCAGCACAGCGGCGAGCGCTTCGAGGTCGTGGATGCCGTATTCGATCATGAACGCCGTGAGGCGTTCCGCGCCGACCGCGTTCGCCGCAACGAACGAATGAACGTCGCCGAGCACCTGCGCGGGATTTCGCACGTTCTCGGCCAGCAGCGTAAACAGATCCTCGTTCGCCGCGCCCGCGCGGAATAGCTTCATCGGCGGGATTTGGATGCCTTCCTCGAAAATCTCACGTGCTTTCAGCGAATCTTTGGTACCGCCGATATCGCTCACGTGCCCGACCGTTCCGACAAGGCCAACGAGGCGGCCGTCGCGGAACACGGGTGTAAGCACCGCAATATCGAACAGATGCCCGGCACAGAGCCACGGATCGTTGGTGACAAGCACGTCGCCGGGCACCAGCGTCTCGGGCGGATATTTTGCCAGCAGCGCCTTCACGGCGCGCGGCAGGCAGAGATTGAACACCGGCATCGCGCGCGGAGAATGCACCAGTGGTTCGCCATTGGCGTCGAGCAGCTCGCAGGCAAAATCCTGCGCTTCGGAAATTATCAGCGAAAACGCCGTGCGGATCACCGTGAGCCACATCTCGTCGACGACGGTGACGAGACGGCTCCACATGATTTCGAGCGAGATCGGATCGGATTCGATCCGCTCCATCGCCTGTGCGAGCGGTGTGCCCCGCGCAACCAGCGCCTGCGGCGCGGCCGCGACTCCGATGGAAAGGCGTAGATTCAGATTCTCGTCCACCCGGAGGTTGTCGCCGGGCGGCACGACCGTAGTCGCCTCACGTTCCTCGACGATCGCTGGGCCTTCAATGTGGTCGCCGGGCACTAGTGCGTAGCGGTCGTAGACCGATGCCTCAACGAACCCGTTCCCAAACCAGACCTGCCGCGATCCTTTGCGTCTCTGCGGCGCAGCGGCGCCGGCCGCCTGATTCAGCGACAGTTCAGGCGCCGGACCCAGCACGCGCACGCGGAAGCTGATCGCCTCGATCGCGGCCTCGCCATAGAGCGAAGTGTAGCGCTTGGTATAAACGCCGGCAAAGGCCGTGCGGATCGCACCCAGCGAAGCCTCGCCGACTGCGCCCGCCGGGAGCGGCACGTTGATCTCGTGCATCTGCCCGACAAGTCGCATGTCGGCGGTGCGCTCGACGACAACCTGCGCGCCCGTGATTCCGGCCTCCGCAAGCAGCGCGCGGCCTTCGGCCTCCAGGTGGCCGAGAATTTCATTGATCGTCACCGTGTCGTAGCCCTGAGCGATGCGCACGGGATACGAGCGCACGCGCTCGAAACTCAGCGGCGCGACGAGAAAGCCGAGACAGGACGCGGCACCCGACGCCGGCGGAATGATCACCTCCTGGATGCCGAGAATGCGCGCAACACCCGCTACATGTGCGGGCCCCGCGCCGCCGAAACCGACCATCGCATAAGCGCGCGGGTCCTTGCCCTTCTCGACCAGATGGATGCGCGTCGCCGCCGCCATGCTCTCAGTAACCACCTTATGGATGCCATACGCAGTTTCCACGGCAGATAGGCCCATTTCGTCGCCGAGCTTACCGACCGCCCTCATGGCGGCTTTGCGATCGAGCGTCATACGGCCGCCGAGGAAGAAGGCCGGATCGTAGAAGCCGAGCACGAGGTTCGCGTCGGTCACTGTCGCCTCAGTGCCACCGCGTCCGTAACAGGCCGGACCCGGATCGGCGCCGGCCGAATGCGGGCCGACGCGCAACAGCCCCACTTCGTCGATGCCGGCGATCGATCCGCCACCCGCGCCGATCTCGATCATGTCTATGACCGGCGCCTTGATCGGCAGGCCAGAGCCGCGCTTGAAGCGATGCACGCGCGCTGCCTCCATCATGGAGGCAACTTCGATGCGTCCGTCCTCGACGAGACAAGCCTTGGCGGTAGTGCCGCCCATGTCGAACGAGACCACGCTGTCTTGCCCCGCAAGTCTGCCGAACAATGCGGTCGCAAGGCCGCCGCCCGCGGGACCGGATTCGAGCAGGCGGATAGGGAATTTTCGCGCCGCGGCCGGCGAGACGAGACCGCCGGCGGAATGCATCAGCCGCAAGGTGCCGGCAAATCCACGCGCGGAAAGTTCGCGCTCGAGATTCGCCAGATAGCGGTCCATCTGCGGCTGCACGTAGGCGTTGGCGCAGGTCGTGACCGTGCGCGGATATTCGCGCAGCTCCGCGACGACGTCGGAGGAGAGCGACACGAACAGGCCGGGAAATTCCCGGGCAATCAGCTCGCGCACCGCCTGCTCGTGCACCGGATTGGCGTATGAATGCAGAAACGAGACCGCGACGGATTCGATCCCGTCATCAACGAGATGCCGCAGCGCCGCGCGGACCGAATCGAGGTCGAGCGGCGTGACGACGCGGCCGTCGCGATCGAGGCGCTCGGCGATCTCCAGCCGATGCCGGCGGGGGACCAGCGGTTCTGGGAAGCTGAGGAACAGATCGTAGATGTCGTAGCGTTGCTCGGTGCCCATCTCGAGGTTGTCGCGGAAACCCTGCGTGGTGAGCAGACCGAGCCGTGCGCCGCGCCGCTCGATGATCGCATTGGTGACGAGCGTCGTGCCGTGAATGATCTCGCCGACATCCGCGGGGGTGATGCCGGCCTCGACCGTAAGGACTCCAAGGCCTTCGAGCGCCGCTATCGAAGGATCCTGCGGCGTCGTCAGACATTTGTAGAGCGCGATGCGGCGCTGCTCGTCATCATAGAGAATAAAGTCTGTGAAAGTCCCGCCGATATCGAGGCCGACACGGTGAGTTTTCATCATAACGGCCTGATCCGTTTGTTCGGCGTATTGTAGCGAAGATCAAAGAACCGAACCACTGACAGGGCATTCCGAGAAATCCGACCTTCTCTGCCGACCAGAAAGCCAGATCGCCGTTCTCGTGGCTCGGTTCTCCTGAAAAATATGCCGTATTGGCGTGGAAAACGCGCACCTTCGTCGCGCATTCTCCAAATGTACCAGGAATAAATGACCAGCTGGCGGAGGGAGCAGTCATCTGCGAACCAGTCTCGCCTAGTGGTTTCCCTGGTATCAGGGAAACTTACAGGGAGTTCGCTCGATTCTGGCGCTGATCCTGTATTTTGGAATCGCGATCAGGGTAACGAAACATGGCATCAGGGACTGTGTAAGCGTCGTTTTCTTGCGCACTTGTAGCGCGGTATCGCGGATCGCGATCTGTTCTCGCCATCGATTTGCAGATGGAGAAAACGAGATGGCGGGCGAGCATCGATCATGGACGCGTCACGCTGAATGCCGTTGAATCGTCGGCCCGTGCTCCATGAATCTGGAACACGTGCTTCGCAATATCCAGACCGATGAACCTCGTCGATGGACGCCTCCTCTGTTGCGACTCGACACCGCAACCTTGGCACGTCGGATGCCGTGGGGCGTCCACCCCATCGCTTACTCTCGTTTGAGATCGGCGAGTACCGATAAGCAATAGAATCTGACAGGCCCGCCTGAATGTGCGAGCGGCAAGATCCGAATCAGCGCCGCGTTAAATGAGGAACAGACTATCCGTCCCCCCCGGCGGTGATCCGTCTGGCAGGGTATCCTCATTAGGACGGATGATGACGAGGGTGGATGAAAGATCCATCCCAAGTCTACCGCATGGTGCTGACCGTATCGCATGAAGGGTGGCCCATCATTGGACCTCCGTGATCGATTCCCATGATGCGAGCTCCGACCGACCAATAGCGGATCGTGTCCTTGGGAGCGCGGTTGGTGTCGACGATTCGGGTGTTGATCGCCCAAGACAAAGTCGATCTGCCTTTGCACGGCGTGGCCGAAACGCTTGCCCGCCTGCCGGATTTCCATCTTGTCGAGGGCCGGATCGTCGCGCCTGCCAAGGTCGAGCTCGTCGTAGCGGCGCAGCCAGTCGATGTCGTGATCCTGGTCGGCGACGACTCCGCGATTGAAGAGCTTGGCCGGCGGCTGATCGATCGCGACCAGGGAAGCACCGTGGTCCGCCTGACAATCGTGCCGCCGAGCCTAAACATCACGCCGGGCGTCAGCGAATTCGGCATCGCGCACCTCGCCGACACGTTGCGCGCCATCGTTCGGTCTTCGCGCTTCATCACGCGCGCCAGACTGGTGCGCCAGAAACTCACCGCGGCGGGAGTTGCGCCTCCCCATGACAGTCGCGAAACGGCTTCCGGTTGCCTGAAGATGGCGTGCCTGTGGCTCAACACGCTGCTCAAGAACCACACCGCGCAGGCGGACGACCCGCAAAACGGTGATCTGCCCGGCCTCACCATCGGCCGCGATACGGTCGTGAGGCTCCTCGATCAGCATTCCACACGGCCGCCAGACGACGCGGCCGACACCCTATGGGCGGACGTCGAAGCCGCGCTCGCTGCGGAGCGCGAGACCGCCCCGCTCGCAATCTTGTTCGAGCGGCTCGCTCTCACGGAGCTTGAACGCAAGGCCTTCCTGATCTGTCTCGCGCCGGAGCTCGACATCCGTTATCAGCGCACGCTCGGCTACCTTCACGACGATTACGGTCGTCGGCACGCGACCCTCGGTTTGATCTGCTCGCTGCTGGGCGACCCGCTTGCCGTACGGGTTGGGCTTGCGGCGACAAACGGGCTCTGGCGCTTGCGCCTCATCGAAACCGGGCCGCTGGGCGGATGGACCGCCGACGAACCACTCCGCCTCGATCGCGCCGTGCTTGGCTGGGTTCTCGATCATCGATCGCTGCTCCACGCCGATCCGCAGTTGCGCCGCGCAGTGCGGGCAACGGCCTGGCCGGGGGCTTCGCTCATCGCGGCGGATGACGCCGATCGGGAAAAACTGATGCGCCATCTCGCTACCTCACGGCCGGGCGACCGCATTCTCCTCACGGGTGGAGAACCGGATGCGTGGCGCGCCCGCACCGAGGCCGCCGCGGTTGCGAGCGGGGCCGAGCCTGTTCGGATCGACGTCGCGGAGCTGGCGTCGCTGACGCGCACCGAGCTCGAGGACTTCGCGGCACGCGCCGCACGCACGATCCGGCTGTTTGCGCCGGTCACGATCTTCGATGCGAGCGGCGCGGCGCCAGATCTTCTCGCACGCCTCGCCGAGAGCGTCATTCCGGAATGCTCCGGCGCCTCCATGCACCCGATCTTCGTCGTCGTCGACGGCCCGGAACGCAGCCGCGAGCTCTTCGCTGCCGCAGCCGCCATTCTCGAGCGGTCGGCCACCACCAATTCCGAACGCTCCGGCGTGCTGGCAAGCGTGACCGGCGTCGCGATGAGCGCCGATGACGCCGACCGGATCGCGCGCACCTATTCGCTGCCGGAAAGCGACACCGCGCTTGCGGTCGGTTTCGCCCAGGCTCTCGCTGCGGGCGCCGGCAGCGAGAGCCCGGTCGGAGCCGCCGAAGTCGCGGCCGCGTGCCGACGCATCGCGAGTCCAACGCTTCCGAGCTTCGCGCACCGCATCGAGCCGAGATGCAGCCTCTGCGACGTCGTGCTTCCGGAAGATCACCATCGTCAGCTGCGTGAGGTCATTGCGCACGTCAGCCACGCCGCGACCGTGCTCGAAAAATGGCACTTTGCCGACCTGATGTCCTATGGCCACGGGGTGGCGGCCCTGTTTTCGGGACCGAGCGGCACCGGGAAAACCATGGCGGCGTACGCCTGCGCCCGGGAATTGAACAACGAGATCTGCGTAGTTGACCTGGCGCAGCTGCCGAGCAAGTACATCGGCGAAACCAACAAGAACCTCGATGTCCTGTTTCGCGAAGCCGAGCGCTCCGGCGCGGTGCTACTGTTCGACGAGGCGGACGCGCTGTTCGGAAAGCGCAGCGAGGTCAAGGATGCTCACGACCGTTACGCCAATATCGAGGTTGCGTATCTGCTGCAGCGCATTGAGGCGTTTGCCGGGCTTGCGATCCTGACGACGAACTTCCGGCAGAATCTGGATCCGGCCTTCCTGCGTCGCTTCCGCTTCACCGTCGATTTTCCCACTCCGGATGCCGTCGCGCGCGAGAAAATCTGGCGCAAATGCGTGCCGGAGAGTGCGCCGCTCGCCGACGACGTCGACCTACGTTTCATCGCGCGCCGGCTGGAGCTGACCGGCGGCAACATCCGGCAGATCACCTTGCGTGCCGCCTTCAGCGCGGCTGCAGCCGGAACGCCGATCACGATGCGGCACTTCGTCGAGGCCACGCGCGCCGAGCTGGTGAAGATCGGCATGCATCAGGCCGAGCGCGAATTGGCCGAACGCGTCGCATGAGGACCGAATGAACGCCGATGCGATCCAGCGTGTAAGCACCGCCATCTCGGACCGGCTTAAGTCGGCCCTCGCGCCGCCGGCGACTGTGTTCGTCGGGCCGCCGGACGACGATCAGGCCGATCAGGCGAGCATTGTCGTCTATCCTTACCGGCTGACCGCCAACCAGTCGTTGCGAAACACCGAGCGCGTGCTTCCGCCGGCGAGCGCCGATCCCCAAAGCGAGCCGACGGTCTACCAGAACTCGCTTCCGCTGGACGTTTTCTACCTGCTCACTCCGGGGATCGCGGCGACGGAACCGCACTATTGGCTCGGCAAGGCGATTCAGGAGCTGCAGCGCGATCCCGATCTGGTCGGCAACGCGGTCGATGGTGACACCGTCCGCCTGAGCCTCGAGCCCGCCACGACCGACGAACTCAGCCGCATCTGGTCGCTGTTTCCGAACGTCAACTATCGCACCTCGGCCGTGTATCTGGCGTCCCCGGTCTGGATCGATCCCACCAGCGCGACGCGCGGCGCGCGCGTGGTCGACGATACCCAGCGCGTCGGCCACAGGATTGTGTGAGGCAGCCATGGCCGCATCGAACCTGCAGAAGGAGCCGGACATCCTGCGACGGCGCGTCCTGTTCGCGGTCGGGCTGATCGATCCGCTCACCGGTCAATTGGTTAGCAGCGGCATGAAGGTTTCGCTAGACGAATTGCTCCGGCGGCCGATCGTCAATCGCAGCGGTTATTTCGTCTGGCTCGTCGAGGGCGACGCGCGCCCGAGCACGGTCACGGTCGTTCCCGATGGCGCGCCGTACGAGCGCGAGACGGTCGCGGTCGGCCCGCTTCCCGCTCCGCCGCCCGAGGATCCGTCGCTGCCGATCGATCCGGCAGATGCGCCGAAGCGCCGTTTGCACATCTTCCTTCGCCCGACCGGCGCTTACCCGTTTCCGGACGGCGCGATCGTCGTGCGGGGAAAACTTACGGAGACCGCGGCGCAGAACGCACCTGCCGTGAAGAATGCGCGGATCGGTCTCGAATGGAAGGCGGAGTCCCAGCAGAACACGAACGCGCCGGCGGTTGCGAATTGGAAGCGCTCGCCCGCGGCCGCGGCGACGAGCGACCGCGGAGAATTCGCCGCCGCGCTCGCGCTGCCGCCGGGCGCCAGGCCGGAAAAGACCGCAACGAAAACCATCGCGCTGCGCCTGCGCTGCGATCGCGCCGGCGTGGTGCGCGTCGGCGGCGAGTTCGCGCTGCCGCCGGCCCCGGACGCTGAGATCATCTCGGAGCGAAACACCTACTTTCTCGAGACGCCTGTCGCCTGGAATCAGCTGCAAGCCCCTTGAATGATCGGGAGGAACCGATGACTGACGCGGTACCCAAGTCGATTGAACAGCAACGCGATGATCTGCGGAAGGCTTCCGCGGAACAACTGGAGGAACTGCGCAGGGAAACGGCGGCAAGCAAGCTGATTGACGGCCTGAAAGCCGATATCGAGCCGATCGCGACGAAAAAGGCGCAGAGCGACAAGAGCTACCACGCGAAGCACGACGATCTGCTGCGACAGTGGAAATGGCAAGAGACCGAACTGGAAGGTCACAAGGCCGATATCATCGCCGCCTTCCCGAATTATGCGACGCTGATCAACACGAAGATCTGTCCAATCCGAGACGCGATCGCCGGTCAGAAAGCGGACGTGGATCAGCTCACCCCCGCCAAGGGGACCAACGAAGGGGCGGTCGCGAGCGCCAAGCTTGCCGTCGATGCGAGCAAAGCCGCACTTGCCGCCTGGCTCGCCGCCGACACAAAGCTTGCCGCACAGCTCGGCGAGATCGACAAGGGCATCGACGAGCTGAAAACCGTTTTCGGCAGCGCTGACAGCGTCCTCAGCATCTACCTGCTGTGGTTCAAGCTCTTGCCGCGACATCAGGAGATCGCGCCGCGCAGCGGCGCTTCGACGCCGCCTGACCCCGCAACGGCGCCCGCTGAACCCGCGCCCGCAGCGCCGGAAAAGCCCAATTGCCTGCCGGTCCCCGACCCCGACACGGTCTATCTGATTTCGCCGGACAATTACGGCAAGAAACTGGACGCGGCCTGGCAGGCCCATCGCACGGCGCGCGAGACGCTCAAGACCGCCGAGGAGACTTTCCACACAGCTCCCGACGATCTGGCGACAGAGATCAAGACGCTCAAGAAGAAGAGCGACACGCAAGACGACGACATCAAGAAAGCGCTCAAGGCCTAGGGCGTGAATGCCTTTGGATCATCAGGACGAATGACCGCGACGGAGGAATGAGCCATGCCAGAATATCTGCATCCCGGCGTCTATATCGAAGAAATCGAGCGCGGCCCGCGTCCGATCGAAGGCGTTGCCACCAGCACGGCCGCGTTCCTCGGCGAAACTGAGCGCGGCCCGACCTGGCCCCGCCTGGTGACCAGTTACAATGACTATGTTCGCTGGTTCGGCGGCGTGTTCTCTCCCACCAAGTACATGCCCTACGCCGTCAATGGCTTCTTCGACAATGGCGGCCGGCGCGCGTACATCGCGCGGATCGTCGGCAAAGCCGCCACGAAAGCCAGTCGCGTCTTCGGCGATGTCCTCGTCGAGGCTGTTGGACCTGGCTCATGGGCAAAGGAACGCATCTACATCAAGGTGGGCGGCGGCACGATCACGATTTTGGGCAACAATGGCCCGGAGCCAGCCGGGTTCAGAATCCAGGTCTGGTATTGGAGTTCATTTCCAACCGGCGGTCAGCCATTCGATCCGACAACGGATGCCAACCGCACGCGATTGCCGCGCCCGATCCTGGCGGAGAACTTCGACGATCTGAGCTTCGACGAGGCGTCCTCGGATTTCTTTGCCAAACGCATCAACGGGAACTCCTCGCTTATCACTGCATCGCTCAAGGCCAACCCGGCCAATCCGCCCCAGGTGGCGGCAGGGGAGGGACAGCTCGATCAGGATGGCGATGATGATCCTAATGCTTTGAACGAGGATGATTTCGAGGGAGGCGCCCCCAGGGTCGACGACCGCAGAGGGTTGGAAGCGCTC
>Ga0070689_100003285_pt1 | contig 10737 bp, 10 predicted proteins | sample KBSS23HmetaG_FD_64669 | JGI IMG/M metagenome (GOLD analysis project Ga0070689, IMG submission 64669) | Switchgrass rhizosphere microbial communities from Kellogg Biological Station, Michigan, USA - KBS S2-3H metaG | ecosystem: Host-associated > Plants > Roots > Rhizosphere ... | reverse complement strand
CTTGCCGTCGATGCATGACCTTCGTGTGATTCCTGTCTGGCTCGACGGTGACTGCCATATTGCCGTTGTGTTTTGCCGTCATCTGAATCAGCTTCGCGTGAAAATCCTGTTCCCGCGGGTTGGTACGGTTAAAGAAAAAGGCCCGCATTGCTGCGGGCCTCTTCATGTATCGCGTGGGAACGGCGCTTATTTGCGCTGTGCCGCCGTGGCGTCGCGAGCCGCGCGGAATTCCGAATCCTTGCTCCAGTTGGGCCAGGTGTCGGAGTTGGCGAGGTCGCTGCCGAGCTTGTAGAGGACCTGCAGATCGCGGGCCATGCCGGTGAACGGCCAATTCGCCTGCCACTCGTCGGACGGCTGGTGGTAGTGCTTGGCCACGTACTCGTCCTCGGCCGCCTTGCCGGCGGCGAGGCCGCCGTCCACCCAGTCGTTGCCCGAGCCGAACGACACGGCCGGCACGCCGCGCTTGGCGAAGGAGAAGTGATCGGAGCGGAAGAAGTGGCCGGCTTCGGGCTTCGGATCCGCCGAGTACACCAGGTTCCACTGCTTGGCCGTGGTGGTCAGCTCATCGAGCAGGTCGAGCTTGGCGCTGCCGGAGATGGTGAAGTTGCGCGACGGGCCGTGCGGATCGAGCGCATCCATGTTGATGTCGGCCACGGTGGTGGCCAGCGGGTAGAGCGGCTTGGAGGCGTAGTACTCCGAACCCAGCAGGCCCTTTTCTTCGGCGGTGACGTTGAGGAACACCACCGAACGTTCCGGCTTGGGCTGGCTGGCGAAGGCGCGTGCCAGTTCGATCAGCGCCGCCGTGCCGGTGGCGTTGTCCACCGCCCCGTTGTAGATCTTGTCGCCCTTGGCGTCGGGCGCGCCCACGCCCAGGTGATCCCAGTGCGCGCTGTAGATCACCGTCTCGTTCGGGCGCTTGCTGCCCTCGACGCGGCCCACGATGTTGTGGGAGGTGATCACCTTGGAGTTGATCTTGTAGTTGGCCGAGAAGGTCTCGCCCTTCAGCACCACCGGCTTGAAGTCGCGGGTCTGCGCCTGCTTCTTCAGTGCTTCGAAGTCGAGGCCGGCGGACTTGAACAGGTCGACCGCCACATCGCGCTGGATCCACGCTTCCACCGGCGTATGCGCGCTGGCGGGATGGTCGCGCACCACGTCGAACTGGGTGTTGGTGTTGGAGTTGGCCACGGTCGCCCAGCCGTAGGAGGCCGGTGCGGTCTCGTGCACGATCAGCATGCCGGCCGCGCCCTGGCGAGCGGCTTCTTCGTACTTGTAGGTCCAGCGGCCGTAGTAGGTCATCGCCTTGCCGCCGAAGTCGCCCACGCCGGTTTCGAAGTCCGGGTCGTTGATCAGCACGACGGCGATCTTGCCCTTGAGGTCCACGCCCTTGAAATCGTCCCAGTTGCGCTCCGGCGCCTTGACGCCGTAGCCCACGAACACCAGCGGGGCATCCTTGATCGACACGGCCTTGGAGCCATCGAGCGCGGAACGCACGGCGATCTGCTGGCCCTGGGTCAGTGCCTCGGTCTTGCCGTTGACGGTGAACGACAGCGACGGCGTACCAGCGATATCGGACTGCAGCAGCGGCACCGCCTGCGTCCATTCGCGCTTGCCGTTCTTCAGGTCGCCACCGGGCTGCACGCCGGCCGCCTTGAACTGGGCAACGACGTAGTCGATGGTCTTGGTCTCGGCCGCCGTAGCCGGGCCGCGGCCTTCGAAGGCGTCGGACGAAAGCGTTTTGACGTCGTCCGACAAACGATGCGGATCGAAAGTCGGGGTGGTCGGTGCATCGGCGGCGAACAGCGCCGACGTCACGGACAGGGCGAGCAGGGATAAGGCCAATCGCTTCATGGGCAGCACCTAGCGTGGAGACGAAGCTCGATAGTAGAGACGGCTGGCGCCGCCGGTCCATAGCCGCCGAACGGGACGCCGCAGGCAGGCGGCGTGGGTCAGCCCCGAAAAGGCCTGAAAAATAGGCTTGCGCAGGGCCCGATCGTGACTTTCTTCACCCCTATCGGGCCAATATCGAAAAAAAACCGCCTTTTTTCCGTCCTGCAGCTTGGCGTGATGGGCTGGCATGCCATACATTCCGCATGCCGAGAGGCATTTACACACCACCTCTATCGATGACCACGGGGAAATATATGGCGAAGGCGCAAAAAGCAGCAGCAAAGAAGAAGGCCGCTCCGAAGGCAGCTCCGAAGGCCGCCAAGGCAGTTGTTCACAAGCCGATCAAGGACGCACTGGGCAAGTCGGGCCTCGTGGCTCACATCGTTGAAGCCAGCGGCGTGGCCGCGAAGGACGTGCGCGCTGTGTTGGCCTCTCTCGAAGGCGCAGTGACGGGCTCGGTGCACAAGAAGGGTGCCGGTCACTTCACCATGCCGGGCCTGCTGAAGATCACGGCCGTCAACGTTCCGGCCAAGCCGAAGCGCAAGGGCATCAACCCGTTCACCAAGGAAGAGCAGTGGTTCGCTGCCAAGCCCGCCACGGTGAAGCTGAAGATCCGCGCGCTGAAGAAGCTCAAGGACGCCGCTCTCTGAGCGTAGTGCTCCACTAGAGCATGCTCGCCAGGTGCGGCGCTTGCCGCCGCACCTGACGTCTTCGGAAGTGATGCATTGCCCGCGTCTTGAGGGCGCCACTTCCCACCGGCCGCATCCATGCCTGTCGGTACCGGTTTCCCGATCCGTCTACGGATCCCGCGGCAAGTCGACGTTCTGGCCGACCGCTTGTTCGCCCATCCATACCTCGTCCCTGAATCCACACGCATGTCGTCGACGCTGCGTGCGTTGCCTGTTGCGCGCGGCCTTGCAGAATCGACACGCAGGTCCGATTCATACATTTCGTTGAGGTGGCGAGGTTCATCCTGCCGTCTTGCGCCTGGTCCATAGTGGGCACAGGTGTCGTCGTGGCACCTGGGCCAAGCCGCCGCCGGAAAGCGCGACGGCGCGACCAGCAAGATCATCCACCGAGGGCATGACATGGCGACACCTAGCGATCTCCCTATGAGCCTCTACAAAGCCAACACCGAGATGCAGCTGCGCGTGAACAAGCTGGTGATGGAAAACTGGAAGAAATGGCTTGAGCTCTCCACCCGTGCGATGGACGACGGCATCGCGGAGCAGCAGGCGCGCGTCGAGCAACTGATCAAGGCGCAGGACTGGGCCGCACTGGCTTCGATGCCTGCCGACACGTTCTGGCGCCAGTTGCAGCAGCGCATGGGCGACGCCAGCGTCAGCAACCAGATCGCCGCCAATGTACAGGCCCATTTCGCGCAAGGCCTGCAGGATGCGGTGCAGACCTGGCAGAAGGACACCGCCCGTGCGCTCGGCAGCGTGGGCGACATGAGCATGTCCGATCCGTGGAAAGACATCATGTCGCCATGGGGCAAGTTCCATCCCACGACCTGACGCCGGTTGCGGCGACACCCGGTGAACTGGCCCGGGTGTCCGTACCGACGGCGCCCGATCGACATTCGGCGCCATCCATCCCGTTGACCAGGCGGCCTCGTTCTGCCGACTCCATCGCGTTACCGCGGCAGCACTCATGCTCAACTTCGCCGCTGCCGGCGATGCCTGAGCTGTGGTGCAGGGGGATGCGCCGCGCCCGAACCGCGTGCCGGCTTTGGGGAACGCAGGGCGCGTGGCGGGATAGACCGCCCAGCTTCCCCGTCTTGTCACATAGGTTTAGTTAGCTAGAGAGCGCGGCGTCATCGGCGTCGCCCGATGGCGGCGGCAGGTTCAACGTAGGGGGACGGGTGGAGCGAGGACTGGGCATGGCTCCTCGGGGCCGGGTTGGCAGCGTGCTGGTGAACGGGGCAGGCGATGTGTCCTGCAAGCGCGATGCAGATCGCGCGTTGCACTGTGCGCTGTTCGTGGCGTACCCGCTGCCCGCGCTATCGATGGCTTGCCGCTGATGCGTTACGCGGTCTACTTCTGTCCCGCACCGGCGAGTGCGTTGGCCGCCCTGGGACGCGACTGGCTGAGCACCGAGTTGGCGGCTCATGGCATTCCGGGCATCGGGCTCACCCGTTGGAATGCGTTGCTGGCGGATGTCCGGCGTTACGGCTGGCACGCCACGCTGCGGTCGCCGTTCACGCTGTCGCCGGATGTCGACCTGGCGGATCTGCGCCAGGCCCTGGCTGTCGTCGCCAGGTCACATGGCCCGATCAATCTCACGCTGCGCTGTGCACGCCTTGCGGGTTTTCCCGCCTTGCGCCCACTGGGCGACTGCAAGGCGGTGAATGCCCTCGCGGCAGCGTGCGTCGAGGCGATCGAACCGTTGCGCCTGCCATTGGCGGAACACGACTTCCAGCGGCGCGCCTCCGGACTCGACGCCATCGAAACCCATTATCTCGGACGTTACGGATACCCCTACGTGTTTGAACGCAACCGTTTTCACATGACCCTGTCGGCACCGGCTTCCGTCGAGGAAGAGCGGGCGCTGCAACGCTGGCTGTCGCTGCGCGCGTCGATGCTTCCCGCGGCGCGCATCGACGCGCTGGCCTTGTGCGTCGAGCCGTCGCCCGGCGCCGCCTTCGAACCGCTCGAACGGATCGCGCTGCAGAAGGCATCGGCCGCTTGATGGCCGTCGGCCCGCGGATCCGCGTCGCGCACGCTTTCTTCGCAGGGCTCACATTGGATTGACGGCTACGAGGGGATTCTCCCTTCACTGCGTCGGTGCCGACTGCGCTCGATACCCCGGCAAGGGCTCGGCTTCGGCCACCCGGCATTCCTGGTGAAACCTCCTGGGAGCGCGTCATGAACAAGACGGTGTGGATCGTGGTCGCCAATCGCGGCGTCGCCCGGCTGTTCCAGGCCCGGCAACCCACCGGCCCCCTGCAGGAACTGGAGGCTTTCATCCACCCGGAGGCGCGGCTGCGCGAACAGGACCTCGTATCCGATCGCCCGGGGCGGGGCTCTGAACGGTTTGGCCCCGGCGGCCACGCGGAAGATCCCGACACCACCCTGGTCGAGCAGGAAACCAGCAACTTCGCCCTGGAGCTGTCCCGCTTCCTGCTGAAAGGCCGCACGGACGGCCGCTTCGACGGACTGATGCTGATTGCCGCCCCGGCGTTCCTGGGTTCCCTGCGGGATCGGCTGGACGGACCCACCCGGGGCAGGATCATGCTCGAAGTCGCCAAGAACCTCGTGCACCTGGACGCCGCCGCCGTGCGCAACTACCTGCCCGATCGACTGTATTCGGCAGTCGGGGCCTGACCTTCCCCGGCGGGACAGGGCGGCAACAACGTGCGTCGACGGCGAAATATTTCGCGGCCGGGACGCGCGCGACTTTCACGAGTCGATGCCGAAATGTTTGACGCAGTGCACATTTGCAACAACTGGGTGCGCTACGATAGGCGGAGTAAAACGCTGGGGCGTTTCACAGTGCTTTCACGCCTCAACCGATGGTATCGGCCGCTTGCGCAGAAGCCCGGCGCTTGCGAGGGAAACACTGACAGGGGGATGCAATGCTGGACGCTCCGTGGGCCAATCCGTGGTTCCGCCGCATCGGTATTGCCGTCTCGTATGGGCTGCTGATCGTTCTTGCCCATCAGATCACCATCTCGCATTTCGTACTCGTGGCCGGTATTCACTTGGCCGTGCTGCTGCTCGTGCGGTACCGCGACTGGCCGGCCCTGATCGTCGGCGAAACCTTTGCCTTGCTCCCCACCAGCATCGAGTGCGTCGACCAATTTGGCATGGCCTGGGCAGTGACCTACGCCATCCCCGGCCTGGTCGTCATGGCACCGGTGGTCTACCTGATGCGGGAGCGCTGGCCGGTCCTCACCTCGAAGAGTTCCCTCAACATGGGGGCGCTGCTGGGTGGTGCGCTGGTTCTTTCCGTCGTGATGACCCTGTGCAACCTGGGCACCATGCTGCTGTCCACCTTGCCGCCGGACTATCACTTTCAGGCGGACAAGCTGATCACCAAGTGGGTGCTCGGCAACTACCTCGGCATCCTCGCGGTGACGCCGACCACGCTGTTCGCCTATCAGCTGATGAGCGGCGCACGGTGGCGCGAACTGGGCACGCGCCTGCTCGACAACCGCGCGGTGCTGGACAGCATTTTCCTGGTGGTGCCGGCGATCCTGCTGCTGGTGTGGATCGGCCTGGAATCGGCCGGGGTCCGCCAGATCGCGCAGGTCGCCATGTTCCTTCCGATCGTCTGGCTGGCCATGCGTCATGGCTGGCAGGGCGCGGCCATTGGCGGAACCGCTGCGAGCCTGGCCGTGATGGCCTTGATGCCGGCCACCAATGACCAGCAGACCATGCAGGCGGAGGCCATCGTTGCCTTCGCCATTTCCTCGATGTTGCTGCTCGGCGCGCGAATCGGCGCACTGAACCATCACGCCGAGCAGGAGCGCATGGACGTCCGCACGGCGTTGGCACTCGCGCAGCGCAACGTGCATATCGGCGAGATGCAGCTGCGCACGACTTCGCTTGCGCTTGAGCAGATCCGCGAAACGGTCCAGGCCAGTTTCTCGATGATGATGGGTCGCCTGCGTCATCTGCAGCCCACCATCGAGGATCGCAGCTATCACCGCCAGGCGTTGGTGGCGCAGGACCAGTTGTTCCGCCTGGCCGACAGTCTTTACCCGGTCTCGTGGCGCGAACGCGGCTTGCCCGCTGCGTTGCGAGAGGGCGCCATCCCGCGTGCGCTCGATGAAACCGGCGTCGGCTATTGGTGCGATCTGCGCGGGCCGCTGAGCCGGCTTTCGCAGACTTTGCATCTGGCCATCTATCGACTGGTCGTCGAGGTGGTGGCGGACGCCTGCGCCAAGCGCAATCTGAGTGAGGTGGTGGTGCGTGTGCGCTGCGGCGAAAAGGATGGGCGCCGCTGGGCATTGGTCAGCATCATCTTCCGCGACAAGGCCGAGACCTCGTCGAATGTGCGCTGGGATGAGCTGTTGCCGCGTGTGATGCGCTCAGCCAGCGGCATGGGCTGGTCAGGCATTCGCGATCGTGCGATGACGTTCGAGGGCGATGCCCGCGAACATCCGATCGACCATGGGCGTCGGGTGAGCCTCCTGTTGCTCGATCCCATCACGATCAGCGGCATTTGAAACGCCGCTGATCGCCTTGTGCCTCGTGTCTTATTGGGCGTGCGTATTGCACGTCTCGGGGTTGCATGCAGCCTTCAGCATCATGGTGCCATCGCTGAGCGGCGTAGCCGTGACCGTGGTGGCCGGATCCTGATACACCGTGGTCGGCGTCGTGGTCGGCGTCGCGGTGGTCGGTACGGCCGGGCCCTGCTGCGGCGTGGTCACCAACTGCGAGAAGCGGCCTACCGGCAGCGTGATGAACTGGCCGCCCGAGGTGCCGACGGCACCGAGCACATTGCCGTTCGCATCGTTGATCTGCACGAACTGGATGCCGCCAAGCGTGAACACATAGGCGTGGAAGTTGGGATTGCGGCTTACGTCAGATGCATTCGGCCAGGACTGGCCAAGACCCGAGGCGGGCGGCTGGTCGGCGAAGGCGGCTCCGGACAAAGCAAGAGCCAGCACGCCAAAGAGGCATGCGCGACGCGAGAGGGCTTTCAACATAACGGACCCCTTTGTTGGTGGTGTGCTCAGACATTGAGCATCGTGGCGAATGTATCACCAACTTTGTCGTATCCCCTGTGACCAATGGCCAGTGGGCAGCAACATTTGCCGGAAACGCGTACACAAAACCGTCCAGTTATGCCAGCCGCCAGCTATGACAGAAGCTGCTCGCGCCAATAGTGTTCCGCCAAGAAATTTCCAGATAGCCCGCCGAACTACGGGTCACTGTGCCGTCAGCGAACAGATGGCCCGACAAAATGTGATGTGCGTCACGTTTTATGGTGGTCATGCGCAGCGGGTCTGCACGACGGCCTGCGCGAAGAAATCGACGCCCGGAGCGATGGATGGGGCCTTCGGACCAGCGCTGTAAATAGATAGGCCGTCGACAGCGATGCCGGTGCGGCGGCAAGAGAAAATCACGATCCCGCTAAAGACCCTTTGATTCTTCATAGCCTCGGGCAACTGCTCCGCCATATTCCCTGCGCGAAAGTGCCGGCGATTTTTTCCGGGTTTAGTCGGAGGCGATGGGGATATCGAAAGATAATCGAAGCGTGCGCGTGGCCAGGCCGGCTTTCGTTTCCGGTTTTCGATTTTGTCTGCGGGCGCATCGCACTCGCAATCTGGTGAAGACCGGTCGCCGCGCACGCGTACGAAGTCGCGCGCTCGTGCTTCGTGCGTCTTCTGCTCGCAGGTGACGATGTGCGGCGAGGGCTGGGCGCCTCTACGCAGGCAAAAAAGAAAGCCCGCTTCTTGCGAAGCGAGCTTTCGAAAACATGGTGGCCGGGGACGGAATCGAACCGCCGACACGGGGATTTTCAATCCCCTGCTCTACCAACTGAGCTACCCGGCCAGAATGTCCTGCGAACGCCGAAGACGTCGCGTGGAGCCGTGCATTAAATCCGAAGCGGGGCGGCTCGTCAAGACTCCGGAGCGGGGGCAACGTAGCCCTCGGGCTGCTTCACGTCGCCGCCGAAGAGGAATTTTTCCATTTCGGCGCTGAGGAACTGGCGCGACTTGGGGTCCAGCGGATTGAGGCGATATTCGTTGAGCAGCATGGTCTGGTGGGCCATCCATTGCTGCCAGGCCTCTTTCGAAATCTCGGCGTAGATGCGCTGTCCCAGCGGTCCGGGCCAGGGAGCGAAATCCAGGCCTTCGGCATCGTGGCCGAGCTTGGCGCAGTGAACGATACGACTCATGCGATGTGACTCACCGGTAGTGATTCAGAGTTGCTGCAACAGGGTGCGGACGGGGGCGGGCAGGCCGAGGGCGGCCCGCTCGTCGGGGTTGCACCAGCGCAGGGTGGGATTATCGGCGATGCGCTGCTGCGCTGTCGCCCCGTCGAACAATAGCGGTTCGACCTTCAGGCGATAGTGGCTGAATACGTGCACGAACGATGGGAGTGCCTGCGCGTCGTCGATGCTCGCGAACGACTGCGCCGCACGCCACGCGTGATCGTGGTCGCGCGCTTCCGGAAGACTCCACAGCCCTGACCACACGCCTTGCTCGCCACGACGCTCGAGCAACACGCGTCCCTTGGCGTCGCGCAGGATCAGCATCACGGTGTCGCGCGTGGGCACCGCCTTGGTGGGCTTGGCGCTCGGCAGTTGCGCCGTGAGGCCGTCGCGTCTGGCCACGCAGCCGGCGCTCAATGGACAGTTCTCGCACAGTGGTTTGGAGCGCACGCAGAGGGTGGCGCCCAGATCCATGATGGCTTGCGTGTAGTCGGCCGTGCGTTGCGCGGGCGTCAATGCATCGGCGTGCTGCCATAGCACTTTTTCCACCGCGCTCTGGCCCGGGTGTCCATGGATGCCCAGGTATCGCGTGAGCACGCGTTTGACGTTGCCATCGAGGATCGGAAAACGCAACCCGTAAGCCTGCGCCAGGATCGCGCCTGCGGTCGAACGCCCGATGCCGGGAAGGTCGGCCAGCGCTTCGAAATCGCGCGGCAATTCGTCGTGGTGTTTTTCCACGCAGATCTGCGCAGCGCGCTGCAGGAAACGTGCGCGGCGGTAGTAGCCGAGGCCCGACCACAGCGCGAGCACGGTGTCTTCGTCCGCTGCGGCCAGATCGCGCAAGCCCGGCAAGGCCGCAACGAAGCGCTGGAAGTACGGAATCACCGTGACCACCTGCGTCTGCTGCAGCATCACCTCGGACAACCACACGCGATAGGCATCGCGGGGGTGTTGCCAGGGCAGGTCCTTGCGGCCGTGTTCGTCGAACCAGGCCAGTAGTGCGGCGGCGAAAGGATTCATGGCGTTCGCTGCGCGGGCTTGGTCGGCGTCGCCTTCGCTGCCGCGGGTTTCGGCGGTGGCGCTGCGCTGGCCGCGGGGGCAGGGACGTCGGTGCCGGCCTGGATGCTGAGGCCTTCGATACTGATGTCGCCGGTCTCGATGCTGGCGATTTCCGCGTGGCCGTTGCCGGGTGGCACGGTGAGGCGAGGGCCGTCGTCGTGATCGAGTTGCGTCCACCAACTGGCCAGCGCCAACGGAGGAAGGTGGAGGTCGGCGTGATTGTCCGGTCCGTCCAATTTGAGCGCGAGCATCAGCGGGTCGCTCTGGTCGGCCGGTGTCAGTTCGATCACGGCGTCGTATTGGCCGGCATTGGCGTGGTCCAGCTTGCCCGACAGATGCGCGGATGCATCCGCGGCGCCGCGCCAGCGCGCATTTCCCGCCAGATGCAGGGTGAGCGTGGTGCTGTGCGCGAGATACAGGCTGATGTTGTCCAGCACCAGCGAGTTGCCCTTGATGCTCGGTGTCACCGACAGGCGCATTTGCGTGGGAATGCCCTCGGCGTCCTTGGCGGTGATGGTGAGCGGGAACGCGTGGTCGGCGGCAAGCCGGCCCGCATCCAGCTCGACATCGCCCAGCAGCATCTGGTTGCCGCGCACCAGGCTGCCGCGCGTGATGTGCACGCCGGCATCGATGCTGGGTATGGCCGTCGGCACCGCGGCGGGGCCGGAAGGCAGGTCGCCAAGCCACGACTGCAAGGCATCGAGGTCGACGCGCGGCGAATCGATCTGCATCTGCGAGATCACCGTTTCGCCGCGCACCAGCGTGCGCCATGGCAGTGCCAGCGTGCCGCGCGCAGCGAGCAGGATCGGCATGTTCGCGTTCTGCGCGCTGAGCGTGATGCCTTCGAGTTCGAGCGCGGGACGTGGAAACAACGCCGGCGTGGCCGGGCTGGCGAGGCTCAGC
>Ga0070689_100003283_pt1 | contig 10738 bp, 10 predicted proteins | sample KBSS23HmetaG_FD_64669 | JGI IMG/M metagenome (GOLD analysis project Ga0070689, IMG submission 64669) | Switchgrass rhizosphere microbial communities from Kellogg Biological Station, Michigan, USA - KBS S2-3H metaG | ecosystem: Host-associated > Plants > Roots > Rhizosphere ... | reverse complement strand
TCGCCCTTGCTTCGAATCGCCTGATTCTCCGTCGGTGGAATGCCCGTGACGCCCCAGATCGACCCGAGGATGATCGCCTGCCCACCGAGCGCGATCAGGCCCCAGGGCGCGAATGCCAGGCCGTAGATCGCGAGGCCCAGCCAGTAGCACCACTCGAAGAAGTAGTTGGGGTGCCGCGAGTACCGCCACAGCCCGACCTCGCACACCTGGCCGGCGTGCGCGGGATCCTGCTTGAACCGCGCGAGCTGATCATCGGCGATCGATTCGCCGATCACGCCCGCTGCGGCGACGAGTGTGCCGAGGCCGCGGAGGAGGCCGCCATCCCACGGCGCGACGAGGAATGGGACCACGAACGCACCCGACAGGAGCGCCGTCAGGGCGGCCTGCGCCTGGAAGAAGACGAAGAGACGCTGCGGGGCGCGTGTGCCCCACTGCTCGCGCAGCTTGACGTAGCGACCCTCTTCGCGACCCGTGATCGCGCCGCGCGAGATGAGATAGCCGGCGAGCCGGATGCTCCAGGCGATGATCACGACCGCGATCGGTGCCCAGCCGAGCTCGGCGGGCGTGTCGCGCGCGAGCGCGTAGAGGGCGACGACGAGCGTGAACGAGGCCGCCCAGCCGACGTCGACGATCGCCGCGTTCTTCGTGCGCTGCGCGATCGCCCACAACGCGGCCTGGGTTGCTGCACAGACAAGCCACGCTTCGAGCAGGCGAAGCGCGATCGTTGCGAGCATTTATTTCGTTCTCGGCAGGATCACGACAAACGACCGCTCGCCGCGCTTGAACACCTGGACCTGGGGGCCGGCGGTCTTGACGAGCGCGAACCATGGCTCGGTCTGCACGGCCTTTTCGGCTTCGGCGAGCTCGGGCACGATCAGGTCGACCTCGACGAAGTGATTGTTCGTCGTCTTGTCGACACGGGGTGCGTAGCTCCACTGCTCGACACCCGCCGCCGGGAAGCGATCGTTGTGCAGCATGCCACCGTAGAGCGCGATCCACGGTCGCTTGTTCGGCTCGCGATCGCGGTGGAGGACGGCCTGTTCGGCGATGCGACCGAGCTCGGACGTGATGAGGCCGAGCAGGAGATCGGGTTTGACGTCACCCGTTTGCGGCGCGACCTTGTCGTAGTCCTCGCACTTCAGCGTCATCGCGTGCGGCTGGATCTTCGCGGCGCGCGCAGCGTCGGCGAGCTGCGCGATCTCGGACTTCGTTTCTTGCGGGCGCTTGACCGTGGCCTCGACTTTTGCGGTCGCGGTCTTTGCTTGCTGGCCGCATTTCGGATCGACGATCCACGTCTCGATGATGAGATCGCTCAGGTGATCGGCGATCGTGGGCAGGCCCTCTGCAGTGAAGTGCGCGAGCGACGATTTCACCTGTGCGCGATCGGTGCGCACGTGGAGCTCGCCGAAGCCGACGACGCGGGCGTCGGCGGGAATGATCGCGGTGAGCGCGGCGCCGAGGTCCGGATACGTGGTTGCGGTTGCGGCTGCGGCTGCGGCTGCGGCTGCGGCTGCGGCTGCGGCGGCCGTGGTGGTGGTGGCAGCGGCCGCTGCGTCGTGCGCGGGCGGCCGACGCGGCGCATCCTTCCCCTTCGCGCATCCCGCGAGCAGAACGAGCGTCCACAACCTCACGCGGCGACGATACCGCGTTATGTTCCGCGCATGGGTCCGAGTGCCAGCGAGCTGCGAACCATCCCGCTGTTCCACGGCTTCGGCGACGACGAGCTCGCCGAGATCGCGGATCTGTTCAAGCTCGTCGAGCGCGGCGAGCAGCCGCTGTTCGATGTCAACGAGCCGGCGAGCACGTTGTGGTTGCTGACGAAGGGCGAGGTCGTGCTCGATCGGCCCGGCGATGACGTGTTCCGGTTGCGGCCGCCCGCGCTGATCGGTGAGCTCGGCGCACTGACGGGATTGCAGCGCTCGACACGCGCGACCGCTGCACCGGGCTCGGTCGTGTGGGCACTGCCCGCGAAGAAGCTGCAGTCGTACCTGGGTCATCACCAGGAGCTCGGCGTTCGCTTTCTCGTCAATCTGCTGTCGGCCGTGGCGGACAAGGTGCATCGCGATCAGCGGCGCATGGCGGATATGCGCGCGAACCTCATGCGTACGCAGAAGGAGCTGAAGCGGCTGCGCGAGCTCGTGCTGGACAGCGTCGAGACGCCGATCTCGGCGCCGGTGCACGACACGCTCGAGAAGCTGATCACGCACAACCGCCGCGTGAACTATCGTGTCGAGCCGCCGCCCTCGCTCGCCGCGCATTGTCGGTTCGATAAGGTGACCGCACCGATCGCCGATATCTCGCGCACGCACCTGACCGTGCACATGCCGAGCGATCCACCGGAGCAGGGGAGCTGGGTGTCGGGCGTCGCGCATCTTGCGGGGACCGAGATTCCGTTCTCGGGGCGCGTGCATCGCGTACAGGGCCGGAAGATGACGGTCGAGCTCGATCTGATGATCGACGAGTACGCGGGCGCGCTCGAAGGCTACCTCACGCGCGCGCAGCTACTCGACATCCTGTGCTGAGTCACAGCGAGCCGGTGCACACGACCACGACCGCGCCGCTCTTGTCGTTGCGATCGCGACAGGCCCAGCCCGTGCCGAGCTTGCCGCACGCAAATCCCGGGCACTGAAACATGCAGACGCCGCCGTCGGCGTCGACGCAGTACGAGTCTGCCGGGCAATCCCCATCGGAAGCGCAGGGCACGCTGCAGAAGCCGCCCGGGTAGGTCGTGCCCAGGTAGCAGCGATCATCGCAGTCGCGATCGGTCGCGCACCGCGAGCCGATCACGTCGTCGGCTTCGCCGATCGTGTGACCACCACAGGCACCGCACAACCACAGCGCAAGGACCACCGCCCGCATGGGCTCAGCGTATCACCTGCGCGGGTGCGCGATGAAATTCGGCGACGTTCCCGCAAGGGCGCGCCGTGTGTTGCGAGCTACTTCTGCGAGACCTTGTCGGACTTCTTCGTGGTGTCCTGCTTCGGCGCGTCTTTCTTCTTCGCCGTGGTCGCCTCGTCCTTCTTCGGCGCCTCCTGCTTGGGCGCCTCTTCCTTCTTCGGTGCGTCCTTCGCCTTGTCGGCGGTCTTTGGAGCGGCGGCCTCATCATGCGGGCACGCGAGGACCGGCGCGGCGAACGCGAGGGAGATCAAAATCGCGAGCTTCTTCATAGGTCCTGAGAGGATGGGCGATAGCCCGCGCAGCGTCAACGTCAAATCGTGTTCTGATGCTCGCGCAAGAAGTCCACGATCGTGCGGTGGTACGCCTCGCGATCGGCGCGCACGTCGTAGAGGCCGCGTGCGAACGCGGTCGGATGCTCGTCGGCCCACTGACTGATCGGGTCGGTCGAGCGAAACGACGAGCCCGACATGCATGCCTGCGCGTTGTAGTTGTACGTGGACAGGTCGAGCTCGGGCAGCTCGATCGGTTTGGCCCAGTCGCCCTTCGCGAGGCGGTCCATGTCGATGCAGTCGGAGAGGTCGTTCGCCATGTCCATGCGCGCGTTGAGTGGCTCGAGAGCGAACGCGGTCTGCAGGTGCTTGAGCGCGGACGTGTGATCATAGGTCACCGAGCTCACGTAGCCCTGCTTCGCGTACGGTCCGATGACCATCGCGGGGACGCGGAAGCCCATCTGCTGGAAGCCGTCGACGCCGAACCGCGCGAGCGTGTCGTCGGTCGTGGTCGGCGGCGCGACGTGATCGAAGAAGCCGCCGTGCTCGTCGTAGGTGACGACGAGCATCGTGTTCTTCCACTGCGGCGACTTCGCGAGTGCGGTGTACACGGCACGGATGAGTGCCTGCGCGAGGATCGGATGTCCGGGCGGATGGTCGTCGTTGCCGCCGGAGCCGAAGAACGGATCGATGTACGTGACGGGTGGCAGCCTGCCGGCGAGCGCATCCTTGAAGAACAGGCCGGCGGTCGAGCCCGGATCGTCGGCGTATTGCGAGAAGCGGCGAATCTTGCCGGTGCCGTCGTTCGGGCCGAGATCGAGCTGGTAGTCGCCCGGCGAGCCGAGCAGCGACACGACCGCGAGCGAGCCGAAGTAGTAGACCCAGTCGACGCCCTTGTCGACGAGGCGGTTGTAGATCGTCGGCACCGGCACCGACGCAAACTGGTTGATGACCGCGTTGTTCTCCTTGAGCCCGAACGAGGTGGCCGTGTGCCAGTAGGCGCGGTTCGGCAACGTCGGTCCCATCACCGACGCGAACCAGCGATCGCACGTCGTGTACTGATCCGCGAGTGCCCAGCTGATCGGCTGCGTGGCACGCGTCTGGTACTGCATGGTCTGCTTGAGCGTCAGGTCGTTCGAGTAATCCATCTGGTACGCCTTGACGAAGCCGTCCATGGCGCCGTTGTTCCACTGCAGGTGCGACGGGTCCCAGCCGTGCGGTGGATCCACCACGCACAGCTGCTCGACGCTCGGCTCGTACAGCGGGACGGGAGTCCCTTGCAGGTCAGGATTCGTGATGCCGTCGCGCAGGCCATCGCCGGGCTTGCCCTCTTTCCAGCTCCGCGCGCCGAAGATGTGATCGTACGTGCGGTTTTCGAGCATCAAGTACACGTAGTTCGTGATGCCGTCGGGGCCGCCGCCACAGCCGGGCAAGAGCTTCGAGAGCGTCGCCGCGCCTGCCAACCCGCCGATGGTCTTGAGCGCATCGCGCCGAGTGATCATGGCAACGGGTGTATCCCGGTCCGACCAGCAAGTCCACGGTGTTGATCACAGCAGGCTGGCGACCCAGCCGACACCAACCCAGAACCCCACCGCGGTCCCGATCCCCGATGCGACCGCGATCAACAAGATCCGCGTGACGGGGTTGCGCCAGAATCCGCGCATCGTCTGCACGTCATCCGGCAAGCGCTCGCAATCCGCAACGCTCGGTTTGCGCCGCCACGCTTCGACGACACCGACCACCATGCCCGTTCCCAGTAGCGGATGGATCGCCGCAATCGGCGCGACGAGCAGCGCGGAGATCACCGACAGGATCGATCCGCCCGCGAGCAGGGTGAGCGCGCCCGCGCCGATCGAGGTCGGCAAGATCCACGCGAGCATCATCTCGGTGAAGCTCGTGGTCTCGCTGCGCTGCCAGCCCCACACCAGGGCGACGAGAAACAGGATCGGGATCGCCCACTTGACGATCCGCCACAGCAGCGAAGGCGGCGGAATCCGCTCGAGCACGCTGCGATCGATCACCTCGCCGACGTGCTCGCGCATGCCCGGCACGTGTGCCGCACCGACGACCGCGACCACCTTGCGCTTGCCGGCACCCGCCTCGGTCATCTTGCTCGCGAGATACTTGTCGCGCTCGTCGACGAGTGGGCCTTTCACCTCGGGCACGGCGCGCCCGAGCTCGGTGAGCATCTCCGAGAGCGCCTTCGGCTCCTTGAGGTCCTCGACCGTCTTCTCGTTGACCGGCTCGCCCTTCGCATCCTCCCAGCCGACGAGCAGCGACGACAGCAGCATCGAGCGCTTCCACAGCCCGAGGTTGGCCCACGTCCGCTTGAGTGTGATGTTGATGTCGCGATCGATCAGCTCGACGGGCACGCCCGCGTCGCGCGCGGCATGCACGGCCGCGAGCAGCTCCGCGCCTGGCTTCACGCCGAGGCTCGCCCCGATCTTGCGCTGGTAGCTCGACAAGGCGAGGTGGGCGAGGAGGTAGAGGCCCTTGCCCTCGCGAACGACCTTGAAGACGTCGAGGTCGCGAAAGGCGCTGTCCTTGGTCAGCGCATCGAAGCGCGCCTTGCATAGCTCGACGCACACGAGGTCGGGCTTGACCTCTTCGATGACGTGGCGCACCTCGTCGACCGAGCGCTGCGAGACGTGCGCGGTACCGACCACGAAGTACTTGGTCTCGCCTCGCTCGAGTGTGGTGACGGAGTTGGGCAGCTCCACCTCGCCTCCATACCACATGCTATTCACCCAGCATGGCCACGGAGATTCCCGAAGCGACGCGAACCGAGATCGAAGCGGCTGCCTTCCGGCGCCTGGTCCAGCATTTCCGCGACCGGACGGACGTACAAAACATCGACGTCATGAACCTGGCGGGGTTCTGCCGGAACTGCCTGTCGAAGTGGTACCGGGCGGCGGCGGCGGAAAGAGGCGTGGAGATGAGTGATCCGGAGGCGAGGGAAGTGGTGTACGGGATGCCGTACGAGGAGTGGAAGCAGAAGTTTCAGAAGTAGGCGAGGGCATGGGATCGGGAGGGGCGTCGGAATCGGAACGGAAATCGGTACGCGTAGGGAGCGATTGTCGGATCAACCCACGTGGGTGCGGCTCGGCACGCGGTTGTCGGATCAAACCCACGATTCGGGGGCTGCCGCCTCGCGGACGAATAGGGAACAGAGGAACCGAGAACCGGGAACGAGAACGGATCCAGATCGGTTCCGATCAAACTCGCGTCGGTGGGTTCAGTACACGCTCAATCCGAGCATCGCGTCCGTCATTCTCTCCGAGTGCGCGTAGGTCTGGCCGAAGCGTGCCGTGATCGCGATCCGGGTGTTCACGTCGAGCTGCAGCATGGCACCACCGAGCAGCGCCAGCGAGCTCGCGTTGCCACCGACCAGGCCGCGCTCCAATCGCGATGCACCACCACCACCACCGTAGAGCCCGAAGTGCACCGGCCCCGCATGCACCGGGTAGCCCTGGAGCTCGAGCGTGTAGCGCGTCTCGAACAGCGTCTGTTCGACGGCGTTGTCGCGCCAGCCGAGGAACAGCGAGCCGAGGATCCCGAGCTCCTGGATCGGGAAGTAGCCGAGCTGGATCGTCGTCGCCGTGCCGAGCGCCTTGCTGCCATCTGCGGATTTGAACGTGCCCAGGCCACCGTAGAGGTTGTAGTTCCAGCCCTGGCGATCGAGCGGCGCGCGACCCGTCTCGTTCCACGGACCTTCGCTGCGGCGGATGTATCCGTACTTCGCCCACGCCGCCGTTTGCGGATCGATCCAGGCGAGCGGCATGACCACTCGATCGCCATCGCGACCGACGAGATACACCGGGTGCATCGGGTGGAGCGCGGCGTAGCCGTCGTAGCGCGAGCCTTCGACACCGGCGACCACGACCAGCGCGACCGCCGCGACCACCAGGATCGCGATCGCCGCGCCCTTGCCGTCACCGCCACCTCCACCGAGCTTGAGACCACCACCACCGCTGTGCGAGCTGCCGCGCCACGAACCGCCGCCACCACCACCACCGCTGCTCACGTAGCGGCGTCGCTCCGCGCCATAGATGTTGATCTGCGGAAAGAAGACGATCGTGGTCTCTGTCGTGACCGGCTGTGCCGGACCGAGATCCTCGTCGTCGAGTTGCTGGACGACACGCACGTGTTGCGCACGCGTGTCGGGAGGTTGCTCGGCGAGCCGCTCGAGCTCTTTGCCTGGAATCTTGTACGTGCCGGAAGCACAGCCGGTCGTGGTCACGACCGACGCCACCAACACCACCGCGAGGAGGCGCATCCGGGCCATTATTGCAGAAACCGTGCGCAGCCAACGCTAGGATGCAGGCGTGGAGCCGATCGACCTCGCGGCGGTCGCCGATGACTTCGATCGAGAGGTCACCCGGACCGCGGCCATCGATCGCTTCTGTTCGGCGAGCGCCTGGATCCTCGCGGCCACCGCCACGCTGATGCCGCCGAGGGCGCCATTTTCCTTCAAGGGCGAGCACGGTTACTTCGCGGCGATGCGCGGTGTGCATCCGGCGGGGTTTCCCTACGTGGAGCCGGCCGAGCTCGCATGGGGCCTCGCCTCGCCTCTGATCGGCGCGGACGCGCAGGGCATCGTCGGCGAGGTCGTGCCGCTGCTTGCCGGGCGTCGTGATTGGCAGCTCGCGATCTTTTCGGGATTGACCGTGACCGGGCCGCAACGGCGTGCCCTCGATGCAACACTGCCGGCGCGCTGGGAGCGCCGGCGCGGGCAACCGACCATCCGTCATGTGGCAAGTCTCGACGGCGGCGTCGATGGGTTTCTGTCGCGACGCTCGCGCGAGCTGCGCAAGGGCCTTCGCAAGTCGCAACGCGCGGCCCGCGCGGTCGGGCTGACGTTCGAGTCCGTGCATGCGCGCGAGCAAGATGCGGTGGCACTGTACGATCGGATCCAGCGCGTCGAGGCACGGAGCTGGAAGTCGATCGAGGGCGTCGGTATCGGCGCAGGTCCGATGCGTGCGTTCTACGGTGCGATGCTGCCGCGGCTGTGCAGGCTCGGTCAGCAGCGCACGATCTTCGCGCGCGTCGGCGAGCGCGATGTCGGGTACATCCTCGGCGCGGTGATGGCGGGCGAGTATCGCGGACTGCAGTTCTCGTACGATGCCGAGTTTGCGCAGCTCGGCATCGGCGGGCTCATGCAGCTCCAGCAGGTGGTCGAGCTGTGCAGCGAGGGCGTCGGGCGCTACGACCTCGGCACCGAGATGGATTACAAGCGGCGGTGGGCCGAGGAGATCATGGAGACCGAGATGCTCGTGCTCGTTCGCTAGCTACGATGCTTCTTTGTCCTTGGTCCCGAACAGCATCGACGCGACGACACCCGTGCCGATGATCGCGGCGATCCCGATCAGCGACACGAGGTGCGAGATGTGAAACCACTTGTGCGCGATCATCTTCACGCCGATGCCGATGAGCAGGATGCCGAGCGCGATCTCGAGGTACTCGAACTGCTCCATCGCGCCGGCGAGCACGAAGTACAGCGAGCGCAGCCCCATGATCGCGAAGATGTTCGACGTGATGATGATGAACGCCTCGCTGCTGACCGATAGCACTGCGGGGATCGAATCGAGCGCGAACACGATGTCGGCGATCTCGATCGTGATGAGGCAGATCGCGAGCGTCGTGAGCGCGCGCCGGCCATTCTCGATCACGCTGAACTTGCCGCCGTGGTCGCCATCGACGACCTTGACGAACCGCCGCACGATCTTGAGCACGCGCGAGTTGCCGACCTTGTCGAGCTCCTCTTCTTCCTCTTCGGCGTCGTTCTTGTGCTTGTAGTGCTCGAGTAGGAGCGAGAGGCCCTGCCAGCCGAGGTACGCGCCGAACACGTAGAAGATCCAGTCGAACGTGCGCGCGAGCCAGACGCCACCACCCAGCATCGTGATGCGAAACACGATCGCGCCGAGGATTCCCCAGAACAGCACGCGGTGCTGGTACTTCGTCGGCACGCGGAATCGGCGCCGGAAGATCAGCGCGATCACGAAGATGTTGTCGATCGACAGCGCTTGCTCGAGCAGGTACGCCGAGACGTAGGTGACCGCCGCGTCACCGCCACGCGGCCCGACGACGCCGAGCCAGTGGTGCTCGTACATCAGATAGACGATCCCGGAGAACGACAGCCCCAGCGCGACCCACACGATCGTCCACGCCACGGCACTGCGCAGCGACTGTTCCTGGGCCTTGCGATGAAGAACGCCTAGATCGAGGAAGAGCAGCAGCGCGACCAGGCCGAAGTAACCGAGCCAGAACCAGATCATCGCCGGGTCTGAGAAGGTTGCCTACCGTTGGGCCTCACCGCAAGCAAAGGGCGCAAAACTCGCCCGCCACGCGGCTCGTCGGCGGTCCCGGCGGCCGTGGAACGTGCGTTGCACCCCCAGCGATGGCGTCCGCTCGATCAGGAACGGAAGTCTCGCGCATTCGAGTCTTGGTTATCCTGGTGGGGTGGACGTTCCCAAGCTAGGCGCCTTCGCCGATACGATCGCGAGCCACGCCCCCGACGAGACGATCGTGCCCCCCACGATCGCCAGCGAGCTCGCCACCGCCGACGCGCGCGCCTACGCCACCTACATCAACCTCGCGAGCAGCGCCGCGCAGGGCTCGCTCCGGCTCGGCCCGGTGATCGGCGTGGGCGGCATGGGGATCGTGCACGAGGCGGAACAGGTCTCGCTCGGCCGGACCGTCGCGGTGAAGACGTTACCGAGCGCGAGGCGCGATCAGGCCGCGGCACTCGCGCTGCTGCGCGAAGCGTGGATCACCGGGATGCTCGAGCACCCGAACATCGTGCCCGTTCACTACCTCGAGCTGGACGCCGACACGTTGCCCGTGATCGCGATGAAGCGCGTCGGCGGCGTCGGCTGGAATACGGTGATCCGCGACCCCGAGGCGGTCAGGACGCGATTCGGCGCGACCGACGTGTTCGCGTGGAACATCTCGATCCTGGTGCAGGTGCTCAACGCGGTGCGCTTCGCGCATAGCCGTGGTGTCGTCCATCGCGATCTGAAGCCATCGAACGTCATGATCGGCGAGTTCGGCGAGGTCTACTTGCTCGACTGGGGGATCGCGGTGAGCGTGAGAGACCAGCCGGGCGGTCGCCTGCCCGTCGCCGACACGGCACAGCTCGCCGGGACCCCGAACTACATGGCACCCGAGATGCTCACGCCCGACGGTCCGGGCATCTCGGTCGCGACCGACATCTATGTCGCCGGCGCGGTGCTGTTCGAGATCATCGCCGGTCATCCACCTCATCGCGGACGCACCGCGTTCGAGGTGCTCGCGGACATCATCCAGAACCGGCCGGTGTTGCCCGCCTCGGCACCGCCGGAGCTCGCGCGGATCTGCGAGCGCGCGATGCGTGCGGAGCCCGAGCAGCGCTTCGAATCCGTCGAGGTGCTGCAGCTCGAGCTGCGTCGCTACCTCGAGCATCGCGGCTCCGCGGAGCTTGCCGCGAGCGCGTGGGCGCGGTTCGCGCAGCTGCAAGCGGCCGTCGAAAGCACCGCGCCGAAGACACCGAGCTACCGCGAAGATGTCCATCGCCTGTTCGGTGCCTGCCGGTT
>Ga0070689_100003282_pt1 | contig 10739 bp, 9 predicted proteins | sample KBSS23HmetaG_FD_64669 | JGI IMG/M metagenome (GOLD analysis project Ga0070689, IMG submission 64669) | Switchgrass rhizosphere microbial communities from Kellogg Biological Station, Michigan, USA - KBS S2-3H metaG | ecosystem: Host-associated > Plants > Roots > Rhizosphere ... | reverse complement strand
GCTCATGCCGCGGGTGAAGCACGGCCGCTACGTGCTGGTCCCGGCGAGCGACAAGACGCACGGCCACGGCACGCACACGTGGGCCGAGTTCTGGAAGGACGAGCTGGCGGCCCTGTTGAAGGACAGCGAGGGGCCGTAGGCACGACCGGGCGATGACCCGGTCCCGCGCGGGCGACCGGGTCATCGTCACTGCTTCGGAACCAGCCTGAACTCGAACACTCTCGTGGCCTTCGTGTCGCGGCCCTCGTCCGGGATGACTCTTAGGACATAGTCGCCGGCATTCCAGGGCCCGATCGTCGTGGACAGCTCGAACGGCCGATCGAGTGCCTCGGCGGACAGCGTGTCGCGTGCCACTTCCACCCTCGCCGCCGTCGTGACCGTGATCAGCAGCTGCGAATCACGTCGAACGAACAGCGCGGGCAACTGGACGCGGACACGGAGTGTTCCAGACTCGAGGGTGTCCGAGGCCGGCGCGGGCCTCGTCGCCCCCCGTACCGACTCACGTAGCACCAGAAGCGGTTCTCCCCCGAGAGCGGCTTCCGGTGTGGGTGAGGGCAGGGTGGCGATTGGCGGCGCCGACGGCGGTGCCGGCGGACGTCTCGCCTGGCGCCAGAGTACGAACGCCACGAGCATCGCTGCCGTGAGCAGAACGAGGACCGTTCCCGTGCCGCCCCCTTCGCTGCCGGAGGCCCCCGGCGCCTTCATGCGCGGCGACACGCCCGCGGCGCGCGCCATCTCCTCCATGTCCTGGCGGCAGGCGGCGCAGGCTTCGAGGTGACGGCCGACGAGCTCGCGCTCGAGCGGCGTCAGCTCGTTGGGCTCGACCAGGAACGTGGACAGCATCTTGGCGGGGATGTGAACGCCGCTCGTTCCCAGATGCGCGAAACGCGCCCTGCCGCGACCCAGGAGGTTCCCGCAGTCGGCACACTGGCCGGCGTGCGCGTCCATCCATTCGGTCTCCTCGGCGGGCAGCATCCCCGCGAGGTGGGCGGCCAGGCCGGCCTGGAAGCGCGCGTGCAGGTCGGGCGTCACCTGCGGCTCCGGGAGTCCGGGAACTGGAGCGGGATCCGGAGACGCCCGCGACGCACCGCCTCACGAACCTTGTCCATGCACCGCTCCCAGCGCTTCCGCAGCAGGACGGGCGTCACGCCACGCGACCGTGCCTGCGACTCGAACGTCACGCCCTGGAGCCTCGCGTCCAGCTGCTCCACGCACAGCGCATGCCTGAGGAGGTAGTAGCCGCGGATGAGGAAGACCGTGGTGTCGATCGCCTCGTACAGATCTGCGTCCTGGGGTGGGTAGAGCGTGGGGCCGACCTCGCCATCTCCAAGTGCCTTGCGCTCGCGCACGCGCCGCTTGATCTCGTCCGCCGCGATGCGCTGGGCGATCACACAGACGACGGCATCGATCGAGCGTGGCGTCCCGTTCCGGCGCACGAACTGCAGGCACTCCTGGCTGACCTTCTGCGCCGCGTCCTCGATGTCGTCGACGTGAAAGCCGCCCATGCGCGGGTAGAGCGTCCCCAGGGCACGCGTGCGCACGCCCTTCCAGTCGACGCGGGCCTCGGCGTCGCCGGGGCCTTGGGGGGGCTCGGCCATGTCTCCGGGACACCTCCTGGCGCAGCTCGTGGGCAACGTCGGCGCGGGGGCCGGCGTCGCAGAAGGAAGCGCGAGGCAGTCGGGGGAACCGAGAATGTGCCGAACGGTGGTGGCGTGTTCAAGAGCGTTCATTTTCGGCCCCGGGTACGAGATCGAAGTCCGGTCTCGGGCCCCGGTTGTGACGTCGAAGGGCGGTGGGGCGCCGACCCAGGCCGCTCGCAGCGCCGGGCCTCGGGACGGGACGACGAATTCCTGTCACGCCGGGCCGCGACCTGAGACTCAAAGCCTGACTGCCCGCTCCGAAAGCGGGTGTCGCCGTCACCTCCATCGGCTTCATCCGGTCCTGTCGGGGGATTGGTCGGGTGAACGCCGATGTGAGGTGTTCTGCCGTGCCTGCATTGACGCCCGCGTGGCGCTTCCGCCAAGGTCGGCGCATGGACGCGGTCTGCTCGCACACTCCCCACCCCATGCCCTGACGGCGATGGCGACGTCGCACGCGGGACCGTTCGCGATCACGAAGCCAACGCTCGCCGACCTGCGCGCGGCGCACGCTCGGGCCGCGCGCCACGCGATCCGCACGCCCCTCGTGCGGCTCCCCCGGCCGGAGGGCGGGCGCGAGATCTGGTTGAAGCTCGAGTGCCTGCAGCCGATCGGCTCGTTCAAGATCCGCGGTGCGGCGAATGCCATCGCCCTCGCGTCGCGCGAGTCGCTCGCGGCCGGTGTCGCCACGGCGAGCGCGGGCAACATGGCGCAGGGCGTGGCCTGGGTGGCGCGCGCGCTCGGCGTGCCGTGCACGGTGGTGGCGCCGGACCACGCGCCCGCGGCAAAGCTGGACGCACTCGCGCGCCTGGGCGCGCGAGTCGAAAAAGTCCCGTTCGCGCGCTGGTGGCAGGTGATCGAGGAGCGGAGCTACCCGGGCCTCGAAGGGCTCTTCGTCCATCCGGTCGCGGACGAAGGCGTGATCGCGGGCAACGCGGGCATCGGGCTCGAGATCCTCGACGATCTTCCCGAGCCGGCCGCGGTGCTGGTGCCCTACGGCGGCGGTGGACTCTCGTCCGGCATCGCGCTCGCGCTCCGCGCCGCGGGCTCGAGCGCGCCGGTGTTCGGTTGCGAGGTCGAGACCGCGGCGCCGCTCGCGGCGTCGTTCGCGGCGGGCGAGCCGCGCGCGATCGAGTACACGCCGAGCTTCGTCGACGGGATCGGCGGACGCGGCGTCTTGGCCGAGATGTGGCCGCTCGTTCGCGGGCTGCTGGCCGGTGCTTGCGTGAGCACGCTCGAGGATGTGGCGGCGGCCGTGCGCACGCTGGCGACGCGCGCGCACGTCGTCGCCGAGGGCGCGGGCGCGGCGTCGCTCGCGGCGGCGCTGGGTGGCTCACGGGTGATCGACGCGAGCGGGAAGCCCACGATGCCGCTCGAAGGTCCCCTGGTCTGCGTCATCTCGGGCGGGAACATCGATCCGGCGAAGCTCGCGGTCATCCTGGACGGCCGCGTGCCGTGACGCTAGGTGCCCGCGGCCGCGCGCGCCTGCTGCTCGGGCCGCGCCGCGAGCACGTGGCGGGCGAGCGCGGAGACCAGCTCGGGCTCCACGTTCAGGCACGGCAGGTGGACCATCGACCGCCAGGGGTGGGCGCGCAGCAGGACGCGGCCCTCGAGCTCGCTCTCCGCGTTGTCCGCGAGGAATCCGTACGGGAAGTAGAGGACGCGCTCGAACTTCGCCGCGGCGACGCGTTTGAGCGTCTCCTCCATCGGCGGCTCGGTCCAGCGGCCGCCGCGCGTGTGGTTCAACCAGCCGCTGAACACGCCGCCGAACCGCCCGGCGAGCCGGTGCTCGATCGCGGCGCACAGGCGCTCGGTGGCCGCGCGCCCGGTCTCCATGGGCCGTGGCGGATCGAGCAGCGTGCCGTGGGCGGCGAGCACGAGTGCCCAGTCACGACCGCCCACGCGCCGCGCGTCGAGCGCGCGCGCGACGTGGCGCGCGGACAGCTCGGCGAGCACCTCGGCATCGAGCGGCGGCAGCACGTGCACCTGCGATCCGCGCTCCTCGCCGGCGCGCTGTGCCCAGCCGTTCACGCTGTCGCGCGAGATCTCGTGCGTGAACGCCGACTCGGCGACGTACATGGGCAGGATGTCGACGGGCTCGTCCACGGGCAGGCGATCGAGCACGTCCGTGAGCAGGGGGTCGCGGAACTCGTAGGCCACGTGCACGTGCCACTCGCGCGCGGGATCGTCGCGCCGCAGCGCGTCGCCGATGCCGTGCGCCTGGCGCGAGGTGATGGGCTCGAGCGGCGACATGTAGTGCTCGTCCTTCCACAGCCGGTTGCGAGCCCGCGCCCGGCTCAGGGCGACCAACGGCAGGAGCGTGGCCGGGATGGGTGCCACGAGCCTCGTCAGCCCGAGCAGGATGCGCCACGAATAGCGGAGCTGGTTCGTGAATGCGGGCGAGGGGGGCTCGCCGTAGGTGATCAGGACGAGGTGTCGACGCATCGGTCGGTCTTGAGCAGGGCGAGCGCGGGGACCAAGCGAGGCAGCGCGGCGGCTCCGTTCGCGGCACGCGGCGCGCGGCGGGGCGGGTGGAGTGCGGGCGACGCCAGGAGCCGTGCGGCGGCGCATTCCGCGGAGTGGATCGCGGTGGTGAACGAGATGCCGTCGTACGACGTGCCGCAGAGCTCGAGCCCGGGATGCCGCAACAGGCGGGCGCGCGCGCGGGCGACGCGGTCCAGGTGACCACGCGTGTACTGGGTGATCGCGCGTGGCCAGTTCCAGATCCAGTGCCGGAGCGGCTCCGCCGCGATGCCCATGGTGGTGACGAGGTCGCGACGCGCCCGCTCCAGCAGCTCGGGTGCGGCGAGCTCCGCGAGCTGCGGTCGCCGGGCGCCGCCGAGCATCATGCGGAGCAGGACGTGGCCCGCAGGCGCGCGCTGAGCGAACAGCGACGATTCCCAGACCACGCCGAGCGTGTCGAGGTTCTCGCCGCGTCCGACGAGGAAGCCGTAGCCATCGAGCGGACGAGGCAGGTCGCGGGAGCGAAACGCCAGCGCCACCACCGCGAGACCCGCGCGCGGGAACGCGGAGAGGTTGCTCGCCAGCTCCGCATCGAACGCCGCCAGCGGGGCCGCCGCCTGCTCTGCCGCGGTGGCGAGAACGACCGCGTCCGCCTCCATCCGCTCGCCGGACTCGAGGAACACCTGCCAGCCCTGCGCCTCGCGCGCCAGGCGCAGCACGCGCGCGTTCGTGCGCACGGTGCGGCCGAGGCGGCGCAGGAGCGAATCGACGATCGCGCCCATCCCGGGCGCGAGGCTCACGAGCCGGGGCGGCGGCGAGCGGCGGGCGAGCAGGGCGCGCACGAGGCTCCCATGCTCGCGCTCCATCTCCACCAGCGCCGGGAACGCGGCCGCCACCTCCAGCTCGCGGCTGTCGCCGCCGGAGAGGCCGGCGACCGCGGCATCGGCGAGGGTATCCGCAGCCTCGCGACCGAACCGGCGGGCCGCGAACGCGTGCACGCTCTCGCCCGCGCTGTTCCCCCGGCGCACGAACGGCTCGGCGGCGACCCGCAGCCTGCCGGCGAGGCTCAGCGCGTCGGTTGCGAGCAGCGAGAGCGGGGAGGAGGGAATGGCGCGCAGGCGACCCCGGCGCCAGACGAAGCGGCGATGGGCGGCGCGGCTCGCAGCGATCTCGGCGGACTCGAGCCCCAGCTCGTGAACGAGCGCGATCGGCTCCGACTCGCTCGCTCGCGCCACGATCGCGTTCGGTCCCGCTTCCACCACGAACCCGTCGTCGTGCACGGTGTGCACGTGGCCGCCGCAGCGCGCCTCGGCCTCGAGCAGCGTCACCTCGTGCCGCGGCCAGCCGGCGCGCAGCCGGTGCGCGGCGATGAGCCCGGTGATTCCGCCGCCGATGACGACGATCCTCGCCATGGTCACACCGTCCGGCTGAAGACCGGACGCTCCGAGCCGCCTCTGCGTCGCAGGTGGCGATCGAACACCATGCACACGTTGCGCACGAACATCCGCCCGAGCGCCGTCAACTCGATGGCGTCTCTCGTGAGCGTGAGCAGGCCGTCGGTGCGGTAAGGCCCGCGACCGGCAAGCTCTCCCAGCTCGACCGCGAACGTGTTCGCGAACGAGATCCCGAACCGGCTCTCGACGTCGCGGATGTCCAGCCGCGCGTCGCACATCAGTCGCGTGATGACGTGGCGCCGGAGCAGGTCGTCAGCATCGAGCGCGTATCCGCGGGCGATGGGGAAGCGTCTATCTGCAAGCGCGGCAGCGTATTCCGGGAGCTTCTTCAGGTTCTGGGCAAAGGCGCCGTGGACGTCGCCGATGCCGGAGATCCCGAGCGCCACCAGGTCGCTCGCGGACTGGACGGTGTAGCCCATGAAGTTCCGGTGCAGCGTGCCGTGGTCCGTCGCCTGCGCGAGGTCGTCGTCGGGGAGCGCGAAGTGATCCATGCCGATGGTGCGGTAACCGGCGTGCGTGAACGCGTCGATTGCGAGTGCCAGGAGCCGCAGCTTCACCGCGGGCGCGGGCAACGCCTCGGAGGGGATGTGGTTCATGTGCGGCTTGATCCACGGCACGAACGCGAACGAGTAGACGGCGACCCGCTCGGGACGTAGCTCCACCACCTGCTCGAGCGTGCGCCGGAATCCCTCCGGCGTCTGGTAGGGAAGCCCGTAGATCAGGTCGACGTTCACCGAGCGGAAGCCCTCGGCGCGCGCGACGCGGATCAGCTCGGCCGTCTGCTCGAAGCTCTGCACGCGGTGCACGGCCTCCTGCACGCGCGCATCGAAATCCTGGATGCCCATCGACAGCCGGTTGAAGCCGAGACGGCGAAGGACGCGCACCTGCTCCGTGCTCGTGACACGCGGGTCGACCTCGATGCCCACTTCGGCGCCGGGCGTGAAGCTGAAACGCCTGGCGATGGCGTCGAAGAGACGCGCGAGGTCCGCGGCCGGGTAGTAGGTCGGGGTGCCGCCGCCCCAGTGTATCTGCGACAGCTCGCGGCGGTGCGGGAGGTGGCTCGCCAGCAGCTCCACCTCGAGGAGAAGGTTCTCGAGGTAGCCGGCGGCGATGCCACGATGCGTCGTCACCACGATGTTGCAGCCGCAGTAGAGACAGCGCGCCTCGCAGAACGGCAGGTGCGCATAGAGCGAGAGCGGCTCGCCGGCACGCGCATCGGCCGCGGCGAGCCGCTCGCGGTAGTCGCGCTCGCCGAAGCCCTCGTGAAACTCCACCGCGGTGGGATAGGACGTGTAGCGCGGGCCCGGCTGGTCGTAGTGCTCCAGCAGCCGCGCGATGGCGGCGGGCTCGGGGCGCTCGCGGGCGATCACACGGGCCACCGCTCGGGCTCGGCGACGGCGGCGACCAATGCCTCCACGGACGCGAGGGGTGTCCCGGGAAGGATGCCGTGGCCCAGGTTCATGATGTGGCCGGGCTCCTGGCCCGCGGCGTCCAACACCGCCAGCGCGCGCTCGCGAACGCGCTCGGGGGGCGCCAGCAGTGCGGCGGGATCGAGGTTCCCCTGGAGCGCGACGCGGCCGCCGGTGCGCCGGCGCGCGAAGTCGAGCCGCGTGCGCCAGCAGAGGCCGATCACATCGGCGCCGGTCGAGGACGCCAGCTCCAGCAGGTGGTCGGCCGCGGGGGCGAAGTAGATTACCGGTACGTGGTCGCGGCGCGGGCTCCGCAGGCCGCGGATGACGCGGCGCACCGCCGGGAGCGCGAACGACGAGTAGTCGGCGGGCGACAGGATCCCCGCCCAGGAATCGAAGATCTGCACCGCTTCGGCGCCGGCGGCGATCTGCAGGTTCAGGTGCTCGATCACGAGCGCGGTGAGCTTCTCGAGCAGCGAGTCGAGCGCCGCGGGGTCGGCGGCGCGCAGCGCGCGCACGGCCGGGAATCCGTCGTGCCCGTGCCCCTCGGTCAGGTAAGCGGCGAGCGTGAACGGCGCGCCGGCGAAGCCGATCACCGGCACGCAGCCCGAGAGCTCGCGACGCAGCAGCGCCACCGCATCGGCCACGTAGGGTGCCACCTCGGCCAGCGGGCGCGCGCTCAGGGCTTCGATCTCGGCCGAGCAGCGGATCGGCTTCGCGATCCGTGGCCCGGGGTCGAAGGCGAGTTCGCAGCCGAACGCCTCGAGCGGCAGGAGTATGTCGGAGAAGAGGATCGCCGCGTCGAGGGGGAAGCGCCGGAGCGGCTGCAGGCTCGCCTCCACGGCGAGCTCGGGCGTGCGGCACAGCGTGAGGAAATCAGCGCGCGCGCGCAACTCGCGATACTCGGGCAGGTAGCGGCCGGCCTGGCGCATGATCCAGAGCGGCGTGCGATCGACGGTCTGGCGCCGGCAGGCGCGCAGGAAGCGGTCGTTCATGCAGCCTCCGCCAGCGCCGCACGCGCGGCGGCGAGCGTTATCTCCACTTCGGGTTCACCATGTGAAGCCGACGTGAACGCGGTCTCGAACGGCGACGGCGGCAGCAGCACGCCGCGCGAGAGCATGCCGCGGTGGAAGGCTGCGAACTTCTCCCGGTCGACGCCGCCGGCATCGTCCCAGGAGCGCACCCCCTTCTCCGCGAGCACCACGGTCCACATGAAGAACACCGTCCACATCGAGCCCACGCGTTGCACGCGCACGGGGACGCCGGTCTCGCGCGCGGCGGCCTCGAGGCCCTGCGCGAGTCGCTCGGTGGTGCGATCGAGCCGGCTCCAGAGCTGGGGATCCGCGTCGAGCGCGTCCAGCACCGCGAGCCCCGCGGCGATCGACAGCGGGTGGGCAGCGAACGTGCCTGCCTGGTAGACCGGGCCCTCCGGCGCGATCAGCCGCATGAGATCGCGCCGCCCTCCGTAGGCCGCGAGCGGCAGGCCGCCGCCCAGGGCCTTGCCGAGGAGCACGAGATCGGCGCGCACGTCGAACAGGCTCGAGGCACCCCCGGGGCCGAGCCGGAAACCGGTGATCACCTCGTCGAAGACGAGCAGCGCGCCCGTGGTGTCGCAGCGCGCGCGCAGGCCCTCGAGGAAGCCGGGCTCGGGAGGGACGCAGCCCATGTTGCCGGCAACCGGCTCCACGAACACCGCCGCGATCTTGCCGTCGGCATCGTGGAACGCCCGGTCCACGTCGGCGAGGTCGTTGTAGCGCGCGACGAGCGTGTCGCGCACCGCGCCCTCGGTGACGCCGGGCGACTCGGGTGCGCCGGCGGCACCGGACCCGGCGCGGATCAGGAACGCGTCACCGTGGCCGTGGTAGCAGCCGGCGAACTTGACCACCGCGCTGCGACCGGTCGCTGCTCGTGCGAGGCGCAGCGCGGTCATCGCCGCCTCGGTGCCGCTGACGACGAAGCGCACCATGTCCACACCGGGCACGCGTGCGGTGATGCGCTCCGCGAGCTCCACCTCGTGGGGTGCGGCGAGGCCGAACAGCGCGCCGCGCTCGAGCTGGTGCGTGACCGCACTGGCGATGGCGGGCGGGTTGTGCCCGAGCAGCGCCGGTCCCCAGGCCCCGATCCAATCCAGGTACTCGCGCCCGTAGGCGTCCCACACCCGTGCCCCGCGCGCCTCGATGAGCGCCATCGGCGGCGAGCCCACCGCACGGAACGAGCGCACCGGGGAGTGGACCCCGCCGGGCGTGACGCGCGCACCGCGCTCGAAGAGCTTGGCCAGCGCGCCCGCCTGTCGGCCCGCGACGCTCATCGCGCGCTCTCCGCCGCGCGCCGCGACTCGATCAGCCGCTCGGCGAGCGCGCGCGCGAAGTAGGTGATCAGCAGGTCCGCGCCCGCGCGCCGCATCCCCAGCGCCGTCTCCCACATCGCGCGCTCGAGATCGAGATGACCTTTCTCCGCGGCGTCCTGGAGCATCGCGTACTCGCCCGACACCTGGTACGAGGCCACGGGTACGCGCACCGCCTCGCGCACCGCGCGCAGCACGTCGAGGCACGGCGTGCCGGGCTTGACGATGAGCGCGTCAGCGCCTTCCTCCACGTCGGCGCACGCTTCCGAGACCGCCTCGCGCACGTTCGCGACGTCCATCTGGTAGCCGCGGCGGTCGCCGTGCGCGGGCGTCGAGCCCGCGGCCTGCCGGAACGGGCCGTAGAACGCGGACGCGTACTTGACCGCGTAGGAGACGATCGCGGTCGCCGTGTGGCCGGCCTGGTCCAGGGCGGAGCGGATCGCGGCGACGCGACCGTCCATCATGTCCGAGGGTGCGACCACGTCGGCTCCGGCCTGCGCGTAGGCGACCGCCGCGCGCGCGAGCAGCGGCAGCGTGGCATCGTTGTCCACCTCGTCGGCGCGGAGGATGCCGCAGTGGCCGTGGTCGGTGTACTCGCACAGGCACACGTCCGCCCACACCACGAGCTCCGGCGCGCGCTTCTTGATGAGCCGGATCGCGCGTGGCACCGGGCCGTCGCTCGCCCATGCGCCGCTTCCTTCCGCGTCCTTCCACGCCGGGATCCCGAACAGGATCACCGAGCCCACCCCGAGTGACGCCAGCGCCTGGGCCTCTGCGGCGGCCGCCTCGGGCGAGAGCCGCGCCTGGCCGGCGAGCGCCGCGATCGGCACGCGGTCGCGCTCGGCGGCGTGGACGAACAGGGGAGCCACCAACTGGTCGGCCGCGACGCGGGTCTCGCGCGCGAGCGATCGCAATCCCTCATGGCGCCGCAGGCGCCGGCCCCGATGGGCGGGGAACGTCATCGCTGCACCACCTGCGCGAGCGCGCCGTGCAAGAGCTCGGCGACCACGTCGAAGTCGGCTCGCTCGGGCACGACCGCGAGCACGCCGAGCGCTTCGAGCTGCATCGCCGTGGTGGGGCCGATGGCGACGACGCGTGCCAGCCGGTGGAGCGGCTCGGCCCCGATCGCACGCACGAGCGCGCGAGCCGCCGATGGGCTCGCCACCACCGCGGCGTCGGGCCGCGCCGCCTCCCATGCGGCGACGATCTCGTCGCGGGGCCTCGGCACCGTGGCGTAAGCCACCACCTCATCCACGCTCCCGCCGCGCTGGCGCAGCGCATCGACGACCTCGCGGCCGCCCTCGGCTGCGCGCGGCACCAGCACGCGCCTGCCGGGCCAGCGATCGGCCCTCGCCAGGGCCGCGATCAACGCCGCGGACCCCGGGCTCGCCGCGGTGAGCGGCTGCGCGGCGCCCGCGGCGACGAGGGAGCC
>Ga0070689_100003281_pt1 | contig 10741 bp, 9 predicted proteins | sample KBSS23HmetaG_FD_64669 | JGI IMG/M metagenome (GOLD analysis project Ga0070689, IMG submission 64669) | Switchgrass rhizosphere microbial communities from Kellogg Biological Station, Michigan, USA - KBS S2-3H metaG | ecosystem: Host-associated > Plants > Roots > Rhizosphere ... | reverse complement strand
GTCCGGGGCGCGCAGAGGCTGACCGCCCAGCAGGTGGCGGGTTAGCCGTTCGTGGACCTCCCGATAATTGAGAAACTTTACCCGCCGGCCGAATCTCTCCACGGCGTAATCGATGAATTCCACATGCTGAGTGGAGGAACTCCAGCCATGCGGATGAAATACGAAGTTAAACACGCCCTGTTTCAGTGCGACGAGATCGAGGCCGGTCTTCCAATCCTCCAGGAGCTTCGGGTTCACCGAGCCTTGAATGTTGTACGATTGCCAGTCACTGGGCGCGACGAATGGCATCTCCCACAGGTAACCGGTGTGGACGTAGGGATACGGATAATTTTCAATGGTGGTGGAGAATGCGGGAAACGGCACGTACTTGCGGAACCGTTCGCGTCCGTCGCCTTCCATCAATCGTTCCCGCGGGAGCGCCGGATCGTTGGTCGTGAAAAGCAGGGTGACGGATGAATCCATGCGCAAAAACTGGCCGGTGCTGTTGGTACGGGCGAGCAGCTCGGCAAACAGGCGCGGACTCGCGCTGTTGATCGAATCGCAGCAGGGCGTGCGAAAGGCCACCGGCACATTGCCCGGGATGTGATTCAACAAATCAACGCACCCGTGGAACGTGTTTGCCGCGTTGGTGAAATTTCGCTGCCCCAGGATGGGGCAAGGATGACTCAAGGTGTGCACCTCGAAGGTCAGTCCTTCCTTGAGCCATTCCTGCAGCCTCGCTTCATCGGTGCGCGGTGAATTGCTGAAGATACTGACGGGCGCGCGGCCATCGATTCGTTTCAAGCGCTCGAGGATGGGTCGCAAAAAATTCTCATACGGCTGCGTCGCGCGCATGTCGTCGATGCCATAGGTGACGACGATCTCGACGCCATCGTCGCCGATCCATTGCGGTGTCACCAATTTTGGAAAATCGTGCGAAGGATAAAACGGGTCGCAGAACTCATCGAGGTAACAAAGACGGTTGGCCGGGGACGGCGCCGCCGACAGGGAGAGCGCGGCGATCAACAAGGAGAGAAACGTGGCGGCTATGACAGGAAGCGTGCGGCACCCGCCCGGCAGTTTAAGATTCATGAGGTGGAGGCGACTACCCATTCAAGAAATGATTCACGTTGGCCTGGTTCACCGTATACGTGCCCGTGTTGTAGTTCGACGCAATGGGCGAGACGCCCGCGGCTTTGTCGTTGTTGCTGAATTTGAGCGGCGAATGATTGAGATCAAACAATGATTTCACGCCCAGATATGTGAATAGCGCACGCTTCTGCCCAACACAGGCCGTCAACACGCCTTCCTTCAAGAAACGCAGATGAGGTTCCTCCGCCTCCACACACGTCGCCAGGATCTGGCCCGTCTTGCGCGCTTCCTTGATGGCCTGCGCCATGCCCGGGCCGCTCTCACTGTCGAATCCCGCCATGCCCACCAAATCGCTGGTGCCTTGTATGATTCCCGCGGCCACGCGCGTGGCTTCCGCCGTGTTGCCTTTGTCCTGCTGCGGATCCATGCACACCAATCCCGCCTTCTCCGCCACACTGCGAAAACCAGCGAACCCCTTTTGATCAATCTCCTGCTCGATCAATCCGAGCAACGCCACCCTGCCCTTGCGCCCTCCCAGCGCCTGAACCATCGCCTCAGCCTGACGAACGCCCAGCTCGTACCAGTCTGTCCCGATGAACGACAGCCGTTTGCTCGCCGGGACATCCGCATCCACGCAAATCACCGGAATCCCCGCCTCGATCGCCGCATTGATCGAAGGGACGAGGGCACTCGGATCCCAACCGACAACCATCATGCCGGCCGGTTTGCGGGCGGTTGTCTGCTCGACAGCCGCCACCAACCCGGGAATATCGACCGAGCTCGGCCCGGCAATGCTGACTTTGACGCCCAACTCCTCTCCGGCCAGGCGCAACGCCGGATGATCGTGCGCGGTGAACAACGGCAGATTCGCATTGGCGGAAAGCCAGACGTATTCCTCGTTGGGGCGCGGCGTCCGGGAACCGCTGCCGGAACTGTGGGTAACCGGCGCGCCGGTGTTGGTCGGTCGTTCTTCGCAGCCAGCCAGGGCACCGACAGTGCCAGCCGCAGCGCTGGCGGAAACGAATTTCAAAAGGTCCCGTCGGGTCATCGGTGAGTTCATGGATGGGGATCGTGTATTCGGATTCGCGCTCCGGCGAAAGAGAATTCAGCGGCTCTGTTTTCGATTGAGAATGGCGTCGACGGCGACGGCAAAGACCAGCACGCAGCCCAGTATGATTCCCTGCCATTCCGGACGAACCTGTTTGATCAGAAGCATGTTTTGGATCAGGGCGACGAACAGCACGCCGAGGAGCGCGCCCCAGGCCGTGCCGCGTCCGCCCTGCAGGCTGGCCCCTCCGAGAATGCAGGCCGTGATCGCGCCCAGTTCCTTTCCCGCGCCCACCGTGCTGCTGGCGGTCGCGACTCGCGCGGCATAGACGATTCCGGCCAGTCCCGCGAGCAGGCCCATCAACGTGAAGGAAAAGATTTGCAGCCGTTCCACATTGAGCCCGCTGAGAAACGCCGCCTTGGGATTGGATCCGAGATAGTAAAACTGTCGGAACAGCCGCGTGTGCGCCAGGCAGTAGTGCCCCACTAATCCCAGGGCGATGACAATCCACACGGGCGTCTGCAACCCTAAAAACTCGGACTTGCCAAAACTCGCAAAGCCCGGCGGCAAAAAGGTAATGCCCGGTCCCCCGACCAACAGCGCGATCCCGGAAAAGACGCCCATGGTCCCCAGCGTGGTGATCAACGCATTGACTCGCACCTTGGCCACGACAAACCCGTTGATGAAACCGCTGAACGCCGCGACGGCCAGCCCGCTCGTCACCGCGACCGGCACAGGCCACCCCGCTGTTTTCATCAGCCAACCGGTCACTACGCCGACCATCGACGCGGTGGCGCCCACGCTCAGATCAAAGGTTCCACCGACGAGCATCAGCATCATGCCGAGGGCGAGGATCCCTTCGAACGCCATATTGCGAAGAACGGACGAGAAATTATCGAACGTGGCGAAATATTCCCAGGAGGCGGGATACAAAACACGAAAGAGGATGATAATAACTGCGAGCAAGAGCAGGAGCCCGAGTTCGCGTGAGCGGGCAAATCGACGGCGTGGGCGAAGCGATGATCCTGGCCGGGCCAAACCCGTTTCAACGTTGGCTGGTGGAGGTGAACTGGAGGTCATGGAAGCCCATTTACGATTTTGGATTTACGATTTACGAGCGTCCGGTGTTTCGGGGGTCTTCCTTGGTCAACGGCCGCGTTCCAAGGAGCCAGCTCTAATTTGTCGATCATCATCAATCTCCCGCATTCCATTGGGACCTCCTGAGGAATGGCGCAGCTCCTTCTACCAAGGATGGGGCCTCGGCAAAAGCTCTCCGAAGCGACCCTTCCGGCATGGAGCCTCCGATCCGCTCGACGCTCGTAAATCGTAAATCGAAGATCGTAAATGGTCACTCCTTCCTTCCCGCCGCCAAACGCATCACGGCTTCCTCCGTTGCCGCGGCGCGCGACAGTTCACCGGCAATGCGCCCCGCATGCATCACGTAAATGCGATCGCTAACCGTCATCACTTCCGGCAAATCACTCGAGATCATCACCACCGCGTGTCCCTGCCGGGCAAAGTCACGGAGCAACTGGTGGACCTCCGCTTTCGCACCCACATCCACACCCCGGGTCGGTTCATCCACGATCAACACGCGCGGATTTACCAAAAGCCAGCGAGCCAATAAAACCTTCTGTTGATTGCCGCCGCTCAGATGACCGGCATCCTGTTCCACATCCCGACAGATCACCCGCAGTTTCTCGCGATATTTCCGGGCCACGCCGGCCTCTTCCGCATCGCGAAAAAACCAGCCCCCAAACGACCGCAGGCGCGCCGCGCTGATGTTTCGGCGAATGCTCATGTCGAGGAACATCCCCGACTCCTTCCGATCCTCGCTGACATAACCCAGCCCGGCGGCAATGGCCTGGGCCGGCGAATGGATTTTCACGGTGCGGCCATCTAGTAGTATCTCCCCGCTGCCGAGCGGCCGCACGCCAAAGAGCGCCAGGGCGGTCTCCGTTCGACCCGCGCCCGCCAATCCCGCCAGGCCGACGATCTCGCCCGCGCGCGCATGAAAGGAAACGTCCTTCAACAGCCGGGCGGGGCTTTCCGGCGATCCTGGATCAGTCACATTCCTCACGTCCAGGAGCACGGGATTGGATGCAGGATCGGCCTCCCATTCCATCTGCTCCACATCGCGACCGACCATGCGACGAATCAGCTCATCGCTCGTCGTCTCCGCCACGGTTAACGTGCCTTGCCATGCGCCGTCCTTCAATACCGTGACCCGATCGGCCACCGTAAAGATCTCCTCCAGACGATGGGAGATGTAGACGACGCCCACGCCGCGTTCGCGCAGATGCCGGATGACCTCGAACAGCCGGGTCGTTTCCGCTTCCGTCAGCGCCGCCGTGGGCTCATCGAAAATCACCACGCGCGCGTCCAGCGACAATGCCTTGGCGATTTCCACCATCTGCTGTTGAGCGGGCGAAAGATCCGCCACCACGGCATCCGCCGCGACATCGGGCGCAATTCCCTGAAGCAAACGTTCCGCATCGGCGAACAGCCGGCGGCGGCTGATCATCCCCCATGCCGTCACCGGTTGGCGGCCGGCGAAAATATTCTCGGCGACGGTAAGCGGGCCAAAGAGGCTTCGTTCCTGGAACACGATGCTTATCCCCGCCCGGCGCGCGGCATGCGCGTTGGGAAACCTGCTGAGCGTGTCGGTCCCGAGCGTAATCTCTCCGGCATCGGGAGGAAGCACGCCAGCCAGGATGTTCATCAAGGTGCTTTTGCCCGCCCCGTTTTCCCCGCACAACGCGTGCACCTCACCGCCCTGGACGTCGAAATCGACTCCCTTCAACACATCACCAGCGCCAAAGGACTTCCGGATGGCGCGCATTTGCAGCACGGGAGATGTCATGAACAACCGGATGAATTATATTTTGAAGGTGACATCGACCTTGTTTGAGCGGTCTCGGAAGGGACGAGCCTCCGAACCGCCTCACCCCTCACCCCGGCCCTCTCCCCTTTGAGGGGAGAGGGAGACGCGTTCGACGCTTCTTTCAGGTTCGAATACGCAACGGCGCGAAGGTAGCGCGTCGACGGCATCGGCCCGCCCGAGTCAAAACGAACAGTTGAACTGCCATTTATTGGCGACGCGAACTGTCGACTGGTTCGCTTCGATCCGCGTGCGAAATTCAACGCGATGCCGCCGCGCGGCGACGTGGTCAAATGTCCAGAAACGCCGCGCGCGACTCCCTCTCCCCTCAATGGGGAGAGGGCCGGGGTGAGGGGTGAGGCGGTTCGGAGGATCACCCCTTCCACGACCCCCAAAACAAATCCAGTCCTCAAACTAAGCGTTACTCGATTGGGCAGACAAAGCATAAGATTCGGTAGACGCTGCTCAGAAATTCACCACTTTGTTTCCCTTCGCCGACTCATAAGCCCCAAACACCAACTCCATCGTTTTCAGATTGTCCGCCCCCATCGTTTCGGCCGGACGCTCGCCGCGGAGGCCTGCCAAAAGGTCTTGCAAACACGGAACCATACTGGCCTGCGCTACGTCGTAGCGCGGATCGGCCCACGAATACCGTGGAGGCACATGCTGCCGGCATTCGGTCCCCTTTTTCGTTGTCACCCGCAACCAATAGTCTCCGGTTACTTCGATGCTGCCCGAGGGTCCCTCCACAAACGCCAGCGTCTCGGGAAAAACGTCCCGTTCCAGCGGTGTCTTGGCGTAGGCCATTTCGATCACCACGCTCGTGCGGGCGCGACCCATGGATAAGAGCAGCGTGGCGACGTTCTCTCCTTGCACCGTCGGATGAAGCGTCTTGTGGATCTGGCAATACAACGACGATGCCTCTCCAAAACACGCTCGCGCAGTGTCGAGGAGGTGCGTGCCGAGATCTGTCAGGATGAATTGTTTCAAGGTCCGCAGGGCCGGCTGATTCGCCCAGCAATCAAATCCGGAGATCATCGTGAACCGCGCCCGAAACGGCGTTCCAATAACCCCGCGGCGCAGGATGTTCATCAGCGCGCGCATCGGTGCCTGCCAGCGCCAGTTCTCGTGCACGAAGAACGGTGTCTTTGCCCGGCGGAAGGCGGCCACCATCTCACGGGCATCCTTGAGGCTGGCAGCCATCGGCTTCTGGCAGATACAAGGAACGCGAAATTTGGCGCAGAGAAGCGAGAGGGGTTTGTGGCCGCCGATTTCGGTGATGTTGTCCACGAAGTCGGGTTTGACCTCACGCAAGAGGGCTTCGGGATCGTCATAGACGGCGGGCACATCGAGAGCGCGGGCGAACTGTTGCGCCTTGTCGCGGCTGCGATTGTAAATGGCGACGCACTCAACGCCGCCGACCTCGCGCCAGGCCGCGAGCTGCACCCGCGCCCAAAAACCGGCGCCGAAGATGGCGAAACGAAGAGGGTTCATGGAGAGGCAACCCCAGATTCAAAGCCGTTCATTGATCATCGAGCATTGATCATTTGGCATTGGGGTGCGGTTTTAGTCGTCCGCCATCGGTTGTTTTGGTCGTAGCGTTTCATGAGCCAAATTTGCGGCGATCCCGTCATCGGGAGCTTGCGCTTCCTCCCGATCATCACGTGACTCTGTCTCTTTGAGCACTTCCTGTTCTGTCGACTTCTCCTTCGACTTATTCCGGCGGCGCTTACGGCATCCACGAGCGGTCGCCACCAACGCAGTCAAGATTTTGCAAAGCTGACTGCACTCATCTCGGATAGCGTGAATCTTTGATTCAGAGAGCAACGACGCGGCGATGAATTTCAACCAGCCCTCACTCTCAACCAACTCCTTCAGCGCCACATTCACCTTGTGCGCAAAGTCCGCTCGACTCTCCGCAACACGCCCTTCGTCGTAATTGGGAGCGGCCGAAGTTCCGCAGCGAATAAGCTGCGCGGCAACGTGGCGTCCAGACCAAGCGTGGGGTAATGCATCGACGACTTTTGCTACGCGGGCAGCAAATTTCCACAAACGATCCGACAAATCCATAGGCTTCATAGTCAGCTCCAGTCCCCATTGGACAATGCTCAGCGCCCAATGATCAATGAAACTATCCGCAACTGCTCTCATTCGCGTTCGTACTGAGCCACTCGACCATTTTAGCAGCCTCACCGATGAGAAATGAAAAATGATCAATGCTCAATGTTCAATGAAGCGACGACCAGGACACCAGTTGTTCGATTTCACGGCCGAACAAACGTTGCCTCCAGCCCTTTTATCAACCCCACCATCGCCCGGTTGTACGGTGTCGCAATGCTCAATCGCGTTCCCGCTTCCACAATCGCCCCGCACATCACATCAATTTCCGTCTGCCGGCGCGCTTCCACATCCTGCAGCATGGAGCCCTTCGTGTTCGGCGCCAGCTTGCGCAGCAAGCTCGTGATCGCTTCCCACCGTTCCTCAAACGTCAGCGGAATATTCTGCGCATTGGCCACCGCCACCACTTCTTGAAGCAGCGCTTTCATCAACTCCTGCATCTCCGGAGTGTCCAGCAAACGATCGGCCGTCACGCGCACCGAAGAGGAGGTCGGCAGCGTGGCCACATTCAACGCGAGCTTCGACCAAATCTCCTTCAATACCAGGCCGCTGGGCTCGACCGTTATGCCGGCCTGGTTAAACGTCTTGACGATCTGTTGCAGACGGGCGCTGTCGGAGCCATCGAGCTCGCCCATGAACGTTTTGCCCTGCCCGGCGTGCAGGACGTGTCCCGGCGCCAGGACCGTTGCGCTGTGATAACACACGCCGAGCAAAACGCGCTCCTTACCCACCACGCCCGCGATGCGCGGACCGTTGCCCCATCCGTTTTGCAGGGAGAGCACAACGGTGTTCGGCCCAATCATCGGCGCGGCATTTCGGACGGCATTCTCGGTGTGGTAACACTTCACAAAAACGAGCAGCAAATCCACGACGCCAGGCATTCGCGGATCGTCCGTAATGGCCATGCGCACGGTTTCCTGTTCGCCCGCCTTGTTTTGAATGATGAGCCCGCGATTCTGCACGGCTTCGATGGTCGGGCGCGATACGTCAATCAGGGTCACCGGATGTCCGGCCTTATGGAGAAGCGCCCCGATGGCGCTGCCCATTGCTCCGGCTCCGAGTATGGCAATCTTCATAAGGTGGAAATCGGAATTCGCCTAAATCATCTGCCGATCAGTTCATGAACTAAAACCTTCGATCACGTCAGCCAGCGCTTTCGCCTCGCCGACATTTCCCGGAAAAACTATATAGATGAGCCCGGGAAATTTGGATTCCGGACCGAGCCGCCAGACGGGTACGCCCGGGATAACTTGTCCGAGGACCATCGCCCGCTTCACCCCGAGCGCGTGTGTGGCCAGATCGCTTGACGTAATCCCGCCCTTGGCGATGACGTATTTCGGCCGGACCTCCAGGCTGCGCAGCAATTCCACCAGCGCTTCGGAGATCCGCCGCCCAATCTGCAGGCTGGCCGCCGGAGAATCCGCGTTGACCTGGCCACGGCTGGTGAACACCACGACGTCCTGCCCGGCGGACAGTGCCGTAGCGACGATTCTCGATACGTCCGCCAAAGTTTGGTGACGCCGCGCGCTCAGCACCTGATCCACGCGCAATTCGATCTGCAATAATCCTTCCACCTCACTCAATCGCGCCAGCTGCCGGGTGGTCGCCGGTACGTACGAACCCACCATCGTCAGGCCCCCTGATTGATTCTCTGGCGAAAATGAACAGTTGCTCTTCCAGTTCCGTTTTGGCGCCTCGGAACCGGAAACCGTCGCGTCAGGATTCTCCGGAAGTTCAATTTCCCGATCGCCCATCGTCGCAAGTCCGAGAGTCCACGTGGTCCGGAGCGGACGCGGTTCCAGACCCAGTCGCGCCGCCGGGAATTGCGCGGCCGTGCGGAAACAGAATCGCCGTCCTTGCGCCTCCGCCGCCAGGAGGCCGGTGACAAAAACATCCAGATCCGTGGCTCCCGCCGCGTTGATTACCGCTAAGGACCCTCGAGAGAGCTTCAGCAGCCTTGCCGTGACCGCGTCAGGACCTCCGTGGCGTAATTCCGTCAGCCCGATTGATTGAACCTCGCCCGCCTTGATGCGTCCGGCGGATTTCTCTTCGACATAGGTGGGAAGATGCGAGCTCCGATAGCCAAATGCGGCATCGCGGGCGAATGGCGTGTCTGCCGTCGGGATGAGGTCGTCGCCTTCCGCGAGGTAATGGACGTCGTCGATGGTGTAACGGCCTCCATCTTCAAAGTACGGGATGAGCAACGTGGCATCGAACGGCCCCAATACTTCTCCGAGCGCATCTGTTTCGGTAGGAAAATGCCCGCGCAACGTGGAGTCGGACCGCGAAACCACGGTGAACGACCGCCCGTCCGCGGCCGTGCCCAAATTCGTTCCGACCTCGAGAGCCAGGGAACGGGCTTCTTCGGGCGGGAGACTTCGGGAGTTGGTCAGGATGTAGAAGCAAGGCTCGGCCCTTGAAAATTCTTCGCGCAGATTCTCCACCTCCCAACCGGTCAATACGGGAACATCGTAAACTGTCTGGGTGCCGGTGGGATCGTCATCGATGACCACCACCTTGTGCTGCGGTTGCGCCGCCACCGCGGCGCGAATCCGGGGGCGAAGATCCTCCGGCCACGGGCGAGGCAGCGAAGCGAAAGCGGAGGCTTTGGTGATTCGGCCGGTCATGGCTCGGTGGATCAGTTTCCCGTGAGTTCGATCTGCACGTTCTGCGTCGCCGAGCGCTCCAGGAACAACGCCCGCTTGCCCTGGGTTCCCTGGTGCGGCTCGGCGGCGGACGGCAGCCCGTTTTCTTGAAAGGCGGTTCGTGCCGCGTCGACGTTTTCAACCTTGAAGCAAAGGTGATGCAGGCCGGGACCGTTCTGTTGCAGCCAGGTTTTGAGCGGATGGTCCGAGCGGAGAGGCTCAACCAATTGTAACTGCGTGTTCCCAAGGTCGAGATGTGTGAGACGGACAGCGCCTTCGTTGACCACTTCGCTGTAAAGCACGGTAAGGCCGAGACGATCCTGCCAGACAGCGAGTGCTTCATCGGTGTTGGGAACAATAATGGCGATGTGATCGAGCCCGGTAAGGGGCAGCTTGGAACTTGGCCAGGCGAACTCCGGAGTCATGTCTTTCATATGAGTTTTTCCCCCACCCAGCGACGAACCGACTGTCCTTCCAAAATTGCTCCTATGGTGAACGTGGAAAGCTGGCTTTCTCTTGTTCTGGTCCAGTTCCGGTCAAAATTCTTCGCCCGTTTCACTTCCGAGGCATCCTTTTCAGTCCGCGATTCATGAGGGCTGAAGGCCCGCAATGGTAAAGCCTGGGCTGAAGCGAGCCTCGCGAGCGGAGGCCCAGGTAGATTGCGCCGATAGTTCCTAAGCCCTGTAAGGGCGAAACGATCAGGCGAACGCGAAGAGTTACGCCCTTTCAGGGCTGGAGATTTCTCGCGGCCGGTTACCTGGGCCTTCGCTCGCAAGCTCGCTCCAGCCCAGGCTTTAACATGGCGGGCTTTCAGCCCTATCGGTTCATCCAACGTCCATCGGGAAAATTGCAAAATGAAAATTGAAGAACCAATCCCGACCACACGCGCGCACTCAAAACGATCGCCCAACCGACCACGCGCCTCCCCAATAAGCCATTTTTCATTTCTCATTTTTCAATTCTCAATTCCTCACCCTG
>Ga0070689_100003277_pt1 | contig 10745 bp, 9 predicted proteins | sample KBSS23HmetaG_FD_64669 | JGI IMG/M metagenome (GOLD analysis project Ga0070689, IMG submission 64669) | Switchgrass rhizosphere microbial communities from Kellogg Biological Station, Michigan, USA - KBS S2-3H metaG | ecosystem: Host-associated > Plants > Roots > Rhizosphere ... | reverse complement strand
GTTGCCCAGGCGGTCGAGCACCTGCAGGCGGACCATTTCCGCCAGGTAAGGGGCATCCACCTCGATCGCCGGCTCATGCGGCGACGCATCGAGCGGTTCCTCGATGGCCTGGTCGTACTCGGCCTTGGAGATGAAGCGGTTTTCCAGCATTTGGCCCAGCACCCAGTTGCGGCGGGCCGTCATGCGCTTGGGGCTGTTGAGCGGGTTCACCAGCGAGGGCAACTGGAAGGTGGAAGCCAGGGTGGCGCATTCGGCCACGGTGAGCTGGTCCAGCGTCTTGCCGTAGTAATAGGAGGCTGCGGCGGCCACGCCATAGGAGCGGTGGCCCAGGAACATCTTGTTGAGATAGAGCTCCAGGATCTGGTCCTTGCTCAGCTCGCTCTCCATGCGCAGGGCGATGAAGATCTCGGTCAGCTTGCGCGAATAGAGCTTTTCCGGGCTCAGGAAGAAGTTGCGCGCCACCTGCTGGGTGATGGTCGAGCCGCCCGAGCCCTTGTCGCCGCCCGAAGCCAGCACATGCCAGCTGGCGCGGGCGATGCCGTGCCAGTCCACGCCCGGATGCTGGTAGAAGCTGGCGTCCTCGGCCGCCAGCACGGCGTGCTTGAGCCGGTCGGGCACCTGGCCCATCGCCACGGGGATGCGGCGGGTCTCGCCGAAGCTCGCAATCAGCTTGCCATCTGCCGACAGCACTCTAAGCGGCACCTGCATGTGGTAGTCCTTGAGGACGGCCACCGAGGGGAGACGGGGGGAAATAAGCCAGTAGGCCACGCCGATCGCCGCAACGCCCAGCAGCAAACCCGTGAAAGCCAGGACCAGGATCCAGCGCAGCAACCGCTTAAGAATTTGCATGATTTGGGTGTTTGCGAGACGTGAGTCAAAACAACGCAGAGTATAGATGTAGCAGTATCCACGGCATGAACCGAGCGCGTCACAGCAAGAACTAGGCCAGCGGCTCATTCGCTCAACCTGTGGATGCCGTCACGCGAATGAGTCGAGAAAAAGCTCGTAGGCCGTTGCCAATACGTTAATTTTTGGATTAAATGCCAGTGCGCATCAGACCAATCTGAGTCTGGGCGCTCAGGGGCAAGGGGGAAAATCGTGGGGCTCTTTACACCCAAGAAGCCGCCGCTTGTTGGCGTCGACATCAGTTCGACGGCCGTCAAGTTGCTGCAGCTCAGCCAGGCCGGCGGTCGCTATCGCGTGGAACATTACGCGGTTGAGCCACTGCCCCCCAACGCTGTAGTCGAAAAGAATATTGTCGAGGTCGAGGCCGTGGGTGAGGCGATTCGGCGCGCGTTGGCGCGTTCGGGTTCCAAGCTCAAGCACGCCTGTGCCGCCGTGGCCGGTTCGGCGGTGATCACGCGCGTGATCCCGATGCCGAGCGAGCTGTCCGAGGACGATTTGGAAGGCCAGATCCAGGTCGAGGCCAACCAGTACATCCCGTACCCGATCGAGGAAGTCAGCCTCGATTACGAGGTACTCGGTCCGGTACGCGACAACCCTGAAATGAACAACGTGCTGCTGGCCGCATCGCGCACGGAGAACGTGGACATGCGCGTGGCCGCGCTCGATCTGGGCGGTTTGTCCGCCAAGGTGATCGACGTCGAAGCGTTCGCCATGGAAAACGCGTTCGCGATGGTGGCCGACCAGTTGAACGTCGGCCGCGACGCGCTGGTGGCGGTGGTCGACATCGGCGCCACCATGACCACGCTGTCGGTGCTGCGCAACCAGCGCACCATCTATTCGCGTGAGCAGGTGTTCGGCGGCAAGCAGCTCACCGACGAAATCATGCGCCGCTACGGTCTCTCCTACGAGGAAGCGGGCCGTGCCAAGCGCAAGGGCGGCCTGCCCGACTCCTACGAGAGCGAGGCACTGGAGCCGTTCAAGGAATCGCTGGTGCAGCAGATCAGCCGCTTGCTCCAGTTCTTCTTCGCGGGCAGCGAATACAGCAAGGTCGACCAGGTCGTGCTGGCCGGCGGCTGCGCATCCATCGACGGCATCGGCCCGATGCTCGAAGAGCAGCTCGGGGTGCCGTGCGTGGTGGCCAATCCGCTGGCGCGCATGTCGCTGTCGCCTCGTGTGCAGGCCCAGTCGCTGGCACAGGACGCCCCCGCATTGATGATCGCGGTCGGCCTCGCGCTGAGGAGCTTTGACTGATGGCACACATCAACCTACTTCCGTGGCGCGTCGAGCGCCGCAAGCAGCGCGAGCGCGAGTTCTTCATGCAGTTGGGCGCAGCTGCCGTGGCAGCGGTGCTCGCCGTGTTGGTGTGGTACGGCTGGATGGATGGCCGCATCAATAGCCAGAACGATCGCAATGTCTATCTGCAAGGCGAGATCAAGCAACTCGACGAACGCATCACCAAGATCAAGGACCTGGAAAAAGTCCGCGAGAGCTTGCTGGCGCGCAAGCAAATCATCGAGCAACTGCAGGCCAACCGCTCGCAGATGGTCCACCTGTTCGATGAGCTGGTGAAGACCATCCCCGCCAGCGCGCGCCTCAACGGCCTCAAGCAGACCGGCGAATCGATGACGCTGGACGGCGTGGCGCAGTCCAACGCCAGCGTGGCCGAGTACATGCGCAACATCGAGTCGTCGCAGTGGATGGGGCATGCCGATCTGCGCAAGACCGAGAACACGCATGGCGACAGCCGCCTGCCGTACGCGTTCGGGCTGGATGTGGCGTTGAGCCGGCCCAAGTCCGATGAGAATGGTGACGGCACCGGCAGCGATCACGGCCCGGCAGCTGCCGGCTCGGCGGCACCGCAGCCAGCTGCTGCCAATGTCACCCAGCCTGCCAAGGCAGCCACCGCGGCGGCAGTGCCGGCGCAACCGGCAAAGCCTGCCCCTGCTGCCCATGGAGGAGCGAAGTAATGAAATTCCTCCAGGAACTGCAGAGCCTCGATCGCAACAACATCGGCGGCTGGCCCAAATCGATAAAGATGTTCTTCACCGGCTTGCTGATCGTTGTGATTATGCTTGCCGGCTGGTATTTCCTGGTCAGCGACCAGCAGGACCAGTTGCAGTCGGCCGTCACCAAGGAAGAGCAGCTCAAGAAGGAGTTCTCCGAGAAGCAGGCCAAGTCGGTCAATCTCGAAGCGCTCCAACAGCAGCTGGACGAAATGCAGGACATGCTGCGCCAGTTGCTGCGCCAGCTGCCCAGCAAGACCGAGATGCCCGAGCTGCTGATCGACATTTCGCAGACCGCGCTTTCCGCGGGCCTGGAGACTGAATTGTTCCAGCCGGGTCCGGAGTCGCCGAAGGATTTCTACGCGGAGAAGCCGATCCAGTTGCGCATGGTGGGCACGTATCACCAGTTCGGTACGTTCATCAGCGGCGTGGCCTCGTTGCCCCGCGTGGTGATCCTGACCATGCACGATGTGTCGCTGACGCCCAAGAACAAGGATCCCAAGGGTGGCGCCGTCGCCAACGGGGTGCTGGTACTGCAGGGTACGGTCAAGACGTATCGCTATCTGGATGAAGACGAAAGCGCGTCGGCCAAGGCGGCGAACGCCAAGTCCACGCACGGCAAGCCGGCCGCGAAGACGGGAGGGCAGAAATGAGCAAGTTCGCTGCCATCAGGCCTGCTTCCATGAGGAACGCCTTGCTGGTGATGTGCGCCGTCCTGACCCTCGCCGGTTGCAGCGGGCAGGACGACCTTCACCAGTGGGTCGCGCAGGAAAAGCAGAAGAAGGGCGCGCCGATCCCGCCGTTGCCCGTCATCAAGACGTTCGAGACCTTCCAGTACAACGACCAGGACAAGCGCGATCCGTTCAGCCCGAGCACGGCCGAACTCCAGACCAACACCAACACGGGACCCCGGCCGGACGAGAACCGCGCCAAGGAACCGCTGGAGATGTTTGCGCTGGACAGCTTGAAGATGGTCGGCACCGTGGGGAACGGTGCCGGGATGGAAGTGCTCGTGAAGGATCCCGGTGGAGTGATCCACCGTGTCCATCGCAACGAATACATGGGCCAGAACTATGGTCGGGTCACCGCGGTAGGCGAGGACCATATCGACCTGGTGGAACTGGTATCCAACGGCAACGGTGGCTGGATGGAACGTTCCGCCAGCATCGCGCTCAGCGAGAAATAAGAAACAGGGGCTGATGCAATGACCAACCAATTCAAAACCGTTCGGGGCCGTGTCATGCGCCAGGCAAGCCGTTACATGGTCGTGGGCCTGCTGACGCTGGGCGCTGCCTGGTCGAACGCTGCTGCCGCCGCCACCAGCACCCTGAAGGACATCAGCTACGACGCGCTGCCCGGTGGCCGCGTCGAGCTGCATCTGAACTTCGCCCAGGGTCCGGTGCCGGAACCGAAGATCTTCACCACCGGCAATCCGCCGCGCATCGCGGTCGATTTCCCGGACACCGATAACGCGGCGGCACGCCATCTCGATATCGGCAAGGGCGCCACGACGGGCGTATCGGCGGTTTCCGCCGGTGGCCGCACCCGCGTGGTGATCGAACTGGTGCGCGACTCCACCTATCGCTCGCGGGTCGAAGGCAACAGCCTCGTACTCACGGTGAACAACGGCACGGATGCGCAGACCACCACGACGGCATCGAACATCGATCCGTCCAAGGCGCTGCCGTCGATGGCCAGCGGTCCGGCGGTGTCCAACATCGACTTCCGTCGCGGCCCCAACGGCGAAGGCCGTATCCTGATCGACTTCAGCAGTGCCGGTGCCAGCGCCGACATGAAGCATCAGGGCGACAAGGTCATCGTGGACATCAGCCACGCCAACCTGCCTGCCAACCTCGCCCAGCGCCTGGACGTGCTCGACTTCGCCACGCCGGTGCGGTCGATCGTCACCAAGGCCGGTGGCGCCGGTGCCCACATGGAAATCAGCGTGAAGGGCCAGGTCGACACGTCGGCCTACCAGAGCGGCAACCAGTACGTGGTGGAAGTGGCACCGAAGAAGAAGGATCCGAAGGCCGAGGCCGCCGCGGCCAAGGGCCAGGAGCCGGTCTACACGGGCAACCGCGTGACCTTCAACTTCCAGGACATCCCGGTGCGTTCGGCGCTGCAGTTGCTGGCCGACATCTCCGGCCTGAACCTGGTGGCCTCCGATACCGTGGGCGGCAGCGTCACGCTGCGACTGGTCAACGTGCCGTGGGATCAGGCGCTCGACGTGGTGCTTCGCGCCAAGAGCCTGGACAAGCGCCGCAACGGCAACGTGATCTGGATTGCGCCGCAGGAAGAACTCGCCAAGTACGAGCAGAGCGTGGCCGATGCCCGCATGAAGGCCGAGGACAATTCCGAGCTCGTCACCGACTACGTGCCGATCAGCTACGGCAAGGCCAAGGACATCGCCAAGCTGCTGACCTCGGGTGCCCAACAGGCTCAGGGTGGGAGCAGCGGTGGCAACAATGCCTCCCGCGGCTTCCTGTCCTCGCGCGGCAGCGTGTCGTTCGACGATCGTACGAACACCCTGCTGATCAACGACAACCCGCAGAAGATCCGCGAGCTGCGTGCGCTGATCGCGGTGCTGGACAAGCCGGTGCAGCAGGTGTTGATCGAGTCGCGCATCGTGATTGCTACCGACACCTTCACTCGCGAACTCGGTGCCAAGTTCGGTGCGCAGGGTACGCGTACCAACCCCAGCGGCCAGCAGATTTCCACAGGCGGCGCGATCGGGCAGGACTTGTCTGCCGGCGGCCTCAACGTGAATCTTCCGGCGGGAAGCCCGATGGGCAGCGTTGCTCTTGGCATCCTGGGCAAGAACTATGCCCTGGATCTGGAACTGTCGGCTGCACAGACCGAGGGCCGCGGCGAAGTGATCTCCAGCCCGCGCGTCATCACTGCCAACCAGCAGGAAGCGGTGATCCGCCAGGGTCAGGAAATCGGCTACGTGACCTACCAGAACAGCGCAACGGGCGCGGCTGGCAGCGGTACCGCCACCGTGCAGTTCAAGGATGCCGTGCTTGAGCTGAAGGTGACCCCGACGATCACGTCAGACAACCGCGTGTACCTGATGATCAACGTGAAGAAGGACGCCCTGACTGGATTCATCACCGTGCCTGGCAGCGGCCAGGTGCCGCAGATCGACACGCGTGAGATCAACACCTCGGTGCTGGTCGACAACGGTCAGACGGTGGTGCTGGGTGGCATTTACGAGATCACCAAGAACAACACCGCGAACAAGGTGCCGGGACTGGGCGACATTCCGGGTATTGGCATCCTGTTCCGCAACACCACGAGGCAGAGCGACAAGGCGGAGCTGCTGATCTTCGTGACCCCGCGCATCCTGAGCGAAAGCCTGCAGTAAACGCGGTCTGGCACTCGATACGGCAAGGGGCGGCTTCGGCCGCCCCTTTGCTTTTCGGGCAGATGAGGCCGGCCGCCAATGGGGGCCGGAAGTCATGGGTATTAAACTTCCGGGGCCGGTTAAGGTCTGTGGTTACGTTCAACCCCCTGGATTCCCCGATGGACATGCCCGAGGCTTCAACCTCTTCCCCCCTGCAGCAGGCGTTTTTGCGCGTGCGCGATGAATTGCAACGCAGCGTCATCGGTCAGCCGCACCTGATCGACTGCCTGCTGGTGGCCTTGCTGGCCGACGGCCATCTGCTGGTCGAGGGCGCGCCCGGCCTGGCCAAGACGACCGTGGTGAAGGCGTTGGCAGGCTGTATCGAAGCCGATTTCCACCGTGTGCAGTTCACGCCCGACCTGCTGCCCGCCGATCTCACCGGCACGGACATCTTCCGCCCGCAAGCGGGCAGCTTCGAGTTCGAACGCGGTCCGCTGTTCCACAACATCGTGCTGGCGGACGAGATCAACCGCGCGCCCGCCAAGGTGCAGTCGGCGCTGCTCGAGGCGATGGCCGAGCGCCAGATCACCGTCGGCCGCAGCACCTGGCGCCTGCCCGACCTGTTCATGGTGATGGCGACACAGAACCCGATCGAGCAGGAAGGCACCTTCGCGCTGCCCGAAGCGCAGCTCGACCGCTTCGTGATGCATGTGACCATCGGTTATCCCGATGCGGCCGCCGAACTGGCGATCCTGCAACTGGCACGCGAACAGGCCCGCAGGAGCCTGCATCCGCTGCCGGTCTCGCGTCCCACCCTGAGCCAGACCGACGTCTTCAACGCCCGCGATGCCGTGCTCGACGTGCACATGGCGCCGGCGCTGGAGGAATACATCACGCAGCTGGTGCTGGCCACCCGCGAACCCGGTGTCTACGGCGCCGAACTCAAGCGCTGGATCGCCTGGGGCGCCAGCCCGCGAGGCACCATTGCGCTGGATCGTTGCGCCCGCGCCCACGCGTGGCTGGCCGGACGCGACTACGTGCTGCCCGAAGACGTGCATGCCATCGTGCACGAGGTATTGCGTCACCGCGTGCTGCTCAGCTACGAGGCGGAAGCCGAGGGCGTGCGCAGCGACCAGGTGATCCGTCGCGTGCTGGATCTCGTGCCATTGCCGTGAACGCCGTTGTCGACAAGCCGGTGGACGGCGATGGCCGAACGCGCGTCCGCCTGGCGGAACTGATGGCCTTGCGTGCCCGCGTGGCCAAGGCGGCGCTGCCGCGGCTGGAAAGTCGCGCCATGCGCGCTGGCCAGCAATCCAGCCGTCTATACGGCCGAGGCATGGACTATGCCGAATCGCGTGTCTACCAGCCTGGCGATGATGTGCGCCGTCTCGATTGGCGATTGACCGCCCGCAGCGGCCGGCTGCATACCAAGTTGTTCCAGGAAGAACGCGAGGGGCAGTTGCTGATCCTGCTGGATGCGCATGAGAGCATGCGTTTCGGCACGCGCGTGCGTCTGAAATCGGTGCAGGCCGCGCGCGCTGCCGCGCTGGCGGCGTGGTACGCGGTGCGGGCGGGCGAGCGCGTGGGGCTGATGTCCTTCGGCAACGGTCACAGCATGTTGCGGCCGCAGGCTGGCACGCGCGGTGCGCTGGCGGTGTGTGGCGCGCTGGCCGACTGGGATGCGAACTATCCGGCCCTTCCTGGCGAGCCGCTATCGGATGTGATCCTGCGTGCCGCGCGCTTGATGCATGGCGCCAATCGAGTGCTGTTGATCAGCGATGGACTCAGCTGCGACGAGGCGGCGCGCGGCCGCCTGCTCGATCTCTCGCACAAGGCAGGCATTCGCGTGCTGGTGGTGGCGGATGCCCTGGAGCTGGGCCTGCCGCCGGCAGGCCGCTATCCGATGGAACACGACGGCACCCGGCGCGAGGTCGCGCTGTTTGGCGAGCGCCAGCGCCGTGAATTCCAGCAGGCACTGGGTGCCGGCCAGACGCGGCTCAACGCCATGGCGCAGGCGCTGGCCTTGCCGCATGTCACCATCGATACCGCGGCCGATCCGCTCGACGCCGTGATCTCGCTGCTGGCCCCCGGAGTGCGCCGATGAACGCGCCGGCTGCCACGCCACCGAACGGGCCGGTGCTGCGCGATATCCATCTGCCGCCCCATCCGTCCTGGTGGCCGCTGGCGCCCGGTTGGTGGTTCCTGACGGTGCTGGCGCTGCTGGCCGTGGGTTTGGCGATCTGGTGGTGGCGTCGTCAGCGGCGCCGTCATGCGGAAGAAAAACAGGTGCTCGCGGAAGTGGATCGGGTGCTGGCGCTGTGGCGTGAACAGCCGCAGGCGCTGGCATCCGGCCTGCACCAATTGCTGCGCCGTGGCGCATTGCGTATCGATGCCACCGCCGCGCAGCAGCGTGGCGATGCCTGGCGGCAGACTTTGGCAACGATGACGGTTGACCCAGTCACGCTCGGCCAACTGGACGCCCTGGAAGCGGCGATGTACCAGCCCGGCGCACCGCTGGACGCCGATGCAGCCGCCAGCGCCACGCGCCGGTGGTTGCAGCTGGCATGGCGCAAACGAGTTGAGGTGCGCCCGTGACCGAGTTCGTATGGCCATGGATGATCGTGCTGGCACCGCTGCCGTGGCTGTTGCGCTGGTGGCTGCGGCCGGCGTCGCCCGGGCAGGCGCTGCATCTTCCTCATCCGGGCGTGCATCTGGACACGCCGGAGCGGCAGGGCCGCGGCGGCTGGCGCACCTGGTTGCTGGTGCTTGCATGGCTGGCCTTGCTGGTCGCCGCTGCGCGGCCTCAATGGGTGGGTCCTCCGCAGGCACAGCAGCGCAGCGGGCGCGCGTTGATGCTGGCGGTCGATCTTTCCGGAAGCATGCGCGCCGAGGATATGCAGTTGAGCGGTCAACCGGTCAGCCGCTTCGGTGCCGTGGAAGCGATTGCCGGCGATTTCATCGCGCGTCGCAGCGGCGATGAAATGGGGCTGATCCTGTTCGGCAGTCGCGCCTTCCTGGTCACGCCGCTCACCTACGATCTGCAGGCCGTGCGCGCGCAGCTGCAGGGCGCCGCGGTAGGGCTTGCGGGTACCGAGACCGCCATTGGCGATGCGATCGCCGTGGCAGTGAAGCGCCTGGCGGGTTTGCCGGAACAAGCGCGCGTGGTCGTGTTGTTGACCGATGGCGTGAACAACGCCGGCAATATCGCGCCGCTCGATGCGGCCCACGCCGCGCAGGCCGCGGGCGTGCGCGTCTATACCATTGGCATCGGTGCGACGGAGATGAGCGTTCCCGATCTGTTCGGCACGCATACGGTCAATCCTTCCGCCGATCTCGACGAAACCATGCTGCGCTCGATCGCCACGCAGACCGGCGGCCGTTATTTCCGCGCCACCGATTCGAGCCAGCTTGCCGATGCCTACCGCGCCATCGACGCACTGGAGCCGATGCCGCAGCAGGGACCCTCGCTGCGACCGCGGCACGAGTTGTTCCGCTGGCCGCTCGGCTTCGCCGTCATCTTCTGGATGCTGGCGTTTGCGCCGCGCCCGCTCCGCCGGGAGGCCATGGCATGAGCGAGGCTTTGCAGCAGATGCATTTCCTGCGCCCGTGGTGGTTGCTGTTGTTGCTTGCGCTGCCGCTGCTGGTGGTGCTCGCAACCAGGCGCCAGGGCGCGCGCGATCAGTTGTCGCGGCTGGTCGATCCGGAATTGCTGCCGTTCCTGTTGAAGGGCCATGCGGTGCGTCGGCGTGCGTCGCCCTGGCTGTTGGCGTGCGGATGGACGCTGGTCACGCTGGCGATGGCGGGGCCGACCTGGAGCCGCGTGGCGCAGCCGCTGTATGCGAAGCGGGCCGCCCAGGTGGTGGCGGTATCGATGTCGCAACACATGCTGGCGCGCGACGTGACACCCAGCCGGCTGGACCGCACACGCTACAAGGTGCGCGATCTGCTCACGGCCAATCACGATGGACTCAATGCCCTGATCGCCTACGCGGGCGAGGCGTTCGTGGTCGCACCACTGACGTCGGACGCTTCCGCGCTCAACGAACTGCTCGACGCACTGTCGCCCGACACCATGCCGCTCGATGGCGACGATGCGGCCAAGGCCATCGAGCGGGCCGTCTCCTTGATTCACGATGCCAAGGTCGGCGGCGGCTCGCTGGTGTTGGTCACCGACGATGCCGATGCCGATGCGCAGGCCGCGGCGCGCAAGGCGGCGGCCGCAGGGGTGCGTGTGTCGGTGCTTGGCATCGGCACGTTGCAAGGCGGACCGGTGCCGCTGTCCGACAACAGTTTCCAGCGTGACGCCCAGGGCGGCGTCATCCTGGCGCGGCGCAACGATGACAACCTGCGCGCCCTGGCCGCCAGCGGCGGTGGCCAGTACGTGGCCATGACCGACGACGATCGGGACATACGCGCTCTTGCCAGCGAACTCAGCGCGAGCGGTCCGGAGACGCTGGCCACGGATCTGCACGGCGACGAATGGCAGGATCGTG
>Ga0070689_100003276_pt1 | contig 10746 bp, 6 predicted proteins | sample KBSS23HmetaG_FD_64669 | JGI IMG/M metagenome (GOLD analysis project Ga0070689, IMG submission 64669) | Switchgrass rhizosphere microbial communities from Kellogg Biological Station, Michigan, USA - KBS S2-3H metaG | ecosystem: Host-associated > Plants > Roots > Rhizosphere ... | reverse complement strand
TGCGCTCATTACGGCGGCGCAGGACAGAAGTTCTGAAAAGAAAAAAGATCGAGAATCAGAATCGACTCCCTCCATAACCATCGATTCCAGGGAACCTTGGAGCTTGCCGCCAAAAGGTTTCAACCGTCGTCCCACGCCGTTCATCACTTTTCTTGAATCCTCCGCGACATCGACTCTACTGATACCTGACCGAGAGTACAACGCAGCGGATCAGGCCGGTGAAAAGCTTGCCGCCGATCAGAGCTTTCATTGGTTAACGGCGATCAAGCAATCTCTGCTATTTCTTGGCGTTCAGCACGGCTACGCTATGACGCAACCGAAAACTCGTAGGGATCTAAAGGGCCCTTTCTTTAAGGACTATGTTCGCTCCGTCAAGTCGCTACACGGTTGGGAAGACGGCGGGCGGTTTTTTACCAACTACGTCGCGCATCCGATGCAAGGATCACTTCTCGGATTTATTCAAATTCAGAACGATCCGAACGGAATGAATTTGTCTTATGACAACTCGAATGCTTATTGGCGGAGCCGTCTCAAGGCTCTGGCATGGTCAGCAGCCTGGAGCACTCAATTTGAAATCGGCCCAGTCAGTCAGGCGTCAATTGGTAATGTGGGGTTGCACGGGAAACAGACCTACGTCGACCTGGTCGTGACACCTATTGGCGGGTTTGGATTACTGGTCCTGGAAGACTTTCTGGACAAGCACATCATCAGCATGATCGAACGACGCAATTCAAGAAACTTCTATCTTAAAGTTGCCAGTCGGACGTTCCTTAACCCAACCCGGAGCGTTGCAAATCTACTGCGATTCAAAACGCCATGGTACCGCGACCGCGGACTCCGCTAATTCTGCAGGTTACTGGAACACAATGTCGATATCTCTCGGATAGCCAGCGACGGAAATGAACGCGTCGGATGTGCGCTCAGCACTGTTCGGGACCCCTTAAGAGGCCGTCAGACGCGATGACGATTCCCGATCTAAATAGAGCGTCACGTTGCTGTGTGTCTGAAGTATGGAGGCTGGTCGCCTTGGACTGACCTCCAATTCAACACAGTTTCTGACTGCTTCTGCTTTCCTTTGATCAGGAACAATGCAAAGGATATTGCGAGCCCTGAGGATCTCTTTGATTGACATTGAAATCGCTTGCCGGGGAACTTCGTCCAGATCAGCAAACCATCCCTCACCGACCTGTTGTTTACGGCAGCCCTCATCCAAATGCACAACGATGTAGGGTTCTTCAGTCTCAAAGTCAGCAGGCGGATCGTTGAATGCCAGGTGTCCATTCTCGCCGATGCCGACAAATGCCGCGTCGATTTGCTGCTGCGAAATTATTTTACTGACGCGCTTACACTCCTCAACAGCATCCGCACCGTCACCATTAATCAGGTGAAATGCGCGGGGATGTACGCGGTCTATGATTCGCTCTTTCAAGTACCGGCGGAAGCTTGCCGCGTGTGTTTCCGGCAAGGCGACATACTCATCCAAATGGAAGATGACCACCTTGCTCCAGTCAATATCCTTGACCACGAGAGCGTCGAGAAATTCGAATTGAGACACGCCAGTAGCAACAATCAAGTACGCAACATCACGGTCTGCGAGGGATTGTTGGATGAGTTTCGCCGCATCGTCGGCCGCGGCTTGGCCCAGAGCTACCTTAGTATCGAAGACTTCTATGTTCATAAGAGACTACTCACCACAAAGACACAGAGAAACACAGGGAAGTTAACGATTAACGACTTCCCACGTTCGCGACGCTGCTGATCTTTCAACGGCATCGAGCACTCGCTGGTTTTTCACACCGTCCTCGAAGTTCGGAGTGGGCAATCTTTTTTCGGTAAGAGCCTGGAGCAGTTCCAATACGGTATGTGTGAACGTATGTTCGTAGCCAATGATGTGACCGGGCGGCCACCAGCCACCTAGAAATGGATGTTGTTTGTCCGTCGCTTGAATTGTTTTGAAGCCGCTATTTGGTCCTTCATCTGAATAGAATTCCAGTTCGTTCATCCGCTCCAGATTGAACGCCAAACTTCCGTTGCTCCCGTTGATTTCAAATCTATTGAAATTCTTGCGGCCTGTCGCGTATCGCGTCGCCTCGATCGTGCCAATCGCTCCATGTTCGAACTTAACCAGTGACAAGGCCGCATCATCAACATCTACGTGAGCCCGGTCGCTGCTGTTGAGTACGGGACGGTCATCGACAAACGTATGAAGCATCGCGCTAACCTCCGAAATTTCTCCTACCAGATACCGGGCGAGATCGGTCGAGTGTGAAAAGAGATCGCCCAGCGCTCCCGATCCGGCCTGTGATTTATCAAGCCGCCAACGAGTCGGAAACTCGGGATTACGCAGCCATTCCTGCAGGTAAGTTGCGCGGTAGTGATAGATGTTGCCAATTTCGCCAGCCTCGATTAGTTGACGAGCGAGTGAAACCGCTGGAGCGCGTCTGTAGTTATGACAGATCATGTGCACGCAACCGTTCTTGTGTGCCGCATCGAGCATCTGCTCAGCTTCAGAAAGGGTATTTGCCAGAGGCTTTTCACAAAAAAGAATTTTTCCGGCCTGTGCGGCCGCGATTGCTATAGGCGCATGCGTATAACCTGGGGAACAAATATCAACGACGTCGACGTCATCGCGCGTTACAACCTCCTGCCAGTTGGTTGAGGAACTCTCCCAGCAAAAACGATCCGCTACTTTCTTGACTTCGCTCTCGTTGCGGCCACAGATCACCTTCAGCACAGGCTCATACGGAACGTCGAAGAAGCTGCGCACCTGTCGCCATGCGTTACTGTGCGCACGTCCCATAAACCCATAACCAATCATCGCAATGTTCAATTTATGCATTAAGTAAACTCTACTGCAGTATTCGAGCGATATGATCGGCAGAACGAAATGCGAGGGCCATGATAGTAAGCACCGGATTGAAACCGCCGTTTGTCACATGAAGAGATCCGTCAACCACAAACAGATTGTCATGTGCATGTACTCGTCCCCATTCATCAGTCACTGACGTCTTTGGATCCTTCCCCATGCGACACGTGCCGGCCTGATGTTGCCTGCCGCTGAGTATCAGCCCCGGTTGTGCGCTCCAAACTCTTTCGCAGCCGCTGGCGCGTAGCCACTCCTCACCTCGCTCGCGCATGAACTCCGCAGCCTCAACGGTGGCCGAATGCGTCGTGCCACTAAGCCTCGCGACGGGAATACCCCACTTGTCGCGAACGTCGCTATCCACCGTTACGCGACCTTCAGGATTAGGAATGTCCTGAACAGGCCCGCGAACGTGCATGACTCGGGTGAAGTTGTTGCGCATGAATTGCTTGTTGGCGATACCCCAGCGCGACAGATCCGGCGGCAAAGAGTCGTACCAGAAATCAATTGGAGGTTTGATGAAGTCATCAGCCAGCATGCCACCGCCGATGATTCCAGCATTATCGTGATTGAACTGAGTGGTGGCGATTGTTACACCCGGTCCGACGCCATTGAATACTTTTGTACTCGATAGACCGTAGGCGCGTGGGTACAGATGACCCTGCAAGTTGCGCCCGACTATGTCGTACTCGTTACCGAGCCCGCGCGGATGAAAAGAGGAGTGTGAGTTCAAAAGTAGACGGGCCGATTCAATCGCTCCGGCAGACACGATCACAACTCTTGAGCGCGCGGTCTGGCGTTGCCCCGTGCCGGAGGCGCCGGAAGCATCAATGAGATATGTGACTCCGGTGATGCTGCCGCGTTCATCCACATCGATCCGTTCAACGATCGCATTGGTTTGCAATTCGCAGTTACCGGTCGCCAGCGCGCGAGGTATGACGGTATTCTGCGTTCCGTTTTTCGCATCGCTTGGACATGCGAAACCTACGCAATATTTACATTGGACGCATGCAGCACGTCCCTGGTATTCCTCAGTGTTGATGAGTAATGGAACCGGACTTGTTACCCAACCCAGTTGCTCGGCGCCTTTCACGAGGGCCTCAGTTTGTGGACTCGGTGGTACAGCAGGCATCGGATAATTTCTCTTGCGCGGTATTTGATCGCTTATCGCGCTACCATCGCCCGCGGCGCCTAACTCCCATTCGGCGCGTTCGTAAAATGGCTCGAGTGTTTTGTACGTGATTGGCCAATCGGTAAGGGAACTGCCGTCGGGAACTCCGTACTTCGTAGCCATTTGAAAATCATCCGGGTGAAACCTCCAGGCTTGCGCGCCATACACTCGGGTGCCCCCGCCGACACATGCGGCGTTGTTGTGATAATCAAGTTCATGCGGCCTAACTACCCGCGAGCTTCCGTGAGGATCTACAAACACGCGAGGGTTCCCAGTTATTTCGGGTCCAGCATTGTGCCCATAGATCGAAAGGCGTTGGTTGCGAAGATGGTCACGACCCACATCGCTGAAACTTAACGCGGATCCTCTTTCCAGCAGGAGCACACGGTGCCCGGCTTCAGCCAGAACACAGGCAACGATTCCACCCCCGGCTCCACTGCCGACAATTATTGCGTCATAGTCGTTCATGATTCAGCGCGTTCTTCGAAGCCGGTCATCACCCACGAGGTTGATCCGCGGTTTCCGCCTTGTTGCGGATCGCTGTAATAGCCTTCAGCGGTGGTGTGGACGAGCAATTCGAAAAAAAGTTGCGGTGGTATCACCCAGGCAGATGCAACATCGCCGGATTCGATTGCCTGAAGTGTCAGAGTTTGCTGATCGGGAGTTAATGCGGCGAACGGTCTGTCGAATCTTAGCGTCGCCTCAGCGTCGATCGCTTCGATCCCCGCACTAAAGAAATCACGCTGCTCAACCATGTCGGTTTGAAACAGTCGCGCGAGGTAGTCGCAGACACCCGCTTCGTACGCTCCGGCGAAATCGTCCGGAGGGATTAGACAGTCAACCACCGCGCGCAGGGTTTCCAGGTCCATAAAATGTATCAGTCGTGCCTCTATACCGGGAAGATTTCTCGCGCAAAGGCGCAAAGAAAACCCTCTGGAAACGCGGCAGCGCTTTGCGCCTTTGCGCGAGAAATATTTTCTTGCTCCTGTTCCTTAACTGAAGCGCTACCTCAGTTCAATCGTCTTTTCAAACGCTGCACCAGTCACTACATCGGTCGATCGTATGACGTACTTGCCGGGAAGGTCGTTAAGAGCGAATGGCAAAATAAACGCTCCGGCCCCGTTTTGTACCAGCACGTTGCGCGAATAGATTGGCGAACGAGAACCATCAGGTAAGAAGACATGACAGCGCACCAGACTGGTCCCAGGAGTCGTTGACGCGACCTTGAGAGAAATGTGGTCACCTCGCTGTGCCGTTGCGGCGCCTTCCATTCTTATTCCGTTCGGTTCGGAAGTCAGCCCAAGTACCAGTGCATCCCCGATCAAAATTGAAGTGTGAACGACATCGGTGTTTCCAAACTGCTTACCTGACCTGACATCAGCAACATACATTCTTCGTGGAAGTTTTATCGTCACATCCTGCCGTGCGACTTGCCCCAGATTCGCATCGTTGTACGTCGTCACCCCATCCTTACCGACAACTCCGGCAACAGCTACATTCTCTTTGACGATGGTAACGACCTCAGTACTGCCGAACCTGTAACGTGCGATTTGTGCCTGCGAAACCGGCCGGCCATTCAGGGATAACACCTGTGTGGAAGGACGCACGCCGGCTTTGTTAAGAATCGCATTTGCCAGCTCGCGATAAGCTGCTCCACCAAAGTTAGCAGCACGTTGCTTGGGGTACTGGTCCCAAGTCGTGTCGAGATAAATCGTCCATCCCTTTCCGATGTTATGCACGACGGCTCCATCGAAATTGGCTGTCTTAATCCTGCTAACGTCGCCCGACGTTAACTTCAATTCCCGTTTATCTGAATCAGGCGAGGTGATCCCGAACAGTTTGTTGATTGCGTCACTTGTCCGCCATGCGCAGTGTTGATCCATAACTCCTGGAGATGAATCAGCGATAACAACTCCGCCTCGCGCAACAAACTCCTGGATGTGCTGAATTTCCTGGTCAGACAGTGCGAACGCGAGGGGCAGAATCAGGACTTTATACTGTTCATTCGAGATCTGACTCTTAGCGACATCTTCGGAGGAAACGAAATCAAACTGGAGCCCAAGATCCTTAATCGTCCTAACCCACCCGTCTCTGTTCGCTGGAAAGCTCAACCGGGCCTTGTCCGGCACTTCATCATCGTCGTCGCTGCTACGTTGGTGATATCCGAGGATGCTGGCTGCATGAATGGAAGGCATCGAGTAGTAGAGGGCAATACCGTCCTGTTGGCGGGTTGACTCCATCAACAATTTCCCAACACCTTCGAATCTGAGTGAGCTGAATGCGCGGCTCATGTCACGCGCAGACGCTGAGTAGGTCATGTCAGGGTTCAGAAACGAGTACATCCAAAAAATGTTTGGGTGTAGCACGTTGTGAATTGCGGCTGTCCAAATAGCATTTTGGACGGCTAGTCCATGCGATCCATATCCTGTCCAGAAGCCAATCATTGCGTTCGGCTTTGCAAACGACCGGTGCATATCCCACTGATTGCCGCCGTCGTAGGAGAGGAAATCATCGATTACGCGATCGAGTCGTGACCAGTCGGCGCCGTCGTACGCATTAGTGGCCTGAGTTCCTGAAACTGCGATATGGGCGTCGAGATCTCCTTCTATTGCCGCATCACGAGCTGTCTGGTAGGCGCGCGCGAAGGTGATTTCCATGAAGGTGCGATGATCGGCCCATGGAGCGAAGTTGCGGGTCTTCTTCGCTTCGTCGGTTGTATACGGCAGAACCAGGTTCCAGTCAGTGAAATTTGTGCGCCACACTTTATTAAGAGCCGCTAGTGTTCCGTATTCGTGTTTCAACCAGTCGCGGAATTCGTTCAGTGCGTTGGGGCTCCAGTCGAAATCAACCGCATCGCCATATGAGGTTAACGAGCCTTCGTCGCCGACGAAGTAATAATCCATGTTGTAGCGAGCTTTGTTGCGGGCGGAGGCGCGCACGATGTCAGAGAGATTCTTTAACAACGCAGGATCATTGAAGGACGGTGTTCGTTGAAGAAACTTCTTGTCTCCGGTGCGTTTGTATAGTTCCTTTTTGGTCAAATAACCAAGCGCTTCAAAATCACCGGTCTTTTGATAATCGGCAATGGCTTTCTCCATTGCATCGGGAGTCGTTGGCCCACGATCGTACCAGTAGACGCCAAAGGTACCCCGCGGAATGTTTAGTGAATTATCAACGTCGCCTCCCCATGTAAATCCAGTGTCCGCCGCGGCGCCACGGACCATTCGCATCTGTGCATCCTGAAGATAGTGCTTGGTGCCGCCAAAGGAGACGAGTGGGATGTACTCCTTAATTCGACGCTTGTCCTGCACGACCATCACGGGTTTGGCTCGAACCTGATCCACGATGGCTCCTCGTTGATCTACAAGTTCACCACTGACAATGACAAACTTGCCGAGAAAATCTTTTAGCGGAAACGTGAAAGTGCGTTCCCCACGAGCGGGTGCCGAAACAGTTCCGAGTACGCGACCCAAATCGTCCGAAACCCACATCCTCATTTGCAGGTCAGAGAGATTTCCTGTTGCACGTAATACCGCGCTCAGAGTTTCGCCGCGCTTATAGACGTCGACCGCCGGTTTAGTGCCGGTCATCATGGCGCGTTTCGGTGTCGTGAAGGTGGCAGCGCCCCAGTTGAGTGTGGAATTGTCTTTTGCGTTGCGAATGATGACGTTAAATATTTGTCGACCGCCCGGCCATCCGAACCTGGATTGCAGGCTGGATGCAGGTATGTCGATCGAGTTCGAACCGGAGCTGAGAGATTTATCAATCCGAGTTGAACCCAGGGGTTGACCAAACTCGTTCTTGCCGGTCACCTCGATTTGGACAGGTTGTGGACCCGGTGATGACAGAGAAAGCTTCAATCCCTCATCGCCGGCAGCAAGATTTTTGATGTGAACAGGGATCTCTCTGCCGGAGGCCCACAGGAGAGAACGTGCAAGCAGCGAGTATTGATATTCCCAGTAATCCCAGTAAATCTTATTTTCGGTGGGGTTGATGCTTTGAGGTGTGAAGCCTTCCTCAACGTAGGCCATTGCGACAACGCGACCCTTGCCGTAGTTTTTCACCGCTACAATCGGATTCGCTCCCGATTTGATCAGAACATCCCCGTGAGCCTTGTATTGGTAGAACGATCCACCGGCATTGCCTTCGGGTAAAAGCTCGAGCGGCAATCCTTCCGTTATGAAGTGAGGTTGATCCAGTTCCCATTTTCCTTTTGTTACTGCATCGCGATTGACTTCAGGATAGCCACGCTCGTTCACAGTATCGTCGGGGACGCCCACCAGCGGAGAGATGTCCCAGATTCGCTGATCGCCCTCCGGCTCGTCGCCCTTGAAGGGATGACCTTTCACGTCGCCAACAAAAGGATGTAGCAACACCAGGCCGGCACCGTCCTGTACTCGACGCAAAATTGCATCGCGAGTTGCGCGCGTCATGCGAGACCAGCCATTGATGCCGGGAATTAGCATCACTTCGTATTGCGCGTTGCCGGTCAAATCCTTTTCGACGTAGCCATAGACGGTTTGGAAGTCATCTCGATCACCACGGTATTCATGGCCATAATAATCGCCGATGCCCCAACAGGTGATGTCCCAATTACTGTCGATCGAGTCAGTGGTTGGGTGTAAGTCGATTCGCTGCATCAACTCAACCATGTCACGTCCATACTGAATCGAGGGGATGAAGAAACCTTTGAGTGGTCCCTGAGGAAGCTTTGTGGCCCAGGCGACGTGCGGAGTGACTACTTCCTTAGAATAAGTGATGTCGTTTTTGGAAAACGTACTCCCGCCGGCATTTTTTTGTTCCTGCGCGGAGACGTGAAAAAGGAAAAAGGTGATCGCCAGGATCACGAGATACATGGACGTTGTGAGTGCGAACGTTTTTTCTCGCGCAAAGGCGCAAAGGCGCAAAGGAAGACGCAAGCCAAGCCCGCTAAGTAAACTTTGCGTCTTTCTTTGCGCCTTTGCGCCTTTGCGCGAGAAGGGATTTCCCGTCGGGTTCATTCGCTAACGATTTCCTTTGGCTGCGTCCGCAATGGCAAAACAGATACGCGCTGAAGGTAGAATTTCTTGAATCTCAGGGTGTGGGCGACTGTCTGTGCGAAGCGCTCGGACGAACTCTTCTACTTCGCGATATGCCCCGTTGCGAAGGTCTTCAGGTTCATCTTCACTTGCAGTTGCCTCTATAACCAGCCGGCTTTCGCTCCAGCATTCGAGGGTTCGCTGCGTTCCCGCCCCGGCAGTGATGCGTGCCCTGAAGTTTTCACCAAAAAACTCATACGACTCTTCTACCACTCCGGCTGTGGGCAGGATTTCAATGCGACCGGTTGCGCCGTCTGCAAAGCCCAGTGAGATGTCGTACCAAACCGCTGCTCCTTCTTGATGGATGACTTCAACTTCATAGTTATCGATCTCGCCGGCGACGTAACGCAGCGCATCAAGGACATGAATGGCAGTTGACCAGATAAAATCGTCCTCACTACGAGCGTGCCGCACCTGAGCTGCTCTGGCGTATCTAAGTGGACCTAAGTCTTTCAACCATGAGCGCGCTTGATTGAGATAGGGCATGAAACGGCGATTGACCGAAACCATGTGAGGGGTTTGAGTCTCACGCGCAACACGATTCAGTTTCTCGGCGTCGAGCAATGAAGCGCCCAGAGGTTTTTCAATGACACATGGAATTTGTCGCTCAAGCAGATCGACTCCTTTCTCAACGATCTGTTCGATCGGCATGATGCAAATGCAGGCGTCAGGTTTTTCCTGGGCGAGCATTTGATCGAAGTCCGTGTAGGGCTTAAGAAAACCGAATGAGCGACAGAACTCGGCAGCTTTGTCCGCGTTTAGATCACAAGCTGCCACAAGTTCGATTTCGCCAGGGTGTTCGGACGCGTACCGGGCGAGAGGAGTAGCATGACTGGTGCGAGAGTGTTCACCACAGCCGGCCAGTGCCATTCGGATCATTGGGCCTCCACCGTGAGTCTTCTGGAGTGCTCCGAATGGTAACGCTCGACCTGCACGTCTTGAGCAAGGCGAAATACGTCTCGACAATCGATCTGCCCCGGGGCGTCTGCTAAACAGTTCGCCGTACCACATGCCACCGCGAGACTGAGTGTTTCCTCATCGGCGAGGCCACGTTCGTGTGCCACTGCGAATCCAGCTAGCGCCGCATCCCCGCAGCCAACCGATGAGCAGTATTCAATCGCGGGCAGACGTGAAATCAAGGGAGCACTGTTCATCGACTTTTGCCAGACTATTCCGTTCGCCCCGAGCGAAATGGCGACGCTTTGCGCATGAGCTTCGAAGAATCTTTGCGCCGCTTCAGCGGCGGCCTGTACGTCGGCAATGGGAGAACCTGCGAAGTCCGCGGCTTCGTCACGATTGGGTTTCACAAAATCCGGCGCGGCCTGGAGTCCCAATCGCAGAGCTTCACCGCTTGTATCGAGCAGCGCGCGACAACCGTACAAGTGGGCCATGCGAATAAGCTCCGCGTAGAGATCTGCGGGTGCTCCGGGAGGAAGGCTGCCAGACAGCGCGACCTGTGTGCCTCGATCAGTTTCGGCGAAGATGTCGCGACACGTTGCAAACAAACGTTCAACTTCACCTTCAGTTACTGCGCCGCCCGGTTCCAGTATCTCTGTAATGCTGCCGTCGGCGGAGATGATTTCAAGATTGGCTCGTGTCTCTGTTTGAGTGCGAACAACCGTTAGCGGAACGCC
>Ga0070689_100003274_pt1 | contig 10749 bp, 7 predicted proteins | sample KBSS23HmetaG_FD_64669 | JGI IMG/M metagenome (GOLD analysis project Ga0070689, IMG submission 64669) | Switchgrass rhizosphere microbial communities from Kellogg Biological Station, Michigan, USA - KBS S2-3H metaG | ecosystem: Host-associated > Plants > Roots > Rhizosphere ... | reverse complement strand
GAGTCGCACGCAATCATTCAGTACCGCGCGGTCACACAGAACCTCGACGCGATCGCGAGCGTGCTCACCGCACTTGCCCGCGGCGAAAGCGTCCCCTCCATCTCGGTCGAGGGACGCGAATCCGCCGTGTGGGGTCAGCCGCAGCTCACCGCATATCTGCACTGGAAATCGGAGGCGAGACGGAAGCGACATGCGACCCGTATCCCTGCTCTTTCATGACGTCTACGAATCGAATCCGAGCGAGAGCGGTTTCCGCTCTCCCGCGGCCGATCGCTACAAGCTGTCGGTGCCTGAGTTCGAGGCACAGCTCGACCGGCTCGCACAGCTTCGGATCCCGGATCCCGAATCCCGAATCCCGGCCGTGGTCACGGTCGACGACGGCGGGATCTCGTACTACACGGTGATCGCCGACAGGCTCGAGGCGCTCGGCCTGCGCGCCCATTGTTTCGTCTCGACCGATTGCATCGGCGAGCGCGGATTTCTCACGCCGCAACAGATTCGCGAGCTCGACGCGCGCGGTCACACGATCGGAACGCACTCCGCTTCACATCCGACGCGCTTCAGCGCACTGACGACCTCCGACATGCGACGCGAGTGGTCCGACAGCCGGCAACGGCTCGAAGACATCGTCGACCACCCGGTCACAGTGGGTTCGGTGCCCGGCGGCTACTTCTCACGCGCCGTGGCCGAGGCGGCCGCGTACGCGGAGCTGCGAACGCTCTACACCTCGCAGCCGACCACGAGGCCGTCGATGGTCGACGGCTTGCGCGTGGTCGGGCGCTTCACCATCCGGCGCGGGCACGCTGCTGACATGGCGTTGCGTTTCGCGTCGGCAGCGCCATGGGCGCGGTGCGGTGCTTGGCTTGGCTGGAACGCTAAGGCGCTCGTCAAGCCCGTACTCGGCGCCTCGTACTCGCGTGTTGCGGACTGGATCCTGGAGCCAAATCGGTGAAACCCTTTGTCGTCGTTATCGCGTTGTTTGCAGCAGCGTTTGCTGCGGCAGAACAGAACGCGCCGCAGCCGCCGCGCGCATCGGTCGAAATTCCGCAGCTGAAGACGGCAGGTCAGACGATTCGAGTGCCGGCTGGAGGAGATCTCCAGAAGGCGCTCGATGAGGCGAAGGCCGGCGACCGAATCGAGCTGCCGCCGCGGGCGACCTATCAAGGTCCCTTTCGGTTGAAGCCGAAGGAAGGCAACGAGTGGATCGTCATCACCTCGTCCGCCGAGTTACCGAAACCGGGTCGTCACGTTCAGCCATCACAAGCTTCGTTGATGCCGAAGCTCACGTCGGCCGGTGACTTCGTCGTCGCGACCGATCCGGGCGCGCATCACTACCGCTTCGTGGGGATCGAGTTCGCGCCGAAGGCGGGCTCGTTCGTGAGCTCGGTGATTCAGTTCGGCGATCGAGAGGCATCCGCTGATGCGGTTCCCCATCATCTGATCGTCGATCGATGCTATATCCACGGCGATCCGAAGATCGGCAGCCGCAGAGGGATCGCGCTCAATGCGCGTGACGCCGCGGTGGTCGATTCCTACGTGGCCGATTTCAAGGAAGTGGGCGCCGACTCCCAGGCGATTAGCGGCTGGAATGGTCCCGGCCCTTTGAAGATCGCGAACAACTACCTTGAAGCGGCCGGCGAGAACATCATGTTCGGCGGCGCCGACCCGAAGATTCAGGATCTCGTCCCATCGGACATCGAGATCGTTCGCAACCATCTCACCAAGCCGCTCCGCTGGCGGAAGGGTGACGCGTCCTTTGAAGGCGTCGAATGGACGGTGAAGAACGTGCTCGAGCTGAAGAACGCGCGCCGTGTCGCGATCAACGGCAACCTGCTCGAATACAACTGGCCGCAGGCACAGAACGGCTTCGCCATCCTGTTTACGGTACGCAATCAGGACGGCGCGGCACCGTGGTCCACGATTGAAGACGTCAGCTTTACCAACAATCTCGTTCGGCACGTGGCCGCCGGCATCAACATGCTCGGGCGTGACGACAACAATCCGAGTCAGCAGGCCAAGCGCATCGCGATTCGCAACAACCTGTTCCTGGACGTCGGCGGGAGCTGGGGAAATGGACGGCTGTTCCAGCTGCTCGATGGCGTCAGCGGCGTCACCATCGACCACAACACCGCGTTTCAGACGGGCGGCATCGTGTTCGGCGGCGATCACCAGCCGCATCCCGGGTTCGTGTTCCAGAACAATGTCGTCATGCTCAACGAGAACGGCGTCATTGGATCGAGCGCCGGTGAAGGCAACGACACGCTGAAACGGTATTTCCCCGACGCCGTGTTCCGGCGCAACGTCATCATCGGCGGAACGGCAGGCCGCTACCCGTCCGACAACTTCTTCCCTGCTGTCCCCAAAGATGCCGGAGTGACGGTTCCGCAGGACAACAACATCCGCCTCTCACTCGCTCCGCGGTATACGGGCAAGGCCACCGACGGCCGCGACCCAGGCGTGGACCTCGATGCGATTGCCAACGCGCTGGATGGTCTCGACCAAGCGCTGCAGCCGCGCGCACGCGCGCAAGCGAGCGTCGGCGGCATGCCGCTGCTCGATTGGCGACCGAGCGCGGACACGATCTTCTGGACGTCGCTCCTGCTGATCGTCTACGTGTATGCCGGTTACCCGATGATCGCGGTGGTCCGTGCACGGCTCGCGACCAAGCCGCGGCGCAGGGCGCCGATCGAGCCGACTGTGTCCATTGTGGTCATCGCCCACAATGAAGCGGAGCGCATTGGTGGACGCATTGAGAACCTGCTCGCGCTCGATTACCCGCGGCACAAACTGGAAATCGTGATCGGCTCGGATGGATCGACAGATGACACGGTCGAACGCGCACGCCGATACGAACGATTCGGCGTAGCCGTTCGAGCCTTTCAGCAGCATCGAGGCAAACCGGCGGTGGTCAACGCGCTGGTGCCCCTTGTTTCCGGAGAGATCGTGGTGTTCGCGGACGCGCGGCAGCGCTTCGAGCCGCAGACCGTTCGCCAGCTCGTTGCCAACTTCGCGGACCCGCACGTCGGTGCAGCAAGCGGAGAACTGGTCATCACCGCCGGCAATGCCACCGCTCCCGCGGGCCATGGCGCCGCGATGTACTGGCGCTACGAGAAGGCCATTCGATCGGCCGAGGGGCGTGTCGATTCGACCATCGGCGCGACAGGGGCTATCTATGCCATCCGGCGCGCACTCTTCGAACCCATTCCAGAAGATACGCTGCTTGACGATGTGCTGATTCCGTTGCGCGTGGTTCGTCGCGGATATCGCGTGGTGTTCGAACCGGAAGCGCGCGCCTACGACGGCGCCTCGTCAACCGCGCTGCAGGAATTTGTCCGCAAGACGCGGACGATCGCCGGCATGTTCCAGTTGATGGCGCGCGAAGGCTGGCTGATCAATCCGCTGCAGAACCGCCTCTGGTTCGAAACGATCTCGCACAAGGTGCTGCGCGTTGCCCTGCCGATGCTCCACGTGTCCGTGTTTGCCGCGAACGTCGTCCTTGCTGATTCGGGGTTTTTTGGAGTGATGATCGCGCTGCAGGTAATGTTCTACGCTGCAGCGATGGTCGGCTTCATCCAGCGCGACGCGCGCCGTCGTGTGGTTGTCTTTTCCGCGCCGTGCGCGATGTGCCTCTTGCTGTGGGCAACGATCGTCGGCTTCTACCGCTTCGTGACGCACCGCCAGCAGGTCACATGGGAACGTGTGCCGGCACCAGCGACGCAGCGGGACGTGGCGGCATAACGATCGTTCGGATCGTTCGACTTTGTTATGGCAATTTGTCGAGCCGCTCGGCATTCTCGAGTGCGCGGCTCGATAGACGGTTCGGTGATGATGCCGCCTGGAACGATGCCACGGACGTTGGCGGCGCCGGTGTAGCAGCCACCGGCGCGTCACCAGCTGGAGCAGGCCCTCCGCTGCCGAAACAGATATTCCGCACCGTCCCGTTCGAATCGAAGAAGATCACATGCCCCCGCAGCGCTGCGGTGGCACTGTTGCCGCTCGTGTAGAACACGCTGCCGTTCTTGGCGTAGGTGACCGCCCCGTTGTTCACCGCGATGGTGAAGGTGTCGCCGGCGGCGAACCTCGTGTCACTCTTGTAAGCGCCGAACTCGCGTATTTCGGCAACACCTCCCTGCAGCCGAATCGCGAAATTCACGTCGCTCGGCGTCGTGCCGATGCCACCGCTACCGAGACCAACAAATCTCAACGAGGTACTGTCGTCGGTCGAAAACTGCAGCACGCCGCTGCCGCTCACCTGTTGATTGGAAACCGCCGTTCCATCGGGGCAGCCGCTGCAGCCACCGACCTTGGTGAGCGTGGCGCCGCTTTCGGCGACGTTCATCAGGCTCATCCATGTCGCGGCACCTGCCGAGGGCGCTGATGGTGACGGCGCCGGAGCAGGACTCGTCGGGGCCGGCGCACTGGGCGTCGGTGTGGTCGGAGCCGGTGTTGTGGGAGCAGGTGTGGGAGCAGGCGCGACAGGTGAAGGCGCCGTCGGCGCCGGCGCGCCCGGTGAAACACCCAGCTTGTTCTGCGGAATGCGGACGATGAATGCATCCTGACGGCTGGTGCCCATGTTCGCCGTCCAGATGAAGTACTCGCCCGTGACGTCGATATTGCCCGACGGAATCTTCCAGTAATCGTCGCTGCCGCCGCCCGATGCATTCAGGTCGGACATGTTCGGGGCGACGACCAGCGCCTGCATCGATCCGTCGAGACGGAAACAGACGATCTCGTTCACACGCGGCAGACTATCGCGGCTGGCGTTGCTGACACAGGCCATCTGGCCCGTCGACGGTGCGTTGGAGGCATTGCCATGCGCGATGTGGCCGATGCCCGAGCTCCACGAGCTCAATTCGTAGACCAGCGTGCCCTGACCGGCGATGTGACCGGTATCGCTTCCCGAAAGATCCTGCCCGAGCTGCCAGACGCGAACAGCGCCCGGCATCGCGTTGAAGTTATCCTCGGCAATCATGTACCCGTACCCGAGATCGGAGTGTCCGGCGGCGCCGTTCTCGTCGAGGAACAGCGTCTCGGCGCCGGTCTGCAGGTCGATGATGCGGTTGTCTTCGCCGTTTCTTCCGTCAACGTTCTCCTTGACGACAAGGTAACGTCCGCTCTTATCGATCTGGCACTCGTCGTAATCGCCCTTCGCGGCTATGAAGGTAGGTAGATTCGGTCGGCGATCGTCGAACGCGACGCATCCAAGCTCCTTATACGAGCCGCTGTCCTTCACCGTCGCCGAGTGGACGTGATCGTCGTTGCTCGAATGCATCTGCCAGATCACGCGTCCGGCGCCGAGAAGGCTCTCGACGTTGTAGACCTCGCTCATGGCGTGGCTCAGCACGTCGTAGCGCAGCATCCGCGGACCGTCGTTCATGTACAGCGTCGTCGGCTGGCTTGCGCTGAAGTACCACCCTTCGCCAGTCGCCCAGCTGTAAGGGCTGTCCGCCGAAAACAGAGGACCAAGATTCTGCGTCTCGCCGCTTCGCTTGTTGAAGCTGAAAAGCGTCGGGCCGCCGCCACCACGACGACGTTCCAGGCCGAGGAACACCAGCATCGTGTCGCTGCCGGTGTGGTTGTTGATGTTGCTCCAGTAGGAATATCCGACCGACAGCACGCAGTCTTGTCCGCCGCAGTCGCCGGCATTGGTGAGGCGGATGCCAGTTGTCGAATACGGCGCCGGGAAGGTGAACACGCCGCGTGGCGGCACGAACGTCTGAATTTCACCCGCCGAGAGCTTCGGCCGCAGGCCGGCGCCGGTGGACGAATCCATGAATCCCCCCGACTGAGCCCACGCGGTGTTCTGCGAGACGACGATGACACACGCGGATGCGCACAGGAGCGAGAGAATCCGACGGGTACCAAAGAGCATGCTTCCTCCCCGCAGCTCTGGTCCCGTGGCGGAAGGCAAACTTCCGGTGTCCTCGCGATGGCACCGTCTGGGAACTTGTTGGAACCCGTGGAACCTGGCGAGTGATCGTGTGTCGGCCACCGAAGTCACAGGGCCTCGCGGACCCGGCGACCGACTGATTTAGTTGGGAAACCGAAACTGCTGGTGTGGCCCTAGTGCAGATGCAAGACCGTGCAGTTCGGCTTCGCGAAAACGTGAAAATGCTAGGAATTTCGCGTGGTGCTTCCGGCGACCTTTCTCCGGAGAGCTTAAAAGCGTCAGTGTTTTGGCGGCGTTATCTCAATTCTGTAAGCGCACACCGATAGCGCTCGCGACTGCCTTCGACAGCCACGCAATCGCCAATCGTGAGAAGGGACTCCGAAATCCGGGCCTATTTCCAGTTTGTGGCGGCGTATGCCTTGCACCAATTAAGCGCCGGACACCTCGGCCGTATGCAAGATTCCCTGCCACAACCTCCCCGGGTCGCCATCGTCGTTGCTTCGCGACGGATTGTTGGCGGTCATTCGGTGCAGGCGGGGCGATTGCTGGACGCATGGCGGACCGACGGCTCGGTCAACGCGTGGATCGTCCCTATCGATCCCGTGCCCCGCAGGCCGTTCGATCGACTACTCCACGTCAAGTACCTGCGGACGCTCGTCACCCAACTCTGGTATTGGCCACTGCTCGTTCGCGAACTTTGGCGCGCGGATGTCGTTCACGCCTTTTCGGCGTCGTACACATCATTCCTTCTGGCGCCCCTCCCAGCCGTCATCGTCGCAAAGTTGCTCCGCAAACCCGTCGTCCTGAACTACCACAGCGGCGAGGCGCCGGACCATCTACGCCGCTCGGCGGTTGCGCGGCTCGTACTTCGTCATCTTGTTGACGCCAACGTCGTTCCCTCGCCCTATCTCCGCGATGTGTTCCGGTCGTTCGACATCGACGCGGAGGTTGTGCCCAACATCGTCGATTTGCAGCAGTTCACCTATCGCGTTCGCGATCCGCTGCGGCCGCGGCTGCTGTGCACACGAAACTTCGAGCCGCTCTACAACCTGTCGTGCGTGCTTCGCGCGTTCGCGACGATCCAGGCGCAGTACCCGGCCGCCACGCTGACGCTTGTCGGCAGCGGTTCTCAAGACACCGCCCTACGGCAGGAGGCGGCTGCACTGCGCATCGAGAACGTGACGTTCGCGGGCCGCGTCGCGCCTTCCGAGGTCCACCGTTACTACGCGAACGCGGACATGTACGTGCAGGCTCCATCGATCGACAACATGCCGTTGTCACTGCTGGAAGCCTTCGCCAGCGGCCTGCCTGTGGTTTCGACGGACGTCGGGGGCGTGCCCTCGATGCTCCGTCACGGCATTGACGGTCTCCTGGTCGGCAATGACAACCCTGACGCACTTGCGGAAAGAGTTATCCAGCTGTTGCGTGATCCAGCCCTGGCGCACCGGCTCGCTGAATCGGGATATCGCACGTTAGCAGCGTATGAATGGCGCGTAGTCCGTAATGGATGGCTGCAGGCCTACCATCGCGCGCTCGGTCGACTCGATCAACGGGCGTCGGCACCCACCGTCGAGTCCACGCCGGTCAATCCCGCATGACGCGACGCCCTCTGCGCCGCATGAGACAGATGACGCTGGAGGAAGCGCGCTGGCGGACGCGTGAGCTTCTGGCCACATTGCGCGATCGCGTTCATTTCAGGATTCGAAGACCTGAGTGGCCGCACACGTGCCGTTCGTCGATCGCCTTTGCGGTGACGACCAAGCGACTCAACGAAGGCCAATCACGGTGCGTCATCGACCCTCGCTTGGCGCCGGTGATCCGCGACGAGATCCGCAGTCGATTCCCGAGCGCCGCCGCTGACGCCACGACGAGAGGGGACCGGCTTCTCGATGGTCACTATGACTTACTTGGTTATCAGGGGCTGACGTTTCCTGACTGGCATTCGGATCCAGTGCACCATCGCCGTGCTCCGTTCGTGTGCTGGGCGGAAGTGCCGTATCTCGATCCGTCAATCGGGGATCACAAGATCATCTGGGAGCTGAATCGTCATCAGTACTGGCTGCAGCTTGGCCGCGCGTACTGGCTGACCGGTGACGACCGTTATGCTCAGGCAATCATCGATCAGATGGACAGTTGGCTGGAGGGAAATCCGCCGCTGACAGGCATCAACTGGGCGAGCATGCTCGAGATCGGCTTCCGGGCAATCTCGTGGACGATGGCCATCCACTTCATCGCTCGCACCGGCCGTTCATTTCCAACAGCTCGTTGCCTGTTCGCACTCGAGCGCCAGTTGACGCACCTTGAAGAGCACCTCTCCTATTACTTCAGCCCGAACACGCATCTGACCGGTGAGGCGTTGGCGCTCTATGTCGTCGGACAGGCATTTCCTGAGCTTGATTCAAGCAAGCGGTGGGTCGACACCGGCCGTCGAATTCTCCTGCGTGAGATCGATCGTCAGATTCTGCCGGATGGCGGCCACGTCGAGCGGTCGATGCATTACCAGCGCTACACCCTCGATTTCTATCTGTTCGCGCTGCTGACAGCTCGTCGTGCGGGCGACCTACTGGCTGAGTGCGCGTTCGCCGGCGCCACCGCCCGCCTCGCGGAGTTCACGTGCGGCATCGCAGACGATGAGGGACGTCTACCGCTCATCGGCGATGACGATGGCGGGATGTTGTGGCCGATCGCGGGACGCGACTGCGCCGACGTGCGCGACTCGCTGGCAACTGCCGCGGTCGTTTTGAATCGACCCGATCTGGCGTCGTGGGGTGTCCAGGAAGAGACGTTCTGGATGGCCGCGCCGGAAGCCATCGAATTTGTTCACGAGCAGGCGCGGACCGCCGACGACGCGGCGCGGACCGGAGATGATGCGGCGCGGACCTTGTTAGGTCCGCGATCACGGGCCTTTCCTCACACCGGCTACGTGGTCATGCGCTCCACCCGCGACCATGCCGTGCTGGACACCGGCGCGCACGGCTTCATGAACGGCGGCCACGCACACGCAGATGCGCTGTCGCTGACGCTCACCATCGACGGCTGTCCCTTGCTTGTCGATCCGGGAACGGCCACCTACACGATGGATTTCCAGCTTCGCGACCGAATGCGCGGAAGCTTTAGCCACAACACCGTCTGCGTCGATGGCAAACCGCAGTCGATCCCTGCGGGCCCCTTCCACTGGGCGACTGCCGCCACCTCGCACCTGGAGGCCTGGCGGCGTAACGCACGCTTCGATTGGGCACAGGGTGCACACGACGGCTATGCACCGATCGCACACCGCCGATCGGTGATTCGGGCCGACGATGCCGGCTGGTTGATTGTTGACGAGGTTCGTCAGACGAAACCCGAAGGCGTCCGCGACGCAGTTCACACCGCCGCGAGTCATTGGCACTTCCATCCAGGATGGATGCTGCGCGAGGAAGGAATAGGGGTCCTCCGGGCGACCCATTTAGAAGGTACTGAGGCCTGGATGCTGTTCGACAGTGGGGATCTGTCACTCGTCCATGGCGATGACGAGGGTGGGCTGGGTTGGTACGCGCCCGTTTACGGCACGCTGCTGCCGACATGGACTGCGCGGGTCACACGCGAACTGCGACTGCCATATTCGATGGTTTCGTGGATCGATGCGGCCACGGGACCTGCGATTCCCGAGCTTCAACGAATTGCTACAACTAGCGACCCACACGGCGAGACGATCGCCGCGCGCGTCGTCAACGGCGATTTCGCGGCCGTCTATCTACTTCGCCCTGACGAACCGTTGTCGCGAGACGGTCGAGGTTATGGAGTTCTCGACTATCAGACCGATGCGCGAGTCCTCTATTTCCGCACTCGGGGCGAGATGCTTGTCGCTCTCGCGGTCGCAGACGCGAGCCATGTGCTTGCACTCCGCGATGGCTGGCTCAGTGTCGAAACAAGCGAACCGGTACGGGACCTTCACATCCAGTTGCATGATGACGTGCTGCAGCTATCCGCGTCGGAGCCGCCGCGGCAGCTGCGACTCCTCGGAGGCGCGCTCCTCGGACTTCGATCCATCCGACTCAACGGTCGTAGCTACCCACTGCCTGTTGGCGAGCCCCCTGACACTCTCTTGATCTCCGGCGTTGATTGGACGGCAACGCCGCTCGTCCGTTTGGGTGTGCGTTTTGCGTTGGACGAGATGCACCCCTCGAGGGTGTGAAAAGAATTTGCCTTTGAGGGAGAGTCAATGGTGAACACTTCGTCCAACGTTCCACGGATTTGGCTATTAACGGTATTTCTGGCGACTGCGGCCATCGCAACGTCAACTTGTGGAAGCGTCGACCCCACCCCGACTGCTCCGTCAGCGACGTCGCCCGCGCCCAGCCCGGCGCCCGCGCCGGCACCTGCTCCGGCTCCAGCGCCTGCACCTGCCCCGGCGCCAGCACCCGCACCGAGCCCGGCGCCATCTGGCGGCGGCCTGCAGGTAACGATTTCGCCGAACCCGGTCCCCTGGAGCGGCAACCTCATCCCGAACTGCTCCTTGCCCAACACATGGACCTATACGCAGATCCTGGACAACGTCGGCTCGGTGGAAATCACGCTCAGCGATCGGGCTGACTACATGGATAACGCACTTGCCACCCAGAAGAGCGGGCTCGGAATCGTGATTCCGCCCGGCTCCAAGACAACACTGACCACACGGTGGTGCAGCGCGAACTCCTTCGAGCACCACACACGAACCGACTTCACCGGCAGCGATGCGAGAAACAACCGCATCAATTTCAAGGGCCCGGAAGTCACGCTGTCGAAGAAGTAGTCAGCCGGGCGGGAATCGGGAATCGGGATTCGACATCGATTCGTTCGATCACGAAACGAATCCCGGATCTCGGATCCCGGATCCCGGC
>Ga0070689_100003272_pt1 | contig 10751 bp, 4 predicted proteins | sample KBSS23HmetaG_FD_64669 | JGI IMG/M metagenome (GOLD analysis project Ga0070689, IMG submission 64669) | Switchgrass rhizosphere microbial communities from Kellogg Biological Station, Michigan, USA - KBS S2-3H metaG | ecosystem: Host-associated > Plants > Roots > Rhizosphere ... | reverse complement strand
ATCCTCGGCGCAACGAACAAGGGGCGCTTTGCGGCCAAGACCGGCCACGGTGAGGTCAGGAAAATCCCGGAAGCGGTCCTCGATCGGTCGAAACACAATGTCGCCCAACTCGGGTTGCGCGCGTTGGTCTGCGTTGGCGGTGATGGCTCGCTCACGATCGCGCAGCAGCTTTTCGAGCACGGCGTTCCGGTCGTGGGTGTTCCCAAGACAATCGACAACGATCTGGAAGCCACGGTCATCACATTCGGGTTTGATTCGGCGGTGGCCTGCGCCACCGACGCGCTCGACCGGTTGCGCACGACAGCCGAGAGCCACAATCGCGTCCTGGTGCTCGAGGTGATGGGCCGTTACGCCGGTTGGATTGCCGCCCACGCCGGCATCGCGGGCGGCGGCGACATCATTCTGATCCCTGAAATATCCTTCCGCTACGAAAGCATCTGCGCGAAGATTTCCGAGCGCGAACAACAAGGGAAAAAATTCACGCTCATCGTCGTAGCGGAAGGCGCCTGCGAGCAGGGCGGCGGTTTCCTTGGGACGACCGCTGAAAAGAATCGCGAGGCCCGACTGGGCGGGATCGGCGCGGTGGTCGCGGCAGAGATCGAGAAACGGACCGGAAAAGAAACGCGCGTTTGTGTGCTCGGCCATTTGCAGCGCGGAGGCGGGCCGACGACCTTCGACCGTTTGCTCTGCACCCGATTCGGCGCTCGCGCTGTCCAACTTGTCGCCGACCAGATGTATGGTTACATGGTCGCGCTTCAGCCGCCGGACACCGTGGCCGTCCGGATCACCGAGGCCGTCGGCCGTCGGCGCACCGTGCCGTTGAACGGGGACATAGTACAGACGGCCCGCGCGCTGGGGATCAGTTTTGGGGATTAGTCCGTTGGCAAACCCGTTCGCACAGAATCAAGGCCGCCCGGTCGGCGCCTTAGTAATTTCCCAGGTTCGGTTCCAAGTCAGCGACCAGAGGTCCGGCAATTTGATTAACTCAGCATGGCAGTCCGCGAAACTGACATTGACTCCCCACGCCCTCGGCAGCGGTTGGTTGCGCGGCCAGTCGCGCGGCGCACTGCTGGGCGGTTTGCCACCGTGTCTAGCAATCGTCACCAACCCCATCGAACCGCTTTGGTTCTGTGCGGCCCACGCATCGCCATGAAACAAATCACCGACCGGCGAACGGACTTCGTCCATACTGGGTTGCGGCCTGGTCTGCGGCCAAACCGACAACCAAATTGCGTCCACAAACATGGGAGCACGCGAGGGATCCTGGACGCTGGCCTCGGACGGGAAGTAACTCTGAGGTTCTCTAACAAACTGAAAATAAGTGCGTTCCGGATACAACCAGGCATTCCACGCATAGCTGCCGGTCCAGTCGTTCCTGGACTCCACCGAACCGGACGGTGTCCGCCAACAATTGGCGGCGGTGCCGGGATTGATCGCCGGGCGGGTCCAACCTACGCCATCCTGTCCGTCGATAAACTGCGCTGGCAAGGGCTTCCTCGCAGCCGGACAAATGCGAATGTCGGTTGAGTCGGTTTTGGACGCGCCTTGATACCGCCACCACAGCAGGTTTCCGGTTGCGTCGCGAGGGTAGCCCTGGCCGAACTCCTGCCAGTACATGAATGCGCTTTGACTCAACTGCTTGAGATTGCTCAGGCAGACGACACGATGCGCCCTGAGTTGAGCACCTGCGAGCGCGGGCAACAGGAGGGCCGCAAGAACCGCAATGATGGCGATGACCACCAGCAGTTCGATCAAAGTGAATGCGCACGAAAACGCTGCCTCACAGGCCGCCCATTTCGGCAGTCTGATAAGATCTCGTGACTTGTTAATGTTCACCTCGGCACCAACACCCTTTCCTTTCGGCTTTTCGATTACACAAACGCAAAGAAAGTGGCAATGGGGTGTTCACTTTAATTTTCGGTGGGGTGTTCACCTACCTTCCGGAACCAATCGGCGTTGGCCTTGTCCGTCGCCCGGCGCGTTTTCTTGAAAGAGTTGAGACTTTGGAGTCGGTGCTTTCCGATTCGCCATAATCCACGAGCTCGAAATCCCGGCACATCCGGCCATTTTTCTTGCGGTCGGACTTGTAGATGGTGACCGTGGAGTTGCTGCGCCGGACCCGGACCGGACAGCGAGAACGGCGTCTCATGAGGCCGAAATGTTCGGAAACTGTGTGGTTAGTTCTTTCTGCGAACCGCCGCGGCACCTTGTCGTTCCAATCCAGGTCGGTCGGCCGTGGGTTCATGGCCGACTTATCTCTGTGGCTACGGCGACAGCATCCGCGGACCATCATGAACACTGGTGACATTCGCAAAAGCTTCGCTGCTTTTGCTCTGATTTTCCTGCTTCGGATCGAATCGTCTCTGGCCGGGTCGGACGCGGTCACTTTTGATTTTGCAGGGCCGTCTGCATTCAACCGACAAACATTCGAAGTCCGTACGGTCTCGGGATTGACCCACCTCATCACCGCAGTCGAAGCGTTGATTCAAATATCCGAAGCGGAGGAGATGAAATGGCAGGCCGACCGCCGAAGGATGGCGGCCGCGATTCCGTTGACTTCGATGAATAAAGCCGCTTTGAAGAAGTTCTTCAGCGAACCGAAAGAGTTGATCACCCGTCGGGACCGGCGCGGCTTGAGGGAAATGCGGCAGCTCGCGCGCGCGGCATTGGAAACGAGCGACCCCCTGAACCGGGAGGCATTGATCGGCGCTTTGCTGGAACTCGCCGCGGCGATCCACAACAATCGACGTCCACCGGTGCCGGCGCGGCTCGACCTGATTCAGCTTCCCTGGGTGGTCTGGGATCATTGGCAAAATCCGATCGCGTGCGGCCGGACAACAGCCTCAAACCTTGAGGTTGACTCGGAGGACAGGACGGACCTCAGTCGGATCGATCCCGCGCCGTCAACTTTTTGGCGCCGCCCAGCGTCCGTCAGCGGCGTGGACCTCTACCTCGGCTTTGGCCGGGAGAAGTTGCCCGCTCTGGAAGACAAACTATGGACATACGACGGGCCGAAGACCGGTTACGGGAGCAATCCGGGCTTTGAGGTCAAGTCGGGTGATCTCGAAGTCAAAGTGAAATTCGCCGAGACCGCCTCCGAACCGTTCACGACGCGGGTCTTTGCCGCGCTCGGCTATCACGTGGAGCCGACTGACCGCGTCGAGCACTTGAAAATCAAATACGACCGCCGCCTGATCCGGGAGTTTCATTTGCGGAAGGAAATTCGAATGCGCTGCATGATCTTAGGCTTCGTCCCTGTTTACACGATCCGATTTCAGCGGCGCTTTGACCCTTTCGATTGCATTGCCTGGGCCGTGCTGAACGATGGAAGTCGATGGACCGGCGCTGAACTCAAAGCCCGATTGTTCCACAGACCGAAGTTGAAACACCCGGAAGATCAACCGGAAAACTTCCGGTCCGAGGTCGAGCAGCAGCTCCATTATCTCGTTGCCACCGCAGCCAACGTCCAAATCAAGGATCAATCGGCGAAGAGCATCGGGCCGTGGGATTTTGGAGGTTTGGGTCATGAGCACCGGCGCGAGTTGCGCGGGGCCGGACTGTTGGCGGCGTGGCTCGGCTGGTTTGATTCGCGGTTTGAGAACACGCGGTTAAAGGTTCGCCAGGTGGATGGACAGGATTCGCTAGTCCATTACTTCACTGATCTTGGAGGCGGGCTCGGCAGGGGCACCGGTATTTTTTCACCGCGTGGCGAGCTTCCCAATGCTTTCGACTGGACCTTCACCCGCGCAACGACAAACACCGATGGCGGCCATCCGTTCCGAATCACCGGCTTCAAGCCCATCGACAACACGCCGGCCTTCGAGCAGATGACGGTGGACGACGCGCGCTGGATGGCGCGACTGATCGCGCAGTTGACCGAGGAGCAGATCGTCCAGGGGTTGGTGGCGTCCGGTTTCGATACCACGCAAGTGAAACTGTACACGGAAAAGCTTGTCAGCCGCCGGGACCAGATGATCCGCGATTTGGGTTTGGAGCACGAAATCGTCTTGCTGCGGCCAGAAGGCGTTGACCGGGACCTTGCTTACGACCCCGTCCTGGATGGGCAGGTGACCATTAGGACACGAACCGGTCAACGGCTCGCCGCTCCATCGGTGGGTTTGGTCGTGGCGCATGGGCGCATTGTTCCAGATATTCAAGGCAGGAGCCGGGCGCGGTAAAATCGATTGCTGAAGTTGGTCGCTGTTGCGTCGAAGTATTGGGCCGGGCCGCTGCTCGATGCGACAACGCCCAGTCCGGTCCAGTTCGCCAGATTGGTTGAAGCATCGATCTGATACGAGCGGGACGCTTCGCCGGTGAGCTGGATCGGAAAGGCGCCCGACCCCGACGGGAGCCCCGCGATCAAACCAGCCAGAGCCGGTTTCTGCGCGGGCAGCGTGACTGTGACAGGCGGCAAGTTGACTGCCTTCAGCAGAAAGTAATCGCATTCCATCTCGCTGCCGCCACTGTCGGCGCCCGATATCAGCCCAACGTAACCACCGCGCACGGGATTAGCGGGATAGTAATCCCAGGCCAAAAGCCAACTGGGCGGTTCGGGCGTGAGCCCGTCGGCGTGCCACGTTTTCGCCCAAAGGTCCGGCAACCCGGAAAGGCTGTTGGGTTCGTGCCGCAGGCGCAGCCAATACCAGACATTGGTAACCCAGTCGAAAGTGGCCTGTGGTCCCCAGCCCAGCGTTCCTTCCCGCAGCACTGTCTGCCTGCCCGCCGGCCCGGTGGCGCGCAGCAGGTAACTGAACCCTCCTTGGTTGGTGTCGGCGGCGACCGCAACGCCTCCGGGCAGGGCTTCGCCCGCCGCCAGTCGCGTGATGCGCGCGCGAGCGAGCAGTTCCCTCGGCGTGGTGGTGGCATCCGATGTCAAGAGCAGCATTTGGCTGAAGGCGTTCGACGACGAGCGTATGCGAAGCAGGCCGTTGGTTTGTTGAAAGCGATCGATCGCAGAGCCGGCAGTGGCCCAGTTGGTGCCCGGAAACGTCGCAAAATTGTCCTGGTAACCGTTGACCACCTGGCCGGCTTCGTCCGGCACACCGGGTCGAATCACTTTGACGCGACGCAAGAAGAACCGGTCATCCGAAACGGCGAGGCGGAAATCGGCTCCGCCGTTTTGAGCATTCATGAACCGGGCGCCGGTAAGGATGAACCGGGCGGTGCGCCAGAGCTGGCTGCCACTCAAACTGACTGTCTCCGAACTCCGAGTGTAAGCCCCGTTGAACGGCGCGTTCGTGTCGCTGCCGTCGAATTCAACGGCAAAGTTGCCTCCGGATGAATCGAAAAATTCCACCTGGACTTCGGCCTGCATCGACCCGGCCCATTTGAAGGAGTCATCGATCCGGAAATAGATGTAACGGCCGCCTAACGGGTTGGGAGCCGCGGCGCGGCATTGGCTGCCCGCCGCGTTGGTGGCAATCGTGATGCCGTCCCCAAGATCAAACTGATAAAGCCCATCCTCGATGTTGGTGGTCCCGAGTCCGGCGCTCACGAATCTAACGTCCGAGTAACGCCCCCGGGGCAACGGCGGCCGCACGCCGGCCTTGAACAGATCGACGTATTTCCGGTTCAGTTCAATGTAGGCGCGGCCATACTCGCCGGACCCGGCAATGTCCGTCGCTTCGTGGTATTCGTTCCAGGTTTCGATCGCCACGATCCGGGATGGGTTCCAAAGAAACCGCGTCCAGTTTCGCTCGAACAAGGCTCCGCCCTCGCGGCCGACAATCAACGGCGTGCGGCCGGGCACGGCTGAGTCGTTGTAGCCAGGCCCAAGCGAAGCCACACCGGGATTTTTCAGACCCAACGCCCCGCCCCAGGCGTAGACGTTGTCCGACTGTGCGCGCCAGGAGATTTCCCTCACGATATAGGGGACGCGGCCGCCGAAATCACGGGCAAAAGCCTGCCGCACATAATCAATGGACGATTGGTCGTGCGCGACGGCGAAGGCCGAGCTGTAGAGGAAAATCACCGGCTTGCCGTCGATCATCGCCCAATGCCGCGGCGGGATGAGGGAGAAAAAGTCGCGGATGCTTTCGTAGAACCATTCGCGCCCGCGGTTTGTGGTCAGGTCGATGTGTTCGCCCCAGGAATTGTATTGGAGCGTGCTCGTGTCGTAAAACAGCCCGATGAACGGCGGTTGTTTGCCGGCCTGCACCAGTTCGCTCCGCGCAGTCACCAGCGGCCCCAGCCCGGCGTAGCTCCAGTAATTCGCCGAGGTGGTCGGGTTTCGTTCCGAGGGCGCGCCCCAGTAAACCGGCAGCAGGATGTCGATTCCCGCCGACATCATGTCCGTCAACTGCGTCACATGCCACGACTTCGACTTGTAGGAAAAGTCCGTGAGCGTCGGTGGATGATCGGTCAGCGCGTCGGTGCCATCGCCGTCCACGAGGTGAGCGTTGGAATAGCTGTCGTACCAGTAAAAGTAGGACGTTGTCACCAGTGGCGTGTTGGTGCTGAAAGTGGAACTGCCGGCAAAATCCCCGTCCGTCAGGTGCACGTACGGCCCGAGCGGCGGGCTGATTTCCTGAGCGATGGCCTTGCGGAAATCGACCGGGTGAATGATTGCCGCGAGCGCCAGGAGGAGCGTGGCCCGCGGTGCCGCGCCGCGAGACAGAGGGACCTTCGGTTTCTGTAGTGTCATGCGAGTTTGTCTTTTCCGCCGCCGACAGGCTACGGATGATCGGACAGCGTGTCAAAAGGCGGTCACAAAATCGAACCGTGCAGAATTGATTCTTTACAGCTCCAACTCCCTGAGGTAGAAACGCGACGATTTATCCAAAGGCGAGTTCCTATGAAAAAAATAATTCTTTTGACGACGATGCTATGCGCAAACCTGGAGTTGGCCAGCGCACAAACTTTATTGGTCCTTCGGATGAACTCGGCCCAGGAGGTTCCGACCAACTCAAGCACCGCCGTTGGTTCCGGCACGCTCACTCTCAACGCCGACAGCACCTTGAGTTACGACATCAGTTACTCGGGTTTGACCGCCGATTATCAGGCAGCCCACATCCACGGACCGGCGGGTCCCGGCACGAACGCGCCGGTTCCGATCTTCCCACTCACGAACGTGGCGACCAATAACCGGTCCGGAGCCTTGCAGGGAAAGACCGTGGCCCTGACCGCGCCGCAAGTCGCCGACCTCACCAACGGCCTGTTCTACGCGAACATTCACACCACTGATTATCCGGACGGTGAAATTCGCGGACAAATCCGCGTGGGCGGACCGTTCGATTCGGAGAATTGGCCAAAGAGCATCGTTCCCGCGAAACAGGCGCACTTTGTCAGCACCGATCAGGCGTTTGCGGCTCCTCCCGGAGCGAATTGGCCGTCCGATGCCCTGCAAATCCTGAGCGGCGGCGACCAGGCCACCACGCCGATTACCATCGGGGGCCATAGCGGATTGAAGGCGACCGGGAACTATCTGAATGTGTCCGATCAACTCTTCGCCGAATGGGCGACCTTCGACACAATCGATATCCTGATGCAGGTCTATGGCGACGCAGCACTCCTGGGCGCCACCGGGCAGCCCCGCAACTTTACCTTTCTCACTGGCACGCTGCCTCCCGCGCAGCTCCACGGCGCCAACGGCGGCTCACTGCCGGTCGAAGTCAAGAACCAGAAATGGAACTGGGTATTGCTGAGGATTGAGAATGCCATGCGCACCGATGGCACGCGTTACGTCGGGGTCATCCCGCCCGATGCGCAGGGCGCGTTCACTTTCGGCGGCGTCAATGGCGGCACCATTCGCGCCGAAAACGTGCCCAATCTAATCGTGCGGTTGGTCGCCTTTGGAGAGCGCGGCGCGTTTGGCGAGCCGGAACAGATCAATCGCTTTGCACCGCCAGAAACGTGCGCCCCCGAGCCGGAGACCAACCTGGCGTATTCGGACATCAGCAGGAATACCAATTCCCACCTGGTAGTGCTCAATGACGGGGACCAGACCGTGACCTTCCAGGACAACGTCGGCCCGGCCGGCGATCTGCGTCGCGCGGTGAGCGCCACCGGATCCTTCATGAATTTTGGCGTGACGAATCATTACCTCGGCCTGCCCTGCAATGATCCGCGCAATTTGAAGCTGTGCGTGGAGTTCTACGACGACCTGGCCCTCGTAGGCGCGGTCTTCGGGCCGGAAATGTATGCCACCGATGCCGCCGGCGGCACCGAGGTTTACCCGGTCGCCCGTCGTCATACATTGCTAGGCAGCGGGAAATGGGTTCGGCGCGCGTTCAATATTCCGTCGGTAAATCTGAAAGGAATCAACACCGGTTCGCTTGAAGGCGGTCCCCGATTGATTTTTGAAAATGGCCAGGTGCAGATATCGCGGGTCGATTTGGGCCTGTTCAGGACCGGAACCAATGCACTCGCCGGTGTGGACCCGCTTCCCGATTGCTTTGAAGACCCCAAAATCTGCACCGACGCCTACGGCAACTACGCCGAACTGGACCTGGGCAAGGCGATCATGAACGGCCTGGATAAAGGCACCTCCGGTGGCGACCAATTGATGCTGGTGGAAGACGCCGGTCCGGCGAATGATCGGCGCCAGGCTGTCCGACCGGATGGCGCGCCGGGAATCTACCTGAATTTTATGATGGTCAATGAACCGTTCGGCCCCTCGTCACAGGACAACGCCCGCCTGGCGATATGCGTGACGTATTACGATGATCCGGCACTCGTCGGCGCGACGTTGCGTCCTGAAGTCTATCAGAGCGATCGGGGCGGCGTGGTGACGTTCGCGTTCACCCCGGGCAACATCGTGGCGAGATTGACCGGCAGCGATCGGTGGCTCGACGCCTATTTCGAGTTGCCGGACGTGAAATTCAACGGGGTGAACCAGGGCCCACAGGCCGCCGCCCGGTTCGCCATCACCAAGCCAACCGGCTCGCAAGGCCTGCCCGGCGTTTATGTGACCCGGCTTCGTTACGCGGTCATTCGTCCCTGCGGCGCGTTGGCTGGAGTGAACCTGCTGGAAGGGTGCAAACCGCCTGTGTTGGGCGGAGCCGTCAGCGTTGTCGGGACAAATCTTTCGCTTGCCTGGACGACCAATGCCATGACCTATACGCTGCAAACGACCACGGATTTGGAGCAGCGCCAATGGACTCCGGTGACGCAGGCTCCTACAGTTCAGGGCGACAAGTACGTTGTCACGATCCCGCTCACCAACTCGGAAGGGTACTATCGGCTGGTGCAATAATGGCGTTTTACACGCGGGTTTTTGGGTCGGGCTTTCCATGGATCGGAGCGCCGAACTCCAGTTCGGCGCGGCGCGGTGTGTCCCCCCGGGTGGTATCGTGCCGAACGGGAGTTCGGCGCTCCGATTATACGGTTCATGGTCCCAATGCATTTCCATATGGATGGAAATGGGGGCTTTCCATGAACCGACGGTTTGGTGTCCCGGCTTTAGCCGGTCTGGACCGCCTGAAGGCGGGACACCAAACATGTTTCGCCCCATAGTCAGGTTCAGGGTCCTACCGCTCGCGCTCGAGTGATTGCTGAATGACGTTCAGCGCGTCGAGGCGCACGGAATCCACTTTTTGTTTCGAGGAATCGGGCCAGATCACGGTCACGTCGTCTGCGCGTTCGGCTTTGCCCAGACCAAACGTCACGGTCAATTCCGATTGCGACAAGTAACCGCGCGTGGGCATCACCTGACGCCACAACGTCCGGCCGTTGGCGCGAAGCCGGACCCAGGCCCCGATGCCGTTCCGATTGCACGTCGTCCCGACAAGTTTGAAGCGCAGCCAATGATGGCGTAGTTGTTGATCGTTTCGAAGCAGGAGCGGCGGGCCGTTGATTTGGGTCAGCACTACGTCGAGGTCGCCGTCGCCGTCGATATCGGCGAAAGCCGAGCCACGGCCGACGATGGGTTTGAATATGTCAGGACCGCAATTGCCGGGCGGGACTGGCAGGAAGGAGTGATTCCGGTTGATTCCGCGGGCGTTCCAGAACAGTTGCGCGGGCTGACGATAGGCCTGGGTGGACTGGAGCTTTTCGATGTCTTCATCGAGGTGCCCGTTGGCCGTCAAGAGGTCCAGCCACCCGTCCAGGTCGTAATCGAAGAAGAAAACACCGAAGGTGAGCGATTGACGGCTGGCGGCACCGATACCCTGCTTGATGGCCTCGTCAGTGAACGTCAACGGGTCGCTCTGCGAGACGTAAAAAGCGGTCATTTCATTGGCGAAATTGCCGATCGAGATGCCGAGGGAGTTGTCTTCCTGAAACCGGCCGGCGTCAATGCCCATGGCCCCGCGCGCGCCGCCGTAGTTGTCGAAGGCGATGCCGGAGATGGCGCCGATTTCCCTGAACGTGCCATTATGCTCGTTGTGGAAGACGAAGTTTTGCACGGTGTCATTGGCCACAATCAAATCCATCCACCCGTCGCTATCCAAATCCACCGGCGCGACACCGAGCATTTTCGCCATCGGCAGACCCGTCGTCTTGTTTTTGACCTGGACACCTGACTGGGCTGACACATCGGTGAACCGGCCGCCGCCTTCGTTGTGGTAGAGGCGCGCGAACGAGCCGGGAAAATTCATGGGCCGGCCGTAGGCGCGACCGACGCCGACCAACCGATTGTCCACCTGGAAATCAATCTCCCTGGACCATTGAACATAATTGCCGACAAACAAATCGAGCCTGCCGTCGTTGTCATAATCAATCCACGCGGCACAAGTGCTCCAATCGTTCGTCGAGCCGCCGACCGCGGCAGCAGCAGTCACTTCCTGGAACTTCCCGTTCCCTTCGTTGCGAAA
>Ga0070689_100003265_pt1 | contig 10757 bp, 11 predicted proteins | sample KBSS23HmetaG_FD_64669 | JGI IMG/M metagenome (GOLD analysis project Ga0070689, IMG submission 64669) | Switchgrass rhizosphere microbial communities from Kellogg Biological Station, Michigan, USA - KBS S2-3H metaG | ecosystem: Host-associated > Plants > Roots > Rhizosphere ... | reverse complement strand
CCGTACTTGCGGGCGAGCCGCTCGGCGTAGCTCTGCGACGCGTCGCGGATCTTCGGCGCGGAAGGATCGAGCTCGAACGCACGCCAGACGATCGCGACGTCGTCCTTGTGCGGGAAGCGCGCGAGGGCCTGCTCGAGGTGGCGCTTTCCGACGTAGCACCACGGACACGCGATGTCGGACCAGATATCGATACGCAGTGAAGCCACGCCCGCACCATACTGCACCTCGGGGCCGGCGCACGCCGGCCTGGGCCCGCATGTTCGCAGCGCGTACTATCCGCGCATGCGCCCGCTGCTGATCATCACCCTCGCCGCGCTCGCTGCTTGTGCGAGCCCGGCTCACCCGCAAGGTCCGGCGCGCCCGACCGCCGAGACCCACGAAGGCCGCGTGCTCGGCCAGGTCGATCACGACGGGATCCAGGCGTTCCTCGGGGTCCCGTATGCCGCGCCGCCGGTCGGCGCCGATCGCTGGCGCGAGGCGCTGCCGCCTCCGCCGCATCCGCCGCTCGAGGCGACGGCCTTCCACCTGCCGTGCTCGCAGATTCCGCTGCCGGCCGGGGGAGATGCGTTCGGCGCCGGCAAGAAGATCGCCTCGAGCGAAGACTGCCTCTACTTGAACGTCTGGGTCCCGCCGCGCACCACCGAGAAGCTCCCCGTCATGGTCTGGCTGCACGGCGGGCAGTACCTGCGCGGCGCGGCGTCGCAGTACGACGGCGCCCAGCTCGCGCGCCTGGGCCACGTCGTCTGTTCCCCAGCGTGTTCGCGACCAAGGGGCTGATCTACACCGACGACGATCGCGCGCTCGCGAAGCTGATGAGCGGTTACTGGGGGCGGTTCGCGGCAACCGGCGATCCCAACGGCGACGGTGCTCCCACCTGGCCGCGCTATGAGGTAGCGAAGGACCAGCACCTGACGATCGATGTCGTGCCAAGCACCGGCAGCCAGCTCCGCCGCACGCAGTGCGACACCTGGGATCAGGTCCGCGAGTAGCCGGGGCGCGAACCTTCCGCTCGCCGCCCTGCCCTTGCCGGTTCGCCGCGTAGTTCAGCAGTTACCGGACGAGTGAACTTCGCCAACCAGTTCGTTGCGGTCACGGACCACCTGCCCGGGGTGCGGCCTCGTCGTTCTAACCGTAAAACCAAGAAACCGTAAAACCAAGAATTGATTCCAGCTTGAATTCCCCTTTGCGAAAGCAGTCAGCATGCCCCAATTTTATAATTTATGTGCATTGATTCCTGAACAAGACCTTCATTCCTAAATCGACGATGCAATAAATTAGCAGCTGATTCCATATATACGATCCGCAGCTTCAGCCCTATGGCATCCTCGTCGTCCTCGAGCGTGATGTCGATTCCCAGCTTGTCCTTGCCCACACGGCACCTCTGCGATGGTTCGGCGTGCGGTGACGCAAGTTGTCGGCATGCCTGGTGCCAAATGAGTCACCGTTGAGTTCGATATCACACATGTGACGATGTTGCAGGCCGAACGCCTATTGGGCCCTCGGCACTCCGTGCACGAACTCTCGGCATTCTGTGCCAGCGCTAGCGAGATGCGAGTTTTTGTGGACATTCATGAATATGATGCCGTGCGCAGATGGCTTCACAAACTGATCGCAATGCCGTACCCAGCCTTTCTGTCCGCTTCTCAACCGAGGGGCTCGACCCCCAAAAACAGTTCGACGCCTGGCAAAAGCAGCTTAGTTTGTGCTTCGGTTTCGCAGACGCTTCACGCAGAGCCACAGGGCCGTTTCGCGCGGCGATCGAGACGTTCTTGGTCAGTAAGCTCTCTTTGTCGTACCTCTTCGCTGATGCGATGACATTCGAACGGAGGGCGAGGCACGTGGCGCTCCCCGATCACGATGACTTCATCATTTGTCTACTCTTGACAGGCCGCGCGGTCGTGGAACAGGATGGCCGTGGTGCGAGCCTCAGCTCCGGGGAGATCGTGCTTTGCGATAGCCGCCGTCCTTTTCGTATCTGTTTCGATGAGCCGTTTCGGCAAATCGTCTTCCAGTGCGATCGCGCGCAGTTTCAAGCGCGTCTCCCCGATGCTGACCGGCGCACTGCCCAGAGCATCAGAGGTCAATCCGCTCTCCCTTCTGTGACGGCCGACTATGTCGCGTCGATCGCGCGGCAAGCGATGGGCTTCGGGGCGGCCGAATCCGCCATGGAGCAGCATGTTCTCGATGTCCTGGCTTTCACTCTTGGCGGCACTGCGGCGCGGGAGCCGACGTCGCGGCCTCTCCTGACGCGCGTACAAGCGTACATAGAGGAGAACCTCTCCAATCCCGCCCTCACCCCGACGATGATCTCGCGACATCACCGGATCTCACGCCGTCTCCTCTATCGCCTATTCGAGGAAATCGACGACTCGGTCGCCAGCTTCATCCGCCGCCGGCGCCTCGCTCGCTGCAGGGCCATCCTCGCCGATGATCTGTACAAGAAGTGTGGCGTCTCCGAAATAGCGTTTGCTTGCGGCTTCAATGACGCCACCACCTTCGGGCGGGCGTTTCGGGCGGCGTTCGGAGTGACGCCGCGGGATTATCGACGATTGGCATGCACGGGATTAGTAAAAGGCAACGCGATCCAGCTTCAGAATGCAGAGGGTTAGTGCTCACCATGCACAACATCGATCGTACCATCTCTCCACTCGCGACCCGCCCAGAGACCGATAAGCTCGAATCGGAAGTTCGCTATTATTCTCGTATCTTTCCAGCGCGAATACGCTCCGCGGTAGGCGCGCTCCTCCGTGACGTCCACGGCCGCGAGTGGGTGGACTTCTTCGCCGGGGCCGGCGCGCTGAACTACGGGCACAACCACCCCGAGATGAAAGCGCGCGTGCTCACCTACCTCGAATCGAACGGCATCGTGCATTCGCTCGACATGAACACGGAGGCGCGGTCCGAGTTCATCCACAAATTTGACGAGGTCGTCCTGGCGCCGCGACACCTTTCGTACCGCCTCCAGTTCACGGGACCGACCGGCACGAACTGCGTGGAGGCGGCGTTGAAGCTGGCTCGCAAGGTGACAGGACGCAGCACGGTTGCCGCGTTCACCGGTGCGTTCCACGGCGTGAGCCTCGCGTCGCTCGCGGTGACTGCGTCGGCCGAGAAGCGTCAGGCGATCAGCGGCTCTCTGCACGACGTGGTGCGCCTGCCCTTCGATGGCTTCCTCGGCGGAGGGGACGAGGAGCTGCGCTGGATCGAGGCGATGCTGTGCGCGCCCGGCGCCGGGATCGAGAAGCCTGCGGCGTTCATCTTCGAGTGCGTGCAGGCGGAAGGCGGGCTGAACGTCGCAACCCCGTCATGGGCGCAGCGGGTGTGCCGGATCGCCCGCTCGCTGGGTGCGCTGGTCATCGTCGATGAGGTGCAAACCGGTTGCGGACGCACCGGAGACTTCTTCGCGTTCGAGGCGCTCGGGATCGAGCCCGATCTGATCTGCCTGTCGAAGTCGATCTCCGGAATGGGCATCCCGCTCGCGGCGCTGCTCGTGCGACCGGAGCTCGATGTGTGGGCACCCGGCGAGCACAACGGGACGTTCCGCGGGATGAACCTCGCATTCGTCGGTGGCAGCACCGCGCTCGACCTGTGGAGCTCGCCGGAGTTCACGGCGCTCGTCGAGCGCAACCGCACGACGCTTCGCGACGGGCTCGCGGCCATCGCCGCGGATGTCGGCCTGGATGCTTGCACGGTGCGTGGCCGCGGCATGTTGCTCGGCCTCAAGTTTCGCGATCCCCACATCGCGCATGCCGTCCGACAGATCGCGTTCACCGGCGGATTGCTCATGGAGAACTGCGGCCCGGATGATGAAGTGTGCAAGACGATGCCGCCGCTCAACATCGCGGCCGAGACCCTGGAGCGCGGGCTCGGGATTCTCGGGCGTTCGGTGCGGGCAGCCGTCGGGGAGCGCGCGTGATGACCGCCGCGATGGACTTGCCTGCCAATCAGACGCTGGCGGTCGAGGCGTGGCTTCGCGAGTACGCGGCGCATGATCTGTTCCAGCGGAACGACAGCGATCTCGTCCTCGACAACCCTTATCGCCGTGCGCTCCCGCCGCCCCAGGAGGTCCAGGCGGACGACGCCGGAGCGGGCGATCTCCCCATGTTCCTCGCCAGCGACGAGGCGCTGTTCGTCAATCGTGTCCTCTTGACGATCTACGAGCGCGACTTCGTGCTCTTGCCCCGCGAAGGGTTCCCCGCGAAGCACGCGGACTTCGTCGCCTACTACGGCTCCGAGCTCACGCAGCGCGGTGATCGGATCCGACCCCACCTCGAGGCTCGCCTGTTCGGGCCGCTCGAGCGGAGCATCCAGGTGTCCGGGGAATGGACCTTTGCGCGATTTTGCGCTTACTACGAGGACTTCGTCGCGGGCTACCGAGCCGACGGACACGGAGCCGTCACCACCCGCGTGACCACGCTGCCCGAGCCGCGGCCGGCGCTCCAGTTCTACTTGATCCAGGCCGCGTGCGACTTCCTCGTCGAATCGTCGGCCATGGCACGCAACGCGCTAGGCAACTTCGGCCCCGTGCAATCCGAGCTCTTCAAGGTCATCATCGACGAATGCGGCTACGGCGTGGATCGCACACGCCACAGCACGCTGTTTCAGCGCGTCCTCGAGAGCGTCGGCCTCGATCCGACCCCTCATTCGTACTGGGGATACTATCTACCGTCGACGCTCTACACCGCCAATTACTACAACTACATCGGAAGAAACCACGCGCGGATCTTCCGATATCTCGGCGCTCTGCTCCACGTCGAATCCTGCTTTCGCATCACCTGCCGGCAGATGGCCGCCATGATGAAGGCCGTCGAGGGGCCCGGCGCGACCGTCGAGTACTTCACCGAGCACGTGCACATCGACAACCACCACAGCCGCATGGCGCTCGAGCGCATCATCCGCCCCGCGGTCGCGCAGTACGGAACCTGGGCGCTCGAGGAGGTGCTCCGCGGGTTCGAGGAGAGCCGCGCCGTCGGTGACCTGCACACGAACGGGCTCGCGTGCCAGCTCGAGTGGATGGCAGCGTTGCAGGACGGGAGCGCGCTCGATGCGCCGGGCGAAAGACACGTGCTCGACCGGCGTAGTCTTGCGGCGGACACCTCCTCGAACTTCTTCGTGACCGCGGGCGAACGCAGCGTCCACGTGCGACGCGGCGCGATGACGGTAGAGGCGGCGGTCGGCTGCGAACGCGCGCTCCCGGAGGGAGCCACGGCGCGCATACCGGCAGGTGTCATGTTCAAACTGAGCTCGGAGACGGGCGCCGAATACGAGATCGGTAGCGAGGTCGCACATGAGCCGCGGTGACGCATCCACACCGCTCCGCATCGCTCGCTTCGACCGTCGCGAGGCCAACGCGATCGAGGTGGGGGAAGAGCTCTACATGTTGTTCGATGGCGACGATCCGGTGCTCGTCCCGGCGCGCTGTCCGCATCGCGGCGGCCCGCTGCACCTCGCGACCGTGGAGAATGGCGCAAACGGAGCCGTGCTCGTCTGCCCGTGGCACGGCACCAGCCTCCCGTTCCGCGCGCTGAAGCGGCGCGCCGTGGCGACGGTCCGGTCCGGGGACATCGTGCACGGCGTGATCGATGCGCCCAGTGGCGAGGCGATCGTCGCAAGGCTCATCCCGATTCACCAGGTGAGGGACGACGTGTGCGCGGGCGGCTGCATGGACCAACCCAAGAAAGACCCGCCTCGAACATGAACACCGAAGACCCACGCTCGCTGCTCTCCATCCTCGATCTCGATCGCGACGTGCTGACCCGCCTCGTCGATCGTGGGCTCGCGCTCACGGGAGAGTTCCCCGTCCACCAGGCGCGCCCCGCCCGGGCGCCCCGTGACGCCCGCCTCGCCGGGAAACTGGTCGGACTGGTGTTCACGAAGCCATCGACGCGAACGCGGACGTCGTTCTTCTGGGCCGTGACGCGCATGGGCGGCAGCTGCATCGTGTACGACGCGAACGGCCTCCAGCTCGGCAACGGCGAATCGCTCGGAGACACGGCGATGGCGTTCTCGCGCCACCTGGACGCGGTGGTCGTGCGCACCGATGGTCCTCCGGCGGAGCTGGAGACGCTCCGTCGCGCCGCGGACGGAATGCCGATCATCAACGCGCTCTGCCACCGCGAGCACCCGACGCAGGCGATCGCCGATCTCGTCACGATCAAGAGCGAATTCCAGTCGTTCAGCGAAGTGCACGCGCTCTACGTAGGTCTTCCGTGCAACACGATGAACTCGTTCGTGCTCGCGTCCGCCATGGTCGGGCTGCGCCTGACGGTGCTCTGCCCCGCCGGGGGCAGCGACGACGGCTGGCTCCGCGAATCCGTCGCGCGCATCGACACGGGGCGAGTGGTTCGCTTCGCCGCGCGATGGGAAGACGTGGAGCCCCCGGTCGACGTCGTCTACACCACGCGCTGGGAGAGCATGGGCCACGCGCCCGCGTTCGTGGGGTGGCGCGAGCTTCGCACGATGTTCGCGCTCACCGAAGCGCGCGTCGCACGTCTCCTCTCGCCGCGCGGAATCGTGCTGCACGACCTCCCCGCCACGCGCAACGGCGAGGTGACCGACGCCGTCCTCGATGGCCCGAGGAGCCGGATCCAGGCACAAGCGTTCAACAAGGGGATCTCCGCGCTGGTCGCGCTCGAGCGCGCACTGGCCGATTGACGTCGGTATCCCATTGACCCTCACACATCGAGTCCAATCATGAACACCATCAACATCCAAGTCGAGACCCGCGGCAGCTACGAAGAGGCCGAGCTGTCGAACAGCCGAAACACCCACTCCAAGCTCGCCCGGCCTGAGTTCCGGAACACCTGCGACGCCCTCCTCGTCACCCTCCTCGAGGACGGGAACCGACGCCACGCCCAGGTGATGGCTCGGCTCGCCGATCCCGACGTGCTCCGTCGCTTCTTCATCCGCTCCACGATCGAGAACGTGCGTCGGATCGACCTGATGCGGAAGATCAACCCGCTCGTCTGCGTCAAGGCGGCGGCGCTCGACCCGCTGCTGTGCAAGAAGTGGGGGTTGTACGCGGCGGACGAGGGGCTCCACAGCCGCATGTTCGCCCGCGACCTCCACACGCTGGGGATCGGCGACGACGTCATCTATGCGACACCGCAGTTGTTCTCCACCGAGCTGCTCTGCGGATATCTCTATCATACACTCGAGGAAGAGGGCCCGATGGCCGTCGTCGCGAGTGGCTATTACGTCGAGTCGATGGCGCGACTGACGCAGCCGAGGTGGCTCGACCAGATCGAGGCGGTGCTCGGCGCCAGCGCGACGCGCGGCTCGCGCGCGCACCTCTTGCTCGACGCGCAGGACGAGCACATCGACCTCGCGTGGAACCTGAGCATGCGCCTGGTCAAGACGCCCGAGGACGAGCGCCGCTTCATGGAGCACATCCAGAAGCTCCACGCGTTGCTCTCGGCCTACGTCGGCGAGGTCTTCGGCGCCGTCCTCGGGGAAGCCGGGGGCGCGAGCGCTACCGCCACCGACCTTGTCCACTCCGTCGAAGCCGCGCGGAGCGCCTCGTGACGCAAGGCACCAGCCATGTCACGCCCGCGCGCGCGGCAGCTGGTGCGCGAGGCTCGGCACCGCTCGTGTTCGACTGGATCACCGAGCTATGCGACGCCGATCTGATGGAGATGAAGCGTATCCTCGACGTCGTGGCCACCACGACGGGCACAAATGGCTTCTCGGAGCCGCTCGCCGAAGCCGAACTCACGGCACTTGCCTCGAAGATCCGCTACGGGCTTGCCGCGGGGACGCTGCACCAGCTCATGGTGCGCTCCGGCGGCAAGGTCGTCGGCATCGTCACGCTCGAGGCGTGCAGTCAACCAACGCGCCGGCACATCGTCGAGATCCGCCGCGCCGCCATCCCACCGGACGAGCGAGGGCGGTTCCTGCGCCACGCGTGGGGCGAGGTGCTGCGCAAGTGCCAGGTAATGGAGTGGGAGGTCGCGCAGATCGACGTGAGCGAAGACGGCCCCATCGCGCTATGGGAGCGCATGGGGTTCCGCATCTTCGGCAGGGTGCAGGACTACGCGCGCATGGGAGCGCGGCGGCTCGAAGGCGTCTACATGACGATCGACATCGCGGCCGCGCGTCGCGCGTTCGAGGCACGGGCCGGATGCAGTCGCTGAGCAGCGTCGACGTCCACCTGACGATCTCGTAATCCTCGCGATCTAGCGCCGGCCTCGGTAAAGCGGATGATCCGTGCCAGGTGTTGCCCGACGCTGCCCGCGTTCACCGAGACGTGCATGCCATTTCCAACGAGTGGCAGAGATGACCACAACGCGCACGGTGCATGGCCGGTGTTGCAGAGTTCGGAGATCCGGCGAGGATTGACAACCTCGCCATCGGATGTCAACATTACCGATGGATGCCATGGACTCGACGCGAAGGCGCACCAGCCTGTCGCTATTGAGGGAAGGGAACTGCATATGGGCGAGCACCTCGATCTAGCTTCCTGGGAGCCGGAGTACACCGAGAATCCGTACCCGCTACTCGCCCGATTGCGTGCACAAGCGCCGGTGTCCAAAGTGGTCATTGACGGTCTTGCCGTGTGGCTGGTCACGCGATACAATGATATCCGCAACGCACTATCTGATGCTCGACTGAGCAACGATCCCGCCCTCGCCGACGCGGTGACTCGCGCGGTGCCGTGGGTGGGAGCAGCGGCGTCTGAGGGCATGACCCGCCACATGCTTCGAGTCGATCCGCCCGATCATACCAGACTGCGGCGGTTGGTCGCCAAGGCGTTCACTCCGCGCCGGCTCGAGGCGATGCGTCCGCGGATCCAGCAAATCGCCGACGAGCTGGTGGCAACGATCCAACCGCGCGGTCGAGCCGACCTCGTGACGGAGTTTGCGCTGCCGTTACCGCTCACCGTGATCGCGGAACTACTCGGCGCTCCGCTCACGGAGCGGGATGAGCTTATCCGATGGGTCAACATCGCGCTCGGGACGGACGAGGGCGACGCCGCGCGGAGACCACAGGCAGTAGCGTGGCTCGGCAACTACGTGACTCGCCTCATCGAGTGTAAACAACAACTCGAGCAGGCGGGCGACGCGGAAGCGGGCAGTCTGCTCGACGGATTGATCGCGGCCCGGGACGACGGCGAACAGCTCAATCATGACGAGTTGCTTGCGATGTCGTTCCTGCTGTTGACCGCCGGGTACGAAACGACGGTGCACCTCATCGGCAATGGCCTGCTGACCTTGTTGCGAAACCCGGATCAGTACGCTGTCCTGCGGGCCGATCCCAGGTTGATCGGACCGGCGATCGAGGAGTTCCTGCGCTATGAGCCGCCGGTCAAGCTCGCCGTTGCCTTGCGGGTCACCACGACCGAGATGACCATCGGCGACGTGCTGATCCCGGCACACCAGCCGGTCTTGTTCTCGTTGGCCGCTGCCAATCGCGACCCCGCACAGTTCGCCGATCCTGATCGGTTCGACATCCTCCGCGCCGAGCGTGGACACCTGGCATTCAGCCACGGCATCCACGTCTGTCTAGGAGCGCCCCTGGCTCGTCTGGAAGCGGAGATCGCCTTCGCCACCCTGCTGGCCGGATGCCGGGACCTCGCGCTCGCCGCTGACCCCGACCATCTGCCGTGGCGGCGCAGTCGTCTGATCCGCGGTCTGAAGTCCCTGCCGGTGACCTTCACCGCGCGCGCGGGCGCGCCGACGGACCATCCAGTCGTGGGATGATATCCGACCGCCAGCCGGCGCGGCGTGCGGCGCGCTACCGCACGGTGCGTTCGATCAGCATGCAGCCGTTTGTGTCAGCTGCGCAGGAAGTCGATCACCACGCGGGCCAGCGCCTCGCCGCAGTCTTCCTGCAGGAAGTGGCCACCGCCGGCGATGGTGGGATGGACGCGCCCCGCGGCGCCGGGGATGAGCTTCTGCAGCAGGCGATCGCCGCCCCGCGTGATCGGATCCTGGTCGCTGAACGCGGTCAGGACCGGCTTGTCCCAGCGCTTCAAGACCTCCCAGGCGGCGCGATTGGGCGCCGACGCCGGATCGTCCGGACGCGTCGGGACCAGCAGCGGAAACTGCCGGGCGCCTGCCTTGTAACGCTCCTCGGGAAACGGCGCGTCGTAGGCAGCGACGACCTCGGGCGGGAGCGTGGTCGTGCAGCCCCGCGACACGATGCTGCCGATCGGCATCACGGGCACGCTCTGCGAGAACTGCTGCCACGCGAAGAACGCGTCCGCGGGCTTGTGGTCTCCCGTCGGCAAGAAGGTGTTCGCGGCAACGATGCGGGCAAACCGGGCCTCCTGCTCGGCCGCGAGCCGCAGGCCGAGCAGACCGCCCCAGTCCTGGCACACCAGGGTGATGTCGCGGAGATCGAGCGCGGTCACGAACGCGGTCAGCCAATCCATGTGGCGCTGGTAGGTGTAGTCCTCGCGGGCGGCCGGCTTGTCAGAGCGGCCGAACCCGACGAGGTCCGGCGCGACCGCGCGGAGACCGGCGCCGGTGAGCAGGGGGATCATCTTGCGATACAGGTAGCTCCACGACGGCTCGCCGTGGAGCAGCAGCACCGGACGGCCCGCGCCCTCGTCGACGTAGTGCATGCGCAGGCCAAAGGCCTCGACATAGTGGGGCTCGAACGGATAGCCCGGCAGATCGCGAAACCGCTCATCCGGGGTGCGCAGGATTTCCATGCATGGACGTTATCAGAGCTGCGATCATCGAGCCCGAACACCTGCCCGAGACGCGCGACCTCCTCGACGGCGTGCTCGAAGCCGCGCTCGCCGAGCATCTGCTTCT